>JGI26119J46589_1000010_pt1 | contig 50989 bp, 53 predicted proteins | sample AOAMet_54_BLW_10_2_FD_46589 | JGI IMG/M metagenome (IMG submission 46589)
AGCAGCATTCGATAGGTCTGGAAGTAAAACCACAAAATATCTTCATACAATAATGCAGGCTTATGTTGATGGGCGAAAAGTAATTACATCAGCAAATGGTGCAATTCTTTCAGATGGCGAACGCCAAATGTTAAAAAACCATGCTTCAACAATTGAGTCTAATTGGGAGATGGTCCTGGCTGAAGCAGTATTCAAATATGCTGGATCTGTATATAAAGATATTATTAAAATGCAGGAAGATGGTGCAGATCAAGCTAAGGCATATAATGCGTATGTTAAGCATTGGGGTGAATTAAAAGGTTTCTCAATGGCGCTTCAAAGTGGACGTAATAATTTAGGTGAAACAGCTGATACATTGAACGACTTAATATTATTTGGACCTGTAACTCTTGATAATTCTTATGTAACTGGCATATCTGCTGATGGTTCATTCAAGCGAGAGAGACGTATGACCTGGAATGATTATCAATTCAATATGTTGAAAGTACAAAAATTAATGTCTGACAAATTTGATATTGCATCTTTAGTAAACAATAAATTAGGTGATATTGAAGCTCTTGCAGGAAAATTAGGCATAGCTGAAAGTGCTGAAACAGATTAATAATTATGGGCGGTACAATTGTACCGCCCACTGCACTAAGGCTAATATAAAAATGGAATTATTTAATCAAATAATATCAATTTTAGCAGATTTCACAGATCCAAGAAAACGTGTTTTTATTGGATACCTGTTTCTTTCACTTTTTATAGCATTTGTGTGGTTAGTCGTATTCAAGAGAATTAATAGTAAAATTGCACTTATTAAAATATTCGATAAAAAAATATTTTTTTCAAAGTCTGCACAAGCTGATTATAAGATTTTTATTATCAATCGAGTGATTTCTTTATTTATTTCCCCACTTCTCCTGACACAGATTGCCATTGCCACAGGAATTTACTTATTATTACATCAACAAGGATATATTCAATCAGGTTATTTTAGTAGTACGAGTACTAGTATTGTAGTTTTACTATTTACACTATTTATGTTCTTTATTGATGATTTTTCAAAATATTTAGTTCATAGGTGGATGCATAAATTTCATTTCCTGTGGGCTATTCACAAAGTTCACCATTCTGCGGAAACTCTTACTCCCTTAACAGTCTATAGAGTGCATCCACTCGAAGGTATTCTTTACACTCTGAGGAGTGCAGTCTCTCAAGGCTTAGCAATATCAATTTTTATATTTCTATTTGGGAGTTCTGTAGACCTATATACAATTGTTGGCGTCAACGTATTAGTTTTTATATTTCATATTACTGGCTCTAATCTTAGGCACTCTCATATATCGATTAGTTATTGGTCTTGGTTGGAATACATTTTGATCTCACCTGCACAACATCAATTACACCATTCAATTGCTAAAGAACATCATGATAAAAATTATGGCGCTGCCTTAGCTGTTTGGGATTGGATATTTGGGTCATTATATTTATCTGATGATACCAAAGATTTAAAGTTTGGCTTAAAGCAAAGTGAAGCAAGTTCAACTAATTTAATTGATATATATATTCGGCCATTTTTAGACATAAAAAAAATTATCTTAAAAGTTTTTAAAGTAAATTAGATAAATTATTTTACTAATAAAAAACCTCTGAGATTTAATCTTAGAGGCTTTTTATTATTTATACGTATAATTTTTATTCATCAAATCCAACTTCTTCTGTAATTCTTAAAGAATCTGGACGAAGCTTTGCTAAAGTAATTAGTGGAATTGTATCTGGTGTAAGTTTACCCCAACTAGATACTAATTCTGAAGGTTTTGAACCCGGTCTCAATGGGTATTCACCATTTTTCTCAGCATAGATTTCTTGAGCATCTTCACCTGTTAGCCATTCCATCAACTTGATTGCGTTCTCTTTATTTGGGGCAGCTTTTGTTAATGCGATACCAGATAGATTAACATGTGTTCCACCATTTTCAAATTTTGGAAAAATTATTCGAACACTTTCTGCCCAAGCTCTTTGATCTTTGTTAGAAAGAAGTTTTTTCATGTAATATGTATTACCAATTGAAATATCACACTCTCCTGCCCAAATTGCTTTTACTTGTGCGCGGTCATTTCCAGATGGTTTTCGAGCAAGGTTATCCTTCACGCCATGCAACCATTTTTTTGCTTCCACCTTACCGTGATGAGCTATCATTGAAGATGTCAAAGCTAAATTGTATGAATTAGTTCCAGCTCTTGTGCAAATTCTTCCTGACCACTTAGAAGAAGCTAGGTCTTCGTATGTAGTTACTTCTCCATCAAGAACGCGTTCTTTTGAAGCATAAATTATACGTGCACGAGATGTTAAACCAAACCAATGTCCATCTGGATCGCGGAATTTTGACGGGATATTCTTGTTCATTATATCAGATGATACACTTTGAGTTACACCAGCTTCTACAACAGAGTTTAAGCGTGATATATCTACTGTAACAACAAGATCTGCTGGACTGCGATCCCCTTCTGCTAACAATTTTTCAACGAGTCCTTTTTTTAAAAAAGCTATGTTTATATCTATGCCGGTTTCTTTGCTGAAAGCATCAAAAAGGGGCTTAATTAATTCAGGCTGCCTATATGAATAAACATTTATTTCACCTGAATGCACTGCCGTTCCAGTTAAAGTTAACATGGTAGCTATTGTTGTAAATGCTCGAAACATTATGAAAATCTCCAATTGTAATTTTCATAATCATTTAACAAAAAAATGATGCCACTACAATACCTGATAAAAATAATCAGGTATTTGTTTTATGACTGATTGTTTCCATATTTAGAATTTTTTACTATTTTCCAAATATTATTCATTTCATCCAAATTAGAGTCGATTGGCCTTTTACCAATAGCCGCAAGCTTTTTTTCAACCTCTTCGAATCTTGCTATGAACTTTTTGTTTGCGGCTCGAAGTGCTTTTTCAGGATCAATTTTGAGATGACGCGCGAAATTAACCATTACAAACATCAAATCACCATATTCTTCTTCTTGAGCATCAAATGATAATTCATCACGTGCTTCATTTAATTCATCTATTTCTTCAGAAATTTTATCTGTAACTCCTGATATATCTGGCCAATCAAAACCAACTCGGGCAGCACGTTTTTGAAGTTTAGTAGCATAAGTTAAAGCTGGGAGGTTTTTTGCTATTCCATCTAGTGTCTTTGATGGTGTGTTTTTTGAGCGCTCTTGCTCCTTTATTTTTTCCCAATCTGTAATTTGTTGATTTGATGATTTATACTGTTTCTTGTCTCCAAATACGTGTGGATGCCTTCTTACCATTTTATCTGAAACATTTTTTACAACACTTTCAAATGAGAAGTGNCCATCTTCGCTACCTATTTGGGTAAAATAAATGACCTGTAAGAGAAGATCTCCAAGTTCACCTTCAAGTTCTTGCCAATTGCCTTGATCAATTGCATCGGAGACTTCGTAAGCTTCTTCGATAGTATATGGCGCAATAGATTCATATGTTTGTTCAATATCCCATGGGCATCCATCTTCTGGATCTCGTAATCTTTTCATTATCTCCAAAAGGCGCGTTACTTCACCACTAGAACTTAAGCAAATGCGTTGACTTTCATTTTTTTCTTTTGTCATATTCATCATTCTGTTTACCTGTAATTATTTGGAGAATAGCAAAGCCATGGCCGTGATCAACCGTATAGCTGAATTTTATGAAGAAATGAAAACTTGGCGTCGCCATATTCACTCAAAACCAGAAGTAGGATTTGAATGTTTTCAAACAGCAGATTTTATTAAAGAAATGTTGGTGGAATTTGGAGTTGATGAGATTCATGAAGGATGGGCTAAAACGGGCGTTGTAGCTATTATAAATGGCAAGGGTGAAGGAGGCAATATTGCTTTGCGTGCAGACATGGATGCTTTACCAATGGATGAAAAAACCAACTTAGAGTATGCATCTACTCACGCTGGTGCGATGCATGCTTGTGGTCATGATGGACATACTACAATGTTATTAGGTGCTGCTAAATACTTAACGGAGACGCGCAACTTTTCAGGCCGAGTTATTTTGGTTTTTCAACCTGCAGAAGAGGCAGGTGGTGGAGCTGGTGTAATGGTTGAAGAGGGCTTAATTGAGAATTTTAATATTGAACATGCATTTGCTCTTCATAATTTACCAGATTTGGAAATAGGAAAATTTGAAACAACTGCAGGGCCACTTTTAGCTTCAGTTGATGATTTTGAAATTACAATCCATGGAAGAGGTGGACACGCTGCACATCCAGATCATACTGTTGATCCTATTTTGGTTTCTGTAAATATTGTACAGGCTTTACAGTCAATCATAAGCCGTAATGTGGATCCATTAGAAAGTGGTGTATTATCCATAACAAAGATGAATATTGGTACTGCCAATAACGTTATTTCAAACAACGGAGAAATAGTCGGTACAATTCGGGCCTTTCAACCAGCAGTGCGAAAAATGATGATAAGTCGATTGAAGGAAATTGTTGAAAATGTTGCAATTGGCTTTGGTGCAACTTCTGAAGTACGATTCTTAGATGGATATCCGTCAACAATTAATCACCCTGAAAGTGTTGAATTCGCTGCAAATATAGCAAGAAAAGTAGTTGGAAATAACAATGTTAATGAAAATGCAACACCTACAATGGGAGCTGAAGATTTTGCATTTATTTTACAGAAATGTAAGGGGGCATATTTATATATTGGAAATGGTGAGAGTGAAAAATTACATAATGAAGGGTTTGATTTTAATGATGAAATTAGCCCTATAGGTGCGAGTTATTTCGTGGGGCTTGTAGAAGCTTCACAACCTTTAAAAAGCTAAATTGAAAATAATGATTTTTATTGTATTAAGTGTTTGCGCGTTCCAGAGCTTGCTCAAGGTCATCAATTAAATCATTTACGTCTTCAATGCCAATCGAAAGTCTTAAAAGGTTGGGGTGCACTGGAAAGTCATCGCCCGAAACCGTCGCGCGATGCTCTATTAAACTTTCTACTCCCCCCAAAGAAGTCGCTGGGTAAAATACATTACAATATCGTGCAACATCTATTGCAGTTTGTTTGTTACCCTTTGTTATTAGTGACATCATCCCTCCAAACAAGCGGCTGGTTTGTGCAGCTTGTATTGCATGCCCCGGATGGCTTGCTAGGCCAGGGTAAAGTACTTTTTCAATAAGTTTGTGATGTTCAAAATGATGTGCTATTCGAATTGCATTTTCTGTAGCCTTTTCAAAACGCAAGAAAAGTGTTCGCATACCTCGTATTAATAGAAATGCATCAAATGATTGTAAAACTGAACCTTGTAATTTTCTATTGAGTGCTATCTCTTCCCAAAAGGCATCAGATGATTTTATAGATAATGAACCTGATGTAATATCTGAATGACCATTTAAATATTTAGTTGCAGAATGCATTGAGATATCTGCTCCAAAATTTAATGCTTTAGTTGCACATGGTGGAGTTGCAGTACAATCTGTGAGGAGTTTTGCTCCTTTTGAATGCGCAATGTCTGCAGCCTTAGAAATGTCAGTAACCGCCCAGTCTGGATTATTGGGCGTTTCGACCCAAACAAGTGAAGTATTATTCTGCATAGCATTGGAAAGTTCTTCTAAATTTCCAGCAGTATAATATGAAATTTTTAACCGTTTTTTAGTTTCATATGTTTGAAATTGGTTTAAAACGCCATGATACATTGCTTTTGGGATTACGACATGGGCATTTGGATTGAGTGAGTCAATTACTGAAGTTGCAGCTGACATTCCTGATGCGAATAATAATGTCTCAGTAGCATCTTCAAGCTCAGCGACCATTTTTTCAGCATGTGAGGTGGTCTCGTTACCATCTCTTCTATACCAATAGGGCTTTTTTATTTCATAATTTGAGTCACGAGCATAAGTCGCAGTTGATTGAATAGGTGGAACAATCGCGCCAGTCTCTTTATCAAGATATCTCAAGGCTTGAGCCATTTTTGTTTCAGTTGAGAGCGTATGGTTTTTTTTAGTCATAATTATCCCGAACAAAAGTTTTAACTTTATACAAACATATTATTAAAGCATTTAATTACAACCCAAGAGCCCTGTAACTATCTGCAACTTTAGTTAATGCTAACACATATGCAGCTGTTCGAAGACTATCAATATTTTCATTAGAGCGCCACGTATCATGCATTTGTTGGTATGCAGTGCACATAGTATCTTCTAAACCTGATCTAACTAATTCTAGTTCTCCGGCACCTTTAAAAAATTTATTTTTAAAATCTTCTGAGACGGGCTTTCCAATAAGGCGCTCCATTTCTTCAACTAATATATGATTTGATGAAGCTTGTTGGCGCCTTTGCATACGGCCAAATCTTATATGAGATAAATTCTTAACCCATTCAAAATATGATACTGTTACGCCTCCTGCATTAGCGTACATATCAGGAATAATGATTGTGCCGGCAGCAGTTAATATTTCATCTGCTCCAGCCGTTACTGGTCCGTTTGCTGCTTCAATAATTACGTTTGCTTTTATTCTTTGAGCGTTTGAAAGATTGATAACGCCTTCCATCGCTGCAGGTATAAGAATATCACAATCTTTTTCTAATATTTCAGAGCCATTGCTAACATAATTTGCACCAGAAAAACCTTTAACACCTTTATTTTCTATCAGATGAGTTTGTAGCTGATTTATATTAATGCCATCGTCGTTTATTACTGCTCCATCACGCTCAATGACTGCAGTTATCTTACATCCATCTTCCGTCGATAAGAAGTGAGCCGCATGATAACCAACATTACCCAATCCCTGAACTATTATACGTTTACCTGCCAATGATCCTGATAATCCTGATGTCTTTACATCGTCTTTATGACGAAAAAATTCTTGAAGAGCATATTGAACTCCTCGTCCCGTCGCTTCTACACGACCAATTATTCCACCCTTATTTAACGGTTTTCCCGTTACACAGGCATCTGCATTTATTTCAGAGGTATTCATTCTTCGGAATTGATCGGCTATCCACGCCATTTCTCTTTCACCAGTGCCCATATCTGGGGCAGGAACGTTTTGAGAAGGGTGAATAAGGTCTCTTTTTATTAATTCGTATGCAAAACGACGTGTGATTTTTTCGATTTCATCTGGTTCCCACTGGGTTGGGTCAATATGCAGTCCACCTTTTGATCCACCAAAAGGTGCTTCAACAAGTGCGCATTTATATGTCATGAGTGCCGCTAATGCTTCAACTTCGTCTTGGTTGACTGAAGTTGCAAACCTAATGCCACCTTTGACAGGTTCTTTATGTTCTGAATGTACCGACCGGTAACCTGTAAATGTATGAATATCACCACGAAGCTTTACACCAAATCTGACTGTATAAGTAGAATTGCAAACTTTAATTTTTTGAGCGAGGCCTGGCGATATATCTATTAAGCTGATGGCTTTATCGAACATCATATTTACTGATTCACGAAAGGTAGGCTCTGTACGAGAAGTCATCAGATTTCCTTAATTATTTTAATTATAATTAGTTTCCACGATACGGTTCAACATATTGTAAAGCCATGTCCCAGGGAAAGAAAATCCAAGTATCTTGGCTAACTTCCGTAATAAAGGTGTCTACCATTGGGTGGCCTTTTGGCTTTGCGTAGACTGTTGCAAAATGAGCTTTTGGGTACATTTTCCTTACAATTTCTAGAGTTCTACCTGAATCAACCAAGTCATCTATTATTAATATTCCTTGTCCATCTCCAATTAAATCAGAATCTGGTGATTTTAAAACTATTGCTTCTGATTGAGCTTGGTGATCGTATGATTTAACAGATATTGTATCTACAACGCGGATATCAAGTTCCCTTGCTACAATCATTGCTGGTGCCATTCCACCTCGGGTTATTCCTATAACAGCTTTCCAATTACCATCATTAGGTCCTTTGCCATCAAGTCGCCATGCCAATGCTCGACTGTCTCGATGTAGCTGATCCCAACTTACATGGAAGCCTTTTTCATGTGGTAATTGATTTGTCATTCTTTTCTTCCTGTGACTACATCAATATCAGGTGCGTCGACAGCTTTCATACCAACAACATGATATCCTGCGTCTACATGTAAATTTTCGCCAGTTACACCTGATGAAAGATCAGATAACAAATACATTGCTGATTTTCCTACATCATCTATGTTTATGTTCCGTCTAAGTGGGGAGTTTAATTCATTCCACTTTAATATGTAGCGAAAATCACCAATTCCTGAAGCGGCCAATGTTTTAACGGGGCCCGCTGAAATTGCATTTACACGAATCCCATCTTTGCCTAGATCTTCTGCTAAATATTTTACAGAAGCTTCTAACGCTGCTTTTGCAACTCCCATTACATTATAATGAGGCATTACTTGTTCAGCACCGTAGTATGTAAGGGTTAACATTGAGCCGCCTTCGTTCATGATTTTTTCAGCTCTTTGAGCAACTGCTGTAAAAGAATAAACAGATATATCCATGGTCATTCTAAAGTTTTCTGCTGAGGTATCCACGTACCTTCCTCTAAGTTCATTTTTATCGGAAAAGCCAATTGCATGTACAATAAAATCTATTTTACCCCATTTATTTTCTAATTCAGAAAATAAATTGTCCATTGATGCTTCGTTAGTCACATCACATTCCAAAACAGTGTCACATCCTATACTCTCTGCTAAGGGTCCAACTCGTTTTTTTAATGCGTCGCCTTGGTAAGAAAATGCCATCTCAGCACCTTGTTCGTGGCACGCCTGAGCAATACCCCATGCCATTGACTGTTTATTGGCAACACCCATAATCAGTCCACGTTTTCCGTCCATAATGCCCATGATATTTCTCCAATGGATAAAAGTATTTTTTCATGAATAGATCAAGGAAGGCCGACCTTCAAGAAAAAGGGTTAAAATATGTTCAATTACTTGTCTTTGCCTGTATAAAAGTTATTTTAAATCCAAACAGGGATAGAACAATGGATAGATCAGGAAAATTTGCAGGTGAAAATCCTTTTGAATTAGCAAGAGACTGGATGGATCAGGCAAAAGAATTAGAACTAAATGATGCCAATGCAATTGCTTTAGCAACAGTTGATAACACTGGATTACCTAATGTTAGAATGGTTTTATTAAAAGAAATTGAGAGTGATGCTTTTGTTTTCTATACAAACTATGAAAGCAAAAAAGGTCGTGAGTTAATCGCATCAGGACAAGCAGCTTTTGTTATTCACTGGAAGTCACTTAGGCGGCAAATTAGAGTGCGTGGATCTGTTGAAAAAGCAGAAGGTAAACAAGCTGATATTTATTTTGATAGTAGATCTCCACAAAGTAGAGTAGGGGCGGTTGCTTCTCGACAATCTCAAGTGATTGAAGATAGATCAGTTCTNGAAAATTGGTATGAACAGGCATTAAATGAAAATGGTACTACTCCTAAACGGCCAAGTTTTTGGGGTGGATTTAGAATAAATCCAGTTGAAATAGAGTTTTGGGCTGATGGAGAAGCTAGATTACATGATAGATTTCGCTGGACGCGTACCCAAAATGAAAATGAATGGTCAATTGATAGGTTGAGCCCATAGTCAATATACTCAAACTAGTTGTTTTCGTATTATGTACTTTTTCTGGTACTTACGCTTATTCCTGTTCAGATAACATTGTAGATATACGGTGGGTAGGTGGGGCAGTAAAATTTAGAGTTGAGCTTGCTAGTAATAAAGAACAAAGAGCAAAAGGTTTAATGTTCAGAGAATCCTTAGACCGCTTTTCGGGTATGTTGTTTGTTTATGATCATGAACAAGAAGTAAATTTTTGGATGAGAAATACCATTATACCCCTGGATCTATTATTTTTTGATTCTAAGGGTGTTTTAAAAAATGCACATAGGAACGCAATTCCATTTGATCTTACTAATATTTATGGAGGTAATTCTATACAATACGTTCTTGAAATAAATGCAGGAATGCTTGATAAATTAGGAATTAAACCCAATTCTGAAATGAGATATCCACTAATTGATCAAGAACTCGCAATTTGGAAGTGTTAATTTTTGATTTTTCCAGTAAATGATGCATTTTAGGGCTTTCCATTATCGTACTAGTTTTGTAAACCGCAGCCTAGTCGGGGCGTGGCGCAGTCTGGTAGCGCACTTGTTTTGGGTACAAGGGGTCGTTGGTTCGAATCCAGCCGTCCCGACCATTTAATGAAAAATAAAAATTAAATCGCTTTTTAGCGATTTTTTTTTTATAGTTATTTTATATATTCATTTATATGATTTTATACTTTTTAAAATGCTATCTATTTATAAATATTAATTTTTTTTTTTGCATATACTTTAGTGTAGTTATTTTGACTTATCCACAGGCTGGTTTTAACAGGTAGTCAACTAAAAAAAGTATAAAAAAACAAAATAAAGTCGTTGACCGAGGCGTCACTATGATACAGTTTGTATAAGAGTTCCAGTGGTCTACCATATGTAGTGGTTGGTAATATTTTAAATAATTTTACTGATTTAAAGTAAAAAAAGCATAAACCTAGGCCTAATAAGGAACAAAAGAGGCATAAATAAAGAAAAAATGAGGCAGAAATGAAAATAGAACGACGGTTTACGAAAGCTAATCAAGACGCATATGCGGGAATCGCATTTCATAAAACAACTTCTGAGATACGTAATCCAAATGGATCAATTGTATTTTCATTAGATGATGTTGAAGTTCCAGAATCATGGAGCCAAGTTGCATCTGATGTAATTGCACAAAAATATTTTCGAAAAGCTGGCGTTTCTAATGATCTTATCCGTGTAGAAGAAAACGATGTCCCAGAATTTTTATGGCGATCAGCACCACGCGATGGGCAGCAAGTAAAACCAAANGGTGAATATTTAGGTGAAACATCATCAAAGCAAGTATTTAATCGATTGGCTGGAGCTTGGGCTTANTGGGGTTGGAAAGGCGGAATGTTTGATACTGAAGCTGACGCACAATCTTACTATGATGAAATGCGTTATATGCTAGCAGCTCAAATGACTGCGCCTAATAGCCCACAGTGGTTCAACACTGGTTTGCATTGGGCATATGGTATCGATGGTCCATCACAAGGCCATCATTATGTAGATTTCAAAACAGGCGTTATGGTGCAATCCAACAGCTCATACGAACATCCACAACCCCATGCATGTTTTATACAATCCGTGAAAGATGACCTGGTTAATGAAGGTGGAATAATGGACCTATGGGTCCGTGAAGCGCGTTTATTCAAATATGGATCAGGTACTGGCACTAATTTTTCTTCATTGAGGGGTTCGGACGAGTCTTTAGGTGGGGGTGGTAAATCCTCAGGTCTAATGTCTTTTCTCAAGATTGGTGATCGTGCTGCTGGAGCGATTAAATCAGGGGGTACTACGCGACGCGCTGCAAAGATGGTTATCTGTGATATGGATCATCCAGACGTGGAAGAATTCATTAGTTGGAAAGTAAAGGAAGAGCAAAAAGTAGCTTCTCTAGTTGCGGGCTCCAAGTTGCATGAATTAAAATTAAACGAAATATTTTCTGCTATCCGTTCTTGGGATGGAGCAGAAGAAGATGCTTTCGATCCTAAAGTGAACGCAAATCTTAAAGCTGCTGTAAAATCTGCCAAAAAAGTTATGATCCCAGAGACTTATGTAAATAGAGTTTTGCAATATGCTCGACAAGGTTACAGCAGTATTGAATTCCCTAGCTATGACGTGGACTGGGATTCAGAGGCTTACAATACAGTTGCTGGCCAAAATTCTAATAATTCAGTTCGTGTAACTGATGCATTTTTGAAAGCAGTACAGAATGATGAAGACTGGGAATTAATTCGTAGAACAGATGGAAAAGTTTCCAAAACTGTTAAAGCAAAAGAATTATGGGAAGATGTAGGTCATGCTGCTTGGGCATGTGCTGATCCTGGAGTTCAGTATCATGATACTATTAATGCATGGCATACTTGTCCTGAAGATGGACAAATACGTGGTTCTAATCCTTGTTCTGAATACATGTTCTTAGATGATACAGCGTGTAATTTAGCATCAATGAATCTTTTGAAATTTTTTAAAGATGGTGAATTTGATGCAGATGCATACATGCATGCAACCCGATTATGGACAATAACTCTCGAGACGTCCGTGCTTATGGCTCAATTTCCATCAGAAGCTATCGCACGTGGATCATATGACTTTAGAACACTTGGCCTTGGGTATGCTAATATTGGTGGTTTGTTGATGAACATGGGCTTGTCTTATGATAGTGACGAAGGCCGATCTATGTGTGCAGCACTTACTGCATTAATGACTGGCATATCTTATAAAACATCCGCGGAAATGGCCAAAGAACTGGGCCCATTCCCAGGATATGCAAAAAACTCACAACACATGTTACGTGTTATGCGAAACCATAAACGTGCGGCATTTGGTAAAAAAGCTGGGTATGAAGGGCTTGAGGTAAAGCCAGTACCACTTGATGCAAAGAATTGCCCTGATCGTAATTTAATCGATTTAGCCAAAACTTCATGGGAAGAGGCTGTTCAGCTAGGTGAAGCGCATGGCTATAGAAATGCGCAAGTTTCTGTGATTGCTCCAACAGGGACAATTGGCCTTGTGATGGATTGTGACACAACAGGTATTGAACCTGACTTTGCGCTTGTTAAATTCAAAAAATTAGCTGGTGGTGGATATTTTAAAATAATAAATCAATCTGTTCCAGCTGCTTTAGCAACTATGGGATATGGTTCAGCTGAAGCAGAAGAAATCATTTCTTATGCAGTAGGCCATGGTACAATGGGTAATGCTCCAGGCATTAATCATACTGCATTAATTGGACACGGTTTCAGTCAGGTTGAAATTGACAAAGTTGAGGCGGCATTGCCATCAGCTTTTGATATAAGATTTGTTTTCAATCAATGGACATTAGGAGAAGAGTTCTGCAAAGGAACTTTAGGTATACCAGATGAACTTTTGAATAACCCAACATTTGATTTATTGTCGCATCTTGGATTTTCAAAAAAACAAATAGAGCACGCTAACAATCATGTTTGTGGTACCATGACATTAGAAGGTGCTCCGCATTTAAAAGAAGAGCATTATGGTGTTTTTGATTGTGCAAATGTATGTGGCCGTATCGGTACCCGATACTTATCAGTTGAAAGCCATATAACCATGATGGCTGCTGCACAGTCTTTTATTTCTGGGGCAATATCAAAAACAATAAATATGCCAAATGATGCGACAATAGAAGACTGCCAAGCGGCATATGAATTGTCTTGGTCATTAGGTGTAAAAGCAAATGCTTTATATAGAGATGGATCTAAGCTTTCACAGCCACTTTCATCAGCTCTTATTGATGATGATGAAGATGACTTGGAAGAAACACTAATGGAAGCACCTGCTGGGGATCGCCCACAGATTTTAGCTGAAAAGATTGTAGAAAAAGTGATTATCAAGGAGGTCAATAGGCAAGCGCGTGAACGTTTACCGGAGCGACGTAAAGGGTACACCCAAAAAGCAAATGTGGGAGGCCACAAAGTCTACCTTCGAACTGGGGAATATGAAGATGGTAAAATTGGTGAAATTTTCATTGATATGCACAAAGAGGGTGCAGGCTTCCGAGCAATGATGAATAATTTTGCTATAGCTGTATCAGTTGGTCTTCAATATGGGGTTCCATTAGAAGAATTTGTTGATGCATTTACTTTTACAAGATTTGATCCTGCTGGAATGGTGCAGGGAAATGATAGTATTAAATCTGCGACATCAATTCTTGATTATATATTCCGAGAGCTAGCTATTTCCTATTTAGATCGAACCGATTTAGCACATGTTCAACCTGAAGGAGAAAGCTTTGATACTCTTGGTAAGGGTGAAGATGAAGGTGTATCAGCGAGCCAACAAACGAACGAAGAAAATCTTGCAATGATCAAACAAGTATCTTCTACAGGCTATCTTAGAAAAAGATTACCTCAAGAGTTAATGGTTTTACAGGGTGGTCAAGCTAATTTGTTTGAAGATAGCGTACCCATTCAAGAAGCAACAGGGACTGACAGTGCGGTTTCAATCAGTGCACAGAAATCTGTAGGTCTCCCTCAATTAGATGATCGCGCAAAAGCTAAAATGCAAGGTTATGAAGGCGACGCTTGTGGCGATTGTGGAAACTATACGCTGGTTCGAAATGGTACATGTATGAAATGTAATACATGTGGAGCGACCAGTGGCTGTAGTTAAAATTATTTAGAGATATAGAATTTTTAAATGGGGGGATTAGTCTCCCCATTTTTATGAGGAAATACAAAAGATGTTTTTACTTTCTGAAACTTTGTGATTTTAAAGAGATGTATAATAAACAAATTGATGAACAGAAAATTAAACTTGATCCAGCAAAAAAGAGCCCAAATATATCAGCTACCCAGCCCAAAAGAAGTGAGCCTAAAGACATGGAGCCTAGTGTTATCATACCCCACAGACTCATCACACGGCCTCTAATATTGTCATTCAAATCAGCTTGTATTTCTGCTTGAAAACTAACGCCTAAGTAAGTTGCAGAAAAACCCATGCAGCTTGCTGAGATTAAAGCAAGTGACCATTGGTGAGTTATAGTTAGCAGCCACGCAGAGATCATTCCAAAGACAGTTACTAATATTATAGAATGACTAAATGCAGCCACACGTTCAGAGGTTCCTAGAGCTTTATAAAGTGCCGCACAAAGAGAGCCCATACCAACTGTTGCTGCGAGTTGACCTAATCCACTTGCGCCATTTGAGAAAGTACCATCGGCTATTACTGGAAGAATTTCTGCTACAGATCTTATTGATATGGTATAAACAGCTGAAATTAGAAAAATAAGACGTAAATATTTAGAACTCCATACAAAATAAAATCCTTCTTTTATTGCCGCAAACATACTTTGATATTCACTAGATAGTTTTAATGCTCTGGGTTTTAGCGTCGCGTAAATTATTATGTTCGGTAAATATAATAATATTGCGACTAAAAGTGCAAAAAGTGTTCCAAAATATTCAATCAACACTCCTGCAACAAAAGGGCTAATTACACGAGCAGTATTAAAATTTAATGCAGCAAGAGCTGATACTGAGCTTATTTGTTTCTTCTGAACTAATCGTGGTCCAATAGATAACCTCATTGGATGATGTGCAGCGGTTATGATGCCGATATATATTGCTAATAATATTAAAGAAAATGGTGATATAATTTCTATCAATATAGAAATAACAGTGATGAGCGCTGCTATAATCATTCCAATATTAGTAGCATAAGCTGCTTTTATAATATTTGAGCGGTCCATTATGGCTCCAAAAAAAGGGCCAATAATCATTGTGGGTAGCATTGTTAGTGCTGCTATTAACCCCACAAAAGTTGCAGATAATGATGTTTCCCATGCAATCCATGTTATTACGACACGCAAGATCCATAATCCATTTACTGCTGCAGCTGATCCAATAAAATATCTTCTGTAGTTAGGTGAATTTAAAGCAGTAAGGTTCATTTATGTCCAATTGGGGCTTACCCCGTGATGTTTCTTGATGCTGAGTTACATTCGATGTAATTGAGAAGCAAGACGATGGTTGGGAAATATGGCAATATATTTAAAAGATGTAATTTTTGAATTTGAAACACATCGCGTGATTGATCAAATTACTTTGAATGTTTCCGAACAGCGTATCGGAATTGTTGGTGTTAATGGATCTGGCAAGTCGACTTTAGCAAGATTGATTTCTGGATTGATTGCTCCAATTTCTGGTTCCATCAGAATTAATGATATCGATATATATAAAGACCGGAAAGCCGCTTTGAAAACTGTCGGAATTATTTTCCAAAACCCAGATCACCAAATTATTTTTCCTACATGTATTGAAGAAATTAGTTTTGGGTTAATGCAACAAGGAATGACACGCATTGAAGCAGAAGAAAGGTCTAATGAAATTTTATTGCAATTTGATAGATTGAAATGGTCAGATCAGCTTGCACATAATTTATCACAAGGACAAAGACATTTTTTATGTTTAATTGCTGTTTTAGCGATGAAACCTGACGTTATCATTTTAGATGAGCCATATGCTGGGCTTGATTTACCTACCTCATTACAATTGAGACATGAATTGAATAAATTGAGCCAACAGATCGTAATGATTACTCATAATAAGGATATATTAGTAGATTTTGATCGTATATTATGGATAGACAATGGAAAAATAATCAAGGACGGCTCTTACGAAAATGTCATGCCTGATTTTGAAGAAGAAATGCAGAGGCGTGCAAATGTTAGCTATTAGTATTATGGGGCCTTCTTGGGCTCACAATCTAAAAATTGGATATAAACTGGCAGCTTTAAGTTTTATTTCTGTAATCATTTTTTTTATCAATAATTGGTTATTATTATCAGTTTTTTTAGTCGGCTTAATATTTTTATATTCTTCAGTATCACTCTTTGCTTTGCGAAAAGGAATTCTTCTACTCCGCCCATTAATTTGGGTGATTTTGCTAATATGGATTTTTCATTTAATTCGTGGAGAATATTTAGCTGGAACAGTTACATGCCTTAGGTTGCTGGTTTTGTTTGCTTTAGCTAATTTTGTAACTGTGACATCAAAACTTTCTGATATGATTGAATTTTTTTTATGGATATTGCATCCATTAAAGTTGATTGGTGTTAAAACATCATCAATTGGCCTTGCACTTGGGATGGTTATTCGATTTACACCGGTATTAATAGAGCGCGCAAAACAATTATTAGAAAGTTGGCGAGCAAGAGCTTTAAAGCGTACGAATTGGCGTATTATTCTTCCAATTTTTATTACGGTAATTGACGATGCAGATAGAGTAGCAGAAGCGATACGAGCACGAGGTGGGATCTAATCTTATGGAAAGAAATATAGTTTACATTGCATTATTTTCTGGATTGATTGCAGTGCTTGGGCTTCTACCAAAATTAACATTAATAAGTGGGATTCCAATTACAGCCCAAAGTCTTGGGGTTATGTTATGTGGGGTGATCCTAGGAGCTAAAAGAGGAGCTTTAGCAGTTTTACTTTTTCTGTCTTTGGTTGCTCTTGGGCTGCCACTTTTGGCCGGTGGACGTGGAGGATTAGGAGTATTTACTACCCCATGGGCTGGGTTCTTATTTGGCTTTCCTATAGCTGCATATACTACGGGGTACATAATGGAAAAATTTAAGCATATGCCTATTAGTTTTACAGCTAGTTTTGCCGCATTTTTTGGAAGTATTATAGTTCTGTATGTAATTGCTATCCCATATTATATGATTGGTGCCAAAATGGATTTTTTCCAATCTTTATTAACTATGTCTCCATTTATACCTGGTGATATCATTAAATGTATTTTGGCAGGATTTATAGCAAATGGTATCCATAAATCACGACCAAATTCAGTTTTATCATGGGCTAACAGTAGATAATATAAGTGCACTTCCAAGGCCACCAGCAGCTGCAATTGTTGCTAACCCATTTCCATCTGTTTTTTGTAATTCATGAAATAATCTAACAGCTAGGATTGCACCAGATGCTCCGATTGGATGTCCGCGTGCTAATGCACCACCACCTCTGTTTATTAATTGTTCATTAAATTTAAATTCATTTTTGGCTATTATGGCTTGAGCTGAATATGCCTCCATTATTTCAATGACTTTCAATGACTCAATTGTAATTTTTGTAGTTTCAAGAATTCTATTAATAGAATTTATTGTTGCAAAAGCTGGAGTATCAGGAACTCCTGCGGATGAAACGCCATGGACAATTCTAATAGCATTTGGAAAGTTTTTAGCGACTTTCTCACTAACCACTATGCAAAAAGCTGCAGCATCTGAGTCAACTGCTGTTGTAGCAGATGAAATATTGCCTTTCAAAATAGGTGCCCGCTCACATATTTTTTTATTTAATTTACGTGTAAAAGTGTCTTTGTTTTGATTGTTTATATTAACAATTTCACTTTTGAAATTTGTATTTGAAGCTTTTTTATGACTATTAATCGCCCAAGCTTCTTGCGCTTCTTTTGAGATNCCTGATGAGACTGCAATTTCTGCTACAGAGTCTATCATATCTGGATCTCTATCTTTTAAGCCTGTAAAAATTGGTCGATCATATGCAATTTTTTCCCCAGTATTATGATTAATTCTCATTCTTATTGGTCTACATGATGCACTCTCTGAACCGCCAGCAATAATAATGTTATGTGAACCCGACATTACCATTTGGGCAGCCAACCATATGGCATCAAGCCCTCCAGTACACTGCCTGTCTATTGTAAAACCTCCAATATGCTCTGGAAGGCCTGCAGCTAAAGCTGTTGGCCTTGCAGGATTGCCACCTCCTCCAACAGCATTCGAAAGTATTATTTCATTAATAGATGTACTCGGCACATTAGCCTCTTTTAATAGAGCCCTAATAACTGGTGCAGCTAATTCATGAATGTTCAATGTTTTAAAGGCACCACCTTTTGGAATAACTGCAGTACGCTTGGCAGCAATTATATAAGCATCATTTTTCATAAAAAAAATCTTTCAATATTGCAGTAATTTTTACATAATCAGTTTTTCCGGATAGAAGTAATGGCCATTCTTTTAAGCTAAGGATCTCTGATATTTGATTATGAGATGCATTATTACCGTATACTGCAGCAAATACCTTTTGTCCTCTTTTTGAATTTGGAAGTGCAATTACTGCTGCATATTCTATTCCAGGAAGTGATAAAAGATCATCCTCTAATACATCCAAATAAATGATTTTATCTGAAATGTTGACTGCTCTATCTAATCTACCTTTTAAAAAAAGAAATCCATTATTATCAACTCTGCCTAATTCTCCTGTGGGAAAATAGATATTAACATCCATTAAAATTTGGTTATCAAGATAATTTTCAGCTATCATGGGTGACTTTATGAAAACTGCTTCATTTTTAATTTCAATTTCCACACCTTCATAAGCACGGCCAACTGAATTTGGAGGAGTTTTATCATCGGATACAGTAATAAAACTTGTTTCAGCTGTTCCGTAAAAAACCTTAATTTCAGCATTGGGGAATCGGTGATTGCAAAACATTCGATCGGCTTCATTAAATACTCCACCTCCAATAAAAATTTTACGTACAATTGGATAAATACTATCATTTTTATAAATTAATTTTAACAAGGTAGGCGTTGCATAAATAACTGTAGGCTGTCCTTTTGGGCGTAATCCAGTAAAAATCAAATCTGCCTCGATATGCATTGCCTCTGTAGCCGCATAGAGTGCTAACGAATGAGACAAATTCCCTAGAACGGCAACTGTATCATTTTTTAAAACGCCATTTTTTTTGAAGCTATAAATCCAACTCTTTTGACTTCGCAAAATTGCTTTTGGATTATTNGTAGATCCACTTGTGAAGGTAATAAAACTATTTGGTTTTCCAGTAGGCATTAAGCAGCTAGAGGGGGCTTTCTTTTCTGTAAGAGCTGTAAATCTTTTATCAAGATTTTTCATAATATCGTTTGAAACGATGCAGACTTGTTTTCCTANTGCGGAAATGCCAAAAAATGCAGCCATTTCATGTTCTGGATCATAAAGACAAATTGCAATTATTTGCTTATTATCTATCTTGGATGCCCACATTCCATAGGCATTTTGAAGTTTTTGGTTCTTAGTTGATTTGAAACGCTCTTCCATAAAGTTCTTATATATTTATTATTTTTTTCCTGCAATTGTGAGACTTGGCTTGTTGGACGAATCTAGATAAAGATTAGAAAATTTAAAGAGGGTTAGATATGGCTTTTCCAAATACTTTTGCAACAAAAGAACAAATGGCAAATTTGGCTGCTAAAATGTTTTTAGAAATTGAAGCAGTAAAATTTCGTCCTGAAGAACCCTATACATTTGCTTCGGGGCTTGCTTCGCCAGTTTATATTGATTGTCGAAAACTAATAAGTCATCCCAGAATACGGTCTGCGTTAATGGATTTTGCAGTTGCTACACTATATCGTGAAGTTGGGTTTGAAAAATTTGATAGTGCTGCTGGAGGGGAAACTGCTGGCATTCCTTTTGCTGCATGGATTGCAGATAAGATGTCTTTACCAATGCAGTATGTAAGGAAAAAACCTAAGGGTTATGGTCGTGATGCACAAATTGAAGGTGATATTTATCCAAATCAGCGTGTATTATTAGTAGAGGATTTAACAACTGACGGTGGCTCTAAACTTATGTTTGCAGAAGCAATAAGACGTGCCGAAGCAATTTGCGAACATATTTTGGTAATATTTTATTATGATATTTTTGAAAATACNCATGAGATGCTCGCAGAAAACGGATTAGAACTTCATTATCTTTTAACGTGGTGGGATATTCTTCGAGCAGCCCGTGAAGGTGGAAACTTTAATGCTAGTGCTCTCGACCAGGTTGAATCCTTTTTAAATAATCCATTAAAATGGTCTGCTGCAAATGGTGGTATATCAGAATTGGGTGTAACAAAGAAATGAAGCATTGGCCTGAAGATATTACTCTTTTAGGTGATTATGTAAGAATTGANCCTCTTTCTGTAAATCATTTAAATGATTTACAAGATGCGGTCAGAGATGGTGAATTGAATTTACTTTGGTATACTTTTATCCCAAACGCAGACGATATGCTTGAAGAAATAAATAAAAGATTAAGATTACGAGAAATGGGATCGATGCAACCATTTGCTATTATCGATATAGCCACTGGACTTGCTGTTGGCATGACAACTTTTATGAATATTGATGCTACTAATAGAAGAGTTGAAATTGGATCAACTTGGCTTTCAAAATCAACTCAACGAACATTTATAAATACTGAATGTAAGCTACTNCTTATGGCACATGCTTTTGAGAAGTTAAATTGTATTGCTGTTGAGTTTAGAACACACTTTATTAATACACAAAGTAGAAAAGCTATTGAAAGGCTTGGAGCAAAATTTGATGGTATTTTAAGAAACCATTCAACAATGCCAAATGGAACTTTGCGTGATACCGCAGTATATTCTATTATTAAATCTGAATGGCCTACAGTTAAATCTCACCTAAATTTTCAGCTTAATAAAAAGCGAGATTAAGAAAATATAATGACAACATCGAATATTAATAATGATGAATTCAAGCAAATAGATATTAATTCATTGATTAGTAAAAATATATCGTTGCATCCTGTAAAAATATTAATCTTATACGGATCTTTAAGGGAAAAATCTTATAGCAGACTCGTAGCGGAAGAGGCGGGTAGAATATTGGTAAAGCTTGGTGCGGATGTAAAATTTTATAATCCTGCAGGTTTGCCACTAGTAGATGAAGAAAATATATCCCATCCAAAAGTTTTAGAGCTTCATGAATTAGTTAAATGGTCAGAAGGTATGGTTTGGTCATCTCCAGAACGCCATGGAGCAATGACTGGGGTAATGAAAACACAAATTGACTGGGTTCCTTTGTCTGATGGTGCAGTAAGGCCAACACAAGGGAAAACACTAGCCNTAATGCAAGTGAATGGTGGATCGCAAAGCTTTAATACAGTAAATCAGTTGCGAATTTTAGGGCGATGGATGCGCATGCTTACTATACCAAATCAATCCTCAACTCCAAAGGCGTGGAAGGAATTTGATGAGAATGGTAGAATGAAGCCCTCAGGTAATTACAACAGAATAGTTGATGTAATGGAAGAACTTATGAAATTTACACTTATTACCCGGGATATAAAATCTAGCTTAGTGGATCGTTATTCGGAACGCATTGAAACTGCTGAGGAACTTATGCAAAGAGTGCAAAAGAGTAAGTAACTATACGGCCTTCATGCTTTGAGCTCCTAAGCTCTCTACTTCAACCTCAATAGTGTCTCCTATTCGTAAAAACCTAGGATTAGGTTTTATACCTGCGCCAACCCCTTCTGGTGTTCCGGTTACAATTATATCACCAGTACGAAGGACCATATATTCTGACAATGTTGATATTATTTTTTTTAAATTAAATATCATATCGTNAGTATTTGAACTCTGCATTACTTTGCCATTTATAGTTGTTTTAAGTGATAAATTTTGTGGGTCATCCACCTCATCTGCAGTTACTAAATATGGCCCAATTGGTGCAAATGTTGGAGATGATTTTCCTTTTACCCATTGGCCAGATCTGTGTTTTTGATAAGTGCGCTCAGATACATCATTTGCAGTAAAGTAACCTGAAACATAACTTAAAGCGTCATCTTGTGATACTTGGTAACATGGTTTTCCAATTACCAATCCAAGCTCCACTTCCCAATCAGTATGCACAGATCCCTTAGGAATCTTAAGATTGTCAAATGGTCCAATAATTGCTGAGGTGGCTTTATTAAATACTAATGGCTCATCTGGCAATTTGCTTCCAGTTTCTGCAGCATGTTTTGCATAATTTAAACCAATGCAAAAAAAGTTTGGTGCATCCGCCAAACACGATCCAATCCTATCCCCATCTGGACATATTGGTAATTTTTCTAAATTTAGTGCCTTAATCTTATTTAAGTTTTCTAGAGATACTGAGTCACCAGATAAATCTTTTATATATGCTGAAAGATCTCGAATTTTACCCTCAATATCAAGAATACAAGTTTTTTCTTGTCCTAAAGGGCCATATCTTAAAAGTTTCATTTCTAATCCTATATATTTCTAGAATTTAATGATTAAGTGATAAAATATATTGGTAAAGTAAAATCGACTAGAATCTGCGTATTGCTAACATTTCTAATTGATTTTTTTTGTAATAAAAAACTAAAGGCCACCAATTGGTGACCTTTTAGATACCATCTAGTGGTATTTGGAGCGGGCGAAGCGATTCGAACGCTCGACCCTAACCTTGGCAAGGTTATGCTCTACCCCTGAGCTACGCCCGCTTCCTTGGAAGAGAAAAATTGTTCTCTTGGGTAAGGGCGTTATACGCAACTTTTTCCCTGCCGCAAGAGCTTTTTTCTCTTTTTACAATTTATCTGGTATTGCATCTAAGTTAGAAGGATCAGCCTGTTTGGCTATTTGGTAATCTTCAGTATGGGCAATTATACTCTGGTCATCAAATAAAACGATTCCATAAGCCGCAGGCTCTTTTACTGAAAGACTGGAGTCTAATGAAAGCAAGTCCATGGGCATTTGATGGCATGTACTTTTAAATATTGTAAAACCAATACCATTTGTATTTCCGGATATTGATCTGTGAACATGCCCTGAGAATATATGCTTTGTATTTTTATACTTTTTAATAATGTTAAATAAATCAGCGCTGTTACTAAGCTTAATTTTATCCATACCGGGAAAGCCAATGTTATGTGGTGGATGATGGGTGAAAATTGATATCCGTTTGTTTTTGGCTTGGCTTAATTCTTGTTCCAACCATTCGAGTCGCTTTTCACACAATTTACCCTCATGTTCTATTTCTAGTTGTGGGGATGAGTTTAAAGTATCCAAACATATTAATACATCGTCACCTAAAGATATTTTTTTTTGTAAGTATCCTTCGTTGTCTAAAGGTATTTCAGGGAATACTTTTTTAAAATTACTTCTATTGTCGTGATTGCCCAACATAAATGTTATGGGTATCTTATATGTGTTTGTTGCTCTTTTTAGCATTTCATATTCACTGACATGCCCAGAATGTGTCATATCACCAATCAATATCATATGTTCTGCGTCAGGATGTTTTTTCAGGGCATGTGAAAGAGCTTCTGTGAATTGTCTTAATGGATCTAGGCCAATAATATTTCTTTTTTTGGAACGCAGGTGTATATCAGATATTACCAATACTTTTCGCAACTTTAATCTCGCTTTATTATCCTATCAGAAGATTGTGATAGTTCTTCTATTCCCATTTGGTACATATTGGTATTTATATCATCAGATAAAATAAATGCCATTTGTTCAAAGCCTTTTTTCCCTAGTGCAGCTAATGCATAATGAAAAGCACGACCTAACATAACAAAGTTTGCTCCAAGCGCTATTGCGCGCAAGATATCTAAACCACCTTCTACGCCACTATCAAAAATAAGTGGAAAACTATCACCAACAGCTTTACGAATTCCAGGTAAAGTCTCTATACTGCTTTGCCCACCATCAAACTGCCTACCAGAGTGATTTGAAACCCAGACTGCATCAGCACCAACATCTTTTAATTTCGATGCATCATGTGCAGACGTAACGCCTTTTACAATAATATGCCCATCCCATTCGTCTCTAAGCTCTGAAAGGTAATTCCAGTCAGGTTTGCCTCTAATGATATAGCCTGGATGAGCAGTAGATGATGTATTGCCTTTAACTTTGACATAGCTTTCAGCAAATCGAAGCCTAGGTTGCCCATATCTTGCAGTTCCTAGTGCCCAAGAAGGGTGTGTTGCCGTTTCCCACAACATTTTAGGTGTAATTCTAGGGGGGATAGTTAGTTGCGCTCTTCGTTGACGTTCTCTACGACTTGGTGCGGGAACATCTACAGTCAATACAAGAGTATGAAATCCAGAATCTTTTGCCCGACGAAGCATGTCGCGTCTCACATTTGGATCAGTTGGGGGATAAAGCTGCATCCAGCCCATATCACCAATACTTGATGAGATCATTTCAGGCGTGACAGTTGCAACCGCTGAAAGACAGTAAGGGATTTTTGCATCTGCACATCCTCTGGCCAATATGTATTCAGCTCCTGGCCATATCATACCTGACATGCCAACTGGTGCTACCCCAAATGGGTGAGAATAAGTTTTACCTAAAAAAGTAGTTTCCTGATTAGGAGTGTATTCACCTCGAAGAATACGAGTTTCAAATAGAATTTTGTCTAATTCAATCCTATTTCTAGTTTTTTGATCTTCTACCCCGGTTGCACTATCTAAATACTCCCATGCAAAAAATGGAAGACGTTGTTTAGCACGTTTTTTTAGATCGTTAAGGCTGGGATATATGTCATCAATATTCATATAGCTACCATTAGAGTGATAGAGATATTCATGCAAGAGAATGTCAATAAGTTCGATATAATCGAAATCTTGTTTGTGGGATTTGGATTGATTAACTTAGGGGAACAATGGTAGAACATAGTTAAGTAATATTAATGAAATTGTTGTGCCATAAAAATGAAAAATAGAGACGAAAATCAAGCTATTCAAATAGAAAGTAATACAACGTTATCTCAAAGAGCAATGGGTGTCAGACAGACACCATATTTAGAAGATTTAAATTCTGCTCAAAGATCAGCAGTTGAAACTTTAAATGGGCCTGTCTTAATGTTAGCTGGTGCTGGTACTGGAAAAACAAAGGCATTAACAACAAGAATTGTTCATTTAATGAATATGAACCAAGCTTGGCCAAATGAGATACTTGCAGTAACATTTACAAATAAAGCTGCCCGGGAAATGAAGAGTCGGGTAGGTGCGATGCTTGGCAATGTTGGTGATGGCCTTCCGTGGTTAGGAACATTTCATTCTTTATGCGTAAAGATATTACGCAGACATTCAGAGATAGTTGGATTGAAATCAAATTTTACAATTCTTGATACTGATGACCAACTGAGATTGTTAAAGCAATTACTAAGAGCTGAAAATATTGATGAAAAAAGATGGCCTCCACGTTTATTACTGGGTCTTATTGATACTTGGAAAAATCGCGCTTGGAGTCCAAATCATGTGCCATCAGGAGAGGATGGATTTAATGGTCGAGGTGTTGAATTTTATACGCAATATCAAAGTCGCTTAAAAACTTTAAACGCAGCGGATTTTGGAGACCTATTATTGCATGTTGTAAATATCTTTCAAAATAATGCGGATGTTCTAGAGAAATATCAAAATGGATTTAAATATATACTTGTTGATGAGTATCAAGATACAAATGTTGCACAATATATGTGGTTACGTCTTTTAGCAGCAAAACATAGAAATATATGCTGTGTTGGTGATGATGATCAGTCAATTTATGGGTGGCGTGGGGCTGAAGTTGGAAATATTTTACGCTTTGAACGAGATTTTGAAGGTGCAAAAGTTGTACGCCTTGAGCAAAACTATAGATCCACGCCAGATATTCTTGCTGCAGCATCGGGTATTATAGCAGGCAATAAAGACCGTCTTGGGAAAACTCTATGGACAGCACGCAAGGATGGTGAAAAAGTACGTCTAATAGGTCATTGGGATGGTGAAGAAGAAGCTCGATGGGTAGGAGAGGACCTTGAGAGTTATCAAAGAGGCACGCGGGGGCTCCCTGCTTTTGGCTTAGATAGTATGGCGATTTTGGTCAGGGCATCTCATCAAATGCGTTCATTCGAAGACAGGTTTCTGAGTATTGGATTGCCTTATAGGGTTATTGGTGGCCCCAGATTTTATGAGCGAATGGAAATTCGAGACGCAATGGCTTATTTCCGAGTTGCCGTGAGTCCTGATGATGGTTTGGCATTTGAACGTATAGTCAACACACCGAAACGTGGTATTGGAGAGAAAGCGCAACAATTAATTAACACAACTGCCCGTGACCATGGTGTATCTATGTTGGATGGGGCTCGCATTTTGTTAAACGAAGGAGGACTATCTTCAAAAGCGTCTACCTCGTTAAGAAAATTAATAGATGGATTTGACCGCTGGAAGAATCTGATATCTAATTCTAATTTAGCCAATAATACAGGAAGTGAAATTCTGGAAACATTGGATAATTTTTCAGATAAAACAAGTCATGTTGAAATTGCACAAACAATATTAGAAGAAAGTGGCTACACAGATTTCTGGCAAAATGACAAAACGCCTGAAGCAGCAGGTAGGCTTGAAAATTTAAAAGAACTTGTTAAAGCTCTGGAAGGCTTCGAAAATATTCAGGGTTTTCTTGAACATGTGAGTTTAATCATGGAAAATGATGTCTCAGACTCAACTGAAAAAGTATCTATAATGACACTTCATGGAGCAAAAGGCNTAGAGTTTCCGATAGTCTTCTTGCCTGGCTGGGAGGATGGATTATTTCCATCTCAAAGATCAATGGATGAATCTGGTCAAAAGGGTTTAGAAGAAGAACGGCGTTTAGCATATGTAGGAATTACACGTTCTGAAGCTGTTTGTACTATTTCATTCGCGGCTAATCGTAGAGTATACGGTCAATGGCAGTCGTCAATGCCATCGAGATTTATTGATGAATTACCTGCGGATAATATAGAGGTTCTAACTCCACCTGGCTTGTATGGTGGAAATTCTTCAAGACAAGACATCGAATTCGAAAGTGATTTACCTGAGCGTGCGGCAAAAGCTGATGCATATAATTCCCCTGGTTGGAAGCGGATGCAAATTAGAACATCGCAACGCTTTTTAGATAGCTCAGAAACCCCTCAAGCTGTAATTATAGATGCTAAAGTCACAGAAAAGTATTCAATTTCTGATAGAGTAATGCATACAAAGCTTGGTGAAGGCACTGTTATTGGTATTGAAGGAAATAAGCTCTCTATAGTATTTGATTCCGGCGGAGCAAAAAAAGTAATTGCAAGTTTTGTGTCTCATTTAAATGATTGAAAATAAATAAAATTTTAAAAATAAGCAAAAAAAAACGATAACATGCTGGGAGGAGGTAGCATATCACCGTTCTTTTTTTCGTAGCTTCAGATTTGGGAGAATACGAAGCCATTTAAATTTTTTGGTCGGGAGGAGGTGACCAAAGAGTTTTTCATCTCATATCATTAAAATAGCAAATGTTTGGAATTTTAAAAGTGTTTATACTGCAAAGCCGATATGCATCTAATGCATATCCCTAGCTTACAAAATTAGTTTGCTGGGCATGCTAATAATCTATTTTTCTTTTCTTTCTCTGCGTTTGGACAAAATAATTGTTTACCATCAACTTTGAACTCACCTATCGCTTTTTGACCTTTTGGTGATATCATCCAATTAGCAAACTCTTTGGCATATTTTGATTTGATGTGTGGAAACATAGCAGGATTTACTAAAATTAAACCATATGGATTTTGCATTATATCATCACCAGACCATTTGATTTCTAAGTTACCTTTATTATTAAATGATAACCAAGTCCCTCGGTCACTCAAAGTATAGGAATCTGTTGCTGAGGCCATATTTAAAGCTGCACCCATTCCTGATCCAATTTCAATGTACCATTTTTCTTTTGGTTTACTGTTAGTGAAAATATTCCACAATTCTATTTCTTTTTTATGAGTACCACTATCATCGCCTCTTGAAATAAATGGGAATAAACTGGTTGTTTTGGCTTTAATAAAAAAATCTGAAAGTGTTTCAAACTTGGTTTTGTTCTTTTGGGGTCCAATTAGAACAAAGTCATTATACATAACATCAAAACGCTCTTTGCCAAAATTATCTTTTATAAAAATATCTTCAGATGGACGATGGTGAACTAATAATGCATCTGCATCACCATTACGTGCTATTCTTATTGCTTGACCAGTTCCAACAGCGACAACTTTTACTGAAATTCCAGTATCTTTTGTAAACATCGGTAAAATATAGTCATACAAGCCTGAATTTTGAGTTGAAGTTGTTGATGATAAAATAAGCTCTCGTCTTTCGGCATTTACAGAGCTGGCTAGCATCATAAATAGAAAAATAATAAATCTCATTATAAACCTTTGATGTAGTTTTGAGCATTTATTGATGAAGGTTTTTTGAAAAAATTCTTTGCTTCACTAATTTCAGAAACTTTACCATCCGATATGAAGATTATATCGTTAGCAAAGCGTTTTGCTTGATTAATATTGTGTGTTGCCCATAAAAATTTTACACCAGAATTAGCACTATTTGATATTAAATCTTCAAACTGTGTCGTGGCGCTTGGGTCTAAACTTGAAGTAGGTTCGTCCATTATTACCATTTTAGGATATGTAGCCAATGCACGCACTAANGCCATACGCTGGACTTCCCCACCCGATAAGGTAGATGCGGGATCGTTACTTTTTGTTTCTAGATTGGCCATAAATAGAAGTTCTTCTAAACGATTTTTTATTAATTGTTTATTCCATCCTGCAGTTTGCATTGGCAATGCAATATTTTTCTTAACTGAGCGATATAGTGTCACTCGGTGTTGAAAAATAAACCCTCTTAAATTCTTTGTATCTCTTGCAGAATGACCGTTCCAATACACACTTCCGTAAGTTGGCTGTATCATAGAATGACACAATTCTAAAAATAATGATTTTCCTGCGCCGTTATATCCAAGAACATTGGTGATCCCTTCAAATTTTATTTTGAAATCAANTGGGCCAAGGAGGGTATCGCCATTTTGNCGAAAGGAAACAGAGTTAAAATTCAGCTCCATTATCTTAATACTCCATGATATTTTTGGCCAAGAGATTTGAAGATATGCATCACAGAATTTACTCCAACAGCAAGCATAACAAGAATAATACCAAGTGCCAAAGCAAGTTCTAAATTACCTTTTGACGTCTCTAAAGCTATCGTAGTTGTCATAACACGAGTTGATCCGGCTATATTGCCACCTACAATAATAACAGCACCAACTTCTGCAATTGCTCGTCCAAATCCTGCTAAAACTGCAGTAAAAATTGAAAATCTTGCATCTACAATTAAGATTTTCAATCTAAACCATATTGATGCATCTACACTATTAAGTAAGCGTCTATAGTTTTTTTCTAGAGGGCTTACTGCTTCTGTTGTTAGTGCTAAAATAATTGGAAAAATTAAAACTGATTGTGCGATAATCATAGCTGTTGGTGTGAAAAGTAGCCCGTATTCACCAAGTGGGCCAGATCGAGATAAAAGTAAATATATTGCCAAACCAACCACTACTGGTGGTAAAGCCATCAAAGATGAAGAAAACATAATAATTACTTTCCGGCCTGTAAATCTTCCCATCGCTAATGCAGTTCCAATTGGTATTGCAAAAAAAGCAGCAATTAAGGTTGCAGATAGAGAAATTCGCAAAGATAGTGCTACTATATCCCACAAAATAGCATCTCCAGAGGAAATTAAATGAAATGTTGCATTCAAAATATTCAAAAAAGTATCTTTCTGGCGTCTTGGGCCTTGCTCTTGGCGTTAAATTACGAAAGTTAGTTACATCAAATAGAAGGATGCATACCATATGACTATCACAGTAGAAGCAATTATCGAAGAGTTGAAGAGAGTTCAATTGCCTGATGGAAGTAATATAGTTGACTCTGATATGGTTCGAGCTGTGACGATCGAAGATAGTAAGGTGAATTTTGTATTGGAAGTGCCAGGCGAGCTTGGTGAACGAATGGAGCCAGTTAGATCTGGTGCTGAGGCATTAATTTTGCGAATGGATGGTGTTAATCAATGCAATGTAATGATGACAGCGCACAGTGCATCTAAGCAGCCTCCAAGTTTAAAAATTGGAGGCCACGCAAAGCCTCAGGATGATAAACAGCCGATTGATGGAGTGAAGAGTATTATTGCAATTGGATCTGGAAAAGGTGGAGTTGGAAAATCAACTGTTTCCAGCAATTTGGCTGTGGCATTATCAAAACTAGGCTTAAAAGTCGGTCTCCTTGACGCAGATATTCATGGGCCGTCACAACCCAGAATGATGGGTGTATCCAAGCGACCGGCAAGCCCAGATGGCAAAACTATTATACCTTTGAAAGCACATGGTGTTACAATGATGTCTCTTGGATTGATGCTGAAAGAAGATGAGGCAGTTATTTGGCGTGGACCAATGTTAATGGGTGCATTGCAACAGATGTTAAATCAAGTTGAATGGGGCCAATTAGATGTCTTGTTGATAGATCTACCTCCTGGCACGGGTGATGTGCAGCTTACTTTATCTCAGAAAACGGAAGTTTCTGGAGCAATAATAGTTTCTACTCCTCAAGACGTAGCATTATTAGATGCAAGAAAAGCAATTAACATGTTTGAGCGTATGGAAGTTCCAATAATTGGAATGATAGAAAATATGTCTAGCTATCATTGCCCAAAGTGTGGTCACGAGGCACATATATTTGGGCATGGGGGCGCGCAAGTTGATGCCAAAAAATTTAATTTACCATTTCTTGGTGAAATACCACTAGAGTTGGAAATACGTGAAGCTGGAGATGGAGGTACTCCAGTCGCGGCAACTGAAAGCAAACATTCCGAAGCTTACCTTAATTTGGCCCAAAAGCTTATCGATAGTAACATTTTATGATTTGGGATAGAAATAAAATAGTGAAGTCAGGAATTAAGGGTGATTGGGTTATGGGCCTTCATGATTTTGTTAGATATAGTGATCTTGATACATATGATCATGTTAATAACAAAATTTATCATACCTGGTTCGAAAATTTACGCATTATATATTTAACAAAATCAGGTTTTGATTTTACAAATAAAAAAAACCCTATGCCGGTCGTTCGTGCTGCTAGTATTGAGTATAATTCAGCAATGTTTCTTAATGAAGAATACACAACAATTATAAGGTGTTCTAAAGTTGGAAATACCAGTTTTGATTTAGATTATGAGGTTCATAGTGGACTAAAGGTCAGAGCTAAGGGGCAATCAAAGATTGTAATGGCAGATTTAATTGCTGGCAAACCAGTTCCTTTAAATAGTAAATTTAGAGAACTTTTTATAAGGCGAGATGCTGCATTATATTAATAAAATACAATTATTTTAAAAAAATTGAGTTTTATAGATTTTTGACACTTGACTCGGAGCCACAGCCCGCTAGAACGCANCTTCAAGATTAATCGGAATATTNCGACCCGTATGGAGAATTCTCATGGCGAAGCCAACCACAATAAAAATCCGTTTGAATTCAACAGCGGACACTGGTCATTTNTATGTGACTAAAAAGAATGCACGTACAATGACTGAAAAAATGGTTGTAAAAAAATATGACCCAGTAGTACGTAAACATGTTGAATATAAAGAAGGTAAAATCAAATAAATTGATATACCTTTTGATTTAAAACAACCGCATTTAAATGCGGTTTTTTTTTGTACATTCATAAGACATAAAAAAAGCCAAGGTATCTACCTTGGCTTTAAAATTTTATATTAGGCTATAGTTATTCCCGACCACCCATGAAGTGAAGTAAGAACATGAACATGTTCAAAAAATCTAGATACAGGCTCAACGCACCCATAATTGCAGCCTTGCCCAGCCAGTCTGTTTGGCCGTTTGAAGCCATTGCAATGTAAGTGTTCTTAATTTTTTGAGTGTCATATGCGGTAAGTCCNGCAAATATTAAGAGACCTATAACTGAAATTGCAAAAGTCATTGCAGATGAAGCCATCCAAATATTCAAAATAGAAGCAACTATTAGTCCAATTACACCCATAATTAGGAAGCTTCCCCAACCTGATATGTCACGTTTGGTAGTATACCCATACAATGAAAGACCACCAAATGCGATTGCGGTAGTGAAAAACGTTTGAGTGATTGATATGCCAGTGTATACTGCAAAAATCCATGAAATTGATAAGCCCATTAANGCTGAGAAAGTAATAAAAGCTAATCTAGCGCCTGTTTGTGATAGCCGATTGATCATACTNCCNAGGAAAAAAACCATTATNAGTGGTGCAAACATTACAGCCCAGCGTAAGCCACCTGTAAATAATGTTGCCAAAAGAGCATCATTTTGGCCAGTCAAATATGCAACTATTCCAGTAGTTGCCATTCCAGCACTCATTATTCCATAAACACTGCTCATGTGAGCGCGTAGGCCCTCATCAATTTCTAATGCAGTTGTACCCGCACGATTAATTGTTTGATAATCTGCCATTTTATACTCCTAAATTGTTGTCAGCGTTACAAAACGCGTTCATGAGCACATAATGGCTTTTATTGAATAAATTTCAAGATAAAACGGTAAATTAAGTGATGATTTATTTGAATTAATTACTATTAAAAGTAATTTTTTTTAAAATGATATGATTTTATAATTTTAACAGAACCAAACTATGATTTTTTATGCTGGTGTTTAAGTGCACTGTAGTCTAAAGCGCGCTTAAATTCTTTTCCCTAAAAGGCCATCAATCATGGATATGAGAAATATTGCTATAATTGCACACGTTGACCACGGTAAAACGACATTAGTTGACGAACTTCTGAAGCAGTCCGGTATTTACCGTGATAACGAAACAACTACTGAACGTGCTATGGATAGTAACGATCTAGAACGTGAACGTGGTATAACTATTTTTGCAAAACCCACATCTGTTGAATGGAAGGGAACTCGAATAAATATCGTTGATACNCCTGGCCACGCAGATTTTGGTGGCGAAGTTGANNGAATACTTTCAATGGTTGATGGAGTTATCTTACTCGTCGATGCTGCAGAAGGCCCAATGCCACANACAAAATTTGTTACATCAAAAGCACTTGCTCTAGGCTTACGACCAATCGTTGTTGTCAACAAGGTTGATAAACCAGATGGAGAACCTGATCGTGCTTTAGATGAATGTTTTGATTTATTTGCCAATCTTGAAGCATCTGATGAGCAGTTGGATTTCCCATCAATGTATGCTCTGGTAGATCTGGATGGGCTGATATGGATCTAGATGGACCAAGAAAAGATCTTACAGCTATGTTTGATCTAATTTTGCATCACGTCCCACCTCCAGCACAAGTAGATCGCCGCGATGAAAAATTTTCAATGCTTGCAACTACATTAGGCGGAGACCCATTCTTAGGCCGATTATTAACTGGTAGGGTTGAAACTGGCCGTTTAAAGGCTGGTGAAACAATTAAATCAATGTCTCGAGATGGTGAATTGATTGAAAGTTTTCGAGTAACAAAAATTATGGCATTTCGTGGATTATCACAATCTGCAATAGAAGAAGCTGAAGCTGGTGATATTGTTTCTATAGCTGGGATGAGTAAAGCAACAGTTGCTGATACCCTATCGGATCTCTCAATTAATGAAGCTATTCCTGCTCAACCAATTGATCCGCCAACAATCACTGTAACTTTTGGTATAAATGATAGCCCTCTTGCAGGTAGAGACGGGAAAAAAGTTCAATCTCGTGTCATCCGGGATCGTCTTTTAAAAGAAGCAGAGTCAAATGTAGCAATCAAGGTTAGTGACACTCCCGGTGGTGAGGCATTTGAAGTTGCTGGTCGTGGTGAACTGCAAATGGGTGTTTTGATTGAAAATATGCGTCGTGAGGGTTTTGAGTTATCAATATCTAGACCCCAAGTTTTGTTTAAACAAGTTGATGGTCAACGTATGGAGCCGATTGAAGAGGCAACAATTGATGTTGATGATGAGTACTCGGGAAAAGTTATCGAGAAACTGACCGGTGCAAGAAAAGGTGAATTAATCGAGATGAAGCAGGTTGGTGCTGGCAAAACTAGAATTGTTGCTCATGTACCTGCTAGAGGATTAATCGGATATCACGGTGAATTTTTAACTGATACACGTGGAACAGGAGTATTGAATAGAGTATTCCACGATTGGGCACCATATAAAGGTATCATGCCTGGGCGTAGATCAGGTGTGTTGATATCAATGGAAAACGGACAATCAGTTTCCTATGCTATTTTTAACCTAGAAGATCGCGGTCGTTTCTTTATTGGCGCTCAAGAAGATGTATATCAAGGAATGATATTAGCTGAGCACAATCGTGAGAACGATTTAGAGGTTAATCCTCTAAAAGGTAAGCAATTAACAAATGTGCGGGCTTCAGGAACTGATGAAGCTGTTCGTCTTACAACACCTATTAAATTTTCATTAGAAGAGGCAATTGCTTACATCGATGACGATGAATTAGTTGAAGTAACGCCAAATGCTATCAGGATGAGAAAAAGATTCTTAGACCCACATGAAAGAAAACGCCAAGCAAAATCTGCAAAAGGCTAAATATTCCAATTATAATTAAATATTACTCAATTTTGGCGATTAACACGCCAAAATTATCATAATCAACATTCAACTGATATGAATAATCCATATTCTTTTTTAAATCCCAAAAAAGCATCCTGTTGACCTGAGATACTTATTATGAAAAGTTTTAATCTGTTTAATTCATGTTGGAGAGCTCAATGGATTTGAGTGAGTTAGAGAAGCAAAATATACTCGAAACAGCCAATAATATGGCTGATGCGGCGCGGCCAATTGCATTGTCATATTTTAGAACCAATTCACAAGAAATTGAAAATAAATTAATTAAAGGTTTCGATCCGGTTACAGTCGCTGACAAGGAAATAGAACTAATTTTTCGCAAGATTCTGTCTGAACAGCGTCCCGGTGATGGTGTTATTGGAGAAGAGTTTCCAAAAACTCCAAGTCAATCTGGTATTACTTGGATCCTTGACCCAATTGATGGAACAAGAGGTTTTATATCAGGGTCTCCTACATGGGGAATGTTGATTGGCGTAAATGATGGATTAAAAACAATATTTGGTGTTATTGATCAACCATATACTGAGGAAAGATTTATTGGAGGATTTGGATACTCAACTCTACATGCAAAGGATAAAATATCCGATATAAATGTAAGGGAATGTTCTAATTTAGAAGATGCAATTCTATTTTCTACTATGCCTCAGGTAGGCAGCCGATCTGAGACTGAATTATTTAATAAAGTTGCAGAAAAATGCAAATTAACAAGATTTGGTTTGGATTGCTATGCTTATGCTTTGCTAGCGATGGGTCAAATCGATTTNGTAATTGAAGCAGATTTAAATATTTACGATATTCAAGGCCCTTTAGCAGTAGTCGAAGCCGCTGGTGGAGTTGTTACCAACTGGCATGGTGGTCCTGTCGATGGGGGGGGGCAAGTAATTGCAGCTGGTGACCCAAAGATTCATTCTGCAGCTATTAAGTTATTAAATAATCTTTGAGCTATCTAGAATTTAATTTTTGAGCTAAATTTATTGCTGTAGAAATATTTCCTGTAATTTTTACTCTTCCAGACATGAATGCACCTGATGCTTTAATAGTGCCATTTATTATTCCTTCAAAAGTTTCCAGATCTGAGGTCATTGTACANTCTACATCTGAGGGTTCTGTAAATGCACCATTTTGAGTAATAAAAATTGTACCCTCTCCGATAATCTCAATCTTAAGGGAGTTATTGAATTCGTTGTTTATCAACTTTTCATTAATTTTAATCAAAGCATTCTCAATTATTATACTCATTAGAAATCCTTTATGATTTGAACTGATACTTTATTTTATAAAACATCGAGCTATTTAATATTNATGTATAAAATCGATTTCATACGAACACTACTTTGCTTAATATTAATTAGTGTCTTTTCTTTGTCTAGCCAATTTGGGTTTAGAAATCACGCATATGCGCAAAGTTCTAAAATCGATGATTTATTTATTAAATTACAAGATAAAGATACTAAAAACTACGAAGTTATAGAGGAGCAAATTTGGTCAGAATGGCGTAAGTCAGGTTCGCTAAAAAGCGACTTACTTTTAAAGCGNGGTATGAACGCCATGGCTCAAGGGGACTTCACTGCATCAGTTGAACATTTAACTGCTGCTATTGATTATACGCCTATGTTTGCTGAAGCTTGGAATATGAGAGCTACTGTTTTCTTTTTAATGGAAAAGTATGCGCTGTCGGTTTCAGATATTCAGCAAACTCTTAAGCTTAATCCACGCCATTTTGGTGCTTTAAGTGGACTAGGAATGATATTTGAGAGATCTGGTCAGCCCAAACAAGCTCTAGAGGTTTACAAAAAGCTTTTAGAAGTGCATCCAAGGTCAAGCAATGCAATAACGTCAGTCAATAGATTAATTAAAGATCTTGAAGGCACATCTCTTTAAGGTACATTATGTCCCATTATCAATCTCGATTAGCGGCTATTCTTGGCCCAACAAATACGGGAAAAACTCATTATGCTATCGAGCGCATGTTGGCTCGAAATTCAGGTATAATTGGGTTACCACTTCGTTTGTTAGCAAGAGAAGTTTATGATAAAGTTGTAGCCCTTCGTGGGCTGAGTTCAGTTGCTCTAGTAACTGGGGAAGAACGAATAGTGCCAGTGAAAGCACGTTACTGGGTATGTACAGTTGAAGCTATGCCTCAGGATATTGGTGCTGAATTTGTTGCGATCGATGAAATACAACTTTGTGGCGATCCTGAACGGGGGCATGTATTTACTGATCGGTTGCTAAATATGCGTGGTTCAATGGAAACACTCTTTTTGGGCGCTGATACTATGCGTAAAGTGATTGGCCAGTTGATACCAAACGTTGAATTTATTTTTCGATCAAGATTTTCAGATTTGGAATACACGGGAACAAAGAAAACTAGTCGAATGCCTTCAAGAAGTGCTATCGTTGGTTTTTCTGTTGATAATGTATATGCAGTTGCTGAATTACTTCGGAGGCAAAAAGGTGGTGCAGCAGTAGTTATGGGAGCGCTGTCCCCAAGAACCCGCAATGCGCAAGTTGAATTATACCAAAATGGTGACGTCGATTACCTGGTTGCAACAGATGCGATTGGGATGGGTTTAAATTTAGACATTAACCACGTCGCATTTTCCAGTCTCACGAAGTTTGATGGTAGGCGTATGAGGTATCTAATGCCAAATGAGCTTGCCCAAATTGCAGGGCGAGCTGGAAGACATCTTAACTCTGGCACATTTGGTGTTACAGGTGAGGCTCCAAAACTTGATCAAGAAGTAGTCGAAGCTATTGAGAACCATAAATTTGCACCTCTTAAAAAACTTCAATGGCGTAACTCACGCCTAGAGTTTGGAACGACAAATTCATTAATAAATTCTTTGGATAAATCTTCTGAAGATATTCTTTTGATAAAAGCTCAACCAGCTGAAGATTTTCGCACTTTAACTACTTTAGTTGAGGATGGAGAAGTATCAGCTCGAGCAAGCGATGGGCCTTCTGTAAAATTATTATGGGAAACATGTGGAATACCAGATTTCCGTGGGGTAAGTTTTACAGATCATACATCGCTAGTTTCTAAAATCTTTAATTTTTTGCATGAAAAAGGAGAAGTAAGTGAAATTTGGCTTGCACAAAAGATTGCAAATATTGATAAAACTGGTGGAGATATAGATACTATATCAAAAAGATTAGCTTTTATACGAACCTGGACATACATTTGTCAAAGAAAAGGGTGGGTTCAGAATGAAAGCTATTGGCGTGAAGAGACTCGTGCAGTAGAAGATCGCCTATCTGATGCGCTTCACGGTGCATTAACACAACGATTTATTGACCGGCGTACATCATTACTTATGCGCCGCTTGAAGCAAAAGGAGAGCCTTGTGGCTGAGGTTGATACAAAAGGTGAAGTAACCATCGAAGGTGAATTCGTTGGTAAATTAAATGGTTTCCGTTTCCAAATGGATAAGGATGCAACTGCTGAAGAAGGTAAAACATTACGTGCAGCATCTATTCAGGCTTTGCAGCCAGAGTTCAATTTGCGGGCAGATCGAATGTACAATGCCCCAGATACCGAATTCGAATTTACCGAACAAGGTGGGCTTATGTGGGGAGAATATGGCGTTGGTAAACTTATTAAAGGTGATGACATCCTTTCTCCTCGTATTGACGCCTTTGTTGATGGTGAAGCTGGAAGCGAAGTCTTAACCAAAGTTCAAAAGCGGCTTCGGCACTTTATGGACAGAAAGATCAATTCAGCATTTGAACCCTTACTAGCTATGAGAGATGATGAACTTGTAAATGGAATGGCTCGTGGTTTGGCATTTCGATTAGTTGAAAGTCTGGGCGTTATTCCAAGATCTGTTGTTGCTAAAGATGTGAAAGAATTAGACCAAGATGGGCGTGGATTGTTACGAAAACATGGTGTTCGATTTGGACAATATACATTATTTCAACAATTAATGTTAAAGCCAGCTCCGACACGTTTAAGGCTTGTACTTTGGTCTTTATTTGAAGACTTGGATGAATTCCCTGAAGCACCTCCACCTGGGTTAGTTACAATACCAGAAACAAAAGGTTCACCAAAAGGGTATTATCCAAGAGCTGGCTACAGATTAGCTGGCGATAGGGCAATTCGAATAGATATGTTAGAAAGGCTAGCCGATTTAACACGCACCCAAAACGTAAAAGATGGTTTTGAAGCTAATTCTGATATGCTCTCAATTTCAGGAACGACCCTTGATCAATTTTCAAATATGATGGAAGGCTTAGGCTTTTCAGTTGAAAAAAGTGAACGTGAAAAAATAAAGCCTGAGCCCCAAGACGGTAATGAGGTAAAGTCTGCTGAAGCTGATGAAGATATTATGGAAACTTTTTATATATTTAGGTGGGTGCCAAAAGTTCGTCCAATGCGTAAAGANCACTCTCAAAAAGAACATAATAAGCCAAAGAAAAATAAAAAATCAGAAAATACTAAATTTAAAAAGCAGTCAGCGTCATCTGTGAAAAAAGACAAACCATTAGATCCTGATAATCCGTTTGCGGCTCTACTTGCATTGAAAGGTAAGTCCTGATTCCTGAAAGAATAGATAAATGGCTCTGGCAAGCTAGATTTGTAAAATCTAGGAGTTTAAGTGCAAAATTAATAAAAGAGGGTAAGATTCGAGTAAATGGGTCAAAAATTTCGAAGCCCTCTCACAAAGTTGAAATAGGAGACAATTTAGTATTTTCGTTATCTGAATGGATGAGAAAAATAGAAGTTGTGAAAATGGGGGTAAGGCGAGGACCAGCGTCAGAAGCACAGGAATTGTATTTAGACCACTCTGAACCCCGTCCAATACGGGAAAAAATACCTGAAAATCCGAAATATGAGGGAAAAGGACGCCCAACGGGTAAATGGCGACGTGCATTACATTCTTTTTCTAATAGCGGTCTTGATTGATTGGCCAACACCTCTTAATAGGCTGATGATTATAATTTTTGGACATAATAAATGACATATATCGTCAACGACGCCTGTATTGCTTGTAAATATACTGACTGTGTAGAAGTCTGCCCNGTAGATTGTTTCTATGAGGGGGAAAATATGTTGGTTATACACCCTGATGAATGTATTGATTGCGGTGTGTGTGAGCCAGAATGTCCAGCTGATGCTATATTGCCAGATACAGAACCAGATACAGAAAAATGGGTTGAGTTTAATAGAAAATATTCAGAAATATGGCCTGTTATAATTAGTCAAAAAACTCCATTACCAGATGCCGAAGCTCGTGATGGTGAAGAAGGAAAACTTGAGAAATATTTTTCTGAAAAGCCTGGTGAAGGTGGGTAAAAGAATCATATTTGTTGAATAAATTAAACAGCGATTTTTTTTACTTATCACAATAAAAATAAGTGCTTTTTGCCTTCTGGCATAAGGCTGAAATTTATGATATAATATATGTAAAGAACCAAGGAGCTTTTTTGGATTAATATTTGCTTTAAATTAATAATTTTAATTCAATATATCCCCACATATTTAACTTAATGTCGCTAAATTTTGGTGATTTTTTATGTGTTCATGCTCCATAAATAAAAGGATAGCTTATTATGGCTAAAGGAAAAAAATTTGGCGAATTCCGATTAAATGATTTTGTTGTTTATCCAGCTCATGGTGTTGGCAAAATTATGACAGTTGAAACTCAAGAAATCGCTGGAACGCAGATGGAATTATTCGTCATTGCTTTTGAAAAGGACAAAATGACGCTCAGAGTGCCAACTGCTAAAGCAACAGCAGTTGGAATGAGAAATCTGGCAAGTGAGGAACTTGTTGAGAAAGCTATGAAAACACTTAAAGGCCGTGCTCGCGTTAAACGTGCTATGTGGTCTCGCCGTGCACAAGAATATGAACAAAAAATAAATTCTGGAGATTTGATGTCTATTGCTGAAGTAGTTCGTGATTTACATCGAAATGATGAGGAAAGAGANCAGTCATATTCTGAAAGACAGCTATACGAAGCAGCACTTGAACGTTTAACACGAGAAGTTGCAGCAGTAGATGGAACTGATGAAGGTGTAGCAGGTGAAAAAGTTACAGATATACTTGTGGCGCGAGCATCTTAATTATTAAAAATATAAGCTCTACTTTATTTTGATGGTGGAGCTTATAAAATTAAAGCTGTTGATAATGCAGCTATTTCTGCAAATTTTTGAGAAGCACCTAATACATCTCCTGTTTGNCCTCCAATTTTTGCTTTTGCTACCAAAAAAACTGGAAGAGCAAAAAGTAAACCAACTAAAGTTATTAAAAGACCGGATATTCCAAAACAANTTAATGCTATAATAAATGTTGTAATAATAGCTATATAAACAGAAATTAACTGAGGTTTTCCAACGGTTGCTGATAGGCCATTATTTCTTGAATTNGGTACAATTCTCATTGCTATGACCATAGGCAGTCTGCTGATTGCCCCAATGCCAGCAAGTGTAAAAATTGGATTTTTTGAAACCAATAATTCGAATAATGACCATTCTGCTATTAAGAATAATATTAATGCGCATGCTCCATAAACTCCGATAGAGCTGTCTTTCATTATTTCTAATCGGCGTATTGAGTTTTGACCTCCCCAGAAGCCATCGGCACAATCTGCTAAACCATCTTCATGCATTCCTCCAGTAATAGCAATTAGTACCAAAAGTGTTACTGCTGCAGAAAATCCAGTAGTAAGCCCCATTAAATTCAACCCAATAAATATAATGCCAGACACAGCCCCAATTAATGCTCCAACTATNGGATAAGCCCATGTTGCGTTGTTGGCTCTAGTGCCTGCTCTNGAATGGTCTACGGGAACTTTGAGCCGAGTTAATAAGCTTACAGCGGCCCAGATATCGTGTGCTTCAATTAAAGTATCTTTTTGATTGTCGTTCATTTGATAAATACTTCGCAAATGGGATTTTAACTTTNGTTAGATGGCGCTAAAAGTATCCAAAAATCAACNAAGAAATATAAAATTATGAATGAAGCAAAATTTACGAGCCTTAATGAATTCAAAGAAATATTGCTGTCTCTNCCTATTGCAAGCTCTAATCTAAAAGATCGTGCATTAGAAAGAAANAATCAACTGACTAAGCCTCCTGGTGCATTGGGGCGTTTAGAGGAACTTTCAGTTTGGTTTGCTAGCTGGAATGGAAATGAAGCACCAATTATTTCTTCTCCTCAAGTGGTCGTTTTTGCTGGTAATCATGGTGTTACCTCTCAAGGAGTTTCTGCATTTCCTCAAGAAGTAACGGCGCAAATGGTTTTAAATTTTGAACATGGTGGTGCAGCTATAAACCAAATGTGTAAAACATTTGGTGCAAAACTTGATGTCGTAGCTCTTGATTTGGATAACCCAACAAACGATTTTACTTGTGAGCCAGCAATGTCCGAAACTGATTGTATAGATGCCTTAAGAAGAGGTTGGAATGCAGTTGATGANAGTTCTGATTTATTCGTTGCTGGTGAAATGGGCATTGGGAATACTACATCTGCAGCCGCTATTGCAAATGCATTGTATGGTGGAACTGCGTCAGACTGGGTTGGTCGAGGTACTGGTGTAGATAATCAAGGGCTAAAAAATAAATCTCTTGTGGTAGCCGCAGGGCTAGAAAAAAATCCTTCTGCAATAGGTGATGGTCTTGAAGCATTAAGATGTTTAGGCGGAAGGGAATTAGCCGCCATAGTTGGCTCAATTGCAAGTGCAAGATCAAAATCTATTCCNGTAATACTCGATGGTTTTATTTGTACTGCTGCAGCTGCTTGCTTAGAAGCTACGGTCTCAGGTTCTTTAGAACATTGTGTTGCTGGGCATGAATCCAATGAGCAAGCACACAAAGAGCTATTGAAACGACTTGATAAGAAACCCCTATTATCCCTAGGAATGAGACTAGGTGAGGGTTCTGGAGCTGCGCTGGCAATTGGTGTTCTTAAAGCTGCAATTGCGTGCCATTCTGGAATGGCTACTTTTGCTCAAGCAGGCGTTTCAGAAGATTAACTTCAAGTCTTTANTATAAAATGCCTAGTTTAATAACTGGTTTATTCATTGATTAGTGCTAGTTNTCATCATACGTAGGAGAGATGATATGGCTGATTTAGAGGTTTTGTATAATTCGGAATGCCCGATTTGTAGTAGAGAAATTAATCATTACAAGAAGATATCAAAAAATAATATTAATTTTATACCAATTTCTAATGAAACAGCAAAATTATGGTCTTTGAGTGAAGATCAAGCTGCAAAAAAACTTCATGCCAGGTTAAATGGAAAACAAATAGACGGAGTAGACGCATTCCAAGCAATTTGGAATAATTTACCTTACTATTGGGTACTCAGCAAAATTATAGCNATATGGCCATTAAAAAGTATTTCAAATCTAGTATATTCGAAAATTTTGGCGCCTTTTCTTTTCAAGCTGCATAAATACAGAAGCAAAACTTAGATAAGACTAGGAATTCTTGTATTAGATCTTATTTTAAAATTTTGGCTTCATCTCTTAATAGGAATTTTTGTATTTTACCTGTTGATGTTCTAGGAATATTTTTGATGATAAATTTCTTTGGAATTTTGTATGAAGCAAGAAATTTTTTACACCAAACCATCAAATCATTCTCATTTATACAATGACCTTCAGCTATTTGCACAAATGCACATGGCGTTTCCCCCCATTTTTCGTGAGGCATGGCTACAACGGCTGCAATTTCTACTGAATTGTGGCTATATAAAACTTCTTCTATCTCAATAGATGAAATATTTTCACCACCAGATATAATTATATCTTTTGATCGATCCTTTAATTGTAAGTATCCGTCTGGATGCATTACACCAAGATCGCCTGAATGAAACCAACCACCTTTAAATGCCTCATTAGTTGCTTTCGGGTTTTTGAAATATCCNTTCATAACGACATTTCCTCGAAACATAACTTCTCCAAGAGACTTTCCATCCCTTGGAACTGGTTTCATAGTTGCTGGATCTAATACATCNAGTCCCTCTAATGGAAGATATCTAACACCTTGACGTGATTTTAATTTAGCCTGTTCTTCTTCTGGAAGTTTAGACCAGTTTTCTTGCCAGTCATTCACAACTGCAGGACCATAAGTCTCTGTTAATCCGTATAAATGTGTAACGTTAAATCCGGATAGATTCATTCCAGTTAATATTTTCTCAGGTGGTGGAGCTGCAGCAGTTAAAAACTCTACAGTATGGTTTAATTTACGTTTTTCAGATTGAAGAGCATTAACAATAACTGACATTACTATTGGTGCGCCACAAAGATGTGAAACCTTATGTTCTGAAATTAAATGCCAGATTTTATCTGCTCGGACTTGTCTTAAACAAACATGGGTTCCAGAGATTGCCGACATTGTCCAAGGAAAGCACCAGCCATTGCAATGAAACATTGGTAAAGTCCAAAGATATATTGAATGCTTAGGCATTGATATAGTTAATGCATTTCCTTGGGCCAACAAATAAGCCCCACGATGATGCGTAACAACTCCTTTGGGGTGTCCAGTTGTTCCAGATGTATAATTAATTGAAATAGCATCCCATTCGTTTTCGGGCATCAACCAATTGAATGCATCATCACCTTGATCTATGAATTCTTCATAATTTATAGATTAAATTCTTCTTTTTTGCCTAAATACTCAAGGTCATCATATTCAATAATTATTGGTTTAATATCTATACTTTTAAGTGCCTCTTGAGCCAAAGCCATATATTCACTATCAATAATAAATACTTTAGTTTCTGCATGATTGAGTTGAAATGAAATAGTACTTGCATCAAGTCTTGTGTTTATTGAATGCAAGATTGCACCAGACATTGGCACGCCATAATGCGCTTCGAGCATTGCTGGAGTATTGGGAAGTAATACTGAAATGGTATCGCCACGCTTTATACCAATTTTATTTAAAGAAGAAGCTAATTTGACAGAGCGTCTATAGAGTTCTGAATAATTTTGCCTCAAATTTCCATGTATTACAGCTATTTGATCTGGAAAAACACTAGCAGCTCGTTCTAAAAAAGTTAGGGGTGTGAGTGGTTGATAATTAGCTGGGTTTTGATCAAGATCTTTATTAAATGGATTGGTCATTTTTATTTACTTATCTTTCCAAATGGGAGCTCGTTTTTCTATAAATGCGCCGATCCCCTCTTTTGCGTCAAGAGCTAGCATATTTTCCACCATAATTTTAGATGCATACTCATATGCATCTGGAAGGCTCATGTCACATTGTGTGTAAAATGCCTCTTTTCCTGTTGCTAATGTTATACTTGATTTAGATGCAATTTTTTCGGCAAGTTTAGTAACTGTATCTTCAAGCATAATGTTCTTTACTGACTGATTAACTAAGCCAATATCCACTGCATGATCGGCTGATATCATGTCCCCAGTTAAAAGCATCCTCATGGCATGCTTTTTTGAAACGTTCCTTGATAATGCTACCATCGGAGTAGAGCAGAAAAGTCCAATATTTACTCCAGGAGTACTAAATTTAGCATTATTATCTGCAATCGCTAAGTCACAACTTGCTACTAGTTGACATCCTGCAGCAGTCGCTACGCCTTCAACTTCCGCTATCACAGGTTTAGAACAGTTTGTTATATTTTGCATTAATGTGGAACACATATTCATTATATGGGAAAAGAATTCCTGACCTTGATCTGAATTTGACCTTGCTGATGTTAACTCTTTGAGATCATGTCCAGCTGAGAAAGCTGGGCCGTTTGAACTTAGTACAATGACTCTAATTGAGGTATCATTATTAGCCGCTGAGAAGATTTTGTTGAGTGCTAAGAGCATTTTTTCAGACAACGCATTTCGTCTTTTTTGATCATCAAGTGTAATTCTTAGCACCCCATTTTCTTTGAGATCAGCTGTAATAAAATCATATTCACCAGTTGCCCAATACATAGCATTATTCCTCTAATTAAAACTTAGCTGTTTATATTTATCATAACACTATCAGCTAATGTGTTTGCAATAAAACAATAATTATGAGCTCGTTTCTGCATTTCCCGTAATATTTTCTTGTCTACATAAAACCCATCATCAAAAGTTACTTCGGGATTAAGATCAATTTGTGTTACTGACATTTGCCCTTTTGAGTTTTTTCCTAGATGGGCAATAGCATGATCAGCGAAGCTTAAAACTGGCCATTTAGCTTTTGCAGAAAGAGCTAAAAATGTCATCATGTGACAACTTGATAAAGCTGCCGCAAGTGCCTGTTCAGGGTTTGTATGTTCGATGTTCCCCCCCCAATCTGGTGCTGCATCTACCATGACTTTGTTATCGTCATTATACATAATGCTATGAGAATTTGTATATTTCCCAGGAGTTAATTCAGCCTCTGTTCGCTGCCAATCTAACTTTATTGATAATTCATTCATATTTTATTCCTAGATAGTATTCGATGCAGTGATTTTTTTGTTTGGGTCGTAAAAAGGTTTGTTAACTACAATTGCTTCTTTGATCCCAGAAGGTGTTTCTATTTTTAGTCTTGTATCAATTTCAGAGTATTCAATTGACATCATGGCTAATGCGATATTTTTTTCTAAACGGGGTGAATAAATTGCTGAAGTAACCTTACCAATAACTTTATNGTTTTTCGTGATTTTCCAGAAGGTAGTATTTGGCCCTGCAAGTGGCTCACAATCTATGATGATNCCAACTTGTTTCCTTGATACTCCATTGGCTTTTATTTTACTTAAAGCATCATGGCCAATAAATTTTTGACCACTGTCTAAGTCAATGAGTCTATCTAAACCAAGTTCAAATGGGTTTGTCAAAATATCCATATCAGCATGATATGAAAGCATACCGCCCTCAATGCGTCTAATCGATGAAGTATGCCCAGGGCTGAGATTAAATTCTTTGCCTGCAGACATAATTGTATCCCAAAGTTCAGTTCCACGTGAACTATCTTGTAAGTAAATTTCATACCCTAACTCACTAGACCAGCCAGTTCTTGAAACCACTAAATCAATTCCATTTAGGTTAAGATGTTCTAGCCAATAGTATTTTAATTCTTTAATGCCATCCCCAAAAAGTTTTTGCATTATTTTGCCAGACTTGGGTCCTTGCAATTGTAATGGGGAAACATCTGGTTCGTGTATACTTACATCTAAGCCAGAATTTATAGCCAAACCTTGTGCCCAAAATAGAATGTCACTGTCAGCTAAAGAAATCCAAAATTTATTTTCTTCTAGGCGCAATAANACTGGATCATTTAAGATACCACCTTCAGCATTTGTAATAATAATATATTTGCATTGTCCAACAGCTAACTTAGATAAATCACGGGGTGTAAGTAGTTGAACAAATTCTGCAGCATCNGGGCCATTTATTTCAACCTGTCTTTCTACAGCAACATCACATAAGATTGCATCATTTACTAAATTCCAAAAATTTTGTTCTGGATCTCCAAAGTCACGCGGTATGTACATNTGATTATAAACTGAGAAATCTTGAGCACCCCAACTAACTGTTGCGTCAAAATAAGGAGACTTTCGTATTTGTGTCCCAAAGCCAAAATTTTTTTTGTTTTCTGAAGGGTTCATTTATTTTCTCACAAATTGTTAGATTATGAGTAAATTATATTTAATAATTATTAATAGGTTGTACTAAATTATTTTTAAAAATAGTCCAATCAGACTAAAAAATTGAATTTTTGTTAAATATTTATTTTATTGGTATTAATTTTGATAAATTGGGGTGAGATGATTTGATCTCTTTTGTTATTATATATGTCATATATCTGTCTATTTTTAAATCAGTAGAAATTAATTCATTCATCAACTCTTGAAAGCTTTCCAAATTTGGCGTGATTACTTTCATTATATAATCAGTACCACCTCCAGTAGCTATGCACTCNGTTACAGTATCTATATCTTTTATATATGTTTCAAAGTTGTCAAAGTCATGTTTTCTATGACTTGACAAAGAAACTGTTACAATAACACTTGTAAAATCTATAATTTTTTTTATTGAGATATTAGCNGAATAACCGTCTATGAGGCCTGATTTTTTTAATTTATCTAGACGAACCCAGCAAGGTGTAGGAGAAAGATTTACAACTTCTGCTAATTTTGATTTACTTAGATTTCCATAGTTTTGTAATGCGCTTAATATTCGAATATCTGTTGCATCAAGTGAAGTATTTTTCATTCAGGAACTCATGAAGTTATAATTTTATATATAAAAAATCTTTAAATATATAATATGGATATGCAAATTTATTTTACAATTATTTCTTTAACTTTAAGTATATCTAAAAAATAAATGCTATAAAATTGAAAAAAGTGAAAGTATTAAAAAATATGAAGAATAATATTGCAGTTATTGGGCTTGGATCGATGGGATATGGTATCGCCACATCCTGCTTGCGAAGTGGTCATTTAGTTTGGGGAGTTGATACAAATATTGATCAAGTAAAAGCATTTTGTAGTCAAGGTGGCCAAGCCACCACATTAAATTCAGTTATTGATAAAATTGATGTTGTTGTTGTTGTAGTATTAAATTCGGTGCAAACTGAGGAAGTACTTTTTGGTCAGGAAGGTCTTGTTGAAAATTTAAAGCCTGGGACAGTTGTAATTTCATGTGCAACAGTTGCACCAACTTTTGCAATAGACATGGAAAGAAGATGTAAGGAATTTGAAATTTTCTATCTTGATGCTCCTATTTCTGGTGGGGCCTTAAAAGCTAAAAATGGTCAACTTTCAATTATGGCATCTGGAGTGAAAGAAGCTTTTCAACATGCTCGGCCAACATTGGATAGCATATCAGAAACTGTTTTTGAGTTGGGGGATGAGGCAGGTACNGGAAGTGCTATGAAGTCTGTTAATCAATTATTGGCTGGTGTACATATTGCTGTAATGGCTGAAGCATTAACTTTTGGAATTTCGCAAGGAATATCGCCTGATAAATTTGTTGAAGTTATAAGTAAATGTGCTGGAACAAGTTGGATGTTGGAAAATCGTGCTCCCCATATTGTAAATGGAGATTATAAACCGCATAGCTCAATAAATATTTGGCCAAAAGATTTAGGTATTGTTCTTGATGTGGCACTAGAATCAAAATTTAATGCGCCTATAGCAACTGCAGCTTTGGAGCAATTCAGGACTGCAGTTGATATGGGTTTAGGTTTTGAAGATGATGCCGCAGTAGCTAAAGTTTATGCGAAGTCAGCTAATTTATCATTACCTAAAAAAAATGATGTCTAATTTATTTTACGACACGGAGACTAAATAGCTATGGTAACATTTTTAGGATGTATTGCGGATGACTTCACTGGAGCTACAGACTTAGCAAGTATGCTGGCTAGATCTGGTGTAAATGTTTCACTTCGAATTGGTGTGCCTAGGACAGAGCCAAAAAATACTGCAGACATAGAAGTGATAGCATTGAAAACTAGATCCATACCCGCATCTGATGCAGTTAAAGAATCTTTATCTGCATTGAAATGGTTGAAACAGGCAGGTGCAAAAAAGTTTTTTTTAAAATATTGCTCAACATTTGATAGTACATCAAAAGGAAATATTGGACCTGTTTCGGAGGCATTAATGGGTCAGTTAGGAATTAACCAAACAATATACTGCCCAGCATTTCCAGAAAACGGAAGATCAATTTTTATGGGAAATCTTTTTGTTGGTCAAAAGCTTTTATCAGAAAGCTCTATGAAAGATCATCCACTAACACCTATGAAGGACAGCAATTTGGTACGCCTCCTAAGTGCGCAGGTCACTAATTCAGTTGGTTTGGCTGATCATATGATTGTTAATAATGGTACTGACATATTAAAAGAAAAACTCATTGCACTTAAGAAAGATGGTGTTGCACATGTCATTGTTGACGCTGTAGCTGAAAAAGACCTAGAGATAATTGCAAATGCATGTGAAGATATGGACTTTATTACGGGTGGCTCTGCTTTAGCCATGCCGCTTGCTGAACTTTATAAGTTATCAGGAAAAATATCCGAAAATAATAACATTTACAGAAACCATGAATTAACTTTTGGAAGTGTGGTGCTGTCGGGAAGTTGTTCAGAGATGACTATCCTCCAAGTTAAAGATTTTATAGAACGAGGAGCGGTAGCATTCCAATTGGATCCTATTGATATGGCTGAAAATGGTACAAAGAAAGCTTTAGATTGGTTGACTGAGCAAGATTTTACTAAAAATATTATAATATATGCCACTGCTGANCCAAATATTGTTAGAACAGTTCAAGACAGGCTAGGTGTAGAAAATGCAGGTAGGATTGTAGAGCAGGGTCTTTCTGAATGTGCAGTAAAAGCTAAGGAAATAGGAGCAAAAAACTTCATTATTGCGGGAGGAGAAACTTCTGGTGCAATTACAAAAGCCTTAAATATTAGTCAATTAGACATAGGGATAGAAATTGCGCCAGGTGTGCCGTGGACATTTTTTGGTACAAAAAATAATCAAATGGCTTTATCACTCAAATCAGGTAATTTTGGTAAAGTGGATTTTTTTACTGAAGCATTAAGTAAATTGGAAAATTTATGAATGATGAAAATAAACTTCGTGAACAGATTTGTCTATTGGCCAAATCAATTTANGACCGTGGACTTACCGGTGGGAGTACAGGAAATATTTCTTCACGAACTTCAGATGGTGGACTTCTAGTAAGCCCAACTGGAACAAGTTTTGGTCGCCTTGACCCAAATAAATTAAGTAGGTTTGACTCGAAAGGAGTTTTTATTTCAGGCGACATACCTACAAAAGAAATGCCACTTCATTCTGCATTCTATGAAACTAGAAGTACTGCAGGTGCTGTTGTTCATCTTCATTCTTGTCATTCGGTTGCATTGTCTCTTATGCCTGATGTTGATGAAGATGATTTTCTGCCGCATCTCACACCTTACTCNATTATGAAACTTGGACGTGTTAAATTGTTACCATTTTATATGCCAGGTGATCCTGAGATGGGTAAAGCAGTCCGAGGGTTGGCTGGTAAGCGGTCAGCTATTATGCTAGCAAATCATGGTCCAGTAGTTGCTGGAAAAGATATTGAAGCAGCTTGTAATGCTATTGAGGAACTAGAAGATACTGCTCGACTNGCTATGATGACTAGAGGAATGAATGCNAGATTATTAAATGCCTCTCAAGTAAAGTCTATCGTTAAAAAATTTGATGTGGAGTGGGACTCATAAAATTTTCAGCTAATCTTGGATTTCTATGGACTGAA
>JGI26119J46589_1000018_pt1 | contig 37750 bp, 28 predicted proteins | sample AOAMet_54_BLW_10_2_FD_46589 | JGI IMG/M metagenome (IMG submission 46589)
GATGCATCAAGGCCTTCGACAACCAGTTCGAATGTGCCATAGACATCACCAGTTCTCATCCCGTGGCCCGAGACAAGCCATGCATGGTCTTGGTACTCAGAAGGCAGCGAAAAGGTCTGTTGAACGCTGGCTGCAGCCTGCCCGTTTCCTGAATATGCTGCACAATCGAGGTAAATATCTCGGTTCAAGGTGGTTACTTCTCCGTCGCTTAGCGAGGTGTTCCAAATCATCACCTCATCGATCATGCCCTCGAAGTATGTGCTTCCAGCACGGTTCACTCCAAGTCGGTAGGAGTCAATTTTGTCAACGCTTCCTTGAGGAAACTGGGTGCTTCGAACCAAGACCCCATCGAGGTATTGGCGAGCCAAACCATTGTCGAAAACGGTGACAAGGTGTGTCCAATTTTGCGCACTAACTGCACCAAAGGCATGCGTCTGATTGTTATGCAAGCGCCACTCTCCACTGAAGATGGCGTGTTGGAAGGAAGCGTTTGACCCTGCTTGAGTCCCTGCTGCAAACACAGATGCGTAGTTCGGAAGGGTGCTCGCATTCGCCCAAACCCATTGGCTGATGGTGAAATTGCCACTCCAATCCTCAACATCCACCTCCAGATAATCATCGACGCCGTCGTACCAAAGACAACCACCATCGATGCACGATCGCCAGTTGCTGCTGTCCATGTTGTGCAACGTGAAATTCGCCGAGCCTTGAGCTGAATCATTGGCAGTTGACCCAGATGAATCTTCAAACGACCAGTGATGTTGAAGATGGCTTTCCGATGGAACTGCNTCGCTGGCAATCGAGAAAGCCGATGCTGGAACAANGTCCTTGGTTTGGTTTGGCCCTTCCCAATGAAGGGTGAGTCCGTGAGGACCTCCGCCCTGGAAAAATTCAATTCTAAAATCGTGAAGGCCTGCATCCAAGACAACGCTCGTTGAAACTTCGCGCATTCCATGGCTGCCGTAATTTTTCACGAGGCTCGCCCCGTCCAACCACATTTCTGAACCATCATCGCTGGTCAAAAAGAAGGTCCAATTGCCAGCATCGGGCACATCGATAAGGCCACTAAATCGGGCACCCCAATCTTCGCTGAACCGATTGTCCAAGCCAGGATAAGCGCCATAACTCGATGTGAAACCGAACGCCGATTCGATTCGAGTGTGGTCTGGCACACGGTCGATCAGCAAAGGCATCGAGGCGGCGTTGAAACTGACGCCAGCATTGTCGAAAAACTCCGCAAAGATCCCTGATGTCCCAACACCTTGCTCAGGCGCACACTCCGCTGCAACCGAGGCTTCAAGCGCAGAACTGCCACCTTGGGTCACGACATTCTGACGGCTCCAATTGAACGAATCACCTGCCGACAGTGTTGGCAATGTCACTTCCCAATGCTGAGCCCCACTCGAGGAAGTGCTGCTCGATGAATCGAATCCTCCATTCGGCAACTTGTTGTTCGACCAACCGCCATCATTTGACCCCCATGAGGCATAACCCATCACATTGGAAACATTGGTGAGGAAGGTGGAAGTTTCTTCGAAAACCGTTGGCAACCCCATCGTTGCGTTGAGCGTGGTGTTAGCGGTGTACAAATCGTCGTTCCAAAATTTGTAGCCTGAGCCATTACGATTGGTCGCCAAATCAAGCGCAAAGACGCCTCGTTCGCCCAAACTGTTGTTGGCCTTTTCGATTAATCCAAGCGCTGTTTCAACCGTATACCCTGTTAATCGTGTCACAAGATAGAAACCCTGTTCTTCTCGGCTAAAGGCTTCCATAGCGCCACCTGCCAACGGACCATAGCCGTGATTTACCCATCCATCCTCGCCGACGCTGCTGTTGAAAGAGCCACCAACGAGTGCGATTTCCTGGTCAAAACTTGCCTTGTTGTTCCCTCCGCTCACTCGCAGTGGAATGCCTTTTGTGGTGACAAGGTAGTTGATATCGGTGCTATTGGACCGGTTCTGTATCATTTCAACAAATGGTTCAGCAAAATAAGTCGTGAATTGATCCCTGTTGATGGTCTCTTTTGTCGGAGCGCTTTGATTCTCGAAAATGAACACCCGTTCAGAACTGATGTTCCTTGCGGTCACAAAGGCCCAACCAATGGTTCGACTCGCCTCGGAATTGTTGTTAATCAGGACGGCTACATCGCTGTAATCGTAGACTGATAGGAAATCAAAGCCTTGGGGAACAGCAATCGAGGGAAAGGGCGTTTGGTTCCAAACCTCTTGATGTTCTCCAATCGAGAACCCCACAAAAGCATCCTCGAGGAAAACACCATCCGCCTCAGAAGAACCCATTGGTGCCTCATTTGAAGGGGCGGCGATGCCCAACAATGATGAAGAAAGCATCAAGGCGACGAAGACAAAAGCAGTGTGCCTTTTGCTCATCATCGGCTTTGGCTGACAGAAGTATGGTTTAGCAGTACCGCTTCAAGGTCAAATCATACTGAATTGTTCAAACCTTTTTGGGTCCTGTTGGCGTACCCGAAAACATGAAAATTAAGGGTTTTCATGAATGGTTTGCGAACTTGATAAGTAAGGTGGCCTCTCTTGCTTGGCTTGATGGCAGAACTGTACATGGCGCGAACATGCAAGTGGGGCGTGCTACGAGTTGTTGGTGGCGATGTGTGGAATCACAGCGGTGATGTCCTCATCACACCTGCAAACAACCGACTCTCTGGACGTGAAGGCCTCGACGCCCAAATCCATGCAAAGGCTGGACAGGAACTCACCGATGTCACACGGAACATTTGCTTGGACATGCGGAAGATCAACGCACCTCCATGTGCTGTGACCAAGAACGTGGTGACAGAACCTTTCAACTTGGCTTCTAACTTCAAGCACATCATCCACGTCGTCGGCCCAGATTGCCGACGACCAAACCAAGATGAGGCCCGCCGAACCCTGCTCCCAGAAACATACAGCAACTTGTTTGCTACCCTTGCAGAATTGGACGTTCGCTCTGTTGTCTCTCCACCGTTGTCAATGGGCATCTTTGCTTACCCTCACCGAGAAGGCGCTCGCCTAACGCTCGAGATCATTCTTGGTTTGCTCGATGGCGAAGAAGACCCTGGCTTCAATGATTACACCATCGTNGTCAAAGAACGCAACTTCATCTCCAACATGCGAACNGTGTACAGGGAAACTGAAGACCAGCTCCCCGGCATTGACACAACATCAGCGTGAAGTGAAAGCATGGTTGACCTTGCGGCCATGGTCAGCACAACCCTTGCTGCAGACCGGAAGCAATTCAATGCAGTTTTGATGATGGCAAGCAATGCAAGGAAGGTAAAACTGGTTGCGGATGTGCTTCCAAAAGAAATGCCTCTTACTGTCCTTACAAGTCAAAACCGAGTGGCAGAAAACCTCGAAGGGTCNGGCATTGAGTGCACCCTCCTTGATGAAAGCCTCACTTCCCAAGGCCTGAATGTCTTGACCCAAATGCACGACTTGGTNCTCCAAGCCATCGGCGAAGGGCGCCTTTCGAGGGGTGAGCGATTGCTCGTTGTNTTGGCCGAACCCATTGATGGCGTGATGGTGATCGACACGACGATGCTCAACACCAACCGTTTTGCCAACCTAGCCCAGGAATTTAGCATCGATTTGGAGGTTTTGACGGAACTGATGAAATTGGCGAGGCACCTCGGCGGTCGAGGGAGAGAAGGCCATGCAGTTGGCGCATTGTTTGCCATTGGTGCGCTGCCATCATTGAGGAAACACACGACGGCGCTGGTGCTCAATCCGTTCAAGGGTCACGCGCCAGAGAAACGAACCATCCTCGATGAAGCAAACCACGAGACGTTGGCTGAATTNGCATGGCTCGATGGTGCGATCTTGTTCAACAAGGACGGCGTCGCAAGCGATGCTGGACGGTACATACAGGTCCCTCCTGGCGTGTCGCCGAAAGCAGGAGAAGGAGGACGCCACTTGGCAGCCAGAGCCATTTCACAACTTTCTGAAGGCATCGCCATCTGTGTCTCGTCTTCAGGCACCATCACAATGTACGCGGGTGGAAGAGATCGTTACAAGGTTCGTCTTGGATGATCATTCCTCTTCAGAGGATGTTCGTTTCGAGTCTAGACCACGTTCAGCAGATACAAGTCGATCTTTGGCCAATGAAAGTTCTGACTGCGCATGGGTAAGGCGTGCTTGATTGAGGTTCCTTTCGATGCTTAACTTGCTGCGAGTGATGCTGCTCAGCCGTTGGCTGCGATCTTTTGGTTTCAGTGCTTCACCGCGTTGGTTCATCAGCCACTCCTCAAGCAGTGCTTGGCCCCACTCTGGCGCTCGCAAACGAGCAGAGAGAATAATTTCAGAGGAACGATGACGGAAACGGACCCGCCCTTCGTTGGTTCGATGGGCTTGTATTGAGCCAGGGTTCCATCGATCTTGTGGAATGTGTAAATGCTCCTCACACACCAGTTCACCATCAGAATCCATTGCAAAATCAGCGATGAGCACCCCTCGGTTGAGTTTGATAAACACCTGCAAAACATCGTCGTGTGCAGCCCATTCTGAAATGTCAAGTGGAAGTTGGCCCCACATCGATTCACACCACGTTTCGAGAGCCTGCTGATGGGACACCATGCCTTATGGTTCAATCCAACCATCTTCAACTTTGTTCAATGGCCATCAAGCCAATTCGGTTAAGGTTGAAGGCAGAAGACATTTTGGAAGGGTCATGGATGGCGCTTGGGGGTCGATTCAGGCGGACTGGAGGGTGCTCCTTCTGCTTGTGCTTCTATGGTACATCCTCTTACGAATGTGGGAGCGAAATGGAACCCTCGACAAATGGAACGCAAGCCGTGTCTTCGGTTTCGTCCTCATGGTCCGAGCCAAATACGGCCTCAAAGTATTGGAAAAGGTGGCCAAACCACGTCGCTTTTGGCGAATATACGGTGAAGTCGCATTGTGGATTTGTGTCGGAACCATGCTCTTAGTGGGCCTTTTGATGGGCATTGCCTTCATCGGCGTTCTGCTCTCTCCACCCTCAACACCCCCTCCATCCGCCAGTGAACTGGTTGCGATTCCGGGCATCAACCCAATGATCCCCCTTGGCTGGGGCGCTATGGCGTTTGTCGTTGCCCTCGTGATTCACGAATTTGGCCACGGTCTGTTGGCCCGCGCCCACGGAATGCGGATTCGTGCTTTTGGATTGCTGCAACTTGGCCCGCTGCCTTTGGGGGCTTTTGCCGAACCACAGTATGAGGAATTACATCGGGCACCGCGAAGGGAACGAATGCGAATGTTTGCGGCAGGTCCAGCAACGAATCTTTTCGCTGCCTTTGTGTGTTTGCTCATGCTTGGTGGGCTTGCTGGGCAAGTGGTCGCTGCGACCCCCCATCCACACGCACGAGCCTTGGTGATCGATGGTGGCGCTGAACAAGCAGGCATGCAACCGTGGGACATCATCCTCGCCATCAATGGAACAGAGGTGATTGGACTCGATGGATTCAGGGATGAATTGAACCGATACCAAGCCAACGACACCGTCTTGATGGATGTCCAACATGAAAATGGAGAACTGGAAACCCTCACAGTGGTGCTCGGTGACAAATACGCCTACTACGAAGAGTTAGGTTGGAGTGAAGAAACGCTTGAGGCCATGAACGTCAAGCCGAACGAACCGTTCCTCGGTGTAGAAGGCCTTGGCGTAGGGACCGAGGGCGTGGACAGACTCGCTGGCCCATTCTCCCCACGGTTCGAAGGTGGCACGATTGTGAAGGCGATTTACACACCGTTCCATTTGCTCAACATCATGATCGTGCCGTTCCAATTGCAGGGCGTATCGATGTACCCGATGGAAGAAAGCATGCTGGGCGCTGTGGATGATGGTCTGGGCGGCATTCTNGGCATGAATGGAATTATGTTCATGATCAACTTCTTTTTCTGGCTGATGTGGGTGAATATTCTTCTCGGCTTCACAAACCTGATNCCAATGGTACCATTTGATGGTGGCCATTTGTTCAAGGACACCCTTCACGGAACGCTTACAACCATCAAAAAGATTGGAAAAAAGACTCGCCTGTGGAACATTCATCCCATGTGGGTGGATCACATCTCAAGCAAAGCATCACGGATGTCATCGCTCGCCCTCTTGGTGATGCTGGTGTTCATGATTGCCGCACCGTTCTTCTGAACATTACGACGAGCGTCGACGCGCCAACTCTGCAAGAACATTGGTCTGTGTTCTGGCTTTCAATGCAGGTGTCAGTGGCGCCTGTCGAGGAACATTTGCCGCCGTATCTGGCAGGGATTTTCTGTTCGAGGGTGTTGTTCTGGCCGTAAGGCTGGAAAGAGTTGTAGAATCCGCTCCGGCTTTTGAGCAGACCAGCGAAATGAACTGATTGAGGGGCATTCCATCACTCCAATTCAGGTAGTTCGATCCCGTTCGAGTCTTTGGAAACGGTGGAATCCACTTTTCTAATTGCCTCAACCGCCCACTGAGGTTCGATGTTTCAACACGGAAAATCCGCCAAGAATCGCCTCGCACCCCTTTGAGNCGGTGGGCATACAAAGGCATGAGGTTGCACCGTTCGCCCTCATTGACCATCGCATCATACTGGTCTTTGGTCCGTCCGGAGAGGTAGAGTTTGTCTGCTTTGGTGCTTTTCACCTCGATTGGAAAACACAAATCGCCTCGTAAGGCAAGAAGGTCACCTGTCCCTTCCATACCCGACCCCGCAGCTCGCACCACGAGAAATGGGCGATCGGACACAAGCCGCATCCGTTCCTTCTCAGGAACACTGCAGGAGCGTATGACTGCTTCAACACCGTTTGGAACACCGGCAAGCACTTGCCTCAATTCACGTTCATATTGGCTGGACACGCTAAGCAATCAATGTCAATCGTTCTTGATAACTTCGGAGAATGACACCGAAAGTTTCGGTAAAACCTGATGCACACTGTTCAGCCATTCCACACAAACTTCCTTCAACCTCCCAGCGTTTTTGACAATCGTGACGAGGCTGGTAGTCAAGACCATCGACTTTCGATTGGCTTACAGGCTGATGCGAGCGTTAAGGTCGAGGAAGATGAAATTCGACCTCTTAGAGCATGACGCTCCACTCCCACATGCCGATACTGTATGGATTGCCACAGAGTTCGAAATTCTCGGGCATGAACACGAAGGGTACCCCGTGGCAGCAAACCTTGACGACATCGAAGCCGCGATTGAACGCGCCATGCTCCACCTTCGCGGCGTTCACCAAATCCGTGAACTGACGTTCGGACTTGACCCAGGGCCGCGACCCGGCGTTGCATGGATGGGGGATGGCGTTCTTTTGGGAATGGCGCAACTTGAAGGCATTGCGGATGTGGTCAACCATATTCGAAGCATTGAGCGGGCCATTGAACACCATGTCTGTAAGGTTCGAATTGGCAATGGGGCACCTCTCATCAGGGACCACATCATCAACGACTGCATCGCTGAGAACATCTGGATGGAGGAGGTCAACGAAGCGCGTACCTCCAAAGGCTTGCTTCGCCACAACCACGTCGTTTCAGCCGTGCGAATTGCAATGCTGCGCGGCAAGCGCGTGTGGGAGCAACGAAGCATCACACCCACCGAAGGTCAGCTAAAAGAAATACAGCGGCAAAGTCGAAAATTGAGCAACGGTCGTAAGACCATCTCCACTGAATTGGCCTTAGCTGTGGCAAGGGGCGAGATGCCGCTGGATGAAGCGCTGGTGCTGTGATCACTCTTCTTCCAATTCATCGTGAGCGAGTTTTAGTTCCGGTGCATTTTTGACAATGCGTTTGAGAAGAGGTTCAAGCACCATCGGCGCAATCAACACACCTGCAACAACAAAGAACAGAGCGAGGTAGGAGGAATTTGGAACATAGATTGTACCCGGGGAACCAGGGTCTGTGTTGAGAGCCAACTTCACGGTTCCAAGCCATGGGATTTCCCCTCCGGCCACACCAATGAGCCACGAATCTCGGATTGGGCGGACGATGCCCGATGCACTGTGAACGCCTGCCGAACCGTTGACGGCGCTTGGGCCTTGATCCACCGAGCAACGGTTATTGTCGCCGAGGGTCAAGATGCCAGCCTGTGATGGCGTCCAATTCCAAATAACGAGGAACGGTTCCACATTTGCATGGGCAGGGCGGTCGCAATCATAGTAAGCAGCGTTAATCCCATCGAAGGCAATGGTGACCGTGGAGGCATTCACTACAGACGTGCCAGGGACATTCCACGTCATGACGCAGGCACCAAGCAGGCCATCGGCGGCAGGAATGATGTCATCGTACGTTCCCCCATTGGGGCAATGAACAACGGACAAATCGTCTGCAGAAGCATTGCGATCTGGAACCTCGAGGATGTTTGGAACGACTTCGAGGATGGCTCGATGAATGATGGGCGTACCNCCTTCTCCNTTTTTGTCGTAAATGATGACATCGCCTGCCATTCCATGCTGCTCATAGCCGTATTGCGGGTGGTTCGGGTTTGAGGCTTCTGCAAAGGTTGTNACTGTGTCCATTGGTTGGTTGTGGACAAGCACCAAATCACCGGCATCAATGCTTCCGACCTCACCGTTTAATTCGTGGATCATCGATGAAGATTCNACCACAACAAGCGGAGGCATTGAACCTGTATGAGCAAACAANCCAAGGACAAGAAGACCAATCATNCCTGCTGCAAGAACCATCTCTCGGAGGAGGTTGAGCAGTGGGTCGTTGTCGCTCACCAGTGTCCCCTCTGACTCAGCGTCGAAGTCCCTTGCTTTCAAGGAATGCTGTCCATGACGCTTCGTGGCCTGCCCCTAAGACGGTGGCTGATTCATTTCCTTCGGACTTTCTTCGACGAATCTCGGATGTTGAGTCCAACTCTTTCAATTCCTCAAGGAGCAATGCGTGGCCTCGCAATGTAAAAAATTCGGGCAAAACAACAAGCAAAGCCACAGCTGAGACAACCGCCAAACCGATTGCGCCACCAGTGAATTCGCCCCAAGTATCGCTGTTTTGTAAGAACAAAATTTGTGTAAGTGAAGACAAAAGGAGAATGCCGATNCCTCCTGAAGTCGCTGCAGCGTACCCAAGTTGACGTCCGTGTTGTGCTGCCCACCATTTTGAAAATAGACCAATAATCATGCTTCGCCCCGTTCCTTAGAAGCAGAACGCCTTCTTGAGACTTCCTTTCTCAAGGNCAGTTATGTGTCAAATCATTGCACCACAAATAGGATATAAGCGTGGAGTGAGNATTTNTTGTTCAAAATGGGCCACAGGATGCTGAGGGCCTGACGCTTCGGGGTGAAGTTGAAATGCTTTGGCCGCGGTGGGCCGAAGGCCCATTGAGGGACACACGGTGATTTTTATGCGAAAAGCAATCTTTCTAACCCTCATATTCCTCTCTTCTTTAATGGTCCCGTTCGCTTCTGGAGCGACCACTGAGACCCAATTCCAAAGCGGTAATTCCTCCTACACTCAGACATTTATGGGAAGTGGAAATGGAACTGCCGGAGACCTTTCAATACCGTTCGGTGCAGAAGTGACTGCTGCCGAATTCAAACTGCGCGGCGATGCAAGCAGAACCTCTTACACTAATTTCACAACAAACGCTCACTTTGGTGGGTCTGGTGATGGAACATGGTCGGGATCACCCCCCTCCCCGTTCACCAGCGGTAACCGCCAAAATGTCGATGTAACAAACAGAGAAATGTCCCTCAAAGGAAATCCATCCCTTGCTGATATCGACATGGGACGCACCCAACAAATCCAGTCAACGGGTTCAGCTGTGCAAAACACAACAGGGCAATTCGTGGCAAATGGAGATCAAGGCTACACCGGCCTCACCAAGGACTTTCCAATTCGCAGCGTGAGCACCACAGCGGGTTGGAATTACATCGGCGTTGTCGTGCAAATCGGAGACGAATACCACGTTATGCGGTACACATCATCGGGTATGTACCAAGCGCCGACCATTCTGAGGGTCAACGCAACAACTGGTGCATACCTTGGAACTGCAAGCGTGAACACCAACGGGTGCAGCACGAGTCAATACTACAGAATGGTCGATGCGACGGTCGATGGTTCAACGGTGTACACGGCGCATGATTCGTACTACTATCTTACCAAATGGACCGTGACCTCCACATCGACTTCCATGCAATGGAAGTGCGACCGTGCGTACTCATTCAGCCCAAATTATGTGACAGGCGTCGACATAGACGATGCAACAGGCAAAATGTGGGTCTCCACCTACAGTTACTCGGCCCAAACCCATTACTTGAACGAAGTCGACAAGACATCACCAACCTCGGTCAACGGCACATGGACGCTCGGGGGCTCATCGACGATCCCCACACGCTACGGCGCCGGCCTGATTGTCAATTATCCAACCATCATCTACAATGAGTACGATCAAAGTTACAAGAGTGGCGTTGGTTACAATTACGACAGTTACCACCACTACCTACGCTTTGGTGGCAACTTCATCGAGCACATGGGCGTCCTTCCAATCAGCGAAGGTGGCCACTATGGTTTGGTCGAAGCTGATGGTGGCAAGGTGAGCTTTGCATGCGCCTATTACAGCACTGCATACTGCCCCACCTCCAGCCGTCACAAGATCTACAGTCACGGCGATGGTGCTCTTTACGACGCACGGACGCCGACCTCGACGAGCAACATGATCACAGGTTCTGCGATTTCAATTTCCAAACCAATCTCTCAGTTCGAGGTGACCAGCATCATTGGATACATCCCATCTGGAACAAGCATTGAAGTGGATTTGTCCAACGACGGCGGTGCAACATGGCGGAATGTCAATTCAGGACAGACCGTTAACTTCGCCTCAGCAAGCACCAGTTTGCTTTGGAGAGCGACCCTCAACGGCACCACAACAGCCACACCAATCCTCGATGGAATTGGCGTTCAATACACCACTTCGTACGTGAGTTCGTCGTACATGTATGTGAACCAATACATCGGTAGCGGATCAACCACCACCGTCGCAGCCACCATTACTTGGGATGCGACCACTCCTTCGGGAACCTCGGTTCGTGTCAACTATGGTTACGCATCCTCCTCCACATGCAACACTGGAACATCAGGTGTGCTTTCCTGGACGACGTCTCAATCTGGGCAAACCAAGTCGTTGTCACCGACTGGCTACTACATGTGCTTGAGGGTGGAATTGAGTTCCTCGAACTCCCAAAACACNCCAACAATTTCCAACATCAGCGTTGCACAACACGCTGATGCGCCTGAAGAATCAGGCATTGAAATTGGTGGATTGCTCAATCCTGATCGACCAACAGAGTGGACAACACCAACCTGCTGGAAGCAACCAGCAAGTGATGGAGCGTTGATGGGCCCAATTACAGTGACCCATGTTACGTCGTCTGCAGGGGTCAATAACCTGTTGAAGTGCCTCAACGATCGCATTCCTGACACAGGCGCAGGGATTGCAAATCTCTCAATTGGTCTGGTTTCGGCCAGTTCCGGCGTTCTTAGCCTTGAATCCTTTTCGATCACCTATACGGTCAACACGATCAACCTCGACATACAGATCCCTGCTGGGGAAGTGTTGCACGAGCGCCTTCTTCCTTACGAAATCGTCACCCGCCACATCATCGGGGAAGATGCAACGAGCATGTCAGAAGCCACCCTCACGCTCCAAACGAACTCGATTGCAAAGAATCCAATCTTGACTTGGCAAAACGGCGACGTCTTCCCGAGCCCAAATGATCCAGAAGATTACATCGAATTGGATGCAAGTTCGTGGTCCGCCGAAAACAATGGCATTTTGGAAATTCACTGGATTTTCCATGTTACTGCCGAGTTCCCTGATCAAACCGGTGTCCGATTCAAAACAGGCTGCCTCGACAACAGTGGCTCCTCAGGATACTCCCCGCTGGATTTGTTGAGCGACGAAACGATGGATGTCAACCGTAGCTTTGGCCTTGGGTGGCTCAAAGTCCGTGATAACGATGGGCGACTGACCATGGACGATGTCCCTGACAACTCGTGGGTCGCTGCAGGTGAAACGCTGTATTTCCAAGGCGCCATGTGGTTCCAAAACACGGAAGATGCTCCAAAGGACAGCGCTTTTGACGTCCGAATCTCACGCAATGGATGGGTTGAGAGCACCGCAAGGGACACCACCAACAACAATGGTACATTCTTCATCGGCATTGATTTGCCTGAAATCGATGTTCCCGATGGACTGACTTACGAGGTGCAAACCTACAACGAACGCAACCCAACACATGTGATGGCATCCAATGGCGACTGGCAACGCACCTACAAGGTCGACGCAACTGCCCCTGAGCGAATGAATTTCGCTCCTGAAGATGATGGCTATGAAGCAGCAAGCGTGCAACAAGAAGTCAAGATCCTTGTCAATGACGATGTTGGCCACCCAATGAGCCTCGAGTTGATGTATTGGGTCGAAGCCGACCACGATGCAAACCGCAATGGTGANGCTGACCCGCAAGAATACGTCATGAAGACGGTTCACAATGCAACTGAAGCCGAGAACAAGTGGTTCATCACAACCATCGACCACTCTCGAAATCCGAACATGGGTCGTGTTTCTTACTTCTGGAAGGGTGGCGACCAAGCTGGTAACCCACTCTTCTACTCCGTCATCGGTGAGGATGATGAAGTGTTGATGTTTGAATCCGAAGCTGGATTCGTGCATGATGATGCAACCTTCCGAACTCGCAAGGACTCTTCCGCAGTCTTCACGGGGCTTGAATGGAATGGCCACGAAGACAATGGTGCCATCTATGCTGGCATGGAACAGACCATCACACTGGGCTTCATTGATGCAAACACNGCNATCGACTTTGAGCACATTTCATTGGTGTTCGATTTCGAAGGACCGAACCCNCTTCGGGACGCACAACGAATCTCCTACTCTGGTATGAACGACACCTTCTGGTCGGAAAGCGAGTTCATCGACCTCTTGTCAACCAGTTCCATGCATGAAACAACCAATGAATCAGGCCTCCCCTGGATTCAACTGACCTTCAACTTTGAAATCGGATGGGATTGGCCAGATGAAGAAATGGGCGATGTTGCCCTGATTTACAAGGAACGTGGATCACCTTACGAAGACAGAATTTTACTGTTAGAACACACCTTCCGCGTTGAGAATGACCTGATGCTTGCTCCAAGCGATTACCTTGTTGAAGACATCAGTGAGCCTCGAACCGGGCAAGTCGCAGATGGTAGCAGGGTTCGCAAGGACGACCGACTGGCATTCACGGGAACTGTGGTCTACGAAGGCAGCAGCGTACCTGCGCCACGGGACGTAGGTATCCTCGTCGAAGTGTTTGATGGCGAAAAGATGTGGAGCGATGGTTCGCTCACCTCCGAAGGCGAGTACTCTGTAGAAGTACCACTTTCAGCAGCCTCNACGTTGCAATCTTCACCGACACGGACCTGTTTGATNTCCATCACAAACATTCCTGGCCGTGGTGAAGACATGACTGGAACGCTCGTTTCAACCACTCTTCAGGTAATTGTTGACGATGCAGCACCTCGTGTCGTAAAGCGAACAATGCCGATGAATGTAATCGACATCTCAGCGAACAATGATCTGACCAATGTGCCAGTGGAATTCCACGGCACTGAAGACGCTGATTTAACCGGCTCGAAGCAAATGGTCCACTGGGTCATGCGAGATGCCACACGAACGGTTACCATTGGAGCAGGTTCAACCCTCCTTGGCATGCAGCAAGAAAATCAGAACGTTATTTGGACTGGTTCTGTCGATTTGACAGACGGTGGGCGAATCTCGCCTCAATCNGGTGATTTCGTTGGATTCTACATCAGCGGCTACGATGCTGCTGGAAACCAATTCCCTGTCGTTTCGAACTCTGAAGCAAGCCCGGTACCTGAACTGGCAGCAAACGATACTGACTTCGAGCGCCAATGGATTCGACTTGGTGCTGTTGGAGCAGAATTGAGGATTCACTCCATCGACCTGTCTGACGACCACGTGTCACCAGGCGCTTCGGTTGAAGTCAACGCCAAGGTCATCAACACGGGCGGCAATACCGATGCTCCGTTCAAGGTGAGTTTCTTTGCTGGTGACTCTGAAAANCCGTTCGATGAAGTCACATTGACCGGAATTGACTCGAAGGAAGTGATCGAGGTCAGCACCGTTTGGAGCGCAGAAAATGTCGATCGCTTGCGAGTTGTTGTCGACCGTGACAACCTCATCATCGAAGTNAACGATGACGACAACAGCGCTGAACACTCTGTTGAAATGGCTTATCCGAAGTACCTTGGCTGGTTCGATTCACCGCGTGAAAACCCACTTGCCTGGATTTTCATCGTGACCTCAATCATTGTCTTGATCGGTGTTGCAACCATCGCAGCAAGAACATCCATCGACCACAGTGATGGCATGTTCGAAGATGATGAAGATTGGGACGAGGATGAAGACGGCGATTACGAAGATGAAGAAGAAGACGATTACGACGAAGACTGATTCGCAGTACCTCGGTTTCCATTCATTTCTCGAACGCAGCACTACTGCAAATCCTCAAAAGAGGTCGCCATGAGGCTCACTCGAAGAGGGTGGGGAGAGTATGTCGACCGTCTTTTCAAATCTCGATGAACGACTCGCCTCATCGCTGGAGCGAAGAGGGTGGGAACCAACCCCCGTTCAGACCGCTGCTCTGCCAGACCTCTGCGCTGGAGAAGACAGAATTATCATTGCGCCAACTGGTTCAGGAAAGACACTGAGCGCTGTCCTTCCTGTGTTGCACCGTTGCTTGAGTGAACAGTGGGACCCNCTTGCCATTCTCTACATCACACCATTGCGAGCATTGAATCGAGACGTCGACAGACGGCTTGAGGAAATCACCAGCGATGTTGGGCTCAAGGTAGGCCTGCGACACGGCGACACGACGCAAAGTGAGCGCGCACGCCAGACAAGAAAACCACCTCACCTCTTGGTCACAACGCCTGAAACATTCCAACTCATGTTCACTGGAAAGAACCTGAGGAGGCTTCTTGGATCTGTTCGCGCAGTTATTGTGGATGAAGTTCACGACCTCGCTGCAAGTGAACGTGGTTGGCAACTGTCGCTTGGTTTGGCACGATTGGAAGCGCTCTCGGGCCACAAAGTGCAACGTATCGGCCTCTCTGCTACCGTTGGAAATCCTGATGCTGTTGCAGATTGGCTCTCTCCGAATCACGGCAAAGCCATCATTGCCATGGGTGAACGTGATACTGAATTGACAGTTGAATGCGCACACCCGCTTGCAGAAGACGAAGTCGGAGGCATTGAGATGGGTGTGACACCACGCGTCCACGCCAGTTTCAGGCGACTCATTGAGGTGCTTCGCACCGAACCACCTTGCTTGGTCTTCGTCAACAGCAGAAACGATGCCGAAACCATTGCAAATCGCTTGCAAACCATGGCGCCAGATGTTCAGATTGGTGTCCACCACGGTTCGCTGGCAGCAGACACACGTCAAGACATGGAAGACCGATTGCGTGCAGGTGAATTGTCAGGATTGGTGTGCACATCAAGCCTCGAATTGGGAATCGACGTTGGAAAAATCCGGCGGATTGTTCAGGTCAAAAGCCCACGGTCAGTGGACAGGATGCTGCAACGTGTCGGCCGCGCCGATCACCGCCTTGGGGGGGTTGGTAAGGGGCACCTCCTTGCGTGGGATGCTGACGAAATTGCAGAAGGCGCCGTTGTGGCAAGGCGCGCAATGTTCGGTGAAATCGAACCCGTCGAATGGCGGGAGCGACCGAAGACTGTCGTCGCCAATCAACTGGTGCTCATGGCACATTCCCACAACGCCGTTCCGATTGACACCGCTACAGAAATCATAGGGAACGCCAGTCAATTCAAAGGATGGAACAGGCATGACACAGAGGCGATTCTCAAGGTCCTTGCCGACAGCTGGATCATTCGTCACACGCCAGATCCAAAGGAAATTCCATGGTATCGTTGGCCGGCGAAGGTCTATGCACACGCTCAAGCCGAAGCGAAGGCCAAAAAATTGGACCTTCCAGAAGAACGCCCCAAGTACAATGTTCCAGATGAAGAAATCTCAACTGGACTCAAGGAACTCAGTGTACCTGTTCCCAAGGCCTTCGCTAAGGGGTGGTTTTCAACGGCTGGACGCACACGCCAATGGGTTACGAATCACTTGTCGATGATCCCCGATAAGCAATCCTATCGAGTCAGGGATGCCGTCACAAGGAGGAGCCTTGGAAACGTCGATGAAGCGTTTGTTCTCTCCTTAAATGACAGCGGCGAGGATGACGATGGCCATCGCAGGCAATTCGTTATGGCAGGGCGTACTTGGATGATCATCGATGCGGACCCGGAACAGTCTGAGTTGCTTGTGACACCAGTTTCTGACCAAGCCAGCGCCCCTCAGTGGGTTGGCGAATTACCGCCTGTTCCGAAAGCCATTGCTAGGGACATTGGTCGGTTGCGTCACTTGATTGCAGAAGATATCGGTGCTTACGATGCGCCTGTGGAACACAACGAAGATGCGCTCGATGTCAATGGGCTGTTCTCAGGCCGGAACTCATCGCTCAAAGAACATCCAATCGATGATGAAGCGCTTGGTGTCCTAGCAGAAACGATCACCAGTCACTTGGAAGTAACTGGCGTCATTGCCACCGACCGAAAAATCACCATCGAAGAACGAGAGGATGCCATCGTCATCAACTCGTGTCACGGTTCTCGAATCAATGAGGCGCTCGGCCATTTCCTCATGGCCATGGCATCGACAAAAACTGGGAAATGGGGCCGTTTGGTCAACGAACCAACACGGATCAGTCTTCAAACTGGGTCGATTCATGCCGATCACATTGTTGGATGGCTAACTGAGACACCCCCCGATGCACTGCAAGGCTTGTTGAGTGTCACATTACCAAACTCAAGGCAGGTACGTTGGCGCTTTGCACAGGTGGCCAAGACCTTTGGAATTCTTCGACATGGTGTCGACCCTCGTAAGATCAATCTCCAAGCTTTGCTGCGAAAATATCGAGGAACAGTGGTCATGGAAGAGGTGCTTGACAAATTATTCCATGAACGCATGGATGTGCTTGGTGCTCGTGATGTGATGCATGCGATTCAAAGTGGATTGATTGACATCGAAATTTCGCCAACGGGCCCGATGGGCGTGTCAAACCGTTCGAGTCGGGACTTGTTGTTGCCAAATTGGGACAACGCTGCCGTGCGTGAGAAACTTAGAACGCGCCTTGTTAACGAACGCGCCGTACTGTGCTGCCTACGATGCAAGAACGTTCGCAGGTTCAGAGTTGCACGGTTCAATGAAATTCCAGGCATTAACAAATGCACAAAATGTTCCGGAACCATGCTCGCCTGTGCTCGAGAAGGCATGCAAACCATGCTTGAAGGCTGGGTTGCATCCGAAGATGAGAAGGACCAAGCACGAATGCTCAAGAACGCTGGCATTGTTCAAAGCCGGGGGTATGAAGCTGTTGTGTGCCTCATGGGACGAGGCGTCGGTGAGGCGACCGCACAACGCTTGCTAAGGCGAACCCAACGCAACAACATGGAAGGCTTGCTTGAAGCGATTCACAATGCAGAAATTGAATACGCACGAACGCGGCGCTTCTGGGCTTAAACCAGCGATTCCATCTGGTTGATGGCGAGGGCTGCGGCGACAACATCGCCATCTTCCCACCAGTCAACGGCGATGAACGTAGGGCGTTTGCCATGCTGGACCCAACATTCCGTGGCCCGTTCAACCAAGAACTCGACGTTGTTTGCTTCGTCGCCCCTTGAAGGGTCTGAAAGTCCAAGTGGACCGCGAAGCCAGTTGTTCATGTGAAACACCTCTTGTTCGGGATCGCCACGCAATGGATCACAATTCATGTCCTCAGTGTTCTCTTCAGCGAAATTCGTGGTCCAACTATGGGTCAAGAAATCATGAACCCAAGGATGGTTTGGGTCTGCGCCCTGCTCCCAGAACACGACCAATGGAGTGCCAGACTGAATCATTGCTTCCAATGTAGGCCATGGCTCGTTCATCGAATGGATGAACACTTGTTCATACATTCCAGAGGCTTCGAACACCGCTTTGAGGTGGTCTGGCTGCACATAATTTTCGACGAGTAATGTCACCACATCACGGGGGGAATTTTCCATTAACCCTTTCAATTGACTCAACCAAGATTCCGCATTTACATTGCCATAACTGCATGGACTGAATCCTCGGTCGTCGTCGCCATGGCACAACCTGACAGTTTCGACTCGTTCATCGCCAAGTGTCTCGTAATGAGTGTCAATCATGAACGCCCTCATGCCCGAGTTCCACTGCGCTACCAAACCGGTTTGGTGGTTTGCTGCGGGGTAGTAAATGCCATCCTCATGAGTGGAAAAGGCATTATGAGTCTCAGGGAACGTCACATCCGAATAACTGCGTTCACACAACACGACCAAGCCGTTGCACGCATCGCTTTGCTCAAGATCCTCTTCGCTTGCGGTTTCACTCATCGGAACGGTGGGGGTCACACACCCGGATAGCAGCAGCAGGATGGTGAGAGCCAACGCCCCAATCGAACCCCGCATGGGTCTGCGTTGTCGCTTCAGTGCATCAATGAGTCGGTCGATGTGTCAAGCCTTTGGGTCGACCGTACGTACGAGCACACCTGCTTCGAGCAGCATGCCATTCGAGGTATCAAAGTCTTCTTGCCATCGTTCAGGGATGTTTTCTGGCGTTGGATAGACAACCTCACGAATGCCTGCTTGAATGAGAGAGCGGGCGCATCGGGAGCAGGGGGGCCATGTCACAAACGCTGTGTTCCCTTTCAGGGAGACCGATGCGAGCAGCGTGCATGATGGCGTTTTCCTCTGCATGGCAGATAAGTGGGTATTTTTTATTGCGATCTGTGAGTCGGTCGTTGTCGTCACTGATGCCCCTTGGGAAACCGTTGAACCCAGTAGATCGAATCTCACGGTCCTCGCCAACAACAACACATCCGACTTTTGTTGAGGGGTCCTTGCTCCATCCGGAGATGTGTGTTGCAAGGTCAAGAAAACGTTCGTCCCACTTGTCACTCATTGTCGCACCAACCCAAGCACATTGGTCGGTGCTATCATTGCTTCGCCAAGAGTGAAAGGTCTTCATCGCTGGAACGGCCAAGAACATTGAGGATGTTTCCTTGCAAGTACAACGACCCGAGGCTGATCACCAAACCAACATCACGAGGCGAGCTTTCAGTAAGGTGTTGAATGGCTTTGAACGGTTGGGGCATCAAAAGAACAGATTCGCATGGCCAGTCGAGGCTCGCAATGGCTGTTGCTGAAACGGCAGGGTACCTGCCGCCTTGTGGTTCAGTGAGAATCAGTTGATGCGGTGGGTGACGCAAACAGAGATCGATGAGAGGCTGACAAAAAGCCGCCAAGTCNCGCTGCGGTGATGTNCCAAACACAAGCGTCCAACCGAGGGAATCGGTGTGTATTGATGCGGCAATGGCCTGTTCCAACTCGGGCAACACTCGCTTCAATCCAGAGGGGTTGTGAGCAGCATCGAGCACAAATGGATGCGGTGAAGTTATGCTTGATTCGATGCGCTGCATACGAGCTGGCCAGCGTACTTGCTCGAAAGCCTCGTCCATNGCGGATGTGGGAAGCCCAACTTTTTCGAGAAAGGCATTGGCTAAGATTCGACCTTCATCTCGAACCGATGTCCCAGGAGGAATCTCAATCAACGTCGGAACGGCGGGGGCCTGTTGTTCACCCAGCGCCGTCTGGCCAGCGGATTGAACTTCGTCAAGCATGGCTTGTTGGACCTCAGCGTTCATTGGATGTCGGATGAGGATCGGACAGTTTGGGCGGGAAATAGCGGCCTTTTCTTTTGCAATCAGAGGCAATGAATCGCCAAGTATGTCTCGGTGTTCTGCACTCACCGATGTGATCAAACAAGCGGTTGCAGGACCTGAGCGGGTCGCGTCCTTGCGCCCACCCAACCCAGTTTCAAGGATCAAGACGTCAACACCGGCATCACTTGCACATTGCATTGCAGCAAGGTAGGTGGCTTCGAAAAAGGTCAAGGGAACCACGGGGTCTTGGACCGCAGCATCTCGAACCGCACCCAAAGCAGCCTCGAAAGGTGTGGAAGCGATTGGAACGCCGTTGATTCGAATTCGTTCCTCGACCCGAATCAGATGGGGTGATGAAAACAAAACATTCGACACGCCATTGAGCGTCAGCGACCCGGCCATAAGAGCGCACGCCGTCCCCTTACCGTTGCTTCCTGCGACATGGAGGATGTGCTCGGGAGTGTGAGGCAGATGAAGTCGCTCGAGGACGGATTTGGTGTGGACAAGACCAAGGGCCATTCCGCCCTTTTTGGTCGCCTCAAGCCAGGTGCGCACATCGTCCATTTCCTTCGCCTCACCCACTCCGAGGGCCACCTTGGTGAAGAGCCTCTCGCATTGCTCAACAACGATGGAAGGACGCCCCCGTAGGGGGCGCTTAGATGCATCATGCTGATATGGGGACGCAACCTCCGAGAACCATGACCAACGATGATTCGCCATCGACGCCAAAGCAAAAGGCTCAGGCTCAGGCTTCGAAGGAATTTCAAGCAATGGAGGCTCAACTTCGTGAAGAAGACAGCCTATGGTCGATGATGAAAGAGCAGATGACATCAATGCTCGGCATGGTTGGCATGTTCATTCTCACAATTGTGCTGGCGCTGTTTATTCGCCCGTGGTACGACATTGGTGGACTGCATGCCTTTGGCGATGCTGGCGCAACCCAAGTTCGATACATTGCTCTTGAATTGGTGATGATTTTTGTGTTCACTGCGTTCATCCTAATGCTTGCAAAATACAAGAAAGACTGGGTCATAAAGTACGGTATTATGGGCGTATTGGCCCTTGCACTGATGTATTCGACCGTACCGTTGGCCCACATGATCATGATGGACTTTGAATCAGACCCATACGCCGTCGAGGAGGAAACATCCTTCGATAGCGAGCTTCTCACCCACTCTGGATTTGATGGGCATTTGATGTCCACGTTAACGGGCACTGCTGGCACGTGGGGCGACATGATCACCTACTATGAAGGCAACAACATGAGCGACAATACTTCGATGTGGACCAACAGCCACGAACGCTACCCTGCAGGCGATGGAAACCCAATTCACGCCACAATAGGTGACGGTGTGTTCACCTTCGCTAATGGCGCATGGGTGTGGTATGTTGACGCAACCACTGGCGAAACAATCGATTCGTTTGCTTGCCATCAATGGGTCACAACAGACGGCGAAAACAACTCCGGTTTCCTTCCGGAAATTGGACAGCCATGTACGCTGGCTTTCACCACCGACGATGCAATGTACATCGTTGATGAGGGCAACTTCATTCACAGGTTCAACACCTTTGACGAAAGCCCAGGTCTTATGATGAAGCAAGCCACATGGCGCCTTCCTGTTGGCCTTGATGCCCACATCGAGACCATCTATGCTGAATCTCTCGCAGACGACAAAGTCATGATTGTTTCACCAACAATGGCCGTCGTCATCGAGTTAGAAGAATTTTCAGAAGCCAACGACCCAAACGCCCCCGAAGCAACCAATTTTGCCAAAGTGGTGTTCCAGCACAACGCTACCAGCACCATCACATCCGCAGATTTCGGGCCATCACCTTGGTCCTCAGCAGTCTACAACGGCCCAGATTCAGGCGAAGAAATCATGCTCCTCGGTGAGGAAAATGGTGACGTCATTGGGTTTGAATGGAACGCATCTGCCACCCCAGAATTCACCAAAGAAGAAGGAATGATGCTCGAAGGATTTGGAACCTCCATCCAATCCGTTCGCTTGGTCGACAAGGATGCCACAGGGTACACAGAACTCTTGGTCACCACCAACACTCAATCGCATTGGCTCTATGGAGGCAACCTCATCCAGAAACTCAGCATCGACATCGAAGAAGGCTTCTCTACAGGTTGGTTTTCTACGGACGCTGACGGAGATGACCAATTCAATGCACTCTATTCCAATGCATCAACTGCAGTAAAGAGCGGTGAAGTCACCCCTGACATGGAAGTCATCAGTGGTCTGCAATTGTATGATGTACCGCTGGTCATCGGTGTTCTTGTTGCTCTTGTGTTGATGGTTTTGCTCTACCTACACAGTGAATGGTACGTGGTGAACACGGTTGGCGTCTTAGTCGGCTCCGGTGTTGTCGTAATGCTGGGTGTGGCTTTTGTTCCGACACTCATCATTGTGTTCATGATCGCAGCAGCAATCTACGATGCATGGGCGGTGTACAAATCGAAGCACATGCTTGATTTAGCCGACACCATGATTGGCCTACGGCTTCCAATTTTGCTGGTTGCTCCTCAAGACAAAGGATACTCCTTTGTCGAAGAAACCACCTCGATGAAGCAGAATAACCAACCAGCAGTAACATCGCCACCTTCCGGACAACCGAAAAAGAAGAAGAGCAAGGATGCCATGTTCATGGGCCTTGGCGATGTGATATTCCCTGGAATGCTTGTTGTTTCTGCGGCGCAGTGGCTCGACCACAGCGATGCAATCCTCGTGGCAATCTCAACCCTCATCGGTGGCCTTGTTGGCTACTTTGCACTCATGACCTATGTGGCACGAGGAAGGGCTCAAGCAGGCCTCCCTCTGCTCAACGGTGGATCGATTCTTGGCTATATTGTTGGAGGGCTCATCTTCATTGGTACAGCCATCTTCGATTTCGGAATATCATTTTGAGGTGATGCACGATGCTTGAAATTAATCTGTTCAGAAACAACCCCGACATCATTCGCAAGGACCACGACAAGCGTGGTCTTTCTCACGACAACATCGAGAAAGTGATCGAATTGGACCAAACTTGGGTCAATCTTCAACACCAAACCAATCAACTGAGAGCAACTAAAAACACGGCGGCTCGGGGGATCGGTGCAGCAAAGAAGGCTGGTGATGAGGCTGAAGCAAAGCGAATCCTCGCTGAAGTTGCCGACCTTGGTGCTCAAATCACAGAATTGGAAAAGAAGACCGATGACGCTGTTGCACAGCGGGACAAAATCAGAATGAGCATTCCAAACATCCTTCACGATGATGTGCCAAAAGGCCCAGACGAATCGGGGAATACCCTCCACAGCGTGCATGGGACAAAGCCATCCTTCGACTTTGACGCACGGACCCACAATGAATTGATTGAGATGAACAAGTGGGTTGACTTGAAGCGAGCAGCCAAAATCGTTGGCAGTCGTTTCTTTTTCCTGAAAGGGGATCTTGCAAGGATGGAATTTGCATTGCAGCAGTACGCTGTGAACTTCATTCGGGAGCGGGGCTATACCTTCGTTCAGCCACCTGTGATGATGAATAAAGACGCCTACGAAGGCGTGACAGATCTTTCTGATTTTGAGACGGTGATGTACGGGGTTGAACCCGACAAGTACTACATGATCGCAACCGCTGAACATCCCCTTACGGCCATGTTCATGGGCGAAACCATACCAGAATCAGATCTCCCACTCCGCATTGTCGGCGTTTCGCCTTGTTTCCGACGTGAGGTCGGTTCTCATGGCCAATCCGACTTAGGTATTTGGCGAGTGCACCAATTCACTAAGATTGAACAAATCATCATTGCGAGCCCAGACCAGTCATGGGAACTCCAAGAGGAGCTGCTCCAAAACTGCGTTGATTTGTGGGATGCTTTAGGCATGCACTACGAAGTGGTCAACATTTGCACTGGCGATATGGGAACAGTTGCTGCAAAGAAGTACGATCTTGAGGCTTGGATTCCGGGAGCAGAACAGTACAAGGAAATCGTGTCTTGCTCGAATTGCACTGACTATCAGGCGAACCGCCTTCAAATCCGCTACGGACAACCGGGNCATGCTGGCCAACCAATCGCCCACACGCTCAATTCCACGGCCGTGGCTACATCTCGGGCGCTCGTGGCCATTATGGAACAAAACCAAATGGAAGACGGACGGGTGCGCATCCCTGAAGTTCTTCAGCCGCTCATGGGTGGTCAAGAAGTGCTGGAACCGTGCACTTGGGGCTAATCAATCGATTTGATATATTGTCGAAATGATTGGCAGCCATGGCTGAGGAAGCACGAACCCTCTATTTCGGCTACGGGTCAAACCTTGACCGCAACGACTGGCTTGAGTGGTGTGAAGAAAAAGGCGTAAACCCGTCAGGAATTGAAGAAATCACACCATGTTGGCTCCCCGATTATCGATTAAAATTCCATTACAGGTCCTCACGAAGACGAGGTGGAGCTGCTGATGTGGTGCCGGCAGGATGTGGGCATGCTGTCCCTGGTGTTTTGTTTGCTTTGAGCGATAATGCGCTTGCCAACATGGATCGCAAGGAGGGGCATCCAAATTACTACGAACGATGCAACGTGAATGTCCTGTTGCCGAATGGGACCTCGATGGAAGCCGTTACGTACACGCTTGTCGAACATCGAAAGGGTGAGTATGTGGCGCCAACAGCGCACTATGCTGCATTGGTGAGAACAGGTTTAGAACGACGCAATCTTCCAATTGCAGATTTAAAAATGGCAATTGAAAACTCAGACGAATCCTATCCCGTTCCTTACCTCTTTGTGTATGGCACCCTCATGGCTGGTGAATACCGAGGTGCAACCCTTGAACAACATACCTTCCAACCTGGCGTGACCGCTCAAGTAAAGGGAAAACTGTACAATTTGGGCAATTACCCCGGCATGCGACCTTCAGAAGAGGACCGAGTGTTTGGTGAACTCTATCGGCTCAACGATGTATTTCTTGGCCTTCAATCGCTGGACAGGGTCGAGGGTTTCTATGGATTCAAGTCGGATGATTCGCTGTTCAAGCGAACACTCATCGAGGTCGAAACAGAGGAAGGCAAGGTTTGGGCATGGTCTTACATGTACGCCGAAGGCATCGATGAGGAACACAGGATTCAGTCAGGAGACTGGCGAGCATTGGACTCATGATTCGTCCAATGTGAGCAGGGCCACGCCTTGTTCCACTTGATCGCCTGCTGCAAAGTGAACGGCCATCACAACGCCATCGCTCGCGGCAACAATTCGATGTTCCATTTTCATCGCCTCTAACACCATGAGGGTGGTGCCAGCAGACACAACTTCACCTGCAGCAACAAGGACATCGAGCACCTTCCCCGGCATTGGCGCTGTGAGTCCGCCACCATCATCGGTATCTGTCGCTCCAGGTTCGATTCGTTCGAGTTTGAAGGTGTGACCTTGAGTGTGAACCCACCATACATCGCCAACTTTAGCCACGTGACCAAACGAAATCCCGCCATCTGAACCAACAATTCTCAGGCGTCCGTCGGCCATGACGGTTGTCGATAGGCCACCAAGGGACCATTCATCGCCCTGCTTTGCCACCGTGACCTCAATTGGGCCTTCTGGACTGCGGAACTGATGATGCATCAGGGAAACCTCCGTCCAATCGTCTCGAATGGGCTTGGCNGGCCCTGGCCGCCTGTGGATGCCATGGATTGCTTGCGGTGTAGGCCGGCGCTTTCTGCAACTGCTGCTGCCATCAGTGCCATGTCTTCAACTGCACGAGGAACTGTTGGTTGCCAGCCATTTGGCCAGATTCGATCGATGGTGGTTGTATCGGTCGCTCCGGTGATGACCTCGTGTTCATCGCAGAGTTCCCTCAGGAACCGAATGTTCGTTGTGGTGCCCAGCACGACAAATTCGTCGAGAGCCCTGCGCATTCGTTGCAGCGCTTCGTGGCGCGATGGAGCCCAAACAATCAGTTTGGCGAGCATTGGGTCATAATTCGGCGTGACTTCATCGCCTTCTCGCACGCCTGTGTCAAGACGGACGCCCGGACCTTCNGGCGGACGGAAGACGGCGAGTGGCCCAATCGCTGGAAGGAAGTTGTTTGCAGCATCTTCTGCATACAACCGGACCTCAATAGCATGACCTCGCATCATCAGAGGTCCACATGACATCGGCTCACCCGCAGCGATGCGGAGTTGTTCGCGCACCAAATCAACGCCTGTGACCAATTCGGTGACCGGATGTTCAACCTGAATTCTGGTGTTCATCTCTAAGAAAAAGAATTCTCCAGTCGGTGCTAAAAGGAATTCAACCGTTCCTGCACCTTCGTAATCAACAGCTTCTGCCGCAGCCACCGCAGCTTGCCCCATCGCTTCGCGTAATTCAGACGTCATGGTGGCGCAAGGGGCCTCTTCGAACACTTTCTGATGCCTTCGCTGGACGCTGCATTCGCGTTCACCGAGGTGGATGGTCCGGCCATGTCGGTCGGCCAGTACTTGGATCTCTACGTGCTTCGAGCCGGTCAAAAGACGCTCGAGGTACACACGCCCATCGCCGAACGCTGCAATGGCTTCCCGACGAGCGCCTTTTGCAGATTCAATCAAATCCTCAGGAGCGTGGACGGCACGCATGCCCTTTCCGCCACCACCAGAGGACGCTTTCAGCAGCAATGGGTATCCAACACGGTGTGAGGCTGCCTCGATGGCTGCAAGGGCGTCGGCCTCATCTTCGTGTTCAATTTCTTCACCTGGAATCACTGGAACACCCGCTGCACGCATGGTGATTCGAGCGGTCATCTTGTCACCCATCTGTTCGATGGCTTCTGGACTTGGCCCGACCCATTGCAGGCCTGCATTCCCGACGGCTCGTGCAAAATCTGCTCGTTCTGAGAGAAAACCAAAGCCAGGATGGATGGCGTCAGCGCCTGTGGATTTTGCAATCGCCAAAATTTGTTCTTGGTCGAGGTATGTTTCACCGATTGTATCACCGGTGAGAAGAACAGCTTCATCAGCGAGTTCAATAAACATCGAAGATGCGTCGTTTTCTGCGTAAATTGCAACGCTTGGGAGGCCTGCTTCATTGCATGCCCGGAGGATTCGACAAGCGATTTCCCCACGGTTAGCGACCAAGACCTTCCGAACCATTGAAACTCCGCCCCTCATTCTGGTTTCCAGTTTGCCGAACGCTTTTCCAAGAACGAAGAGAGACCTTCTTGCCCCTCTTTCGAGCCTCGCATCTTACTGGTGAAATCGAGGGTCCAATCCCTCAAGGCTTCGTCAGATTCGGTCCAACGATCAAAGTTGAGTGTGAGTTGTTTGGCCAAGGTCACTGCGCAGGGCCCTGTGGTGAGGACCTCATCCAGCAGCGACTGAACTGCAGGTTCAAGCGAATCCACATCAGCCACCACTTGTTCGATGAAGCCGGTTCGAAGCGCCTCTTCGGCACCGACTCGACTGGCTTGCATGGCGAGCCTTCGGAAGCATGCTGATCCTAGACGGCGATAGACATAGGGACCAATCACTGCAGGGAGAATGCCCAATTTTCCTTCAGAAAGAGCGAGTTTGATGTTCTGGGTGCCAATGACGTGATCAAGGCAAGCAACAAGCCCTGCCCCACCGCCGAGTGCGACGCCTTGAATGGCTCCGACAGTGAAGCACGGGTGAGCCCAGAGGCTGTTGAAAAGACGATCAAGGCGCTTTGAGTCCGCTCGATTTTCTTCCGGCGTGTTCGCTCCAGCATCACGCATCATGTTGATGTCGGCCCCAGCACAGAAGTGTCGGCCTGAGCCAGAGAGAACAATGCTTCTCAGGTAGGGGGCTCCGTTCTCGTCGTGCAATGTGTCAAGGTTGCCTGCGCTGCGTTCTGCCGTCCAATCGAGTAAGTCGCACAATTCAGTGATGAGTTGGACATTGAGGGCGTTGAATTTGTCCTCTCGGTTCAATCGGAGGTTCGCCCGTGAACCATCGAGGGTCATGGTCACGAGTTCGGTTTGGGGCGGGTTCTCCATTGTATCATACGAAAATCTCCAATTGCATTTTTGATTTTTCAATTGCACTTCTCACATCCGGAAGACACCAAAGCGATCGGTTGGTAACTTCGCGTTTCGAGCCGCCCGAATGCACAATCCGAGGACGTCTCGTGTGTCCCTTGGGTCGATGATTCCGTCGTCCCACAGTCGCGCGGTCGAGTAGTACGGGCTTCCTTCCGTCTCGTATTGTTCGAGAATTGGGGCCCTAAAGGCATCCAATTCATCGCCAACCATTGGCTCAAGACCTTCTCGAGCGCGTTGGTCTTGCTTGACGGTTGTGAGCACATCCGCAGCTTGCGGGCCACCCATGACCGAGATGCGGCTGTTTGGCCACATGAAGAGGAAGCGAGGATCGTAGGCACGTCCGCACATTCCGTAATTCCCAGCACCGTGGGAACCACCGATGATCACTGTGAATTTTGGTACGTTGACACAAGACACAGCCGTCACGAGTTTGGCACCATCTTTTGCAATGCCACCAGCCTCGTATGCCTTACCAACCATGAACCCAGTGATGTTCTGAAGGAACACCAAAGGAATGCCACGCTGACCACACAATTCCACAAAGTGCGCACCCTTAAGCGAAGATTCAGAGAAAAGAATACCATTGTTTGCAACAATGCCTACTTTTTGACCATGAATGTGNGCAAAACCACACACGAGGGTGGTTCCGTATCGAGCCTTGAATTCATGGAANCTTGAGCCATCAACGATNCGTGCAATGATTTCCTTGATGTCAACAGGTGTTCTGTTGTCGCTTGGNATGAGACCGAGCAGGTCTTCAACATCGTGGGCTGGCGCCTCAACTGGAACGGTTGGCATTGGTGCCAGCTCCTGTGGCCCAATGTTCTCGACNACGTTTCGAACCATGCGCAACGCTTCTGGTTCATCTTCAGCNAAATGGTCGGCAACACCTGATTGCACAGTATGGACTTCCGCTCCACCGAGGTCTTCCGCAGAGACCTCTTCACCAGTTGCTGCCTTCACCAAAGGAGGCCCGGCAAGGAAGATGGTTCCGTTTCCTTTGACGATGATTGATTCGTCGGACATAGCAGGCACATANGCNCCTCCAGCCGTGCACGAACCAAGAACGGCTGCGATTTGAGGGATTTTGTCGCCTGACATTCGNGCTTGGTTTCTGAAAATACGCCCAAAATGGCCAATATCAGGGAACACTTCGTCTTGCATTGGCAAGAATGCACCGCCTGAGTCCACAAGGTAGATGCAGGGAAGGTTGTTTTCATGAGCAATCGTTTGAGCCCGAATGTGCTTTTTCACGGTCATTGGGTAATATGAGCCACCTTTGACGGTTGCATCATTGGCGACAAAGAGGCACTCTCTTCCGTGCACCATGCCGACGCCGGTCACGATGCCTGCTGAGTGGGCGCGCCCATCGTACAACTCGTAAGCAGCGAGGGGTGAGAATTCGAGGAAAGCGGTGCCAGGATCGATGATCCGTTCAATACGCTCCCGGGCGAGCATTTTTCCTCTGCTGCGGTGGCGTTCGACATACTTTCCACCGCCGCCCATTGAAGCAACATTGAGACGTTCACGCAAGGTTTCAATCAACCCGAGGTTGAAGGATTTGCGTTCTGAAAACTCAGGGTCTGCTCGATTCACTCGTGTTGGCAATCGGTCCATGTCCACCCCTCGTTCTATGGCAGGTGGGGGCGACATTTAACCCTATTACAAGGCGTCAAAGACCCGTCATACACCAAGCGTCAATCGCCCGATGTCCCGAAGACCGGGCGCAAGACCGACAATCAACACTGCGAGCACAATCAAAAGTCGGAGATGACGTTGGCGTTGTTCGACCTTCATTTCTGAGAACAACCAAACAATAGCCCCAATCAGACCGACCTTTACGAGCGTGAAAAGCCATGCTCCCTCGCCGTATTCGATCCCAAAGGAGTCATTCAAGCGGCCTCCGAATTGGATGACAGCGTCGCTGACAGGATGTTTTTCCCCATACCCAAAGGAATCGATGCCGACCATGGTTGCAAACCCATCACAGAGTTGTCCAAACACCATGGCAAGCACCATTGGCGTAGCAAGCAGGCCTTTCTTTGAAAGCAATTGAACGGGATGATTTGTTGTGAGGTCGCCCGCATTTTCCCAGGTGTCCAAACGAACCCCAACAGGAAGCACACCCGCCTCATGACCTGTAAGTTTCAGTTGATGCAAATCTTCGACACCGGCTCTGTACATGAAGAAACACACGACAGCGGGGATGCCCAGCACGACGAAGAGCGGCCATATTGGCGTTGATTCGAGAACTCGTCCACTTTCTTGTGCCCATGGCGTAGCCAAAAATTGAGCCCAGTGACCCAAACCGAGAACGACCGAGGCGGTTCCAAAGGAGAACAGGCCACGGGTGATTGCCGGCCAATGTCGAGTCTTGATGACTGACCACAGAAGCACCCCAAAGGCTGCCAACAGGCCACCCATGGCCCAGACCTGCCCCATTTCATCATGAACGATGTAGGCTGGTTGATACAAAAGACCCCAATGGAACATGAGGGCAATCATAAGCGAAGGAAGAAGCGCTAACCTCACCTTTTGCTCATCACGATCGGTTGTAGCACCATCCCATTTACCTGCCAGCCATTGCGAAAGAATGGCGATGCCAATAAGCCAAGCAGCAAGGTGGAGGTGAATCAATGGAGAGATGAAGAGCACATCCATCTCTGCCGAAAAGAAATCTGCGTCTTCTAAAACGCGCATCACAGGAGCAAGGCAAACCCAAGCAATGAGTGCCAAAGTCATTTTGTCATCGCACGGCACGTTCGCCTTTCGAAACAGTGCCTGGAGAATGATGACGCTCACGAGCATGGAACCTGTGTAGATGGTTGTGTTTTCAGGCGAATAACCTGCATCGCCGGCAGCGCCCGCATCTTTCGTCACCGGATCCCAAACAATTGGCTTGAGCCCCTCGTCCCAGACGGTTTCGTTTGCAAGAACAAGCCCGCTCACCACAGCAGCAATGAGCACAAGAACGGCCCAAAGAGCGATTTTCTCGTACACGGAGTACTCAGCGTCTGGCAACGCAGGTTCTGCGTTTTCAAGATGTTCTTCCAACGCATTGGTCGACATAGGTGAGCCTCGGTGGTCGCTACGAATCGCCCTCAATATGCTTTGGGATGAAGCAATTCAGGCTCAAAGCCCTGCGCTTCACTCTTCTTCTTGAGAGAGTCGAGCAACGAGGTCTGCTTTCTTTCCGCCAACAGGCAGGCCAGCAGCCTTGCATCGTTCTTTCAACTCAGCAACAGAGAGGGAGGAGAGGTCTTCTCCAGCGTCTTGGACATCTTCTTCGTCGTCGGTTGCGCCGAATCCACGAGGTTCGTGGACTTCGATGAACGAAACCTTACCGCATTCAACAGCGTCACGGATGGTGGTAACCAATCGGAACTTGAGCATGGCAGCGTTGGTGTCGAAGAGCATGGTCTGCGGGAGGACGATCATCAAATCATCGCCATCGAAGCTGACTTCGAAGCCACTGTGACCCGTGTTTGCTTGGAGAAGAGCGACCACTTGGTCTTCCTTTCCTTCGACGACATCGACAACGTTGAACGAATACTTGAGCGACTTGCCAGCCATTGGGTGGTTGTAGTCGATTCGAGCTCGCCCTGCTGCGAGGTAGGAGAGGTAGCCTTGGCGGTTACCGATGGTGACTGGTGCACCGATGTAGAGGGAGTTTGGGTCTTGAACAGCACGGATGAGTTTGTCAATGCTGATGGTTTCGATTTGTGAGGCATCTTTTTCGCCGTAGGCGTCTGCAGGTGCGATGACAACTTCNGTTTCCTTGCCTTTCTTTGCTTCGCCGAGTGCTTCTTCGAAGCCTGGAATAAGTTGACCGCCACCGACGACGCACACCATTGGTTCGTAGGTGCGGTTCTCTTGATGGGCATCGTGCTCTTTTGCGACTGCTTCACGGGTGGTCTCGATGAGGTCACCTGTTTCATTGTTGTAGAGTTCATAATCAACGTGGACAATTGTTCCATCTTCCATGGTAATACCTCCCTTTCGGGTAGTCCGGCGACCGTCGCCCCCTTGATAATTCCATTGGCGAGGCAAGCCGTCACTCTTCAGCCTCAATTTCGAGCCCATGGGGGCGCAGGCTGTTGTTTTTGCTCACATCGCCAGCAACGACAATCGCCATACCGATTAACATCGTCGCCCAGCCGAGCCACACTGTGTGGGATGCTGGAAGATCGTAAACCGTGACTCGAACCATTTCCACTGAGGAAAGGTCACCTCCGGTNGTCTGACTCATGAGTCCTGAGGCTTGACTGCCATCAAAAATGAAGACGATATCACCGCTCCATCTCGTGAGTGTGTCGACTTCCGAACGAGCTGTGCCTGTTGAGTCAAACCTCAACATACCCGGTTCAACGGTACCAATGGCATCAGTTGGTGCACCGTTTTCGATTTCGTANACCGTGATTTGAACGCCGATGTAGCCATCACCAACTTCCAAATCATCCGACTGGGCCACTAAATCCTTGAATTCGTAACCGTAGTTCCCATCAATGATAATTTCATCCTTGATCATCGTGATCCGATGACTGGCATCACCTCGGTCAACGAGAACAGTGGTGTACACGTGTCCAATGAGGAGCAAGATTAGACCAAGATGGACAAGGTGAGCCCCAAATGGAATTCGGCGGATGAGAGTTCTTACATCGCGACCTTTTCGTTGAACAATCAAAGCCTCTCGAGCCACTGGAATAAAGACCAAAAAGAGCATTGGAAGGACGAGCCATGCCAATGTGCCGCGCACTAAGAAGGAGGATACAATGGTGTTCGAATCCATTCCAAACGCTTCTGGTTTCCACAACGCAAACAACAACGAGAGCGCAAGGGTTCCAAGCACTAACCATGCATTTCTGTTCGAGTCCCCTTTCCGACCGGTGTACATCACCATCGCTGCAGCGAACGCTAAGACAAAGGGAGCACCGTAGACCTCGTGCGCATCAAAGTTCACCGCATCGATGCTCGCCAAGAGAAGGACAAGGGTGAGGACAAGGTAGAGCCCCACAAGAACGACTGAAGCCCAAAGGGCAATTTGGATCTGAGTTTTACGCTCAAACAGTGACATACCTTTGGACTTGGATTCAGCCTCTGGGGCGAACAGCCAAGGTACCACGAACAACAGCATCGTAACACCTGCAGCAAGCACGCTGACCAGTTCTGCCCATGCACCTGCGAGCGCCAACATGACACCACCCGCTGCCCATGGCCAAGCTTTCGTGGCATCCTGTGCAAAGAAGAGGGGGGCAAAGAACAACAGCGCGAGTCCACCATAAAATGCATTTTCTGAGAGAAGCGCAATCCCGATGTAGAACAGAAACAGGACGAAAAATGGCGCATACTGCCGAACTGGGGACGTTTCGCCAAGTCGATCTAAGAACGACTGGTAACGCCATCCCTCATCTGAAGTTTCGTGTGAGGACCGGTTGGACAGCACATCGAGGGCCAATGGAAGAAGCATGAGCATCGGGAACGCAACGCTTGGAACAACGGCGTAGACATCCGCACCTGGCATCAGGCCTTCAAGGCCCTCGATGCTGCCAAGCATGCCAATCAGCGCACCGACCAATGGAATGAGGAACCACCATGCGCCGCCTGTGAAGGAGGATTCGTTGGAGGAAGTTCGTTGATATTGGACCCACAGACCGACCAATAGCAAGAGAAGAATGAGGTATGTCATGACTTCAACACCAGCAAAACCATCTGACTTGAGCAAGACCATTCGAGAAAAGGCATCCGTTGGGGCCTTGCCCTCTTCGGCGGAAACGAACGTATGGACAGATGAAGCCCAAACCCCGCCTGCGCGTGTAACAAGTGTAGCAAATAAAGCCAAACCACCCGCTGCAAGACCTCCGCCAATCCATGCTGCGTCTTTGGCAGCACCTGGACGAGTGCGCATGTGAGAGAGGAATACGAGCGCAAGCCAAGGCAAAAACGATCCTGTTTCAACCGGATCCCACGCCCAGTAGCCACCCCAATCGAGGATCAGATACGCCCACAGCCCGCCTAAGCCGATGCCAAGGGTCGCTACAAACAAACCAGGACGAACCGTTGTCAGCATTCGATCCTTGATGCCAGAAGAGGATTCAAACATCGAAGAAAGTGCGACCGCAGCAGAATGCAAACAAAACGAATAGGCCAGGAAAATCAATGGAGGGTGAATGACCATCAAATCTGTTTGGAGCAATTCATTGAGGCCACGTCCTGCAAAGTACGGCGAGGCTTCTTTGAACGGATCGAGGGTCTGGGCGTTGAGCAACAAAAGTAAACTGAATCCATGAATAAGTCGCAATCGAAGTGCATGTGTCTCGGCCGACTCACCTTTCATTGGATGACGCCAGATGTATGCAAGCAGAGCCATCCACATCACCCAGAGCAGAAGTGGGCCTTCACGTGCAGCCCATGTGGCAGCAAATCGGTACTTGAGAGGAAGGGCAGCGCCACCATAGGCCACCACATGGTGAATGCTCGTGTCATTCACGAGGAAACGGCTTGCTAAGGCAACGAATGGGAGAACCATTAGGGCGTGTAGGCCAACAGACGCAAGTTTCGAGCGTTCATGCAATTGTGGACGGAAAAGAAGCACCGTCGCTGCGAGGAGGGCAAACCAGAGCGTCGCCCCCCACATGGTTGCTGACCAGCGCACATCCTTCAAGGACATTGCTGATTCAGGAAGCGCTTCACCAACCGAAATGCTTCGCTCGTGAATACCCAAACGAAAGCAAGATAGGAATCACTCGCTTCGTCAGAAGGATTGGTTTTCGAACGAGAATTTTCAGACCAATGCCGAGTTTTTGGAACGGTGACATGTTGCCGAGTTCTTCAGGTAGGCACTTGGCCATGATCGACATTTCCTCGTCGGTCAAATCATACAAGGCCGTTTTTCCTTTCAAGATTTTATTGTATGGTGGGAACCGTTTCTTCCACGCTTTTTCATACGCCTGAAGCCTTGCCTCGGACATGTTCCCTTCTGCGAGTGCTTTTGCNATGGTCTGCGCTGCTTCACGGCCNGACCATAGAGCAAGATGGGATCCACCTTCAAACAANGGAGAAGTGAAACCAGCCGCATCGCCGACAAGAATGACGCCATCCGCAACAGTCCTNGTACGTGGGCCGGAAATNGGTATGGTGCCACCAAAGGGTCGGACTTTGACTCCCTCNGCGCGCCACGGNGGGTTCACAGTTGGNTTCCCATCAAGATAGGTGTCTTGAATGAACGAGTTNAGGTACTTGATTGCGCCTTTTTTATCCGTAGTAACAAGGCCCACATTTGCTCGTCCACCCTCTTTAGGAATCATCCAAACATAGCCGTGCGGGGAATACTTCGGCCACAAGTAAAAATCAAGATAACCATCATTGGGGACATCAAGCATTTCGTACTGGAAGCCTGCGATGACTTCGACTTCTGTACCCATGTCCAGAAGTTTCGAAGCTGCTCCAGTCACACCAGATGCATCGATGACGGCTTTGCACTCAATTGGGAAGCCATCTCCCTTACCATCAATTTTCCAATTGGAAAATTTATTTTCGCTATTGTAAACTCGCTCCATCGAGGTGACTTTGTGGTGAAGGAGAAGCGTTGCTCCTTCCTTTTCGGCTTCGTCACAGAGCCATCGCTCAAAGAGGTGCTTTTCCAGAACATACCCTTTCTCAGTGAGCAATTTCTCAGTTCCGTCGGGAAAAATCACACGGATTCCAGTGACATCAAGCGCTTTGACATGGTCGGGAATTTCCAAGTCGAGGTTTTCAATCGCAATGTGACTCAAGCATTCACCGCAGTGAACGGGTGTACCAACTTCAGGATCTGCTTCGACGATGATTGTTTTCAATCCGGCCCTCGAAGTGTGCAATCCTGCGGAACCTCCACCGGGACCTGCGCCGATGATGAGGACATCACACTGTTGTGCTGCTTCGCCCATGGATAACTTCAATCGATGGAAGCACATGAAGCAAGCGGTCATTCCGCTTGCTCATCATCGACGTACCGAGCAACGAAGACTGCTGCAAAAGCAGTCACTAAGATGCTGCTAACGAGGGAAATTGCAGGGGTATCTTCGGAAGCAACCACTTCTGTCTCTTCTTCGACCACTTCCACCGGAGCAGCCTCGACGATCACTGTGCCAACCATGCCCGCACTGGCGTGCGGTTCGCAGACAAAGGTGTGAGTTCCTGCTGTACCAGGCTCGAACACAAACCTGTAGTCGACATCTCGTGCAGGTTCGCCAGAATCAAACAACCCGTCGTCGGCCACGGCGTTGTGGGGGAGCGCTTGACCAGCCCACATGAAACGAACCGCTTGGCCCTCAGTGACCGTAACTTCCGATGGGTTGAATCGCAAATTTGTGCTGTCCACTGTCACGATGACATCGGAATCTTCTGCGGCCACTGTTTGAGACGAGCATGCAAGAAGCGCCGAGACTAAGAGGAGCATGAGTGCTTTTTGCATGGTTGAAGGTGAGGCATACTCCCTTTGAATGCATGTATCGAGCCAACAAGGGATGGCATCAAACAACACAGGAAAATACGACGGTTCAAATGAAGGCCGCCCCAGCGTCGAATGTGGCGTGGCGAACATCGAAGCGGTGGCTCGAGCATCTCGAGCAACGAGGGGAAGTGCTCCGCATCGCCCGGCCAGTGGATGTGCAGTTCGAAGCCGGAGCTATTGCTGACCTCCTCGTCAAGAACGATGGTCCAGCCGTTGTCTTTGAGCAGCCTCGCCTTCCCGACGGAACCATCTCGGACATACCACTCGCCATGAACCTCTTTGGGGATCAAGACAGAACCATGCGCGCCCTCGGCGCCACACATGAAACCGAAATCGGCGATCGCATGGTTGCGATGATGAAGCCTGACATTGGACTCTACATGAGAAAGCCATGGAAAGCCCTGCCTCTACTGCGAGACGCACTTGCCATGCCACCGAAAAAGAAGCGCAAGGGAAACTCCCAGCGTGTTCGACTGCCAACCGATTTGACTCGCCTCCCAATCCCAACCACGTGGCCAAAAGACGGCGGACCGTTTGTTACGCTGCCGCTCGTTGTCACGAAGAATCCCAAGAACGGAGAACACAACCTTGGCATGTATCGAGCACAAGTGTTCGGGCCAAAAGAAATCGGGCTTCATTGGCAGATTCACAAACACGGTGCAGAACATGCTGAGGCGGCGAAGGCGTCTGGAAAAGAAGTCCGCATGCCGGTTGCCATCTGCATGGGTGGACCCCCAGAGTTGATCTTCTCTGCGATTTCACCACTCCCAGACAACCTCAGTGAGTACCAGTTCGCTGGCATCTTGGGTCGAAAGTCGCTCCCAATCACCAAAGCGCTCACGCAGGACCTCATGGTTCCCGCCGAGGCCGATATTGTGATTGAAGGCTACTGCATCCCTGGCGAAACACGGCTCGAAGGGCCGTTTGGCGACCACTTTGGATTCTATTCACTCACGGGACAATACCCTGTGATGCACGTCACGGCCATCACCTGTCGAAAGGACGCCATGCTTGCAGCGACCATTGTTGGCCTTCCACCAATGGAAGACGGCCACCTCGGCGAAGCGATTGGTCGACAATTGAAGCGATTGGTCGACAATTCTCTCCCGTGCTCAACTTCCAACATCGCGATGTGAACAGTGTTCACCTCCCAATGGAAACCGGATTCCACAACCTCGCCATTGTTGCCTCTAAACAACGATACCCCCGCCAAGGCAGAAAAACAGCGATTGGTCTGCTTGGTGCAGGACAAATGATGTTCCTGAAAACCATGATAGCAATCGATCCTGATCAAAATCCAAAGGACCTCGAACGCCTCCTCGACTCGTTGAACGACAAAGTCGACATCAAAACAGATGTGATTGTTCTTGACGGGATGGTTGCCGACTCACTTGAAGCCGCCAGCCCGTACGAAAATGTCCACAGCAAGGTGCTCATCGACGCAACGACGCTGCCTGCTGCCGACCCCCG
>JGI26119J46589_1000022_pt1 | contig 35052 bp, 35 predicted proteins | sample AOAMet_54_BLW_10_2_FD_46589 | JGI IMG/M metagenome (IMG submission 46589)
CAAAATTTGTTGCAGATGAGTTATTGCTAAGATCAATAATATTAAGGTTGAGCTTGTTCCTATGACATCAGAAGGAGACCAAACAGATAACCTCTTCATGAAATTGGTGGAAAGGGCCTATTCATTTCTACACTTGAGTCCTCTCTAGAGGCTGGTGAAGCAGATATTGCAGTGCATAGTTTAAAAGATGTTCCTGCAAAGCTTGACCCTAAGTTTAAAATAATAAGTGTTTTTAGCAGGGAATCTCCAGAAGACCTGCTTCTATCTAAGGATGGGAAATCATTTTCTGAATTTGCTAAAAATTCAACTATTGGTACTTCTGGTCCAAGAAGAAAAGCACAAATTAATAACTTAAGACCTGATATAAAAACTATTCCAGTAAGAGGCAACATAGCTACTAGAATAAAGAAACTCAATGATGGTCTGTTTGATGGGCTGGTAGTTGCTAAGGCTGCTATAAAAAGGCTTGGTTTAAAACAAAATTCATATGAATTCTCAATTGAAGAAATGTTACCTTCTGCATCTCAGGGATATATAGCAATTGAATGTCTGTCTGATAAAAAAGATATTATTGAGCTTTTAGAAAATATTGGTGACCCTAAAGAATTAATTCTTGCCAGTGCAGAGCGATCTTTTGTTGCTGCCATGGAAGGTACTTGCCTGTCTCCAATAGCTATTTTATGTGAAGATAAAAATGGCCAAATAAAAATATCAGGGAAAATATTATCTTATGAAGGCAACGAAAAAATTTATAAAGAAAAGATATCTTCCTTTCAAGATATTGCAATAGATATTATGTTATTTGCTGATGAGTTTATTTTGGAAGGAGCGAAATCTTTAATTTTAAAAAATGATAATTAATACGAGGCCCAAAAATTTATCAGGAAACCTAATATCTTTATGTGAAGCTCAAGAAATAGCTCTTAACAATATTTATCTTTCTAAAATTAATTCAATCGACCCTTCAAAAATCGCTATCGATAAAATTAAAAATATTCATTCATATTCAAACTTAATTTTTACTAGCCAAGCTGCTGCTTCGTACGGACTTGATATTTTAAAATCTTTTTTCGATTTAGATGATCTTCCACACAATTTTTTGTCTGTTGGGCCCGCAACTTCCAATAAACTTCTTGAAAGTGGCATAAAATCTCATTTTCCACAAAGCCATTCATCTGAAGGAATTCTTAAGTTAATAGAGAAAAATTTTCTAGGAAAGAGTCTTTTATTTTGCGGCGAAAATTCAAATGGTTTTCTTCAACAAAAACTTAAGGCTAGTCTAGATGAGATAGTTTGCTATGAAGTAATCTATTTGCTGGAGCAAATACCAAAAGTTACNNATAATAATGAAATTTTTTTAATCTATAATTTTAGTACTCTTAAATTCTTAATAACAAATCTGGACGATGCAGTTTTAAGAAAAAAAATATTTATTGTTGCTTCAGAAAATATAAAGGATAGATGTCAAAATGAGTTTAAAGAATTAGAAATTCACGTATCNCAAAGCCCAACTGATAAGATGATGATNGATATGGCAAAAAACTTTATCTAGTCTTCTTGCCATTACCCCCTTTCATTGAAGTAAAGAACTCATCGTTTGTTTTATGAGATTTCAATCTATCTATTAGGAACTGAATTGACTGAGCATCTTCCATATCGTCTAAAATTTTCCTTAAGACCCACATTCTTTGTAATTCATCTTCAGCAGTAAGTAAATCTTCTCTTCTTGTTCCCGATCTTCTAATATTAATAGCAGGATATATTCTTTTTTCGGCTATTTTTCTTTCAAGGTGAATCTCCATATTACCCGTACCTTTGAATTCCTCATAAATAACTTCATCCATCTTTGANCCTGTTTCAACTAGAGCAGTAGCAAGAATNGTGAGACTTCCACCCTCTTCAAGATTTCTAGCAGCACCAAAAAACCTTTTTGGCCTTTCAAGAGCATTGGAGTCAACTCCACCACTCAATATCTTTCCTGATGCAGGCTGAACTGAGTTATATGCTCTTCCAAGACGAGTAATAGAATCTAATAAGATAACTACATCTTTCTTATGTTCTACAAGTCTTTTTGCTTTTTCAATAACCATATTTGCTACTTGAACGTGTCGAGTAGGTGGCTCGTCAAAAGTACTAGCTACAACCTCTCCTTTTACAGTTCTTGACATCTCTGTTACCTCTTCAGGTCTTTCATCAATNAAAAGAACTATAAGCTCTACTTCTGGATTATTGCTTTTAATAGAATGAGCTATGCTTTGAAGCATTAAGGTTTTACCAGCCTTGGGTGGAGAAACGATAAGTCCACGCTGACCTTTTCCTATTGGAGCAATCAAATCAATTATTCGAGATGAAAGATCTTCATTAGACCCTGTTCCTTGTTCAAGGATTAGTCTTTCATTGGGAAAGAGAGGAGTTAAATTTTCAAAAAGAATCTTGTTTTTAGTCTTTCTTGGCTCTTCACCATTAATAGTATCAACTTGAATTAATGCAAAATAGCGCTCTTTATCTTTAGGGGTCCTTATCTTCCCAGCAACTGAGTCTCCCTTCCTGAGGCTAAACTTTCTTATTTGGCTTGGTGAAACATAGATATCATCTTCGCCAGCGCAATAAGAGCCTTCTGGGGATCGCAAAAACCCAAAACCATCATTTAAAATCTCAAGAACTCCGCCACCATAGATATCAACACCTTCAGAAGCCTTATGCTTAAATATTCTAAATATTATCTCTTGCTTTTTCAGCCTTCCAACATCCTCAAGCCCAAGCTCAGTAGCTATATCTACAAGTTCATTTATTGGTTTTATTTTAATTTCAGTAAGGTTCATTTAGTTATTTCCGTTCTAGTTGTTGTTTTTATGATTGAAAAGGTGGGTTTTTGTTTTGAGTGGCTTTAAGCCTAAGAAGTCGAAATGATAATCCTATTTCTTGCAATATGCAAAGAAGTCTTTGCAAAGTTAAACTACTGTACTTATAAAGTCCTCTAATTGTTGTTTGGTTAGAGCACCTACTTCAACTCCTGCAGGCTCTCCGTTTTTAAATATAATTAATGAAGGGATTGATCTTATTCCATATTTAGCAGCAATCTCTCTATTTGAATCAACATCCATTTTGCAAACCTTTAATGTTTCTGATTTTTCTGCTGCAACTGTTTCAACAGTTGGTGCAAGCTGTTTACAAGGTCCACACCACTCAGCCCAAAAATCAACCAATACAGGTTTTTCTGAATTTAAGACGTCGCTATTAAAGCTTTCTTCATCACGAATTTCTATCACATTGCTCATTTGTTAGTTATCTCCTTGGAAATTTCTTTAGCTGCGTACGTTAGAATTGCATCAGCTCCCGCTCTTTTAAAACTTATTAATGATTCTAACATAACATCGCTTTCAAGCCATCCTTTATCAATCGCCAGTTTAAGCATGCTGTATTCACCACTAACCTGGTATGCAAAGGTAGGTACTTTGAAGGTTTCTTTTACTTTTGAAATTATATCTAGATAAGGCATACCTGGCTTAACCATGACTATGTCTGCACCTTCATTAATATCCATAGCAACTTCATGTAGAGCTTCATTTATATTTTTTGGTGACATTTGATAACTGGATTTTGAAGACTTGCCTAGACTTGAAGCTGAATTAACAGCATCTCTAAATGGACCATAAAACTTTGAATTATATTTTGCTGCATATGATAGTAGGATTGTATTTTTATAATCCATTTCGTCCAATGCCTCTCTTATAGAGCCTATTCTTCCATCCATCATATCTGATGGTGCAATTATGTCTGTCCCAGCCTGAGCTAATGTTAGTGATTGCTTCCTTAAAACAGCTAAAGTCTCATCATTATCAACATAATCATTTTTTAAAATACCGTCATGCCCATGATCGGTATATGGATCTAGAGCAACATCAGATATTAAGATTATTTCAGGGAATCGTTTCTTTATGTTACTGATAGTTTCACACATCAAATTAGATGCATTGATAGCCTCATCTCCAGTGCTGTTTTTCTTGGAATCATTAATAACTGGAAATAGGGCAATCGTATTTATATCATGCTCTAGTAGCTCTTCTATTTCTGAAAAAATTGAATCTTGTCCATATCTATTAATATTGGGCATGCTTTCAATAGCCTCTTTTCCACTCAAGCCTTCTTTTATAAATAATGGCTGAATTAGATCATTTGTAGACAACCTAACTTCAGCAAGCAAGTCTCTAAGGTTTGAATTGAGACGCATTCTTCTTAGTCTACTATTTGGAAATTTTCTTTTAAAATACATATTTAATCTGTTACCGCTCCAAGACTAGCTGATTTAACACTTTTTGCAAATTTTGCTAAGACTCCTTTTTTGGGAGGCGTTTTTGGGTTTACCCATCTACTTAGTCTATTTGAAATTTCATCCTCAGAAATATTAAGAATTAACTTATCAGAATCTGCATCAATTAATATAGAGTCGCCATCTTTAATTATTGCAATTAAGCCGCCATCTGCAGCCTCTGGAGTAATGTGCCCAACAACAAATCCATGAGTGCCTCCTGAAAAACGACCGTCTGTTATAAAAGCTACCTGATCGCCAAGACCTTGACCCATTATGGCAGATGTTGGTTTTAGCATTTCTCTCATGCCTGGACCTCCTTTTGGCCCTTCATATCTAATTACAACAACATCTCCAGCTTTTATAGATTTAGATAGGATTGCTTTAACCCCTTCTTCTTCTGAATCAAATACACGAGCACTTCCTTCAAAGGAAGTTCCTTCTTTACCCGTAATTTTTGCAACTGCACCATCTTTCGCTAAGTTGCCATACAGAATTCTAAGATGGCTATTTGATTTAATTGGATTATCAAATGATTTTATTATTTCTTGATCAGGCTCGTAAGGTTTTATTCCAGAAAGATTTTCAGCAAGCGTCTGACCGGTAACGGTAAGACAATTGCCGTGTAATAATCCCTTCTCAAGCAAAGTTTTCATTAGTGGCTGAATACCGCCATTAGCATTGAGTTCAGACATATAATGAGAACCGAAGGGCTTAAGATCTGCCATAACGGGTGTTTTTTTTCCTATTCTTGTAAAGTCATCTAGCTCTAAATCAACCCCTATTGAATGCGCCATGGCCAGTAAATGCAGAACTGCATTAGTTGACCCTCCTAGAGCAATTACCATTGTTATAGCATTCTCAAAAGCATTCTTAGTCATAATATCTGAAGGCTTAATATCTTTTTCTAATAAATTCATTATCGCTTCGCCAGCCTTAAAACAATCATCTTCTTTGTCGTGTGAAACTGCATCTTGACTGCTGCTTCCAGGAAGACTCATGCCTAGAGCTTCAATCGCAGAAGCCATGGTATTTGCCGTATACATTCCCCCGCAAGATCCAGGCCCTTTTACGGAAATTTTTTCTACATGAATTAATTCAGATTCTTTAAGATCGCCTTTTGAGTACTCTCCAGTTTTCTCACAAACAGTAACATAGTCGGTATTTTCTTTACTAGGTTTGATAGAACCGCCATATATAAATATTGATGGTCTATTTAATCTTGCCATTCCAATAATGCATCCAGGCATATTTTTATCACAACCACCGACAGCAATAACTCCATCATAACCAAGACATCCCACAACAGTTTCTATTGAATCTGCAATTACCTCTCGAGAAACAAGAGAATATTTCATACCCTGTGTACCCATAGAAATTCCATCGGAAACAGTAATAGTATTAAAAAGAACACCCTTTCCTCCTGAACTATCAACTGATTTCTCAACGATCTCTGAAAGTGCATTTATGTGCATATTGCATGGGGTTACTTTTGCTCCTGTGGAAGCAATCCCAACAAATGGTTTTGTGAAATCCTCAGATGTGAAACCTACTCCTCTAAGCATTGATCTAGAAGCAGCCTGATTAGGACCGTCAACGAGCTCTTTTGAATATTTTCTATTTGCCATATTTAATATATTTAATTATTCAGATGCATACTTTAAAGCAGCTGATAGTAATTTTTTAGTATAGTCTTGCTCTGGGCTTTCAAAGACCTTGTGAGAAGGCCCTGACTCTACGATTTCTCCATTTTTCATAACAAAAATAAAGTCTGACATCGATCTAATAACCTTTAAATCATGACTTATAAAAAGATAAGTAAGCCCATATTCATTTTGTATCTCTTTCAATAAATCGATTACCTGAATTTGAATAGACCTATCTAATGCTGATGTTGGCTCATCAAGAATCATAAAAGCAGGATTCATTATTAAAGATCTAGCAATTGCAATTCTCTGCCTTTGGCCTCCAGAAAACTCATGCGGATATTTATTCTTAGCTACTATTTCGATACCGACATCTGACAGAACCTTATCTATCCTTTCGTCTCTTTCTTTTTTTGTAAGCTTAAAGTGAACACCTAAACCTTCACCAACTATCTCCCCCACTGTCATTCGTGGTGATAATGACCCATAAGGATCTTGAAAAACAATTTGGACATTTTTTTTCAATTCTTTATTTTCTTTTTGGGAGTTTGAGTTGATATCTCTTCCCTCAAATTTAATATTCCCCTTATAAGAAACTAAGTTTGCTATAGCCTTACCCAAAGTTGACTTTCCAGATCCAGATTCCCCAACCAGGCCAATTGTAGTATTTTTGTAAATACTAAAGGAAGTATTTTTAACAGCATGAAAAGTATTCTTTTTAAAAAAATTAGTTGAAGGTATTGAGTAGTAAACATTTAAGTCATTGATCTCAATTATTGGCTCATCACTTACAGGGTTATCTAATTTGGGCTGAGGTTCNGCATCTAAAAGTTTTTTTGTATATTCGTGAGAGGGGTTGTNAAATACCTCAACAGTATTTCCTTGTTCAACTATCTTGCCATTCTTCATAACACAAACATTGTCAGAAAATTCTTGAACAAGGCCTAGATCATGAGTAATGAAAAGTATTGACATGCCTAGTTCATTTTTAAGCTTAGACATGAGATCTAATATCTGGGCTTGGATAGTTACATCAAGAGCGGTTGTTGGCTCGTCAGCAATCAATAGCTCAGGCTTATTAACAAGGGCCATAGCAATCATAACTCTTTGTCGCTGCCCTCCAGAAAGCTCATGAGGGTATGCATAGAACCGTCTTTCAACATCATCAATCTCAACAAGTGCCATTAATTTTTTTGCTTCATCTATTGCATCTTTTTTTGAGCTTTTTGAGTGAAGTAGTATTGATTCAGTTATCTGATTACCTACTCTGTGATAAGGGTTTAGTGAGGTCATCGGCTCTTGAAATATCATAGATATAATATTTCCTCTCAAGGAAAGTAACTTTTCATACTTNGCATTTATTATCTCATCGCCATTAAACTTAATAGAAGACTCTTTGGAATATGATGCTTGTGGTTTTTGAAGGAGCTGAAGAATTGACATAGCAGTTACCGACTTACCAGAACCTGACTCACCAACCAAGGCCAAGGTTTGATTTTTTTCTATATCAAAACTTATATTATCCACTGCATTAAACAATCCATCCCTTGTTGAAAAATTGATGCTTAAGTCACTTACTTCTAAAATTTTACTCATAGTATTTTCTTATATTCTTTTAAAAAATCTTCAACGGCTATCTGCGCTGCTTTCAATTTAGTCATTGATGCAAACCCATGAAACATTGTTGGATAATGTAATTGTTTCACATTATGTTTACCTTTATGTAATAAATATGCATATTTTTCNCCATCATCGCATAGAGGATCAAAGCCACCTGTAACGATAATTGTTGGCGGTAAAGTTTTTTCAAAATTAAATTTTAAAAGATTNAAGGCCGAATCGTTATTGTTTACTTCGGAAGTTCTAAACTTATCCCAAAACCAAATCATAGTTTTTTTAGTTAGAAGATATCCTGAAGATAATAAATTATAAGACTCAGACGAACAGGACGGATCACACATTGGATATATTAGTAGCTGGCTACTAGGCAAATCTTTATTTTGTTCAGCTAGGTAATGGCACAAAGAAGCAGCTAGATGGGCGCCTGCGCTGTCTCCACAAACTGAAATATCACCTGGTCCATATCCCTGACCGATGAGCCAAGAAAAAGCATCTAGAGCATCATCAAGAGAATCAGGATATTTGTTCTCAGGCGATAGTCTATAGTCTAGAGAATAAAACTTTACTCCTATTTTATCTGACATATATGAAACCATATCATCATGTGTATTGACTGAGTTAAGGACATAACCTCCTCCATGAAAATAGAGAATAACTTTTTTTAAATTCTCTTGAAGCGGCTTGTATTCTCTGAGAATTAAATCATGCTTTGGTAAAATATGATCTACTTTTCTGACTTGTATAGACGGCGTTAAAGAAACTTTATTTTGAATTCTTGCTTCTTCAAGAGTAATTCTAGCTTTTGCAATTTCACCATCTAATAATTCAGATAAATCTTTCTTTGGAAGCAAAGACAATAATGCAGCAGATTGAGCATCAAATTGATGCCCTCTTATTACTGTTCTTTTTCTATAAAAAATTATTTTTAAAAGCCAAATAGGCATATAAAAGAAAATTTTTAGTGCGAAAGTCTGGAACATAAATTTTTAACTACCGTGTTATTTAATAAAATCTTTATTTTAAGTACTTAGGGGTTTATTCTTAAGTCTTCATGATCAAAAGTTTAATAATTATACTACTATCCAATGTGATTGCAGGTGAATTGTATTCAGCGAATCTTTTTGAAAACTCAAATAGGGTCCCAGAAGCCAATGAAGTATTTGCTTTAACAACCAATGTTGAAAAACAAGCAGCATATATAACGTGGCAAATAAGAGATGGTTATTATATGTACTTGGATAGTATAAAGCTCAAATTAAAAGATAAAGTGCTCCCATTTAAAACGCTTGAGTCAAGTAAAGAGCTATATAAGGATGAGTTTTTTGGCGAGACTGAGATTCTTAGAGATGAATTTATTATAAGCATTGAAATAAATTCTTCATTGAACTTATCGGAGGTTTTAATATACTATCAAGGATGCTCTGAAGCGGGTTTTTGCTATCCCATGCAAAAAAATCAACTCTTATAAAAATATCTGTAAAATCCTAAAAAATCTGTAAATTTCTGTTAAAATCTATTATATGAATATATTGCTTATTAATGGCCCCAACCTCAATCTTCTCGGAACTAGAGAAAAGGAAGTATATGGCAGCAAATCACTTGAAGATATTCAACAAGATTTATCAGTCTTAGCAAATCAAAATCAATGCAATTTAATATCTTTTCAAAGTAATGCGGAGCATGAAATAATAGAATCAATACATAGCACTATTGAAGAAAAAATAGACTTTGTAATAATAAATCCTGCTGCATATACTCATACGAGCATAGCTATAAGGGATGCATTTCTTGGTGTCAACATACCATTCTATGAGGTTCACCTTTCAGACATATATACAAGAGAGGAATTTAGACATGTCTCATATCTATCTGATATAGCTGAAGAAGTGATAACTGGTATTGGTGCTAAGGGTTATGAAGAGGCGATGCTTAAGGGCATATTAAAATACAGGGGTAAATAAATGGATATTAGGAAAATAAAAAAACTTATAGAAATGCTTCAAGAGTCTGATTTAAAAGAAATAGAAGTAAGTCAAGGAGATGAGTCAGTAAGAATTTCAAGAGATAACGGCTCTAATCAAGAATTTGTTTCAAAACCAATCATGGTCAAAAATGAGCCAGCTATCTCACCAACAACTCATCAATTGGATGAGGCTAAGCAAACTGCCATAGGGGATGTTGTTACCTCTCCAATAGTAGGAACTTTTTATAGAAGCCCAAGTCCCGAAAAAGATCCATTTGTAAAAGTAGGAGACAATATAAAAGTAGGTGATGTGCTCTGTATAGTTGAAGCCATGAAAATGATGAATGAAATTAAATCAGAATTTGATGGCAAGATTGCAAGTATTGATGTGGAAGATGGAAGTCCGGTTGAATTTGGACAAAAAATTATAACTGTCAATTAAAATGAGTTATAAAGTTCTTATTGCCAATCGTGGTGAGATTGCTCTTCGAGCTATCAGAGCTTGTAAAGAGCTTGGTATCAAGACAGTATCTGTTTACTCAGAAGCTGATAAAGATCTAAAACATTTAAGATTCTCTGATGAAACTGTTTGTATTGGGCCTGCATCTCCAACTCAAAGCTACCTAAATATACCTGCCATTCTCTCAGCTGCAGAACTTACAAGTGCTAATGCTATATATCCTGGATATGGGTTCCTTGCAGAAGATCATAATTTTGCAGAAATGTGTGAAAAAAGTGGATTTAAATTTATTGGGCCAACCTCAGAAACAATCCAAAAAATGGGCGACAAAATAACAGCAAAAACACTGGCTGAAAAATCCGGAATTCAAATCGTTCCAGGTTATAAAGATGAGATTCCATCTGATAATGATGAGTTTAAAAAAATTGCTAGAGATATAGGCTACCCAATTATGATTAAGGCAACTGCTGGTGGCGGTGGAAGAGGAATGAGAGTTGTTGAAAGAGAGGAAGATCTTATTGGACATGCAGAAATAACAATGCAGGAAGCTAAAAATGGATTCGGCAATGAAACCATTTATCTAGAAAAATTTATTGGGAACCCTAGACATATTGAAGTTCAAATAGTTGGTGATGGTAAAGGAAAGGCGATACATTTAGGTACCAGGGATTGCAGTATGCAGAGGAGACATCAAAAAATAATTGAGGAAGCTCCAGCACTTAATATAAATCAAGAAGCTCTTAATAAAACACTAATAGCTTGTGTCAATTTATGTGAAGAAATAAATTACGAAGGGGTCGGCACTATTGAATTTTTATACGAAGATAATCAATTCTATTTTATAGAAATGAATACAAGAATTCAGGTTGAACATCCGGTAACAGAAATGATAACTGGCTTTGATTTAGTAAAAGCACAACTAAGAATTGCTCTTGAAATGCCAATTGAGCTAAATCAAGATGATATTAATTTTCATGGCCACTCACTAGAATGCAGAATTAATGCAGAAGATCCTGATAATTTTCAACCATCCAGGAACAATTACAAAAATGCATACACCTGGCGGTTTTGGCATAAGATATGACTCACATATTTATGGAGGATATAGAGTTCCCCCTAACTATGATTCACTTCTAGCAAAAATCATTACTCAGGCAAATTCTAGAAGCTCGGCTATTAAGAGAATGCTGAGTGCTTTAGATGAGTTCTTTATAGAGGGCATTAAAACAAATCACCCTCTTCATCAAAGGATTCTGCATGATGATACCTTTAAAGAAAATAAACATACTATTAATTACTTAGAAAATGAGTTCCTAAAAAAATGAATCCTGAATATAACCCAAGTCAAATAGAGAAAACCATTCAAGATGAATGGTTAAAAGAAGACAAATTCAAAGCTAATCCTGATGGTAGAGAAAAATTTTATTGCCTATCAATGTTTCCATATCCATCAGGTAAATTACATATGGGCCATGTAAGAAACTATACGATCGGTGATGTCATATCTAGATATAAAAGAATGAATAACTTTAATGTTTTTCAGCCTATGGGCTGGGATGCATTTGGACTTCCTGCTGAAAACGCAGCGATTGCTAATAAAGTTAGTCCAAAAGATTGGACGAATCAAAATATTGAACATATGAAACAGCAACTTATATCTTTGGGCCTTGGGTATGATTGGTCAAAAGAGCTTAGAACATGTGAACCGGAATACTATAAGTGGGAGCAGTTAATATTTAAAAAGTTTTATGATAAAGGTTTGGTTTATAGGAAAAAATCATTAGTGAACTGGGATCCAGTTGATGAGACAGTTTTAGCAAATGAGCAAGTTATAGATGGAAAAGGATGGAGGTCTGGGGCGCAAGTTGAAATAAAAGAAATTGATCAATGGTTTATAAAAATTACAGACTACGCTGACGAACTTTTAACATCTTTGGATGAGGTGGATTGGCCTGAAAATGTTAAAACAATGCAAAGGAATTGGATTGGGAAATCTCAGGGAGCAGAAATTAAATACATGATTGAGGATTCTGATGATTCTTTAAAGGTATTTTCAACACGACCTGATACAATTTTTGGTGTTTCTTTTTTAGCAATATCACCAAATCACTCTATATCGATAGGGTTGTCAAAAAATAATGAATCGATAAAAGACTTTCTAAACAAATGCAAAGAAGTGAAAGCTGCTGAAGCTGATATGGCTAAAGCTGAAAAACTTGGAATTAATAGTGGAATGCATGTAATTCATCCAATTACAAAGAAGAAAATACCCGTATGGATTGGAAATTTTGTACTTCTTGATTATGGAACTGGAGTAGTGATGGGTGTTCCTGCTCATGATCAAAGAGATTTCGAATTTGCATCTAAATATAATCTAGAGATTCCTCAAGTTATTAGTTCTGATAATAATAATGAACTTCCAGTTGTACAAAAAGGCAAATTAATAAACTCTGATAAATATGATGGCATGGACTCTGATGATGCGTCTCTTGAAATTATTAAAGATTTAGCAGACGCAAACCTTGGTGAGCAGTTAATCCAGTTCAGATTAAGAGACTGGGGTGTGAGCAGACAAAGATATTGGGGTTGCCCTATTCCGGTTGTTTATGAAAATGGCGAACCAAGAGTTATTGATGAAAAGGATATGCCTATAGTGCTTCCAGAGCTAAAAAAGAACTCGGCACCTATTCCCTTAAGTCAAAATGAAGATTTTTATAATATTTCTGATGGACTAAAAAGAGAGACAGATACTTTTGATACATTTATGGACTCATCATGGTATTACGCAAGATTTACTTCATCTGACAATGCAGATGAAATGTTTGATAAAAATTCAAAATATTGGCTGCCTGTTGATTTATATATAGGAGGTATTGAGCATGCGATACTGCACTTACTATATTCAAGATTTTTTCATAAGGCGCTTAGAGATATGGATTTAGTTGAAGGCAATGAGCCTTTTAAAAAGCTTCTTACACAAGGCATGGTTCTTAAAGATGGGGCTAAAATGTCCAAATCAAAAGGAAATACTGTAGATCCTCAATCTTATATAGAAAAGTATGGCGCTGACACTGTAAGGCTTTACATGATGTTTACAGCTCCCCCTGAGCAAAGTCTAGAATGGTCAGAGTCATCTGTAGAAGGTGCCTCAAGATTTATGAAAAAAATATGGAACTTAGTCAGCAATAGAAAATTTATTGACTTAGAGGAGCCCAAGGACCCTTCNAAACAAGAAGTAGAGCTCCGAAGAAAATCGCATAATACTCTTAAAAAGGTTACAAATGACTTTGAAACAAGATATTCATTTAATACAGCCATTGCTTCGATAATGGAGCTAGTTAACTTTATACCTGATTCTTTTAAAGAAGATAATGCGTCGATCTCAAATCAATATTGTCTTAATGAAGCAATAATAATTATTCTTAAAACTCTCAATCCTATTGCGCCTCATATCTCACAACATTTATGGAATAATTTTTACTTTGACTTTGCACAAGAAGAAATTGAATCTTCTTGGCCTGTTCTTAGAGAGGAGTTATTAGAAGTTTCTGAATTTAATTTAATAGTTCAAGTAAATGGAAAGGTGAGAGGTAAGGTAATGATAGATAAAAACCTTGAGCAAAAAGATATAGAAGCTTTAGCACTGGCTATCGACAATGTGGCATCAACAATAAACAACTCGGCTATTAAAAAAACTATTTATATTAAAGAAAAAATAATAAATTTTGTTATTTAAAATTAATCTTTGATATATATTCTTCAGATAGATACTATGAGGTTATGAAACTAAGACCTTTCTTTTTATACACTTGCTTGTTGATATCTTTAACTGGCTGCCAATTTAATCAACTAAATATAGATCTAGATAAAAAAGATCTATTTAATTTTCGGTTTGATAGTAGTGTCCCTAATTCTTTTGAGCAAAAGTTAGCAATCCTCTTCAATACAGAAAAAGAAGCTGAGAATCGTCAAAATCAGATTCTAATACAAGACTATATTTTAAATAAATATGATATCTATGGAGGCTCTTCTCTAAGAGCTCTTGAAGGAGAAATTAATTTAGAAATACATATAAAAATGATTGGAAATAAACAAATAAGTAAAAAGCTTGTTAGCTACAAGAGATATAAATCGAATGAACTTAATCCATTTGCACAAGATCAAATGATTAAATCTCTTGAGTCTGAAATGCAGAAGGAATTAATTGATCAAATAATTTTTGAGGTGCATGCTTTTGAAATGTGAGGCAATGACAACTCAAAAATATTTAGATCAGTCACAAAATATCTTCTTTATTTTTGGATCTGAGGTTGTCTTAAAAAATAACTCTAAAGATCTTTTGCTCAAACATTTATCAAATAAAGGGTTCAAAGAAAAAACAATTATTAATAAAGATGGGTTTGATAAAATAGATCAGACTATTATTGAAAATGCTTCTGGATCTTTATTTGGCTCAAAAATAATAGTTGAGATTAATCATGATCAAGGAAAAATCCCTGACCAAATAATTAAAATATCTCAAATTGAAAATATTAACCATATGGATAATATTGCAATAATTATTAATTCAAGCAATGAAAAGCTTAATTTCACAACTAAGTGGGTAAAACAGATGGATGAGATAGCCCTCATCATTGATTGTGGAAAACTTAAATCTTTTGAAGAAAAGATTTGGCTTAAGCATCAACTATCTTTTATTTCTGAAAAAGATAGGCCCTCTTTAGTGCAAAATATATCTGAAATGAACTCTGGAAACTTAGTTGCCCAACAGAATGAAGTAAAGCTTCTAAGACTGACTTACAAAGATGGTGATGGCCAAGAAAGAAAATCTTCTGTGGAGTCTGCAGAATTTATGCCATTTGAGCTTGAAGATAAAATTATTTCAAATAATACCAAGCAAGCTTTAAAAATTATCCATTCAATAAAATCAGCGGAAGATCATTATGCACCTCTTCTAGTTTGGATAGTTGGTAAAATTATTAACAGTGCAGCCAATGCTAGACAAAGTAAAAATCCTGTAGATAGTCTAATTAAATCTGGGGTTTGGAAAAATAAAACTTCTGAATATATGCATTTTATTAAAAATCANAAACTACAAAACTTAATACAGCTCCAAAAAAATGTATTTGAGCTTGATCTTGCAAATAAAGGTCTTAGTGATAAAGATTTTTGGTACGAGCTTGATAATATAGTTATTAAACTGACTTCTAACTAAGGAACTTCTTATTAAAAATTTCTTCACTCTTTTTGAAAAGAGGATGGTATAAATCTAAGTGAGATTCTAAGTTGCTAATTTCAGAAATNGGGGCCAGTCCTTTCGTTGCGCTTGTNAGCCACGCGCAAGAAGCATTAGATAAATCTTCTAGCCTGAAATTATCTTCGATGACCTCTATACTATAATTTTTTAATTCATTAATTAGTAATGCTCTCGTTATGCCAGGAAGTATATTTCCATTTAGAGCTGGGGTGCAGATTGAATCATTTTTTACAAAAAAAAGATTAGATGCGCCACCCTCGGTCAACAAATTATTCTTGTGCATAATAACTTCATCACAATTATCTAGTTTTGCTGCATTCATGTTCATAACATTACCAAGCAATGATGTTGATTTAATATCACATCTCCCCCACCTAATATCATCACATACTGATACTCTTAATGGTTTCCATTGGAATAAGTGCGCCTTTGCATAGCCAAAGGTTTCTACTTTTAGGTTTGCCTCATGGATATGAGACCTTAATGGATCAACACCTCGAGTAACTTGATAATAGACATAGCCATTACTAAACTCAGAGGATGTTATTAAAGAATTAATTTCAAATGTAACTTCTTTTAAGTCTACGGCCATCGCTAATTGGCTAGCAGAAAATTCTAATCTTTTTATATGATCATCAAAAGCAATTGCAGTTGAATTAAAGAAAGGGACTACCTCATATACGCTATCAGAAAAAGTATAAGCTCGAGAAAAGGGTGATATTTTTATATTATCTACAGTATCAAAAACCCCATTAAAAACCCCTTTAAGTGGTGCTTTCATCTGTTAATCCAAATAAGCTAAATATCCAAAGAACGAACTTAGACCACATTCTTCCAAAAAAACCTTTAGCTTCAATATTTTTTAAAGCAACCAAATCAGTAATAAGAACAACCTCATCATTACTAATTATTTCTAGAGTCCCGACCTTTTGGCCAACTACGATAGGAGCTTGGATATTGTTATTAACCTTATAAACAGTTTCAACATTTTTGAAGCTTGTTCTAGGAAGAGTAATTGACACATCTTCTAGAACGCCGACGCCAAGCATCTTTTCTTGCCCGCCCCAAACTGTAATATTTTGATATTCTTTTTCTGCACTTAACATCTTTTGCGTTGTAAAAAATCTAAATCCATACTCAAGCAACCTTTGGGAAGATAAAAAACGATCATTATCTGACTTACTTCCTGCAACAACTGTAATAAGCCTCATACCGCCCCTTTTTGCTGAACCAACTAAACAGTATCCAGCAGCTTCTGTATGACCAGTTTTAACACCATCTGCTGAGTCGTCTCTCCATAAAAGCTTATTTCTGTTTAATTGCTTAATATTGTTAAAAGTAAATTGCTTCTGCTTATATAAAGCATATTCTTCTGGAAATTTATTAATGTAATTAGCTGTCAGATTAGCTAAATCTTTTGCTGATGAAAAATGATTTTCATCTGGAAGCCCTGTTGAATTCTGAAAGATCGTATTATTCATCTCCAAAGATGCAGCATAAGAATTCATTAAGTCAACGAAACCTCTTTCGGTACCGCCTGCATATTCTGCAATAGCAACAGAGGCATCATTGCCTGACTGAATCATAATTCCTTTTAAAAGATCAGATACTGTAACTTTTTTTCCAGCCTCAATGAAGGTTTTAGACCCCTGCATTCTCCAAGCTTTTTCACTAATTAATACTTCGTCATCAAGAGATATTAAGCCGTTTGCAATCTGATCAGCCACAACATAACTAGTCATAATTTTAGTCATGCTCGCTGGTTCTATTTCCAAATCTGAATTAAATTCTGCAATAACAGTGTTGGTGTTTGGCTCAATTAGGATGTAGCTCTTAAGGTCCAACTCAGGAGAATCTGGAACAAAGCTCTGTGCCTGAATGAATATTGAAGTTGATAGTAATGTAAATAATAATTTTTTCATTTTTTTAACTCTTCTGATAAGTAATAAACTGCCATTGCATAGACATCACTAATATTATACTTAGCAATAGCCCTAAAGTTATCATCACCAATAAAAAAAAGATCTTTTCCATCTTCATTAAAGGTTAAAGGTATGAACCTTGTTAGAGACTCATGAGGTTTATAAAATTTTCTAACATTGTTTGGATAAGTTTTTGTTACGATCTTTCCTTCTCTCTTCCACCATGAACATAAAGATAATTTGCAATACTTCCAATTGCATCATCAACAGAATTAAATAAATCAACGTAACCATCTTCATCAAAATCTACAGCATAGGCTCGGTAGCTAGAAGAAATAAATTGTGCATATCCCATAGCTCCGGCATATGAGCCTTTTGTTGTTTTGATATCTAAATTATTTTCTCTTGTTAAAAGGAAGAACTCTATAAGTTCTCTTCTAAAAAAATTAGATCTTCGCGGGTCATCAAAACCTAAAGTAGTAAGACTATCTAAAACTCTGTATCCACCTTTATTGCTGCCATAATTAGTTTCTACACCCAAAATAGCAGTAATTATTTCTTTAGGAACTCCATATTTTTTCTCAGCCCTCTCTAAAGCATTAATATTTTTTTTTATAAATTTTTTGCCCTCAGAAACTCTTTTTGTTTTTATAAAGATAGCTCTATATTCATCCCATGTTTTTGTTTTTTCAGCAGGATTAGCAACAGATTTAAGCATCTCATCACGCTTTTTTGCATTTTTTAAGATCGCAGTAACATAAGATTGCTCAAAACCATGTTTTGTGACGAGCTCATCTATTACCATTTGGCTATCTTTATGATTCGAATAATCTGCAGTAATTGAAATAGTGAATATTAAAGTTGTAAGTATAATTTTTTTCATTTTTGCATTAATTTTTTATGTGTTGCCATAGAAATTATAATCCCAAAAGCTATATAAAAGGATAGCAAAGATGAGCCGCCTTTGCTGATAAATGGAAGAGGCATCCCAACTACAGGAACTACACCAACAACCATTGCTAAATTAATAAATAATGTAGAGGCAAAAACTAAACTTAGGCCTCCAATAGTTAACCTGCAAAATCTATCTCTTGCATTAAATGCTAAATATAAACATCTGAGTAATATAAAGAAAAATACTGATAACAAAATACAGACTCCAATAAAACCAAATTCTTCAGCAATAACAGCAAAAATAAAATCTGTTTCTGTCTCTGGTAAAAAATCAAGATGAGCTTGGGAGCCCTCCTGATAACCTTTTCCATTAATTCCGCCTGATCCGATTGCTATTTTTGATTGAGTTATATTCCATGCAGTGCCATAAGGGTCTGCGTCTGGGTTCAAGTAAGTTAAAACTCTCTGTTGTTGAAATGGCTCTAGAAAGTTATTCCATAAAAAAGGTAAGGATAATAAAAATAGGGCTGCTGCAGATCCGATAAATCTCCAGCTCAATCCTGCTAAAAATAATACATAACCCCCTGACATAAATACTACTAAACTGGTTCCCAAGTCAGGTTGTCTAGCTACAAGTGCAAATATAAAACCTATTAACACCAATGTAATAAAAGTGTGCCTAGGGCTTATTGGAAGAGGCTTATTATATAAATATGATGATAAAAAAATTGGTAATGATATTTTAATAATCTCAGAGGATTGCAGGGTAAAAAATCCCAAATCAAGCCATCTTTTAGCTCCATTTATTTCTTTACCAAAAATCATAGTTAGAAAAATCAATACAAGTGAAAAAATTAAAAATAACCCAGAAAATGTATTATAAAAATCAGGGTCCGGCTGGCTAACTAAAAACATTAACAGCAAACCAAAACATACAAATATAGCTTGCTTAGCAACAGTACTGATATCTTCTTGTGATGCGCTATATAAAAAAAATAAACCCATGACCGATAACAGGGTTATTGCAATAAATAAATATTGATCAAAATAAATGCTAAAGTTTTTAAAGTCTAATTTTTTCTTCATTTATTGATAAGCTCATTTAAAACAGCTATAGCAACAGGACCTGCAACAGAGCCGCCGCTTTCACCATTTTCAATAACAACACTTACTGCATACTCTGGATCAGGCATTGGACCAAAAGCCACAATGATTGCATGGTCTCTGTTGCCAATATTTTGCCTTACTAGTTTGTAATCTTCCTTTGTTTCTGTGCTTACAAGCTCAACCGTTCCAGATTTTGCAGCAACAACATATGATTTTAAAGGTTTTAATCTTTTAGCAGTTCCTCTCGGATCTTCAATAACTCCAATCATGCTTGAGTGAATTTGATCCCAGTCAGAATTATCTATGCTTAATTTATTTATGAAAGCAGTATTGCTTATGCTGTCACTCTCGACAAAAGATAGCTCTTGAAGATTTCCTTTTTTTGCCAGAAATGCAGAGTAATATGCTAATTGAACTGGAGTGGCACTCATATACCCCTGACCAACACCTAAATTAACGGTATCTCCTTTAAACCAACCAAAATTAAGATTGTTCATTTTCCATTCAGGCGTAGGCAATAATCCAGAATCTGGATTAAAACAATCTTTACAAACATTCCTGCCAAAACCAAACTCAGAAAGATGGCTGATTAAATTATTAATATCAGCCTTATAAGCAAGAGAAAAGAAAAAAGTATTAGAACTTTCTATGATTGCATCCTTCATATCAATTGTTCCATGCCCTCCTTTCTTCCATCCCCTATAAATCCTTTGATCTTCTGGTAATACAAAAAATCCAGGATCTTTAAGTGTAAAGTTCCAGTCTACTATTTTTTCCTTAATACCAAATAATGCTATTGCTGGCTTTATTGTAGAAGCTGGAGAGTATCGACCTTGGCCGGCCCTATCAAAAAATGGCTTGTCTACATCATTAATCAGTTTTTCGAAATCTACCGACGACATGCCATTAGAAAGGCCATTTACATTAAAGCTTGGAGTACTTAGGTAGGTAACTATAGAGCCAGATTTAAGCTCTAAGGCAACAACAGCACCTCTTCTATTATTCATTTGTTCAAAAGCTTTTTTTTGTGAATTTAAATCTAAATGAGTAAAAAGGCTTTTTCCATTAATAGGTTTTTCAAAACTTAGCTCTTTTAAAAGCCTTCCCCTTGCATCAACTTCAAATAATTTTTTTCCAAAGGACCCCCTTAAGGCTGAATCATAAATATTTTCCAATCCTGTTTTTCCAGCAATAAAACCACTTGAATACTTAAAAGTTGTTTCAGATTGCTTCAAATCTTGATTTTTTAAAATTGATAAAACCTTATCATTACTTACACCACCCACATAGCCGAGTGCGTGTGAAAATAAGTAAGGATATTTATTCTCTCTACTATACCTAACATCTATGAATGCATTCTGAAATTGGTAGCTTCTTACTTCAAATTTTGCTATTTCTTCTTTCGAGAGATCTTTTTTAATTGTTAGCTCTCTATTATAAGTTGCTCTCCTTTTAAAATTTTTATTAATGTTTTCAATTTCTGAATCTGATAGCTCTATTATTTTAGAAATATTGATAATGAAATCATCTAAGTTTTTAATTTTTGATGGTTGGATTATTAGGTCATACGTAGGGACGTTATTGACTAGTATATTTCCATTCCTATCATAGATGACTCCTCGAACAGGCTGAACTAGCACTTCTTTTGTTTTATTCTTTAGTGCTGCTAGTTCATAGTCAGAATAGCTAGAAACCTGTAAAGAATAGGTTTTGAAAAGCAAGAATAAAAACATGGCTCCAAAGAAAAAATATATAAGCAACAATCTATTGAAAAAGCTTCTTTTTTCAATAAACCTCTCATTCAAATCAATCATTTGTGGTAGGGGAGATTTTTGAGAATTGAAAATGACCTATAGATTTGCTCTATAAGAACAATTTTGAAAAGTCTGTGAGGTAGGGTGAAACTTGAGATCGAGATTATCTTATTAGATTTATCAAGAATATCTTGAGGTATGCCAAATGAACCACCAATTACAAAGTAAAGCTTCATATTTTCTAGCATGGATTTTTCAAAAAATTTACTAAATTCAAAATTATTCAACGACTCGCCACTTGAGTCCCAGCAAACAATATATCCATTAGAATCTATTTTGGACGAGATTAACTTAGATTCAAGTTTTAAGACCTCTTCTATAGATCTTTTTGGGTGTTGCTGCCCTTTTACGTTAATAAAATTTAGACTTACTTCTTTAGGGATTTGCTTTGTGTAATATTCTATTCCTGTTGACTCCCAAGATGAAGGTGAGTTTCCAACACTTATGATATTTAATAGCATTTATTTCGAAGAATCGATGAGGGTATTTTCACCCCAAAGACCTTCTAAGTCATAAAACTCTCTTATGTCATTCTTCATAATATTTACTACAACCTCACCACAGTCTACTAATATCCAACCTGATTCTGTCTTGCCCTCTACACCCATAATACTAATTTTATTAGCTTTTATCTCCTCAACTAACTTTTCGGATAAAGACTTTGCATGCCTATTCGAATTTGCAGTTGCAATAATGATGTTGTCAGCAAAAGAAGAAATACCTTTGATATCAAGTGATAGAACATTTTCTGCTTTATTATCACTGAGAGTTTCAGTGCAAATNTCATTTAAGGCTTTTTTTGGCAAAATTATTGTATATTTATTTAATGTTTAAATTTATTTTTAGACATTGCTATACTAAATCATTATTAAATAAAAAGGTGGGTAATTATGGAATTTAATACTCTAAATGCCATCATAATTTTTTTTGAATCTTATAAAGTTCTTATACTTTGGCTGAGCTCAATATCTTTATTTATTTTTTTATTTAGTCTCATTAGTATGAGGTGGCTTGCTGGATTAATTCCAAGTGACTATTTTATAAAGAAAGATGTCTCGAAATTTAANACCAATAACCCNTTGTTGTGGTATTTAGTTTTACTAATTAAAAATATTTTAGGTTATTCTCTTATTATTGGGGGAATNATGATGCTGGTGTTACCTGGCCAGGGTTTGTTCACTATTATTATTGGGCTAATGCTTAGTAACTATCCAGGCAAATACTATATTGAAAAAAGGTTTGTAGAAATCCCTGCGGTTTTTAAGTCCATCAATTGGCTTAGAGCAAAATCTAATAAGCCGCCAATAATATTAAAATAAATAATTTATGTAGTAGATATTCTTTCAATATAGTCTGAAAGAATTCTCATCCGCTGCGCTGCATCAAATGCTTCTAATAGTTTTTGTTTCTCATTTGAGCTAAGAGGTATAAGGCCTGCTAAGTGGTATGCAACTGAATCAGCAGAGCTAAAGTCAACCTGGATGGGCAGGTCACTAATCTTAGGATGCTTTATAAGCTGAGAAAGAATGCTAGATATCTCAGGATATTCTGCCAAAACAGCTTGATCATCTACCTCTGGATCTATCTGTGCCTTAATATCAGCAATATGCAGTCCATCTTCTAACTGACATATATTACTGACTATCACCTTATTTATAGATTTTACAGTTATCCCAAGAAGGCCATTTGGCAAATTATTAAAATCTATAATTTCAACAAAACTTCCCTTCTTAGAAAAAGTGAAATCGCCTTGAGATTCATTATTGGCATTAAAAACAATTACAAATCCATGATTCTTGGACAGACATGTTTTAACCATTTGTATATACCTAGGCTCAAAAATTTGAAGAGATTGGATGCTGCCTGGGAGGGCGACTATTCCTAAAGGAAAAACTGGTAAATTATTATTTTTCAAAGTGATCTGCAATGGGTTTTAATATTCTTTGACTGTCTTTATTGGTCATCAAAATAACAATATCATAATCTGATAAAGCAGATATCGCTGCAGAAATAAAATCTTCAGTAGTGTTAGTAGATTCAATGCTAGAATTCTCTGATAAAACATTATTGTGATCTAGCCAGATAACATGAGTTAAAGATTTTGCAGACTCTACCAAAGATAAACCATGAGAACCCCCAGACATAGTGTTTGAGCCTAGCTCAATGAGACCAAGTATTTTTTTTGATGGGTTTTTTGCTACAAGGGCATTAGAAGAAAATTCTATTGCGGTTGGATGATGAGCAAAATCATCATAAATTTCTATGCCATCAAAACTTCCTTTATATTCCAATCTTCTTTTTACGCCATCAAAGCTAGCTAATGATTTGATAGAATCTTGAATTTGAATTCCATCTGTCCTTGCCGCCAAAATAGCCGAAATGTAGTTTTTAAAATTATGTTCGCCTATTAAAGGTAACTCATTTAATGAATAAATACTTTCTTCATATTTTAGAGTCTTATCAGAATAAGCTGCCTCAATTGAATGAGCATTATCATTGATTGCTATCTGATTTGACCAAATTCCCATATCAATAAGATCTCTTATATTTTTATCATCAGCAAAATAAACAACATTTCCATTTGATGGAATTATTTTAATTAGATGGTGGAATTGTCTTTTAATGTCATCTAAATTATTAAAAATATCAGCATGATCAAATTCAATATTATTGATGACTATAGTGCTTGGTGAATAGTGAATAAATTTTGACCTTTTATCAAAAAATGCAGAATCATATTCATCTGCCTCAATCACAAAAGTTCCATCTGACCCAAGAGATGCAGAGCCAGATATATTATTTGATATTCCACCCACTAGAAAACCGACATCCCTACCCTGATCTAACATAATATGAGTCAACATATATGAAGTTGTTGTTTTGCCATGTGTTCCAGATATAGCCAAAACCTTTTTATTTTTTAAAATTTCTCCAAGCATTTCAGGGCCTGACTTAAACGGGAGAGAATTGGACAAAATATGCTCAACGGATTCATTTCCTCTAGAAAGTGCATTACCAATCACATACAAGTCGGCATTTGGCATGCTTTTTATGTCATAGCCCTTGATCATTTCAATATCAAAGCTATCAAGATAGTCTGACATGGGAGGATAAAATTGGATATCTGATCCAGATATTTCATGCCCTGACTCTTTAAGTATCTGAGCAAGGCCACCCATAAAGGTTCCACAGATTCCTAAGATATGTATTCGCATATTAGTTATAATACTTTACATATTTTTATTTCAGTACATTTGATGGAGAAAAAATGAAAAAAAATGCATTTTATGCTCAATCCGGCGGCGTTACCGCAGTTATAAATGCTACAGCTGGTGCTCTGATTTTAGAGGCCAAGAAGCATAAAGACATCGGTAAAATTTATGCAGGCAAGAATGGAATATTGGGTGCGCTGAATGAGGAACTAATAGATACATCAAAAGAATCAATATCTGCATTAGAGTCATTGAAATATAGGCCTGGTGGGGCTTTTGGGTCATGTAGGTTTAAGTTAAAAGATCTTGAATCAAGCGAAAGAGAGTACAAAAGGCTTATTGATGTTTTTAAGGCGCACAATATAGGATATTTTTTTTACAATGGCGGTAATGATTCAGCTGATACTGCATTTAAAGTTTCGCAGATAAGTAAAAAATTAAACTATCCAATTAACTGTATAGCCATCCCAAAAACTGTTGATAACGATTTGGTATTAACAGACTGCTGTCCTGGATTTGGGTCGGCGGCTAAATATATAGCAACATCAACTCTAGAAGCCTCATTAGATGTTCAGTCAATGGCAGCAACATCAACAAAAGTTTTTATATTAGAAGTTATGGGCAGGCATGCTGGCTGGATGGCGGCTGCATCTTCTCTTGCAAGAAAAGAAAAAGGAGATGCGCCTCATATAATTTTATTACCTGAAATAACCTTCAATCAAAAAAAATTTCTAGCAGAAGTTAAAAGTGTTGTTAAAAAAAATGGCTACTGTGTTGTTGTGGTATCCGAAGGGTTGAAAAATAATAAGAACAGATTTCTTTCTGAATCAGCAACAAAAGATGCATTTGGTCATGCTCAACTTGGTGGAGTTGCGCCTTACATTGCCAACTTAATTACTGATAAATTAAAACTAAAAAATCATTGGGCTGTTTCTGACTATCTGCAAAGAAGTGCACGACATATTGCCTCCAAAACAGACCTTGAGCAAGCTATGGCTGTTGGGGCCAAGGCAGTTCAGTATGCAGTAGATGGCATGAATGGCGTTATGCCCATAATAGTTAGAGGCAAAACTAAAAAATATAGCTGGAAAATTGAACCAGCTCCACTGGCAAAAATAGCTAATTTAGAAAAGAAATTACCAAAATCTTTTATAGCAAAAAATGGAATGGATGTTACCCCAAAGGCGATTGCATACCTTATGCCATTAATACAGGGAGAATCATTTCCAAATTTTAGAAATGGCATCCCTGAAATAAAAGAATTAAAGCTAAAAGAAGTTAAAAAGAAATTAAAGCTCTGGGTTTGAGAAGGAATCGAGATTTAATGTATCTATGATCTGAGTTAGCTCTTCTATTAATACATTTTTATCATCTTCATTTAGAAAGCTGCCAACCTCAACATCCTCGCCTTTAGATCTAAAGCTTAGCTTAAGAAGATCTCTTCTGTCTTTTGAAACCTGGAAAGAGGTAAATGACCTGAACTCTTCCCATTTATATTCAGCATAATTAGAACCTTTTTCTATAGTTACAAGATCTTGAGAAATAAATATTTTTTCTTTTTTATCACTCCATTTAAAACTTAAATAGAATGCAGTGAATAGAATGCCAAGCTCTAAACCAGCAAAAGGCAAAATGAGCGTTGCTCCAAAAAAGAAAAATATCAATGCTATGCCACCGCATACAATAGATATACTAGAAATAAATATTATTCTATTAACACCAATGAGTGAGCTGTTTGGTTTTAAAGATACTAGAAATTTTTGGTCATTTAATTTTTGAACTGAAACCACGATACAATATATTTATGAAAGAGATAATTAAAGAATATACCAATTATATGGTGCCTTTTTACGCTCCTGCAGATTTTGTTGTAAAAAAAGCGAGTGGATCACATGTATGGGACCTAAATAATAAGAAATATATTGATTTCACAGCAGGCATTGCCGTCACTAACCTTGGTCATTCAAATAAAGATCTAATAAAAATTCTTAAAAAGCAATCTGAGGAGCTTTGGCATTTATCAAATCTCTACATAAATGAGCCCTCAGTTACTTTGGCAAAAAAGNTATGCAAGAATTCTTTTGCAGATAAAGTATTTTTTTGCAATTCAGGNGCAGAATCAATTGAGGCTGCAGTTAAGATAGCAAGAAAATTTTGCTCATCAACAGTTAATAAAAATAAAAATGAGGTCATTTCATTTTCAACGTCATTTCATGGAAGAACTATGCTTGGTATAGCTTTAGCTAAAGCTAAGCATCTTACAGACGGTTTTGCGCCTCTGCCTAGAGGGATAAAAAATCATCCATATAATGACATTAGTAATCTAGAAAAGGTTTTTTCAGATAAGACTGCAGCGGTTATATTAGAACTGGTTCAATGGCAATCTGGAATAACAAAAGCAGATAAAAAATTTATAGCAAAAATAAAGAAACTTGCAAAAAAACATAAGGCACTTGTCATAATTGATGAAGTTCAATCCGGGATTGGCAGGACTGGAACACTCTTTGCTTATGAGCAATTTAACATTACTCCTGATATTCTTTGTTTTGCTAAAGGTATATCTAATGGCTTCCCACTAGGAGGCATTCTTACTTCAGATAAAGTTTCAAAACATATGTCGGCAGGGTCTCATGGCACGACTTTTGGAGGAGGCCCAATTGCATGTGCCATAGGTAATGAAGTTATAGATACCATTTCTAAAAAATCATTTTTAAATAAGGTTTTAAAGAAAGAAGTTAGATTTATCAATTTGTTGAATAAAATAAATGAGAAGCATAAATGTTTTGAAAAAATAACTTCTGCTGGTTTATGGATCGGAGTGGAAGTAAGCAAGGATAGCAAAATTCAAATAGATGATTTAATAAAAAAATCCCATCATAATGGGTTAATGATTCTTAAGGCGAATGCATCTACTGTTAGGTTTTCTCCAAGCCTAATAATAGAAAATGAGCTAGTTGATGAGGGATTAAAAATTTTTGAGAAATCTATAATCAGTCTTCTTTAACTTCTAGCTCAACCTCTTCAATCATTTTATCTACCTTCCTATATCCTTGTGGAAGCATATTTCCCCTTTTTGCTCTTGTAGAAATATAGTTTTCNAGATCTTTAAGTTTTAAAGTGAGGAATCTCTTTCCGCTTTCAATCCTTAAAGAGCTAGCCTCAGAAACAAGTTGCGCATGGGTCATTAACTCTTCTTTTGCTATAAATTTAGCGGTTGGTATATTTATTATTTTATTCCCTTTGCCCTTTCCAAGAATTGGCAATTCATCAATCTTAAAAATTAAAAGTCTGCCAATATTTGAAACTGCTGCTATATACAAATGATCGTCTCTTACTTTAATGGCTTTAAGAAGGTCTGCTTCATGAGGAATTTTCATAAATGCTTTTCCTGATTTCTTATTAGAAACCATATTTTTAAACTCTGAAATATAACCATATCCAGCAGTATTCATAATCATGAATTTATCTTCATCATTCCCAATCAATGAAGAAATGAACTTTACTCCAGAATCTGCAGATACCCTTCCTGTAATAGGATCNCCCATTCCTCTAGCAGATGGAAGAGAGTGACTTGCAAGTGAGTAAGCCTTCCCATTTGAGTCAAGAAAAACTGAAACTTGATTGCTCTTTCCTCTTCCATAATCTTGAAGTACATCTTCTCCTCTATAGGAAAGTGAGCTGGGGTCTATCTCATGNCCTTTTGCACTTCTGATCCAGCCAGCTGCAGACAAGACTACTGTAATAGGCTCAGTGACAAGAGTTTCCTCTTCAGAGAAAACTTTAGCTTCTGTTGCTTCTTTTATTGGAGATTTTCTTTCTTCTCCAAACTCATCTTTTATCTCAATAAGCTCATTTTTAATTAATGTTTTAAGTCTTGTCTTAGAACTTAGTATTTTTTCAATATCTGTTTGTTCTGCTACCAAAGTATCTCTTTCTTGTTCTAACTTGATTTGTTCTAGCTTGGCTAGTTGCCTTAACCTAATCTCAAGGATTGCATTTGCCTGGATATCAGAAAGTTTAAAAGCTGTAATAATATCTTTTTTTGGCTCATCTGATTCTCTAATAATCTTTATTACTTTATCCAAATCTAAATAAACAATTAATAACCCCTCAAGGATATGCAGCCTATCNTTTACCTGGTCGAGTCTATGTTCTAGTTTTCTTATTACAGTTTCTTTTCTAAANACTAGCCATTCTTTCAATAAATCAACTAGGGAGAAAACTTTTGGTCCACCTTTCAATGAAATCAAATTCATATTTACTCTATAATTTTTTTGTAAATCAGTTGATGCAAAAAGGTGATTCATTACATCTTCAGCATTTACTCTGTTCGATTTTAAAGTTATGACAAGCCTTACTGGCTCCTTGTGGTCTCCTTCATCAGTAAGATCAACCACCATTGGAATTTTTTTCTTAAGCATTTGATCAGCTATTTGCTCTAAAATTTTAGATCCAGATGCTTGATAAGGTAATGCGTTGATAATGATTTGATTCTTATCCTGCGCCCATTGGGCTTGAGCTTTGAAGCCGCCTTTTCCAGTCGAATAAATTTCATTCAGCTCATCTTTGCTAGCAATTATTGGCGAATTATTTGAGAAATCAGGACCATTAATTATCTTCAGTAAATCAACCAACTGTGATTTTGGATTATCAATAAGATGNACTGTGGCATCAATAATTTCATTAATATTATGAGATGGAATATCTGTTGCCATTCCTACAGCAATTCCAGAAGTGCCATTCAATAAAATAGATGGGAGTTTGGCTGGAAAAATTACTGGCTCTAAAAGAGAGCCATCAAAATTAGGCTGCCAATCGACTGTTCCAGACTTCAATTCAGAGATTAAAAGATTTGCAAATTTAGTTAACTTAGATTCTGTATACCTCATTGCAGCAAAAGATTTTGGATCATCCTGNGAACCCCAGTTACCTTGACCATCTACAAAAGGGTATTTGAATGAGAAATTTTGAGCCATTAAAACCATGGCTTCATATGCAGCGCCGTCTCCATGGGGATGAAATTTTCCTATAACATCTCCAACAGTTCTTGCTGATTTTTTGTACTTTGAGCCAGCATCAAGCCCAAGCTCTGACATTGCATAGAGTATTCTTCTTTGAACAGGCTTAAGGCCATCTCCAATATTAGGCAAAGCTCTATCTAAAATGACATACATTGCATAGTTAAGATANGACTCTTCAGCATATTGCTTGAGGCTAATTGANGTTATTTGTTCTTTCATATTTATATTTTTGCTAGAGACCCTTTCTTTTCAAGCCATTCTTTTCTTGCTGGTGCNTTCTTTTTGGACAAAAGTAAGTCCATCATAGAATTTGCATTATCGCTTGANCTGATAGAAAGCTGAACAAGCTGACGAGTAGCAGGGTCCATCACAGTCTCTCTTAGTTGCGGTGGATTCATTTCACCCAGCCCTTTAAACCTTTGAATGTTTACTTTAGGCTTGCCCTTCTTCTTTTTAAATTCAGTAACTATTTCATCTCGCTGTTTATCATCAAGTGCATATAGAACATCTTTACCAGAATCGATTCTATATAGAGGAGGCATTGAAATATATATCCTTCCCTCTTGAACTAAAGATTTATAATGCCTTAGAAACAATGCACAAAGTAAAGTTGCAATATGCAGACCATCTGAATCAGCATCTGCAAGAATACAAATTTTTCCGTATCTTAGTGATGAAAGGTCATTATTTCCTGGCAGAACCCCAATTGCAGTTGAGAGGTTTTTTATCTCCTGAGATTTTATTATTTCTGCACTTTCTAAGTCCCAAGTNTTTAAAATCTTCCCTCTCAAAGGCATGATTGCCTGGAAAGATCTTTCTCTTGCTTGTTTTGCGGATCCTCCGGCTGAGTCCCCCTCAACTAAAAAAAGCTCTGTTTCATTTAAGTCCTGACTATTACAGTCCGAAAGTTTTCCAGGTAAGGCTGGNCCTCTAAAAGTTTTCTTTCTTTCAACTATATTGGAAACTTTTGCTCTNGTCTGAGCAGACATAATTGCAAGTTCTGCTATTCTTTCGCCCTCTTCTGTATGAGTGTTAAGCCAAATACTTAAAATGTCTTTTGTGGTACTTGAGACGAACGACATGTGATCTTTTGAATCTAGTCTTTCCTTGGTTTGCCCTGCAAATTGAGGATTCTGAAGCTTAGATGAAATTATAAAAATTGCATTACTAAGAACATCATCTGCATTAATTTTTAAACCTTTAGGCAATAGATTTCTGTATTCACAAAATTCTTTTAATGAATCTAAAAGCCCAGCCTTAAAGCCATTTAAATGTGAGCCACCCTGAGCAGTTGGTATGAGATTCACATAGGTTTCATCGAGTTTATTTTTTGGGGGTCTTAATGACCAATTGATTGCAAACTCAAGCTCTTGAGCTTGAGATTTTTTAGAGCATACAATTGAATCTAGCAAAACCAAGTCTGCTCCCTCGGAAGAATCAATCAAATAGCTTTTGAGCCCATCTTCAAAATACCACTTTTGTTTATCATCAGTCTTTTTTTCATTAACGAACTCTATCGTTAATCCAGGACAGAGAACTGCTTTGGCCTTTAATAAATGCTTAAGCTGTTTTATCTGAATCTCTATAGTTTCAAAATATGTAGGATTTGGTTTAAATTTAATTGATGTCCCAGAATTTCTGAGCCCCACTTCCCCAATTGGCTTTAATTCAGAAGACTTATCTCCATTATTAAAAGTGATTTGGTATTCTTTAGAATCTCTTTTTACTCTAACCTCTAATTCATCAGATAGAGCATTTACAACAGAAACTCCAACACCATGAAGGCCACCAGAGAAATTATAATCATCTCCAGAGAATTTCGCTCCAGCATGAAGTTTACAAAGGATGAGCTCAACACCTGAAACTTTATGTTCCGGGTGCTCATCAATTGGCATACCCCTTCCATCATCAGAGACCTTAATAAAGCCATCTTTTAGAACAGATACTTTTATGTTTGAACAATAACCTGATAGAGCTTCATCAACCGAATTATCAAGAACTTCTTGAATTAAATGATTTGGGTTAGATGTATCCGTATACATCCCAGGTCTTTTTTTGACAGGATCTAGTCCAGATAAGACTTCAATTGCCTGAGCGTCATATGAATTTTTAGCCAATTTTTAAAGCCTTTTTATTATAAAAAATTATTGAACTTGTTAGAGATATTCTACTCTAAGAAATATAAAATAAATTCAATAAAATTAAAAAAAATTAAATGTTTGCACTGCAAACATTATTAATAGGTTAAAATAGGTTATGAAAATTTACACAAAATCATTTTTAGCACTTTTTATCTCATTTAATATTTCATCTGAAAGTCTTTTGGATATCTATAATGAGGCGCTTGANAATGACCCTACATATAAAGCAGCGGAATATTCGTATTTAGCAGATAAAGAGCTTAAGGTTCAAGGAAGAGCTGCGCTTCTCCCGAGTATTACCTTGAGTGGATCAACTAACTGGAACGAATACTATCAAAACAAAGAACTGCAGCAGCAATATAACTCTTTTTCTNCATCTGCCAGGGTTACTCAGCCGCTCTTTAGACTAGATACATGGTTTCAATATAGGCANTCTAAATCTCTTACAGATGCTGCTGAAGCAGACTTTGCATTTGAGCAGCAAAATCTTTTAGTCAGAACTGCTGAGCTTTATTTTGGCGTACTTAGAGCTATTGATAATCTAAATGCAGCAATATCTGAAGAAAAAGCTATTAAAAAACAACTTGATCAAGCAAAACAAAGATTCGAAGTTGGGTTATCAGCCATAACTGGAGTTCAAGAGGCTCAATTGGCATTTGATCTAAGTAAAGCATCAAGAATTAGAACAGAAGGATCACTTTATTCTGCAAGAGAGTCTTTAAATGCTCTGATTGGTAGAGAAATATTTAGCTTAAATGAATTGGGGGATGGTTTGCTTATTGACCTGCCAACACCAAGTTCAAAAGAGACATGGGTTGAATTAGCATTGGAAAATAACTACCAGCTAAAAGCAGCATATTTGAGAAAAAAAGCAGCAAAAAGTAGTGCAAGGAGTGTAGCTTCAAATCATTTACCTAAGATAGATATTGTTGGAAGTCAGTCAGAATCTGAAACAAACCAATTTAACTATGAAGGTTTTAATATTGATGGCCAAGGCATTCCAGTTCCATCAGTAACAGGAAGAAGAAATTATGCAATTCAGCTAAGTATGCCGCTCTTTCAAGGAGGGGCTGTTAACTCAAGAAGGAAGCAAGCATATTCACAGTATGAAAGAGCAAATGAAAATACACTATTTACAGAAAGAAGGATTATTCAAGAAGTCAGATCCCAGTTTTCAAATGTTTTAACATTAGTTGCAAATGTAAATGCTCAAAAACAAGCAGTGATTTCGGCCACTAGTGCCTTGGAAGCTACTCAAGTTGGCTACAGAGTTGGAACAAGAAACGTTGTTGATCTCTTGCAAGCAGAAAAAAACTTATACAGTGCAGAAAAAAATCTTGCTAATGCAAAATATGATTACATACTTGCCAANCTAAGACTAGGGCTCGCATCGGGAACAATTACTCCAGCTGACATAGTAAAAATTAATAATTTACTCAGTTAAAAATGCCNGAACTTCCAGAGGTTGAAACAACCCTGAGAGCAATTAAAAAATTTAAAGGCTCTTTGCTNAAAGAGGCAAAGGTACACAACAGAAACCTTAGATGGAAAGTGGTGGATAGCTTTGAAACCTCAGTAAAAGATCAAGTTGTCGAAAGTTTAGAAAGAAGAGCAAAATACATAATTTTTAAACTATCTAATGATAAAAAAATTATTCTTCATTTAGGAATGTCTGGCAGTCTTAGAATTGCAAAAAATAATGAAAACTTCTTTATCAAACATGATCATATTGAATTAATTTTTGATGAGGAAAGAATTATTTATAATGATCCCAGAAGGTTTGGATCAATGCATCTTACTTCTGATATCGATAAACATAAGTTAATAAAAAACCTTGGGCCTGAGCCTCTTTCTAAAAATTTTAATGCAAAGAATTTTTTTTCAGCATGCAGTCACTCTAAAACAAATATTAAAAGCTTTTTAATGAATCAAAAAAATGTAGTCGGTATCGGTAATATTTATGCGTCTGAAAGCCTTTTCTTAGCTAAAATTCATCCGCTAAAAAATGCCAATGAGTTAGATTTAGATGCCTGTAAAAGATTGGTAGCTGCTGGAAAAAAGATACTAGAGCAAGCAATAGAGGTTGGAGGAACTACATTAAAAGACTTCTACTCAGCTGATGGTAGTCCAGGATATTTTAAATTTAAATTAAATGTATATGGGAGAGAAGGCGAGCCCTGCAATAAATGCAAAGGCACTATTTGTAAAACGATCGTCAATCAAAGAGCTACTTTTTTTTGTGGAACTTGTCAGAGCTAAGTGTCTAGCTTCGCTCGAAGTGCCTGCTCTACTATAGGATGAACAAACTTCGATATATCACCTTTTAAGTCTGATATTTCTTTAATTAAGCTAGAAGATACATAAATGAGACTTTCTTTTGGTGTTAAAAAAATACTTTCAATATCGGGAGCCAGCGACCTATTCATTGTTGCTAACTGAAATTCATATTCAAAATCAGAAACTGCTCGTAGGCCTCTTATAATTGCACAAGCTCCATAGTCTTTTGCAAGATCAACTGTTAACTTTCTTGGAAAACCAACAACCTCTACTTTTTCATTTCCTTTAAAAATAGACTGGGCTAAATTAATTCTATCCTCTAGGCTAAAAAGAGGGTTTTTCGATTCACTCTTAGCTATTGCAACAACAACCTTATCAAAGAGTCCGCAACCCCTATCAATAATATCCGTGTGACCATTCGTGATGGGGTCAAAGGAACCAGGATAAATTGCAACTTTCATGTTAAACATGATACTAAACAAGTCTACTTATGCAAAATAAATATTAATTTGAAGTATGGTGTTTTATTACACATATTTTCTATTAAAAAAATAGATGCTTTTTATTTGTAACCTCTATTAATATTGGTTACTATTAAATTTCATATTTAATTAGGGGGGAGGCAATTATGCTTCTTTGTCATTAATATAGGAGTTATATATGAAATTATTACTGATATTAGGTAGTGTTATTGCACTTCCTACATTTGCTGCAGGTGGTGGTGACCTTGATGCTAGTGATTACACTGGTGTTTCTTTTTGGTTAGTTACTGCTGCTATTAGCATCTACTGTATTTTTCTTTGTTGAAAGAGATAGAGTTTCTGCAAAATGGAAAACATCATTAACTGTATCTGGTCTTGTTACTGGTATTGCTTTCTGGCATTACATGTACATGAGAGGGGTATGGATTGAGACTGGTGATTCGCCAACTGTATTTAGATACATTGATTGGTTACTAACAGTTCCTCTATTGATATGTGAATTCTACTTAATTCTTGCTGCTGCTACTAATGTTGCTGCTGGCCTGTTTAAGAAATTATTGGTTGGTTCTCTTGTTATGCTTGTGTTTGGTTACATGGGTGAAGCAGGAATTATGAACGCTTGGGGTGCATTCGTTATTGGGTGTTTAGCTTGGGTATACATGATTTATGAGCTTTGGCTTGGAGAAGGAAAAGCTGCGTGTAATACAGCAAGTCCTGCAGTTCAGTCAGCTTACAACACAATGATGATGATCATTATCTTTGGTTGGGCAATTTATCCTGTAGGTTATTTCACAGGTTACCTAATGGGTGACGGTGGATCAGCACTTAACTTAAACCTTATCTATAACCTTGCTGACTTTGTTAACAAGATTCTATTTGGTTTAATTATATGGAATGTTGCTGTTAAAGAATCTTCTAATGCTTAAC
>JGI26119J46589_1000033_pt1 | contig 29092 bp, 27 predicted proteins | sample AOAMet_54_BLW_10_2_FD_46589 | JGI IMG/M metagenome (IMG submission 46589)
AAGTTCAGAAAAATTTGGATTGTCGCAATTACATCAGTTAAGAGGCAGAGTTGGAAGAGGCTCTGAAAATAGTTATTGTATATTAATGACATCTAATAAGCTTAGTTCTGATGCAAGGAAAAGAATAAAAACTATGACNAGTACAAATGATGGTTTCAANGTTGCTGAAGTAGATATGGAAATTAGAGGTCCTGGAAATTTATTGGGNACTCAACAAAGTGGATTGTTAAATCTTAAGATAGCTAATATAATTACAGATAAAGAAATTTTAGAATCAGCTAGACACGATGCTGAAAAGATTATTTCTAGTGATCAAAAATTAATTAAAATTGAAAATAAATTAATTAAGGAGGAATATAATAAGAAAACAAAAAACACTCTTTTGTGGAAGCATATTAGTTAACATATTATTTAATTTAAATATTCTTAATTGTATCTTTGAAATTCAAATAATAAAATCTAATGAACATTTCATTTAATTGGTTATCAGAATTTTTAAAAATTGATTTAAAAATTGAAGAAGTTTCAGAAATTCTCACTGATATTGGTTTGGAAGTTGAGGGCATTGAAAAGTTTGAACAGTATAAAGGTAGTCTCAAGGGACTTATAGTTGGAGAAGTTATTTATTGTGAACAACACCCAAACGCTGATAGATTAAAACTTACCAAAGTTAATGTTGGGAATGAAAACATATTACAAATCGTTTGTGGCGCACCTAACGTTAAATTAAACCAGAAAGTGGTTGTTGCAACTGTTGGTACAATTTTACACCCTTTAAATAATGAAAAATTTAAGATAACTAAAAGTAAAATTAGGGGTGAAATTAGCCAAGGTATGATTTGTGCTGAGGATGAAATCGGAATTGGCAATTCCCATGATGGTATTATAGTTTTGGATGCTAAATACAAACCTGGAACAAAAATTTCAAAAATATATGAAAATTATAGCGATCAGGTATTTAATATTGGTTTAACACCTAATAGATCTGATGCCATGAGTCATCTAGGTGTTGCTAGAGATTTAAGAGCAGCTTTAATGCACAAAGGACATAAAGGTGAATTAATAACGCCATCAGTTTCTTCATTTCATATAAATTCNAGAACTCAAAAAGTTAATATAAATGTACAAGACTCTAATTTATGCCCAAGGTTTACAGGNGTCTGTATTGAAAATATTTCCGTAAAAGAATCACCTTCTTGGTTACAAAACAGGTTAAAATCTATTGGNCTAACTCCCTTAAATAATGTTGTTGATATTACAAATTTTGTTTTACACGAGATTGGACAACCACTACATGCTTACGATTTTGATAAAATCACAACTAAATCAATTAATATAAAGACGTTAAGTGAAGGAACAGAGTTTACTACTTTGGATGGTGATAAAAGAAAACTTCTTAAAACTGACTTAATGATATGTGATGCTGACACTCCAATGTGTATAGCTGGAGTTTTTGGAGGTCAAAATCACGGAATTACTAATGAAACGAAATCAATTTTTCTAGAAAGTGCTTATTTTGACCCAGTATCTATTAGAAAAACAGCCAAGCATCATGGAATTAATAGTGATGCATCTTTCAGGTTTGAACGTGGAATTTGTATTGATTCTGTTGATTATGCTCTTAAAAGAGCTGCAATATTAATTTGTGAGCTTTGTGGTGGTAATATATCTAGTGATGTTATTGATGAATTCCCAAAAAAGCCAGAAGAAAAATCAATACTTTTAAATTTTAACAAAACAAATAAATTAATNGGGCAAGAAATTCCAAGAGAGGAAATTAAATCAATTTTAACATCATTAGATTTTAAAATTAATAATATTACCGAAACCGGTGTTGGTATTACTGTTCCTTTTTACAGACATGATGTTACTAGAGAATGTGACGTAATTGAAGAAATTCTNAGGATTTTCGGCTATAATGAAATTAAANTATCAAATAACTTATCACTTCCAATTNTTCAAGAGAGTTATAACAAGAATCATAAAANAGAAAACACAATAGCTAACNTATTAATTCCTTTCGGATTTAATGAAATAATGAATAATTCACTAACCAGTAACAAATTAAATGTTTTAAATAGAGAAAGTGTAAATATTATTAATTCTATTAGCTCAGATATTTCTCAATTAAGAACGAGCTTACTCGAGTCAAGTTTAAAAACACTAAAATTTAATTTGAATAGAAAAAATAAGAATAATAAATTTTTTGAGTTTGGAAAAATATATGAAATGATCAACAATAAAACTACTGAATCTAAAAGACTTAGTGTAGTTTTTGCTAATGACTTATTTAATAATACTTGGAACAATAAATCTGCTAGCTCAGATTTTTATTACCTTAAAAATATAATTCTTAATATTTTTAGCAAATTATCTATAAATACAACGGAAAAAATAATTAATCATGACGCATTCAATAATACTTTAGGNTTGTTTCATAAAAAAAATAATATAGCACTAATTGGTGATGTCAAAAATCAATTNCTTTCTGAATTTGCTATTAAAAATAAAGTTTATTATGCATCTTTAGATCTTGATTATGTTTTAGAATTAATAAATGATGATTTTATAAAATATAATCAACTATCAAAATTTCCAAACGTAAAAAGAGAATTAAATTTCTTACTTGAAAATAATGTAAAATATAATGAAATTGAGAACTACATATTAAATCAATCTAATATTAAAAATTTAAATAAAATGACTTTAAGTGATGTTTACGAAGATGATAAATTACCTAAGGGAAAAAAATCTTACACATTAAACTTCACATTGCTTGATCAAATAAAAACACTTTCTGAGAAAGAGATATCACTAACAATGAATAAAATTCAATCAAAAATTGAATCAAAATTTAATGCTGAGCTCCGTTCTTAAGATTATATGANGCACAAACAAGTACTNTTATATAAAGGTTCTTTTATTAATTGCAAAAGATTAGAACTAGAACTCATTTCAAATAAAATCAANCCAATTATTGTAAATAATAAGCAGTCTGCNATTNTATCTGGTTTTGGTTATAACCCAAACGACAACATATTTGTTTATGTATTTGAAGATCAAATAGAAAAATCTAAAAAAATATTAGAAAGTTTAACTNTATANTTTAGTTCTTAGCTCTTTTATCTTCGGNTCATTTATATAAGAATCAAATGTTGTTAACCTGTCTATAACTCCTTTGGGAGTCAGCTCAATCACTCTGTTTCCTACAGATTTAGCAAATTCAAAATCGTGAGTACTTAAAATTACATTTCCCTTAAATTTTTTAATTGAATTATTTAAAGCTGTTATAGATTCTAAATCTAAATGACTTGTTGGTTCATCGAACATTAAAACATTTGATCTTAACATCATCATTCTTGAAAGCATGCACCTTACTTTTTCACCTCCAGAAAGTACATCACAGTTTTTTAAAGCTTCTTCACCACTAAAAATCATTTTTCCAAGAAAACCTCTTATAAACACCTCTTCTCTTTCCTCGTCATTTTTAGACCATTGTCTGAGCCAATCAACTAAAGAAATCTTTTCTCGAAAATATGAATTGTTATCCAAAGGCAAATATGATTGACTAGTAGTTATTCCCCAGTCAAATCTACCAGTATTTGGGTTTAATTGATTGTTCAGAATTTCATAAAATGCTGTTGTTGCTCTTGTATCTTTTGAATACAAGACTACTTTATCACCTTTGTTTAGATTAAAATCTATTTTATCAAATAATATACTTGTAGAATCGGAATAACTTAAATTTTCAACAGAGAGAATTTGATCACCAGCTTCTCTTTCAGATGTAAAAATCACGGCAGGATATCTTCTAGATGAGGGTTTTATATCCTCAATCTTGAGATTATCTAGCATCTTTTTTCTTGATGTTGCCTGTTTAGATTTTGATGCATTTGCACTAAATCTGGCAATAAAATCTTCTAGTTCTTTCTTTTTTTCTTCAGATTTTCTGTTTTGTTGTGTTTTTTGTCTAAGTGCTAGTTGACTTGATTCATACCAAAACGTGTAGTTTCCGGAATAGTTATTTATTTTCCCAAAATCAATATCTGAAATATGGGTACATACAGAATCTAAGAAGTGTCTATCATGAGATACAACAATACAAGTATTATCGTAATTTGAAATAAAATTCTCAAGCCATTTAATTGTTTCAAAATCTAAATCATTTGTAGGTTCATCCATTACTAATACATCGGGATTTCCAAATAGTGCTTGAGCTAATAAAACCTTTACTTTTTGAACACCATCTAATTCACTCATGTTTTTATAGTGATGTTCTTCTTTTATATCTAAATTAGACAATAATGCTGCTGCCGAACTTTCTGCGTTCCATCCATCCATTTCCTCATATTCTAATTGAAGAACCCCTACTCTATCACTATCCTTGTCTGAAAAATCTGGATTAGCATAAATTTCATCCATTTCCTTTTTAATACTAAAAAGTTCTTTATTACCCATGATAACTGTTTCTAAAACTTGTTTTTCATCAAAAGCAAAATGATTTTGTTCTAAAACTGACATTCTTTTACCAGTTTCTAAATGGACACTTCCTGAGTTTGGCTCAATTGATTTTGATAAAATTTTTAAAAAGGTTGATTTACCTGCACCATTGGCACCTATAATACCATAACAGTTACCTTTTACAAAAGAAGTATTAACTTCATCGAATAATACTCTTTTGCCGAATTGAACAGAGAGATTAGAAACACTTAACATATAATAAGATTAAATTTTTGCAAACTTAATAAAATCAAGGTTATGAATTTTCTTTATTATTATTTAAATTAAATAAAAAAACAATTCATTAAATGTTTAGATCAATTGCTGTTTGTTTATTAATCACATTTTTTATCGGATGTAATAATCATAATAAAACTTTTATTAGTGGAAAAATTATTAAACCAACAAATAATGATTCTAATTTTAAAAGACGAAAAGATTATTAAAAAAATTACTATAAATAATGAGGGAGTTTTTTCATCATCTCTAGAAAATTTAAATAATGGCCTTTATAATTTTATTCATCTTCCCGAATTTCAATACTTAATTATAAATAAGGGAGATAGTTTAGTGTTACGATTGAATTCTTTGGATTTTGATGAATCTTTAGTTTTTTCTGGTTTAGGCGCCTCTAAAAACAATTACTTAATTGATGTTTTTTTAGAACATGAAAAAGAGGAAAACTTTGTAAAGTCTAAGTACAAATCTTCAAAAATAGAATTCAAAAGTATTATTGATTCATTGACAAATATAAAAATAAAACATTATTCAAACTATAAATCTGTTATCAAAACTAATTTTATTTCTGATTTAATAATAAGTCATGCTATACTTATTCCACTCTATTCACACATTGAAAACTTTATAATATTGAACAAAGAAAATCATACAGAAAATATTGATTATTTTAAAAAATACAGAGAAAGCATAGGCTTAAATATTTCTGAACTGTCTCACTTTAAACCCTACTTAGATTATATTACATTAAAATCTATTAATGAATCATTTTCATTAGATAAAGGTTACGATTATAATTTAAATTTTAATCTAGAACGATTGAATTATATAAACGATCAAGTGTCTGATCAAACTATTAAAACAAAATTATTAAGGTTTATAGCGTATGAGTATTTATTGGAGGAAAAATTATTGATTAATATAGATCAATTCATTTATGAGTTTTTAAAAATTTCTGAAAACAATAGTACAAATAATGAAGTTTCTGTTCTTTATGACAATATAACAGCTTTACAAGAGGGTAAGTTATTACCAAAAATCAATCTTTACGATGAAAATAATATAATTAATGATATAGGTCTACAAATTAATTTTAATAAAAAAAATATTATTGTTTTTTGGTCATATGATCAAAATGCTCATCAAGTCAACTTGTTCAATAAAGTGAATTTATTAAGTATGAAATATTTTAATTATCATTTTAATTTAATTAACATTAATGATGATAGTTTTAAATGGAAAAATAATTATCTAAATAATTTTAACAGTAATAGAATAGATAATTTTAGAGCAGTGAATTTTGAATCTATGAGTAAAAAAATGGTTTTAAACAATTTGAATAAGGTTCTAATTACAGATAAAAAAGGTGTGATTATAAAAATTACGACTCTAGCAGACTTAGAAAAAATAGTACTAACTGATTAATTGCCTTTCTTGTAATCTGCTAAGAACTTTTCTAAACCAATATCAGTAAGAGGATGTTTAATTAAACCTTTAATTGATGATAAAGGACCTGTCATAACATCAGCTCCTATTTTAGCACAATCTATAATGTGCATAGTATGTCTTACTGAAGCGGCAAGAATTTGAGTATTAAAAGCATAATTATCATAAACATTTGCAATTTCTGAAATAAGATTAAGACCATCAGTTGAAATATCATCCAATCTTCCAATAAACGGTGAAACATATGTAGCTCCGGCTTTGGCAGCTATAAGCGCTTGACCTACTGAGAAAATTAATGTACAATTAGTTTTTATCCCTTTATTTGAAAAGTATTTTAATGCTTTAACTCCATCCAAAATCATNGGAATTTTTACAACAATTTGAGGATGTAGTTTAGCTAAAGCTTCACCTTCCTTAATCATACCTTTAAANTCAGTAGAAATAACTTCNGCCGAAACATCTCCATCAACAATTTCACATATTTTAATATAATGATTTAAAATATTTTCACTNCCTGTTATACCTTCTTTAGCCATCAATGAAGGATTAGTAGTAACTCCGTCAAGCACACCAAGATCTTGTGCTTCTTTAATTTGTTGAAGATTTGCAGTGTCTATAAAAAATTTCATAATTTAATTTTTACTATAATTTAAAAGTATTTTTTCATACAACCTATCCGGAAGAATATTTTTTAAAACTATTGAAAATTTCTGAATAAACTTACCTACTTTGTAGTGAATTTTTGGATTTTTTGAATTAATTATTTTATATATTAATGTAGAAATAATTTCTGGTGTCCAAGCATTATCAACATGTTTATTTGCTGAAATCAAGGACCTAGTATAATCGTCAGTATAATTAGAATGATTTTTTGATATTGAATCAATTCTTCTAGTGGCTATGTTTGTTTTAAAGTCACCAGGAGCAACATTAACTACATTAATATTAAATTTTTTAAGTTCCATACTAAAAACTTCACCAATGATTTCAAGCGAACTTTTTGTGGCACAATACACTCCTCTAAATGGAATGCCAAAATAACCTAGAATTGAAGTTATATTAATAATTAAACCATTATTACGATCTCTCATTGATGGTATGCACTCCTTGATAATTGCTATTGGTCCAAATAAATTAGTTTGATATGCACTTTTTATATCTGACTCACTAGTTTCCTCTAGTGGACCAGTTATTCCAATGCCGGCATTATTAATTAGTACATCAATATGATTTTCAATACTTAGAATATGTTTTATTGTTTTTTTTATGTCCAAACTAGATGTTATATCACATTTTAATAATTCATACTCTGAAATATCGTATTTATCTGGGTTTCTACAGGTCCCATAAACCTTATATCCTTTTGTAGTTAAAAATAGGGAAATGGATTTTCCTATACCAGATGAAGCGCCTGTAATTAAAATAATTTTAGACATATTAAAAAAAAAAGGGCAAGCTACTTACATCACACCGCTACAACTACCTACCCTTGCTGTGTTCCCACCCTGGGGGAATTAAATAGGAGCTGGTTGTGTAAGACTTGCCCATTGCAAATATATATATGTTTTATTAAATAAATATCTTTAGAAAAAATAATTAATAACTAAATTTGAAAAAAAATTGATAATGATAAATAGACTTTGTTCAATAATAATTTTGCTTTTATTAATCTCTTGTGGCTCTACAAAAAAAGAAAATTTTAACATTGATCTTATAAAAACAAAAGAATATTTAAAAAATAATGATCAAATTGAATTTACTATCAATAACCCCTTAAATAAAAACATTACAAATCTTCAATTTAAAATTGATAATAATTTAGTTTCAAGTCCATTTTTATTAAATAATAATTTAGGTAAAAATATATTAAAAGCTAGTTTTACTGTTGATGATAAAGAATATACTTTAAAAAAAGAATTTATTATTTATTCTTCAATCAAACCAAAAATATATACATATGAAATAATTAACGAGTTTTCACATGACATGAATTCTTACACACAGGGTCTTGAATTTGATAATAATAATTTTTTATACGAGGGGACTGGTCAATATGGATTTTCAATGTTAAAAAAAGTAAATTTTGAATCTGGAGAAGTTCTAGAAAAATTATTTTTAGATAAGTCTTATTTTGGTGAAGGAATTACTATTTTAAATAATAAAATTTATCAGTTGACTTGGAAAAGTAAAATTGGTTTTATATATAATTTAAATGATTTCAAATTAATAAAATCCTTCAACTATAAAAATAGCATTGAAGGTTGGGGTTTATGTAATGACGGTGAATATTTATATAAATCAGATGGATCTGAGAAAATTTGGAAATTAAATAAAAATGATTTGGAAGAAATTAGTTTTGTTAATGTAGTAACCAACAATAAAGTGATTAATAAAATAAATGAACTAGAATGGTTTGANAATAAAATTTATGCTAACACTTATCAGTTTAATAAAGAAGTTGGGTTAATAATAGAACCATCTAATGGTCAAGTTGATGGCGTTATAGATTTTAGTGGACTAAAAGATAAAGTCAAGAACCATCCTAAACTTGATGTTTTAAATGGAATAGCTTACAATAAAAAAAGGGGAACTTTTTTTATTACTGGAAAAAACTGGAATAAATTATTTGAAATTAAAATAATTGAGAAAAATTAGTTAAACAAAAGTCTACCCTTCATTAGTTTGTTTACCTCAACTTTAACTCTACTAATCTCATCTAAGTTTTGAGAATTTTTAATAACTCTATCAATTAAATCTACAATTAGTATCATATCTTTTTCTTTCAAACCTCTTGTTGTTATTGCAGGTGTTCCGAATCTAATTCCAGAAGTAACAAAAGGTGATTTATCATCAAATGGAACCATGTTTTTATTGGCAGTAATATCTGCTTTAACTAATGCTAATTCAGCATCTTTACCTGAAATATTTTTATTCCTTAAATCAATTAACATCATATGATTATCCGTTCCTCCTGAGATAATTTTATAATCTCTTTTAATAAACTCATCTGCCATTGCTTTTGCATTTTGTCTTACTTGAACCATGTAAGACATGAAATCGTCAGTTAATGCCTCACCAAATGCAATTGCTTTTCCTGCGATAACATGTTCTAGTGGACCACCTTGATTTCCAGGAAAAACAGCTAAATCAACTAATGAAGACATTTTTTTTAATGATCCATTTTTAAATTTTAATCCAAAAGGATTATCGAAATCTTCACCCATTAAAATCAGACCTCCTCTTGGCCCTCTCAAAGTTTTGTGTGTAGTTGTGGTTACAATATGACAATGCGGAATAGGATCATTTAAAATTCCTTTTGCAATTAGTCCAGAGGGATGTGAAATATCTGCTAATAAAAATGCATCAACAGAGTCAGCAATTTCTCTAAACTTTTCAAAATCAATATCTCTAGAGTAAGCTGATGCTCCTGCTATAATTAATTTTGGCATTTCTTTTAATGCTATTTTAGATATATTTTCATAATCTAATTCTCCGGTTAATTCATTTACTCCATAAAATACCGGATTATACAATCGTCCGCTAAAGTTAACAGGCGAGCCATGTGTTAAATGTCCACCGTGAGACAAATCAAATCCTAAAATTTTATCACCAGGGTTTAAAAAAGCATGATAAACTGCTGTATTAGCTTGAGATCCAGAATGAGGTTGTACGTTTGCGTATGCTGCTCCAAACAACTCCTTAGCTCTATCAATAGCAATGGTTTCTATTTCATCAACCACTTCGCAACCACCATAATATCTTTTTCCAGGGTAACCTTCTGCATACTTATTAGTTAATACAGATCCAGTAGCCTTCATCACATCTGGGCTAGTGAAATTTTCAGAAGCTATTAATTCAATTCCATTTAATTGTCTTGTTTCTTCTTTTTCAATTAAATTAAAAATTTCTTTGTCCATACTTATTATTGAATATTTAAAAGGCAAATTTAATAACCAAATGATAAATCATAAACAAATTGATAACATATTATTAAAAAATAATTAACAATTTAAAAATTATTTTTTTATGTTTTTAAACGATATGTTAGAATGTGATGAATTATGAACTAACTTTCCATTATTAACAACCATCAACTGAGGCGACTCATGATTTANATTAAAATAAGACGATAATTCGTTCGATAGTTTTTTGTTTTNTANAACATCAATTAAGTAAAATTTTATATTTGAAAAGTCCTTATAATCAAATTCAAATTTCTTTAAAACTATTCTACTTATAATACACCTGTAAGAATGTTTGAATATTACAATAAAATCATCATTATAATTTATATCGTTATTGTCATTCGGCTCAATCCATTTAATTTTAGACATTTTAAAAATACTTGTAACTTTGTTTTGTGAATAAGGCAGTAAATATATTAAATAAAAAAGCAAAATTTGAATATCAGTTACTTGATCAGTATAATGCTGGAATTGTTTTAACTGGAACAGAAATTAAATCCATTAGACTAAATAAAGCCTCAATCTCAGAAAGTTTTTGTGAATTTAATGATAATCAAGAATTGTTTATTGTTAATATGTTTATTGATGAATATGAATTTGGAAATCATTATAATCACAAGACAAAATCTCAAAGAAAACTTCTGTTAAATAAAAAAGAATTAAAAAAACTTAACAAAGATGTTAAGAATTCTGGTCTTACCATTGTTCCATTAAAAGTTTTTATAAATGAAAAAGGATTTGCAAAAATTTTAATATCATTAGCAAAGGGTAAAAAGACTTACGATAAGCGTCAAGTAATAAAGGATAGAGAAAATAAAATACAATTAGATCGAATAAAAAAAATTTAATTTAAATCTTTTAATAATGGAACAAATTTAAAACTTCCATGATTTTCTTTTTCAAATTTTAATTTTGATATTCTTTTGACAACAATCATTTCTTGAACATTTTTTCCTACAGGAATAACCATTATTCCTCCAACCTTGAGCTGAATCAATAATTTTTTGGGAATTTCTTCTGCACCAGCAGTAACTAATATTTTATCAAAAGGTTGTTTTTCATCAAGTCCTTTGTATCCATCTCCATAAAATATGTTATATGATTGATAATTTAATTTTGATAATAATTTTTTTGTTTTTCTATATAATCTATGTTGCCTTTCTATTGTAAATACATTTTTACATATTTCCATTAAAATAGCAGTTTGATAACCCGAACCTGTCCCGATTTCTAAAACTTTATCAGATTTAACTAAATTTAATAATGAAGTTTGAAAAGCTACTGTATATGGCTGTGAAATGGTTTGATTTGAATCAATTGGAAAAGCTTTGTCAAGGTAAGCATAGCTTTCAAAATCACTATCAATAAAGACGTGTCTTGGAACTTTTAGTAATGCTTTTATCACTACAGCGGAATCAATTCCTTTATTAATTAAATTATCTACTAATCTTTTTCTTTGCCCTTGATGTTTTGAAGAGTCTATCATATTAAATTAAAGCTAAAATAAATAAATAAGAATTGTATTTTTGAAAAAAATTAAAAATGATTAATGTTGGTGTAATTGGAATAGGACACTTGGGTTCTATTCATCTTAAATTGTTATTAGAATCAGATTCGTTCAAAGTAATAGGTTGCTTTGATAAAAATACAAGTTTGAAATCTAAAATTAATTCAGATGTATGTTTTTATGAAGATGTAAATCAGCTGATTCTAAAATGTGATGCTTTATTTGTTTGTTCAAACACACCTTCTCATTATGAAATGGTAAAATTGTGTCTGATAAACAATAAACATGTTTTTGTTGAAAAACCCATAACTACTACTTTAGAGGAAGCTTTAGAACTAGTTAAGCTTACAGAAAAAAATAATTTAATAGGTCAAGTTGGCCATGTTGAAAGATTTAACCCTGCTATAACCTCTGTTTTAGATATTATAGATAAACCTAAATTTATTGAATGTCATAGATTGGCTGAATTTAATCCAAGAGGAAATGACGTTTCAGTAGTATTAGATTTAATGATTCATGATATAGATATTGTTCTTAAGGTTATAGATTCAAATATTAAAAATGTTAGTGCTAATGGTGTAGCTGTTATAAGTGATTCTCCTGATATAACTAATGCAAGAGTTGAATTTGAAAATGGGGCGGTTGCTAATTTTACCGCAAGTAGAATATCTTTAAAAAATATGCGAAAAACTAGATTATTTCAAAATAACGCATACATTTCTGTTGATTTTTTAGATAAAAAAAGCGAGGTTGTAAAAATTACTAATTTTCAGGAAGAAAAAAATAATTATGCTATGGTTATAGAAAATATTAAAGGAGAAAAAAAGCAAATTTATTATTCAAATCCAGAATTAAAACCTGTAAACTCAATTATTGAGGAACATAACAATTTTGCAAAATCAATAATTAATAAATCTTCCCCATTAGTTAGTTTTAAAGATGGCTTTAACGCCCTTGAACTTGCTATTAAAATAATTAATAAAGTGGATGGAAATAGTTGAAAATTTAATTAAAATTTCTAAAATAATTCCCGAACATGTTTTACTTGTTGCCGTAAGTAAAACTAAACCGATAAACTCCATTAAATCAGCATATGTTCATGGTCACCGTGATTTTGGAGAAAACAAAGTCCAGGAAATGGTAGAAAAACATGATTCTCTTCCAAAAGATATAAACTGGCACATGATTGGTCATTTGCAAAGAAACAAAGTTAAATTTATAGCACCATTTGTTAATTTAATACACAGTGTCGATAGTTATAGATTGCTTTCTGAAATAAATAAACAAGGGTTTAAAAACAATAGAGTTATTAATATTTTAGTACAAATTGACATATCCAATGACAATACAAAATTTGGTTTTACCTACTCTGAGTTTGATGAGTTAATTAAGTTAAATAAATTGAAAAGTTTAAAAAATATCAAATTAAAGGGAATGATGGGTATGGCCTCTTACACAACAGATTTGTCTTTAATTGAAAGAGAATTTAACGATCTTAATAACTATTTTAAAAAATATAAATTTAATTTAGAATTAGATATCCTTTCTATGGGTATGAGCTCAGATTATGAAATAGCTATAAAATGTAATAGTAATATGATTAGATTAGGAAGCACTATTTTTGGAACTAGAATTAAATAATTAGTAAAATTGTATTCAATATTAGACGTAGAAACAACTGGTGGTAAATTTAATGAGGAAGGAATTACAGAAATTGCGATTTATAGGTTTGATGGGGAAAAAATAGTTGATCAATTTGTAAGTTTAATAAATCCTGAAATTCCTATTCAACCCTTTGTTCAGCAATTAACTGGCATAAATGATAAAATGCTTATTAATGCACCTAAATTTTATCAAATTGCAAAAAGAATTTTAGAAATTACTGAAAATTCTATTCTTGTTGCTCACAACTCTTCATTTGATTACAGAATGTTAAAAATTGAATTCGAAAGACTTGGATATAAGTTCTATATTTCACAGCTATGTACTGTAAAACTTTCAAAAAAAATAATTCCTGATTTAAAATCTTATAAACTTGGAAACTTAGTAAAAAACTTAGGAATACCTATTTCTAATAGGCATAGAGCATCTGGTGATGCATTAGCAACTGTAGAATTATTTAAGCTACTTCTTTTAAAAGACAATGAAAAAGTCATTGTAAACAGTCTAATAACAGAGACCAAACCAAGTTCAAAGAATAAATGGCAAAAGTTGATTAATAAATTACCAAACGATGTAGGGATATACTATTTCCATGATCAAAATGGAAAAATAATATACATAGGAAAGAGTAACAATATAAAAAATAGAGTTAATCAGCATCTAACTGGAAAATCTAAAAAATCATTAAACATTCAATTAGAAGCTTTTGATATAACATTTGAAAGAACTGGAAGTGAATTAATTGCTTTGTTGAAAGAAAACACTGAAATTAAGAAGCATAAACCTAAGTTCAATAAGCTTTTAAAAAAAATTATTAAGAAATTCTGTTTAGAAATATGTGAAAACTTAGATGGTGATAAATATTTAAGAATATGTCATTATGATGACACAGTAAATTATTTAGAATGCTATTCATCATTAAAAACAGCTAATAATAGACTAGAGTTTTTTAAGAAAAAATATGAACTAAGTGACTCAATCAAAAAAAATAATACAAATATTAATCTCTTGATAAAAGACTTAAGTTATAAATTCAAAAACATGTTACTAATAGATAAAGGAAGAGACATTGATGAAAAAAGTGTTATAGTAGTAAAAAACAATAACTATATCGGATATGGGTTTTTTACTCTTAATCATCAAATCAGTAACTTTGAGGTTTTAGATTCGTTGATAGTCAAAAATGAATATATTGAAAATTCTAAGGAGGTTATACTTAAATATTTAAAAAAATATAAAATTGAAAAACTAATTAATTTTGATTGATAATAACTTAAATAAAAAATTAATTACCATTTCTGGCCCTACTGCTTCTGGAAAATCAAAATTAAGTATAGATCTTGCTTTAAAACTAAATTGTTCAATAATTTCCTCAGATTCAAGACAGTTTTATAAGGAGATGAATATTGGGACTGCAGTTCCTTCGAAGATTGAATTATCTAAAGTAAAACACTATTGTGTTCAACATAAATCTGTAATAAATAATTACACTATAAATGATTTTCAAATTGAAGCGTTGGATATTATAAAACATGAATTAAAAATTAATGATCATATTATTATGGTTGGTGGTTCGGGAATGTATATGGACGCAGTAACTCATGGGATGGATACATTTCCCAATATTAGTTCTGAAATTAGCAAAACAGTTAACTCAAATTACAAACTTTTAGGAATCAAATATTTACATGATAAATTAAGAGAATTAGACCCTGAATATCTATTAACAGTAGATATTAATAACCATAGAAGGTTGATCAGAGCCCTTGAAGTATCATTGTGTTCAAACAAACCATATTCATCCTATCTTGGAAATAAAAAAATAAATCACAATTTTCAAATAATTAATACTGCAATTAAAAGCGATCGAGCTACTCTTTATGAAAGAATTAATAATCGAGTTGATGAAATGATAAATAAAGGTCTTTTAAATGAGGTAAAAGATTTATTTAAATATAAAGATTTACGTAGCCTAAATACAGTTGGTTACAAAGAGTTATTTCTTTTTCTTGAAAATAAAATCTCCCTAGAAATTGCAATTAATGAAATTAAAAAAAACTCGAGAAGATATGCTAAGAGACAAATGACTTGGTTAAGAAAAAAAAAGGATATTGTATGGATTGAAAATAATATAAATTCCGATGATCTATTAAAAATTATACATCAAAGTAATTTAAAATATTAGTTTCAATTCTTTTATCTAGTCTATTCAGTTCTTCTTTGACAAATTCTAAACCAGTTATTTTCTCATATAATTCTATATATCTATTTGATACTCCTTTTATGTAATCATTAGACATTTCTGGAATTATTTGATTTTCTTTTCCTTGAAATCCATTGGAAATCAACCATTGTCTAACAAATTCTTTAGACAATTGTTTTTGTGGTAGTTTAGAATTTTGTAAGTCTAAATAACTATCTAAATAAAAATACCTTGANGAATCGGGAGTATGAATTTCATCTATTAAAATAATTTGACCGCTTTTATTTTTTCCAAACTCATATTTTGTATCAACAAGTATTAAACCTTGATTTTTGGCTATTCTAGATCCTTCTTCAAATAACTTTAATGAATAATCTTCCAGTTTTAAATAATCCTCCTCATTTACAATGTTGTTCAAAAGTATTTCTTCTCTTGAAATATCTTCATCGTGAGATCCGTTGTCCGCTTTAGTAGTAGGTGTTAAAATTGGATTTACAAATTTATCATTTTCAATCATTCCATCAGGCATAACTACTCCACATATTTTTCTTTCACCAGATTTATAAAGTCTTGCTGCATGACCTGATAAATACCCTCTGACAACCATTTCAACTTTAAAAGGTTCGCATGCTTGCCCAATAGAAACGTTTGGATCTGGAGAAGAAATAAGCCAATTTGGAACTATATGAGAGGTAGCATCAAGCATTTTACAAGCAATTTGATTTAAAATTTGACCCTTGTAAGGAATTCCTTTCGGAAGAACAACGTCAAATGCAGATAATCTGTCGGTTGAAATCATTACTAAAACATCATTTTTAAATTTATAAACTTCTCTAACTTTTCCAGAATACTTAGAAAGCTGGTTTGGAAAATTAAAATTTGTTTCAGTTAATGTGTTCATATTAATTAATTAGAGTGTTCAGTGTTTTTATAAGCTTCTATGATTCTTTTAACAACTTGGTGTCGAATAACATCAGAGTCGTCTAGATATATCATTTTTATACCTTCAATATTTTTAAGGACTAAGTTTGCTTCTTTTAAACCGGACATTACTCTTCTTGGTAAATCAATTTGACCTGGATCTCCGTTAATCATAAACTTAGCATTAACGCCCATTCTTGTTAAAAACATTTTCATTTGATTATGAGTAGTGTTCTGACCTTCGTCAAGAATAACAAAAGCATTGTCAAGAGTTCTTCCTCTCATATAAGCCAATGGTGCTATTTCTATAACTCCTCTTTTTAAATAATCATCAAGTTTATCTGTGTCAATCATTTCTTTGAGAGCATCATACAAAGGCTGCATGTAAGGGTCTAATTTATCTTTCATGTCACCAGGCAAAAAACCGAGGCTCTCACCCGCTTCCACAGCAGGTCTAGTTAAAATAATTTTTTTAACAATTTTGTCCTTTAATGCCTTGACAGCTACTGCTATTCCAGTATAGGTTTTTCCTGTTCCTGCAGGGCCTATTGCAAAAACCATATCATTATTAATAAATGCATCAACAATTTTAATTTGATTAATTGTATGAGCTTTAATTTTTTTCTTTCCAACTCCATGTAATATTAATTTACCTCTTAATGAACTAATTAGTTTTTCACCTTGACCAGACATTATTGAAGTAATGGTTTTATCATTGATACTATCGTTATCTTTCATAATCATGATCAATGAATCTAATCTTATTCTTAACTGAGTAATTAAAGCCTCATCTCCGCTGGCAACAATTCTATCCCCTTTAATAATAATCTTAATTGAGGGAAAATTATTTTTAATAATTTTTACGACATCAAAGTTTTTTTTATCAAAAAACTCTACAGGATGAATGTCTTTTATAAAATATTCTAGTTTTTTCAAATTACTTATGTTTTATTAAAGGCATATTGTAAATTTATATAATTTTTAGCCTTAAATATTATTTTATTATCATTAAATGAGTGTAATAACTTTAACAACAGATTTTGGAATTAAAGATCATTATGTTGGTTCTGTAAAAGGTGCTTTATTTAATGAATTAGAAAATGTGAACATCGTTGATGTTTCTCATAACATATCTCCATTTAATATTGTAGAAGCAGCTTATATTGTTGAAAACAGTTATAAAAATTTTCCAGAGGGATCTATTCATATAATTGGAGTTGACTCCGAAAAAACAATTGAACAAAGTCATTTAGTAATCAAATTAGATAATCATTTTTTTATATGTGCAAACAATGGAATTATGTCTTTACTGGCTTCAAAAATAAATCCTGAAAAAATTATTGAAATTAATATTCATAATGATAAAGTCACTACATTCTCNGTGATTGATGTATTTGTCAAAATCGCAGCACATATATACAGAGGCGGTTCAATTGATTTGGTAGGAAATCANATTTTTAAACTNAAAGAATTATATAATTTAAATCCTATTTTAAATGAAAAATCTAACGAAATTTCAGGAAATGTAATTTATGTTGATAATTATGATAATGTAGTTACGAACATTTCTAAAAAAACTTTTATTGAATTTGGAAAATCTAGATCTTTTGAGATTAATGCAAGGAATTATATTTTTAAAGAAATAGTTAGTTCTTACGGAAATGCTATCAGATTCGATATTAAAAAAGAAAACAGGAAAGAAATTGGTAAAAAAATTGCATTATTTAATAAATCTAATTACCTCGAACTTTCTATATACAAAAGCAATCCTGAAACTTTTGGAGGTGCGGCCAGCTTATTTGGATTAAATTATAGAGATGTAATAACTATTAAATTTAATTAACCAGTGTTAATAAATATGTTTTATTTTAACGATAGTTTCTAATATATTTATTGATTATTAATATAATCTATGAAATTTATAGCATCAAGCTCATTATTACTAAAAAACATTCAGGTTTTAGGTGGTATTTTAAACACAAATAACACTCTGCCTATTTTAGATTATTTTTTATTTAATATTTCTGAATCTGTACTAAAAATAACTGCGTCAGATTTAGAAACGACTTTAAGTGCGGAAATTAAAATAGAATCTGAAGACAACGGCTCAATAGCTGTTCCCGCTAAGTTGCTAATAGATACTTTAAAAACATTTCCAGAACAACCACTTACGTTTAATATACTAGATAACAATACCATTGAAATAAGTTCAAATCATGGAAAATATGCGTTAGCTTATGCAAAAGGAGAGGAATTTCCAAAGACATTGCCTATAACAGATCCTAACAACTCTTCTATATCTTCAAAAGTTTTATATGAGGCTATAAACACTACTATATTTGCATCAGGAAACGATGATTTAAGACCTGTTATGAGTGGTGTCTTTTTTCAATTTTCAAGTGAAAACTCAACTTTTGTAGCAACAGATGCTCACAAATTAGTAAGATACGTAAGAACTGACTATAAATCTGATAAACTTGTTGAATTTATAATGCCCAAAAAACCTTTAAATATTTTAAAAGGTATTTTAGCTACTAATGAATTTGATGTTAAAATTGAATTTAATGATAGTAATGCAAAATTCACTTTCTCAAATTTGTCTTTAACTTGTAGATTAATTGACGGCAAATATCCAAACTATGAAGCTGTTATTCCTAAAGAAAACCCAAATGTTTTAACTATTGACAGATCTTTGTTTTTAAACTCTACCAAAAGGGTGAGTATTTTTTCTAACAAAACAACTCATCAAGTTAGACTTAAAATCACAGGTAATGAATTAATTATCTCTGCAGAAGATTTAGATTATAGCAATAAAGCTGAGGAAAGATTAATTTGTAATTATAATGGAGATGATATGCAAATTGGTTTTAATTCAAGGTTTTTAACAGAAATGTTATCAAACTTAAATTCTAATGAGGTTAAATTAGAACTGTCACTTCCAAATAGAGCTGGAATTCTAACACCAACAAATTCTGGTTCTGAAGCTGAAGAAATCACTATGCTGGTAATGCCAGTTATGCTAAATAATTAAAGATAATAATCTGTTCTAATGAAATGTGATTTTTTAGAATCTATCATTTCCCTTAAAATACCCTTATTGAGTTCATTGTCTTTTGAGGCAACAAATGTTCTTATTGAAAATGATCTAAGTGCATCATGAACACTTAATGTAGCTACTGCAGAATCTTTTCTTCCTGTAAATGGATAAATATCTGGCCCTCTTTGACAAGCACTATTTAAATTCACTCTACATACTAAATTTACCATAGAATCAATTATTGGGCCTAATGTATCTACATCCTTGCCAAAGATACTTACTTGCTGCCCATAATTAGAAGCAGACATGTCTTTAATAGGAGTTGATATGTCAGAAAATGAAATTATTGGTATTACAGGACCAAACTGTTCCTCTTTATAAACTTTCATTTCCTTTTTTACTGGATATAATACTGCTGGAAAGACAAAATTCTTTTGTTTATTCCCACCCTTTTTATTTAATATTTTTGCGCCTTGACTAATAGCATCATCAATTAAGTCAGAAATATATTTAGGCTTTGCTGGCTCAGGCAAAGGAGTTAACAATGTGTTTTCCCAGGGAAGACCTAGCTTTAATTCATCCACAGCCTTGACAAATTTAGATAAGAACTCATCTTTAATTTCATCGTGGACATATAATATTTTCAGAGCTGTACATCTTTGACCATTAAACGATAGAGTACCTGAAATACATTCTTTAACAGTTAAGTCAATATCCGCATCTTTTAAAATTATTCCAGGATTTTTTGCTTCTAAACCTAAAACTAATCTTAATCTGTTTTTTTGGGGATGTAAATCTTGTAAAGAAATAGCTGATGAACTATGGCCAATTAAGGCTAAAACATCAACTTTTCCACTTTTCATAATTGGAGTGGCTATCTCTCTTCCTCTACCAAAAACTATATTCACAACACCGTCAGGAAAAGATTCTTTAAAAGCCTCTAATAATGGTGCAATTAATAAAACTCCATGTTTTGCTGGTTTAAAGATTGTTGTATTTCCCATTATAATAGCAGGTATCAATAATGCAAAAGTTTCATTTAAAGGATAATTATATGGACCTAAACATAATACCACACCAAGTGGACCTCTTCTTATTAAAGCTCTTACACCAGATTTATTTTGAAAAGTAGCTCCCTTTCTATCAATCCTTTTATACTCAACAATTGTATCATTTATGTATTCTACTGTTCTATCAAATTCTTTTCTTGAATCATTTAAATTCTTTCCAATTTCCCACATTAAAAGTTTAACAATCTCTTCTCTTTTAGTTTTCATTTTTTCTACAAAAGATTCCATACATTGAATTCTTTCATAAACCTTCATAGTAGGCCAAACTCCTTGTCCATAATTAAATGCAGTGTGAGCAGCATCTAATGCTTTTAAAGCATAATCACCTGACATTTCTGGCGTGTTTCCAATAAGTAATGGCTTATCATCATTTTTAACACTAAGTAATGTAGAATAAACTTGAGTGTGTTTTCCGTCCCAATTACTTATTTTGCCATTAATCAAATATTCATTATGATTAATTACTTTATTAATTTGATATTCTTTTGGAACCATATTCATAGTTTTAATTTTAATTAAACAATTGTTTTCATTGAAGTCATTGATGTTCTTAGCTTCTTTCCTATTAATTCAACAGGATGAGATCTTATAATTTCGTTCACTTTAATTAATTCTGTATTATCAATCTGTTTTGAATGAAGAAAAGGTTTGCCGATGTGTTTTGATTCAATTGTTTTAAAAAAATCTTTCAATAACGGTTTGCATGCATGATCAAATAAATAACAGCCATATTCAGCTGTGTCGGATATAATCCTGTTCATTTCAAATAATTTTTTCTTAGCTATTAAATTAGCTATTAAAGGAGTTTCGTGGAGAGATTCATAGTAGGCAGATTCATCAATAATACCCGAGTTTGTCATTGTTTCAAATGCTAATTCAACACCTGACCTTATAAAAGCTACCATTAGTAATCCATTATCAAAAAATTCTTGTTCGGAAATCTCATCTTTGCAGGGTGAAGTTTTTTCAAATGCAGTTTTTTCAGTTTCAGCTCTCCAACTCAACAGGTTAATATCGTCATTATTCCAGTCTTCCATCATAGTTGAGGAAAAATGTCCCGACATAATATCATCCATATGTTTGTTAAATAATGGTCTCATTATGTCTTTTAAATCTTCTGAAAGATTAAAAGCTTCAATTTTAGCCGAATTATTTAATCGATCCATCATGTTTGTGATACCACCGTGTTTTAATGCTTCAGTAATAGTTTCCCAACCGTATTGAATTAATTTCGAGGCATATGCTGGATCAATTCCGTTTTGTACCATATTATTAAACGAAAGTATTGAACCTGTTTGTAATACTCCACATAAAATTGTCTGTTCACCCATTAAATCTGATTTAACTTCGGCGACAAATGACGACTCCAAAACACCTGCTCTATTGCCGCCAGTAGCAACTGCATAAGCTTTTGCAACATCCATACCAATATTTAATGGATCATTTTCAGGATGAACTGCTATAAGTGTTGGAACACCAAAACCTCTTTTATACTCTTCTCTTACTTCACTTCCAGGACATTTAGGAGCAACCATAATTACTGTTATGTCATTTCTAATCTCCATTCCCTCTTCAACTACATTAAAACCATGTGAATAAGACAGAACTGAATTTTTTTTCATTAAAGGCATCAAATTGGTTACTACACTGGTGTGATTTTTATCAGGTGTTAAGTTTAAAACCATATCTGAACTTGGAATCAGTTCCTCAAAAGTTCCTACTACAAAATCATTTGATGTTGCATTTATATAAGAATCTCTTTTCTGTGAAATTGCTTCCTTTCTTAATGCATAAGAGATATCAAGACCAGAATCCCTCATGTTAAGGCCTTGATTCAAGCCCTGTGCACCACAACCTATAATAACAATTTTTTTACCAAGTAATACAGAAACTCCATCTGAAAACTCAGAGGAGTCCATGAATCTACATTTACCTAATTGATCAATTTTTTGACTTAACGGTAATTTATTAAAATAATTTTTCATAATTTATTTATCTGTATTTAATCCAAGTAAATTGGAAATATTCATTGGTTCTTTAGAAACCGAAATTCTTCCTGATCTTACAAATTGTAATAACCCGTAAGGTTCCAATTCTTTATACAATTTCTCTGTGTCATCTCTCCATCCAGTTTTTTCTATAACAAAATAANTTGGTGAAACTGTTACAATGTTAGCCTGACTATTTTTAATAATCTTTTGAATATGTTTTTCATCAAAAAGTGATTTTGACTTAACTTTATAAAGAGCTGTTTCTAGAAATATAGTTTGATCATCAGTATGATAAAAAGAAGCTATTACTTCAATTTGTTTTTCTATCTGTTTAATAATCCTTTTTATTGAAAATTCAGTTGATTTAACTACAATAACAAATCTGAATATATTATCAATTTCTGAAGGCGATGTTGTCAGACTTTCAATATTTATATGACGTTTTAAAAATATTGCAGAAATTCTGTTTAATAAACCTATGTTATTTTCAGTGTAAATTGATACAGTGTATGTATTTTTTAAATCTTTCATGTTATTCTAATCTAATATCTGAAACTGAAGCACCTGTCGGAATCATTGGAAATACGTTATCCTCTTTTTCAACAGAAACTTCTAAAAAATAAGGTTTTTTAGATTTTATCATTCTATTCACTGCTTCTTTCAAATTTTTCCTTTCACTCACCTTTTCAGCTTCCAAATAATATCCTTTAGCTATAGTTACAAAATCAGGATTTACAAGTTCTGTAGAGGCATACCTTTTTTCAAAAAACATTTGTTGCCATTGTCTGACCATTCCTAAAAAATTGTTATTTAAAACAACAATTTTAACCGCACTACCAGTTTGAAAAATTGTGCCTAATTCTTGAATTGTCATTTGATATCCTCCGTCACCTATAACAGCGACAACTTCTCTATCAGGTGCTCCCATTTTAGCACCAAGAGCCGCAGGAAGTGCAAAACCCATGGTTCCTAATCCGCCAGAGGTAACATTAGATTTAGATTTATTAAATTTAGCATACCTACAAGTAACCATTTGATGCTGTCCAACATCTGTTACAATAATTGCATCTCCATTCGTCGAATTATTAATTTCTTTAATAACTTCAGCCATTGTTAATCCGTTCTTTGTTGGATTAATTTCTTTATTAATAACTTTTTTAAATTCAATTTCATAATGTAATGAAAATTTATCTAACCAACTTTTATGAGAATTTTTATTAACCATTGATGTTAATAAAGGAATAGTTTCTTTAATGTTTCCTAAGACTGAAATATCACACTCAACATTCTTATTTATTTCTGCAGGGTCAATTTCCATATGAATAATCTTAGCTTGCTTAGCGTAAGTCTCTAAATTACCCGTNACACGATCATCAAAACGCATTCCTATAGCTATTAGCAAATCACATTCGTTAGTTAAAACGTTGGGACCATAATTTCCGTGCATTCCAACCATTCCTACATTTAAATAATGTTCAGTAGGTAAGGCAGACAACCCTAAGATGGTCCAAGCTGAAGGTATTCCTGTTTTCTCTATAAATTCCTTAAATTCATTTTCAGCTTCACCCAAAATAACACCTTGTCCAAAAACAATAAATGGTTTTTTTGATTCATTAATTAAATGACTAGCTTTTTTGATTTGATCAGTTGAATAATCGGGAACTGGTTTGTAACTTCTTACAGAAAAACATTTATTATACTGAAAACTCATTAATTCAAATTGAGCATCTTTTGTAATATCTATTAAAACAGGACCCGGCCTTCCTGTCCTAGCAATATAAAATGCTTTAGCCAAAATCTCTGGAATATCTTTAGCTTGAGTTATTTGACAATTCCATTTTGTAACAGGCGTTGATATGCCAATTATATCAGTTTCTTGAAAAGCATCAGAACCAAGTAAATGTGATGCGACTTGACCAGTTATGCAAACCATTGGAGTTGAATCTATTTGAGCATCTGCAATTCCTGTAACTAAATTAGTAGCCCCAGGGCCGGATGTAGCCATGACTACTCCTACTTTTCCTGAAACTCTTGAAAAGCCTTGAGCAGCATGAGTAGCACCTTGTTCATGTCTAGTTAAAACGTGATTTAATTTATCTTGAAACTTATACAACTCATCATATATAGGCATAATTGCACCTCCAGGATAACCGTATATTAAATCTACACCTTCTTCAATTAATGTCCTTATAACTGCCTCTGCACCTGATATTTTCTTATTATTACTCATTAATTATCTGTAACACATCCTTTAGATGCATTTGAAACATTTTTGCAATATTTATATAATATTCCGTTTTTAAACTTAAGTTCTGGTTTAATCCAATTATTTTTTCTTTTTGTCAATTCTTCTTCTAAAATATCTAAAGATATTGAATTAGTAATCGCATCAATGATTATGTTATCGTTATTTTTTATAAGTGCTATGTTACCTCCGTCTTGAGCTTCAGGACAAATATGACCAACGACAAAACCATGAGTACCACCTGAAAATCTACCATCTGTTATTAATGCTACTTCCTTTCCTAATCCACAACCCATTATTGCCGATGTAGGTTTTAACATTTCGGGCATTCCTGGCCCACCCTTTGGACCTACATAACGTATAACAACTACATTACCTTTTTTAACTAATCCATTTTTTATACCATCATTAGCTTCCTGTTCAGAATCAAAAACAATAGCTTTTCCTGAAAATTTTAGACCTTCTTTTCCAGTAATTTTTGCAACTGACCCTTTTGTAGCTATATTTCCGTATAAGATTCTAATATGTCCAGAATCTTTAATAGGTTCTGAGATTGGTTTTATTACATTTTGATTAAAATCTAATGATTTTACATCTTCTAAATTTTCTTTTATTGTTTTTCCAGTAACTGTCATGCAGTCTCCATTTAACAAATTATTTTCTAACATATATTTCATTACAGCTGGAACTCCACCAACATCATGAAGGTCTTCCATAAGAAATTTTCCGCTAGGCTTTAAATCTGCTAAAAAAGGAGTCTTTTCTGAAATTTTTTGAAAATCGTCAATTGTAAAATTAATATTAGCACTTTTAGCAATGGCAAGCATGTGAAGAACAGCATTTGTTGATCCTCCTAAAACTGTTATTAATCTTACAGCGTTTTTAATAGATTCTTTAGTAACTATGTCTAAAGGTTTTAAATCAAGATTAATTAAATTAAAAATTGCTTTTCCAACTAAATCGCATTCTTTAGTTTTTTGAGAACTAGTTGCAGGATTTGATGAATTATACGGAAGTGACATACCCATTGCCTCTATTGCAGACGACATGGTGTTTGCAGTATACATTCCACCGCAGGCACCAGCACCTGGACAGGCATTTTTTATAATATTACTAAATTCATTTTCATCAATTTTTCCAGAAACTTTTTCACCCCAAGCTTCAAATGCTGAAACAACATCAAGTTTCTTTCCATTATGACACCCAGGAGCAATTGTTCCACCATAAACTAAAATTGATGGTCGATTGAGTCTTAGCATTGAAATTAATGCACCAGGCATATTTTTATCACAACCAACAACAGTAATTAAAGAATCATAAGCCATTGCTTGTACAACAGTCTCAATTGAATCAGCGATAATATCACGAGAAGGAAGTGAATATCTCATGCCTTGAGTTCCCATTGAAATACCATCACTAACTCCAATTGTATTAAATATTAATCCAATTAATTCATTTTTATTAATACCATCTTTAATATTCTTAGAAAGATCATTTAAATGCATATTACAAGGATTACCCTCATAACCAGTACTAGCAATACCAACAAACGGCTTAGATAAATCCTTAGTAGTTAATCCAATTGCATGAAGCATTGCTTTAGCGGCTGGCTGAGTAGGATCTTGGGTGACGGCTTTACTATATTTATTTAAACTCATTTCTAAAAAAAAACCCCTTATCTAAAGAGAAGGAGTAAAAATTAATACTATATAAAAGTAAACAAAAAATCAATTAATTTACCTCATCATTAATTTAATTCATATTTTTATCAAAATCATAATTTAATTATTCTAAAAAACCCTTTTTTTATGGATAAATCATTAAAATCAACAATTGACAATCAAAAAAACTATTTTAAATCAAAAAAAACATATAATGTCGACTTTAGAATTCAAAAATTAAAAGATCTTTTAAATGAGATTAAATCAAGCGAAAAAGAAATAGAATTAGCTTTATTTAATGACTTAGGTAAATCAAAAGGAGAAAGTTATTTAACTGAGATACATTTTGTTTATTCCGAAATTAAAATTGCTCTTAGAAATTTAAAAAAATGGACCAAAAGAAAAGCTGTTAAATCTACCCTACTAAATTTTCCATCATCTGATTACATAATTGCTGAACCCTATGGAAACACACTCCATATTTCACCTTGGAACTACCCTTTTCAATTATCAATTGCTCCACTAATCGGAGCAATAGCAGCTGGAAATACGGTTCTTTTAAAACCATCTGAATACTCTGAACAAACAAGTCAAATATTAAATAAAATTTTAAGTTCAGTTTTTGATAAAGGTCACGTAGATGTTGTTCTCGGTGGTCCTGATATATCAACTAAATTATTAGAATTTAAATGGGATTATATCTTTTTCACAGGAAGTGTTAGCGTTGGAAAAATTATAGCAAAAGCTGCTGCTACAAACTTAACACCTACAACTCTTGAACTTGGCGGAAAAAACCCTTGTATAGTTGACGAAACTGCTTCAATTAAGGTCACAGCAAAACGAATAGTGTGGGGAAAATTTACAAACTGTGGTCAAACATGTATAGCTCCTGATTTTTTAATTGTAAATAAAAAAATAAAAAACGATTTAATTAAAGAATTAATTGCCCAAATTATTAAAACCTATAGTGATGATGTTATAAAATGTGAAGAATATGGAAGAATTATTAGTGATAAACACATGAAATATCTTAATTCATTGCTCAAGAACGAAAAAATATTGCATGGTGGTAAATTTGATATGAATAGTAAGTTTTTTGAACCAACAATAGTAGAAGTTGAAAATTTAGATTCTAAAATAATGGAAGATGAAATATTTGGACCAATATTACCTATTATTGAATATAGTGATTTTAAAGAGGTTGATGAATTAGTAAATAAATATTCACATCCTTTAGCATTATATATTTTTACTAACAGAAGTGAATTTGGAAAAAAATTTTTAGAATCTCACCCATTTGGAGGTGGTGCTATTAATGATACTGTTATGCATATAGCAAATGATAGACTGCCTTTTGGAGGAGTTGGACAAAGTGGTATGGGAAAATACCATGGAGAATCAACATTTGATACATTTTCTCATTTCAAGCCATACATTTCTAAGCCTCTATGGATAGATCCTCCATTGAGATATCCTCCTTTTAAAAATAAGATAAGTTTCTTAAAAAAAATATTAAATTTAATTTCATAAAATGAAGAATGAAAAATCGGTTTCTGACGCTATAAAATATCGTAGGTCTGTAAGACTTTTTAATAATGATGACATCGACCCTGAGAAAGTTAAAAAATGCTTATTTAATGCAAGCTTAGCCCCCAACAGTAGTAACCTTCAATTATGGGAATTTATTCATGTTAGCGATAAAAAAATTCTAAAGAAATTATCAAAAGCTTGCTTTAATCAAAATGCTGCTAAAACGGCTAATCAATTAGTTGTTATTGTTGTAAGAAAAGATCTTTGGAAAGAAAGAGCTCAATGGAATGTTGATGTTATTACAACGCAATCAAAAAATAATGAAATTTCTAAAAAAAGATTAAAACAAGCGCATGCTTATTATAAAAAAATTATTCCAACATTATACACAGATTTTTTTGGTATTATCGGATTAATTAAAAGTATAATATTTCAAACTATTGGATTGTTCAGACCAACCATGAGACAGGTTACAAGTTCAGATACAAGAATTGTTGCTCACAAAAGCGCTGGATTAGCAGCTCAAAACTTTATGTTAAGTATGTCAGGAATTGGTTATGACACTTGTCCTATGGAGGGATCAGATACTTTAATGGTAAAAAACATATTAAATCTTCCATATAAATCTGAAATAAATATGGTTATAGGGTGTGGAATTAGAACAAAGGAAGGGATTTATGGAGATCAATTAAGAGTTCCTTTTAAAGATGTATATCGTTATATTTGACAAATTTTATTAATGAACACATCTCTTTTCAAAGAAATATGTAGTACTTATGCTACAGGAGTTACTATAATAACCTCTAAAGACAATAATATAGATTATGGATTTACAGCTAATTCATTTACATCTGTTTCTATTGATCCACTATTAGTTTTATTTTGTTTAAACAAAGAAGCTAAATCAAATATCCCTTTAAAAAAAAATAGTTTTTTTAATGTAAGTATCTTAAGTAATGTTCAAAAAGATATTTGTTATCAGTTTGCTAATAATAAATTAAGTCAAAAAGAAAGGTTTAGTGGAGTTGAAACAACTAAATCCAAAAATAATGTAAAAATAATATCAAATTCTTGTTCTTTTCTTGAATGTAAAATAACAGACGTAATAAGTGCTGGA
>JGI26119J46589_1000067_pt1 | contig 22500 bp, 17 predicted proteins | sample AOAMet_54_BLW_10_2_FD_46589 | JGI IMG/M metagenome (IMG submission 46589)
GGAGAAACGCCCCGAGCCAGCAAGTCAAAGACTGTGTTCGCTGCCCTCGGCACCGAAATTCTTCTCCACTCCGCTCCCGGCGTCGTTGCAGTTGCTTGTCAATCTCAGCACGCAGCTGAAGTTCAAATCTGCCTCGCAGAATTGGGCGCAAAGGCTGTTCAAATTCCATCAGGAGAAGGATCTCCTGCAAAGAAGGCAGCAGCCGTTCGGGATGAAATGACAACACTCGAAAATACAATTGCATCTTCCCGTGAAGCACTCGATGCTTGGGTTGACCGAAACGCTCGTTCCCTCGTTGCTCTCGAAGAATTCCTAACCCGGGAAGACGCAATATACACCGCACCTACGTTAGTTGCAGTAAGTGACCAAGCATTTGCCTTGGATGGATGGGTTCCTACTTCTCAAGGCGACATGGTCAAGGCAGAACTTGGCAAGATTGCATCGCACGTAGCAGTCGATGCTTACGTCGATCCTCATCACGGCCATGGCCACGATGACCACCATGACGATGCTCCAACGCATGCTAAGGAATTGGTCATGCTATCGGATTATTTGCTCAAGACGAAGCAATCTGTGTTCCAATTCTTCAAGTCAATCGACCTCGACGACTCTGGAAAAATTGATTCCTACGAATTCCAGCAAGCACTGAAGTCCTCAAACATCGGGGATCTCCCACCTTGGGACATCGGCCCACTGGTTCAGGCACTTGACTTGGATGGAGACGGCAAAATCAACCTGCCAGAACTCGACATCGCTNTGACAATGGTTCGAGCAACTCCGGTACAAGACGACCANCATGAGGAACCCGCTCCTCCAATCGAATTTGACAACGGAACGGCCACTCAGCCATTCGAACTTCTTGTCGATCTCGTTGGCCGCCCTAAGTACGGTACGTTCGAGCCTTCGATGCTCATTATGATGACCTTCCCGTTCATGTACGGGATGATTCTTGGCGATTGGGGTTATGGTGTTGTGTTGCTAGCGCTTTCATTCTGGCTCGGCTCCAAACCATTCGCAGTTGACCCCCTTGCGCAAAAAGGCATGACAGTCCTCCGATGGATGGGTGTTTGGTGTGTCATCTGGGGCATCATCTTCGCAGAAGGCTTTGGCTTTGTGTGGGATGGCAGCATGTATGATACGGCCGGCGTCCTGAAAGACGGATACCGTTGGGGCCCTGACATCGCAATCCTCACCAGTTTCTACGATTGGGCCCACGATGTGTTGGTCATGCCTGAATCTCTCGCAGTGTTGCTCGGCTTGGGCGACAGCAGTCATCCATTTGTGATGATGCCTTTCCACCGAGCCAGTGCAGGTCACGGCCTCGAGCAATATGTTTCACTTGCTGTGTACCTCGGCGTTTTCCACATCTTCGTTGGTCTCATCATTGGATTCAAGAACGTCAACAAGGCGCACGGCCTTGATGCAGCATTCTTTGAGAAAGGATCCTGGTTGATGATCCTCATCGGCGGTTTCATGATTTGTCGAAACTTCATCATGGGCTACAACGACTTGTTCGAAGTGCAACTGTTGTGGAACTTCCTGCTCATCGGCGGAATCCTCTGCCTCATCGTCGGTCTCGCNATTTACGAAGGCTTTGGTTGGGCTGGTGGCATCCTCATGGGTCCAATTGAAACCTTTGGNTTGCTCGCAAACACCCTCTCCTACCTCCGAATTATGGCGGTTGGTGTCGCAGGTGTCAAAATCGCAGAAGTCTCCATCATCATGGGTTGGGAGAACATCTTGGTTGGCTTAGAAAACGGTGGGGCTTCTGGTTATCTTACCGCAGCGCTCTGCTTTGTCATCTTCATGTTCGTGCAAGTCTTCGCTCTTGCCCTTGGCATCCTCTCCCCTACAATTCACGCAGCCCGNCTCCACTTTGTGGAATGGATGGGCAAATTCTACGACGGATCCGGCCGTGCATTCGCACCGCTCGGTGGCCGTTCCCTCCACGTTGAGGGTCAATCATAGTCCACGGACACTAAAAAAAATCGGAGGTAGCAAATATGAACGCAAACACCCTAAAAACGAGCCTAAGAACATTGATCCTACTGGCAGCCATCACCATGGTTGCTCAAGGAGCAGCAGCAGCAGACGCAGCAAACGCCAGTGATGGTGACGGATACACAGCAATCGGACACGGTATCGCCCTCGGCCTTGCCGCAATCGGTGCTGGATGGTCCCAATCCGCAATCGGCAGCGCAGCTGTTGGTATGCTCGCAGAAGACGGAAGCAAGTTCGGCCCAGCATTGATTTTCACTGCTTTGCCGGAATCCATCGTCATTCTCGGTGCACTACCACTCTTCCTATGAAGACGCCCAATGATGGAAGGGCCGGGTTTCCGGCCAATTGAAATCAAACCACAGGAGAAATCACTATGACGCTTGAAACACTTGCAAAAGACATCTCGAAATCAGCTAAGGCGGAAGCCGAAGCAATGATCGCAGAGGCCAAAAAAGAGGCTGATGCGATTGTTGAAGAAGCGACTGAAAAGGCAACAACAATCCGCGAAGAAGCGGCCACCCGCACCGAACGCGAAGCAACTCAGATTGCCCGTGAAGTGGTTGCGAGTGCTCGCCAAGCCAACCAGAAAGAAATCCTCGTCGCTCGCCGAAAGGTGCTTGACGAAACCCTGGCGGCTACACGTGCTGAACTCAGCAGCCCGAAGATGAAAGGACGAGCAAGCTTGCTCAAGTCCTTGATGGCAAAGGCTGACAAAATCGGAAAGGACTTCAACGTCCGTCCGGTTGAAATGGATCGAAAGGCACTCACAGAACTTGCTGGAAAGCGAGGGATGGGTGACGCAGTCGATGGCCTCGGGGGCTTTGTCCTCGAAGCGACCGATGGTTCAGTTTCGTATGACATGCGCTTCGATACTCTTCTGGAATCCTCTTGGAAAGACCAGTTGAGTGCAACAACCAACATACTGTTTGAGTGAGGGATGAAGATGGCTATGACAGGTAACACCCCCTACGTTGCTGCCCGGGCAAAGGCTCGTCGGCAGAAACTTGCGGATCGTGCCCGTCTGCGCCAACTCATCAGTCAATCGCCTGACCAGTTGACAGTCGCCATCGGTGACATCGGCTATCGGTCTGAAATGGACATGTATGCAGGTCGTTTGACGGGCGGAGATTTGGTAGAAGCAGCACTTGCCCACAACCTCGAACATGAACTCGAGGCTATGGTTAACTTGTGCAGCGGAAAAATCCGAACCATTGTCGAGATTTACACGAACCGTTACGAATACCATAACGCAAAGGTTGTGTTGCGCTCAGTTGCAAACAACGTCGACATGGAGAAAGTGACTCGCTCAATTCTTCCTGAATTGAATGATATTAACACTCCGTGGCTCAAAATCATCGAAAGCTCTGACGATTTGCGCTCTGCGGTCGTTCAAATGCGCCGTAAAAACTTCGGCTCCGCCTTAGGAGCAGTCGCAGAAGACGGTCGACTTTCGGACTACGAAGACGCTCTCGATCGTCACTACTTCGCCAACGCTTTAGCGGCACTGAAAGGTACTCGGGCAGATGTCCGGTTCCTCAAGGGCTTGCTAAGCGCTGAAATCGACCATCGAAACATCCTCAACGTGTTAGAAGCAGAAGCAGTTGGATTTTCCAACGACCTCATCGTCGATATGCTCATCCCAGGCGGACGAGTTGTGCCAAAGCGTGCCTTTTCCACCATTGCTACCGGTGGTAAAGATGCCATGCTCGGCCTTCTCAGAACTGCATCCCGCTTTGACGCAACGACGTTTGAAGAAGCACTTGCCCGCTCTGAGCAAGAGCACAGTTTGGATGCTGTTGTGACCTTCCTAAAAGAACGAGAACTGAAGATGATGGCTCGCATGAGTTTCCTTCATCCCGTCTCCGCCCTTCCTGTGATTCACTACGTTGCAGCCAAGGTGCAAGAAGTCAACGATTTGCGGCTTATTGTGCGAGGACGCCTCGCAGGTTTGCCAACCGATGTGCTCGAGGCACACGTACTAAATTGAGGTGAATAAGATGGATATCGCAGTTGTAGGTACGCCGGAATTCACTCTTGGTTTCCAACTCGCAGGTGTCGATCACCTGCTAAACCCTGAGGGCGAAGACGCTATGGTCGCCGCCTTCAAATCACTACTCAACAACAAAAGCGTCGGGATTGTCGTGGTCGACTCCGCAATCCTCGCTGGCCTGCCAGAGCGTCTCCGTGACCAACTCTCGGCATCCGTCTCTCCGACCGTGCTTGGCATTGGAACGGAAGAAGACACAACGCTGCGCGACACCATCCGCAAGGCAATTGGAGTCGACCTTTGGAAGTAATGTTCCAACCAAATGGAGGAAATAAAAATGAGCAATGAAGGACTAATTTATCGGATATCCGGGCCTGTTGTAACCGCAACTGGCATGAGCGCTGCAATGTATGACGTCGTTCGTGTTGGACACGAAGGTCTAATGGGCGAAGTGATTGAACTGCACGGCGACAAAGCCGTTATTCAAGTGTACGAAGATACCTCTGGTATTCGACCCGGCGAACCCGTGTTGAACACCCAAGAAACCCTTTCCGTTTCACTCGGACCTGGTCTGTTGACCCAAATTTACGACGGTATCCAACGCCCTCTCCCTACCCTTGAGAAGGAAATGGGTGTCTTCATCACCCGTGGTGTTGACGCTGACGCATTCGACCTCGAAAAGATCTGGACCTTTGAACCACAAGTTGCTGCTGGCGACGAAGTGGTAGCTGGGCAAGTGATTGGACACGTGCAAGAAACTGAAACCATCATTCACAAGATCATGGTACCTCCAACCATGGGTGGAAAGGTGAAATCGATTGAATCAGGCGATTTCAACGTCACACAAACTGTCTGCGTCCTCGAGGACGGAACAGAAATGCAGATGATGCAGAAGTGGCCTGTCCGTACCCCACGGCCATTCCAGCAAAAGTACGCACCAGACACCCCCCTCATCACCGGTATGCGCATTCTCGATTTCCTGTTCCCACTTGCAAAGGGTGGCGCAGCAGGAATTCCTGGTCCGTTCGGATCTGGAAAGACCGTCACACAACAATCCCTCGCAAAGTACTCTGACGCACAACTGGTGGTTTACATCGGATGTGGCGAGCGTGGAAACGAGATGACAGAAGTTTTGGACGAATTCCCTCACTTGATTGATCCAAACACCGGTAAGCCCCTCATGGAGCGAACGGTCATGATTGCAAACACTTCCAACATGCCAGTGGCAGCACGTGAAGCATCTGTGTACACAGGAATCACCATTGCAGAATACTTCCGTGATATGGGCTACGACGTGGCTCTTATGGCTGACTCCACTTCTCGCTGGGCAGAAGCAATGCGTGAGATTTCCTCCCGTCTTGAAGAAATGCCTGGTGAAGAAGGATACCCTGCTTACCTCTCGTCCCGAATTGCAGAATTCTACGAACGAGCTGGCCGTGTGGAAACCCTCAACGGCGATGACGGCTCTGTAACCGTCATCGGTGCAGTGTCTCCACCTGGTGGCGACATCTCCGAACCTGTTTCTCAAGGTACCTTGCGAATTGTCAAGGTGTTCTGGGGTCTTGATGCTGGACTTGCCCGACAACGGCACTTCCCTGCTATCAACTGGCTTAACTCGTACTCCTTGTACCCACAAAGCCTCGACCAATGGTTCCGAGACAACATTTCTCAAGACTTCCCAGAAGTCCGAACTCAAATCAGCGGTTTGCTTCAAATCGAATCCGAGTTGCAAGAAATTGTCCAACTCGTTGGTTCCGATGCTTTGCCAACAGACCAACAACTGACCCTTGAAGTCGCACGAATGATTCGTGAGTTCTTCTTGCAACAGAATGGTTTCCACGATGTCGACGCTTACTGTGACATCCACTTGCAATACCGAATGGCCAAGGCCATCATGTCGTTCCAAGACGCAGCAAAGTCTGCAATGGCAAGCGGCGCACAACTCAATGATGTGGTCAACGTCCCATCACGATCCGACCTCATGCGTGGTCGCTTCGAAAAGGGATACATCGACGTCATCGAATCGATGGTCGAAACAATGACCGCTGAAATCGCCGCTACGGTGGAGGACAACTGAGGAGAGGAATATCATGACTGGAAAAGAATACCGAACCATTACTGACGTGAAAGGACCTCTGGTCTTTTTGAACAAGACTGAACCTGTTGCTTTTGGTGAAATCGTTACCCTACGACTCTCCAATGGTACCATCAAGAACGGGCAAGTGCTCGACACCTCCGATGACATGGTCATCGTTCAAGTGTTCGAAGGAACAGCAAAAATCGACCGACAAGCTGGTGTCACCTTCATGGGCGATGTCTTCAAGCTCCCAGTGAGCGAAGACCTCGTCGGAAGAATCCTCGACGGTGCTGGACGACCTCGTGACGGCGGACCAGAAATTGTCGCCGACGAAAAGGCAGACATCATTGGTGCTGCAATCAACCCATACAGTCGACAGAGTCCAAANGATTTCATCCAAACCGGTGTCTCTGCAATTGACCTTTGTACCAGCCTTGTGCGTGGTCAAAAGTTGCCAATCTTNTCGGCATCTGGTCTCCCGCACAACGACATTGCACTGCAAATTGCACGTCAAGCAAAACTCAAGGACTCCGATGAAGATTTCATCGTTGTGTTCTGTGCAATGGGAATCACTGCTGAAGAATACAATTTCTTCCGTTCCGACTTGGAGCGAACCGGTGCACTCGAAAACGCTGTGCTGTTTGTCAACCTTGCTGACGACCCAGCGGTTGAGCGAATCATCACCCCTCGTCTTGCATTGACCGCTGCAGAATACCTTGCGTTCGAGAAAGATTACCACGTTCTGGTCATCTACACTGACATGACCAACTACTGTGATGCTCTGCGTCAAATTGGTGCTGCTCGTGAAGAAGTTCCTGGACGACGTGGTTACCCTGGTTACATGTACACAGATTTGGCAATGCTCTACGAGCGTGCTGGAATTGTCAAGGGGAAGAAGGGTTCAATCACCCAATTCCCAATTTTGACCATGCCAGGTGACGATATTACTCACCCAATTCCTGACTTGTCTGGTTACATCACAGAAGGTCAGATTGTTATCTCTCGTGAATTGCACCAACAGGGTATCTATCCGCCGATCAACGTGCTTCCTTCGCTTTCCCGTTTGATGGGATCATGTATCGGAGAGAAGACCACCCGTGAAGATCACAAGTCNGTGTCTGACCAAATGTACGCTGCATACGCTCAAGGCCGTGAACTCCGTGGNCTCGTCGCCATTGTCGGTGAAGATGCGCTCAACGAGCGTGACAAGCAATTGCTCGACTTCTCCGGTGTGTTTGAGGACAAGTTCCTTCGCCAAACCCGGGATGAGGACCGTTCCATTGAGGAAACCCTCGACCTTTGCTGGACCTTGATGTCGTCAATCGACACAAAGTACCTTGTCCGTCTTGACCAAAAGTGGATTGACAAGTACCACCCAGACAACAAGGCTTGAACCTGCTAAACCAACTTGGAGGCGACACACATGGCACTCGACATCAAACCAACCCGAAGTGAGTTGATNAAACTCAAGGGGCGCATTAAGCAAACCAGAAACGGGTACAAGTTGTTGAAGATGAAGCGGGACGGTCTGTTCCACGAATTCCGACAACTCTTGGCAGCGATGATTGAGGCAAAGCGGGATCTCACCGCAACCTACCGCTTGGCCAAGCAACGTATCGACCTTGCAAACGCAATCGAAGGCGGTCTTGCCGTCCGAGCAGCTGCGATTGCTAACACCGGTCATCCAGAAGTTGAGGTTGAACGCCGAAACATCATGGGTGTTGTTGTGCCAAGCGTGAGCGGTACCAACCTNAAATCCACCTTCAAAGAACGAGGTGTTGGTTACATTGGTTCCTCGCCGTACATCGACGAAGCCGGTGAATCCTTCGGCAACCTGATCGAAAAGATCGTCAANGCGTCAGAGATGGAAGCAACCCTCAAGCGACTGCTTCAGGAAATTGAAGCAACCAAGCGACGTGTCAATGCTTTGGAATTCAAGGTCATCCCTGAACTCGAGGAAGCACGTGTTTTCATTCAACTTCGACTCGAAGAAATGGAACGTGAAGAGACCTTCCGTCTCAAGCGATTCAAGAACAAGTGATGCACATCACTCGGCACGCTACGCCCGCATGTTTGAAAACCATGGGGGATTCATTGATGGGGGAGGCTTGCCCCCGTTGGGATGAGGGGAGTCAATGAGCAACGAAGAGCAGCCCCCTGTTGAACTCCAATCGATGGAGGCTCACAAGCAGCTCTGGTCTCAACACGATCTCCTGCAGACCATTTTGCGACGCTATTTTTCTGTTCATGGTGCCATTGGTGGTACTGTTCTACCAGCTTGGAAGGTGTCTGCTAAAGGGGAAGAGGATGCACACGAGCAGCTTGTTCATCTCAACCAGCACCTTCAGAAATTAGGATGGATGGGAAAACTGCTCATCGATGAGCCATGGGTTGTTCAGATTCTTCCAATCCCCGAACGACAGTTCCCTCATCGCTCCTTCCAACGGATCATGTGGGCAGTCACCGCGTTTACCCTGACATTGGCAGGTGCATACTGGACGGATGGGGCGACACCTGAAGGCGGATGGTTCACAGAATCATCTGCACTTGACGCTCTGCTTGGCTACACGCTCCCAATTCTTGCATCAATCTTCCTCGCTTCGCACATACAACGCCACATCGCAGGTCGCTANGGCCTCCGTGTCGGGCACATCGTNCCCGTTCCAGAGCCCTCAATTGCGCTTTGGAGCCTTGGTGCATTGCCAAAATCGATGCTCATATGGCCCTTTGGTTTGTTTTTGATTCCGACCCTTCCTCGTATGGATGCCCGACTTTGGCCCAACCGAAAAGCCCTCGGCTGGTCGGCTGTCAGCGTCCCGATCACCTTCGTCACGCTCGGCATGGCCTTCTGGGGCCTCGGATTGTGGTTAACACCAGACTTCGTGGCTGTGACCGCTCAACAAAACATTGCTTATCCGCCGCTGGCCGTTGAACTCTTGGGCGAGTTGACGCTGGGTGATGGCTACCAACAACTGTTGGTTTGGGCACATCCATTCGTTCATGTTGGCGCTTTGTTGACGTTCTTTGGCTGCCTCTCAATGTTGCCGATACCAACCTTCCCTGGTGGGCGCCTTATGGTCGCACGAGCAGGTCACGGCGAGGCCCGAAGCGGCTCAAATCAAATCTTCATTTTCCTTCTTCTGCTTGCCTTTGCATGGATGTTCGATGCCTTCAACGGTCTCAACATCTGGCTTTTAGTGCTGTCNATGGTGGTTCCGCTGCTTTTGTTCATGGGTTCAGACCGGCGCACTCCGATTGTATTGGATGAACCAAAAGGATTGGAACTTTCATCGATGAAAAATATGGGCTTGGTCGCTCTTGCCATCGTGTTGCTTGCGCTTCCGCAACAGATTCCATTTGCTGTAGATGAGGATTGGGAGGACGAAGTTTCCTACACGGTGCAAGCCTTTGGAGAGGCTGTATTGTATAACGGAACATGGAGCGCTGAAGTCACCATCACTGCTGCAAATCCATCTTCCCTTGAACGCTCTTGGTCCGTCCTAGAGGACCGCTATGATACCGATCTCAACGGGTGGACGGCCATTTGGGATTGCGATGGTAGTGATTCATATTCGATTGCTGAAGGCGGCTGTGGTAGCATTCTTCCACCCAACATGCAAAGCACCGTGGTGCTGAACCTTACATGGTCTGGACAAGGGGATGCCCCCATCGCTGCATCCTTCGGTCTGTTGACCTCATCATTGTCCACCCTCGCCGTTGAAGAAATCACAATCCAGCCCGATTTGGATGTCTTTGTCGCTTCCAAATGGATTTTTGTTGAAGAAGATGGGGAATTGAAGCGATGCCTCACCCTCGGCGGCATTGGAAACGCAGCACTCAACGCCTCGTTACCAAATGCAGTGGATGCTTTCGACATCGAGGCACGCCTTCATTGGATTGAGGGCCAAGACGGCCTGAACACGACGTACGATGAACGACCGGACCGATTGTGCATCCGAGGCCTTGACCCCGTGGTTCTACAGGCTTCAACACTCGACATGGTGCTCATCGATGGCGTTCGATTCCATGCGGGTTCACCAGACTTGCCGATGACGGCTGTACTTCCACAGAACGGGTGGACGATTACGCCCGAGGCCACAACAGGATGGGGCTTCGAATTAGGCGCTGGAACCATCATGAGTGCGACAGGCGAAGCTTGTCCCCTCAACGCCACATTAGCAACGCCACTTCCTCCTGCATCAGGTGAATATGTATGGGATTTAGAAGTTCGAGACATTTCAAGCATACCTGCAATCACCAACGGATCCCAGAATTTGACGCTGCAAATGCCGAATGAAGCACAAATCATCGTTTGCTCAGATCCTCTCTCTCCTATTCCGCGACTTAACTTCACGGTCGAAGAAGGACCGGAGGTGATTCTCATTCGCTCTGAGATTGCTCACCGAATGTGGTCGAACGTCTGGACGGCCGCAACAAATGGTACATTATTAAATCCTGAAAGTGGCACCTTCAATCTCTATAATCCAAGCAACACAACCGTTGCAGTTCAATTAAATTATGAAGGAAATGGAGCACAATGGGACGATGTTTCATCAACTTCTCAACTGCAACCAGGTGACAATTTCTTCGAATTCGCACCAAGCAATTCCACAATGTCAACCATGTGGTTTGAGCATGTCGAAGGACAGATTGTCGTTCATCTGGGCAGTTATATCTGAGGTGTTGACGTGAACATTGCGATTTTGGGTGCCGGCTCACTTGGCTCCCTCCTTGCAGGTTTCCTAGCAGAAGATTCTCAGACAGAACTCATGGTTCATGCAAAAGGCGATCACGGCGCAATGATGGTTGCCAAAGGGCTGGAAATTATCGGTGAAGCAACGGTTCACATCGATGCCAACCAAGCCCTGTTCACCCTCGAAGAAGTTGGTATTCCAGAACAACTCAATGGGACGATGGATGCAATCTTGTTAACCGGAAAATCGCAATCCATTGCATCGCTGTCTTCTCTTGCTCAACGCCTCCTTCGCCCAACCGGGATTGCTGTGTGCCTTAGCAATGGACTGGGTCATGCTGAAACGCTCGTGGGTGCATTAGGGCCTCACCGGGTTATCTGTGGCACAACCACCTATGGCGCATGGCGGCCTGAACCGGGGACCATTCATTTTGCTGGGCGAGGCACGATTGTGCTTGGCCGCCTCCAAGAAGGACCGTCGCAAGTGGATGTCCAACCCCTTTTGGATGCCTTCACCCGCTCTGGTTTGGCGTGCCAATGGTCAGAGCATGGCCCAGCAGAAGTTTGGATGAAGGTTCTGTTAAACATCGCCATCAATCCAATTGCGGCCCTTTCGGGTGTGAAGAACGGTGAACTTTTGCAACCTCCTTTGTTCAGTGCGGCGCTTGAAACAATGCTGGAAGGCGCACGAATCGCACGGCAAGAGCGGGTGCACTTACCAGATGATTTGACCCTTGAACGGCGTTTGCAAGAGGTCCTTCACGCCACTTCAGAAAATCATTGCAGCATGTTACAGGACGTACGAGCTGGCCGGGGCACAGAGATTGCTTACCTCAATCAAGCCGTTGTGGAGCGGGGTGAGCGAATTGGGGTGCGTGCTCCAATGAATCAAATGTTGAGCGCTATGGTTGAAGCGCTTACACCTTCTTCAAATCAGCATTGAAATGAAGGCCCTTGTTTTCGTTTCGGGCTAGAGAATCCTCGATCACAAGTTGACCTGCTAAGGTCATGTTCCTCAGTTCTACGATTTCTCTTGAGGGCACTGCTTGCTTCCATATGATGTCCACCTCTTCGGAAAGCAGGGTTAATCGGCGTTGGGCTCGATGAAGACGATCAAATCGCTTGACAATTCCAACTTCTTGTGACATGGTTGCCCTTAGCGCCGCCCTATCGTTGATTACCGGAGCATGCTCAACCAAATCGCTTAGCCCGTCAGCTCGCCACCTTGGGAGTTCCTTCAGTTCGGTCGGTGGATTGGTTTCAATGATATGATCTGCAGCCCGAGCAGCATACACAACTGCCTCAAGCAAACTGTTGGATGCNAGTCTGTTTGCTCCGTGCATNCCAGTGCATGCGACTTCGCCAATAGCGTACAAGCCTCGAATAAATTCTCCAGATTCTCGCGCATGTGGCCTCCCAATGGAATCGACATCGAGTCCACCAACCACGTAATGTGCTGCAGGTGCAACGGGCAGTGGATCGCGTCCAAGATGCAAGCCGTGACGATCGAGCCTGTCTTGGATGGTTGGAAAGTGGTTGAGGAGGTGTACTTTGTCCAAGTGTGATGTCACCAAGTAGACGTTCTCTGCTCCTGTTTGCTTCATGTTTTGATCGATTGCTCGGGCCACGATATCCCTCGTTGCCATGGAGCCAAGNGGTGAATGTTCAAGGGTGAATGAGAATGGACTTGGTGAAGGCATTGGTGCTCCTTCATTGGCTGCTTTCTGACATGCTTTCTGCCATTTTGAGAGTCCTGCTTGATCGAGGATGACGCCACCTTCACCCCGTACGGCCTCGGTAATCAGGAAGGGACGGTCGTTCTTACGCGCAAGGGCAGTTGGATGGAATTGGATGAAGGCCATGTCTTTGACGGCTGCTCCCGCACGGTATGCCATGGCAAGTCCATCGCCTGTGGCAACCGTTGGATTTGTTGTCGTTGCCCACAATTGGCCAACGCCTCCAGTCGCAAGGAATATGATGTCTGCNCCAAATGTAAGCACCTCTTGACTTACTTGATCAAGGCACCATACGCCCGAGATTCCTTGCGCAGGATGGCCATGGTTTGTTTGAATTAAATCAATGGCAAGAGTGTTGGGTTTGATGGTGATGTTTGGGTGGTTTGCAGCGCCTTCAGAAAGGGCCCGTTCAATTTCCTTTCCAGTTGCATCCTTGGCGTGGAGGATCCTCCGAGTTGAGTGGCCACCCTCTTTCACAAGGTTGAATGAGCCATCTTCATCTGTTTCAAATTTCACGCCGATTGTGAGCAAATCTTGAATTCGCTCCGAAGCCTCTTCGATAATGCTACGGACAACGCGCTCGTCGCACAAGCCGTCGCCGCTTTCCAATGTATCTTTGATGTGAGATTCCAAACCGATGCCGTCAGTCTTGTCCAAAATGGCAGCAATGCCACCCTGAGCCCAATTGGTCGAGGAATCAGTGGGTCGCTGCTTTGTGATGACCGTGACTGTATGGCCGGCATCTCCTAAGCGGAGCGCCGCAAAAAGACCAGCAATTCCACTTCCGACAATCGCAACATGCGCCAAAACGACCACTCCGGTATTCAGTGCTAATTCGCCGATGCATTTCACCTCATCGCAAGGCGATATCACTATGGCCGTTGCCCAACTACGCAGGCCATGGCGAGCGTGCGTGTCTTCATCGGACAACTCATTGCACTCACCATCGTTGTCGTGGTGTCAGCGAACGCACAATTTGGCGCTGTTGCGCCAAAGATGATTGAAGGCGCTGGCGATGAGAAATACGACATGTCACGAATGAGCGAACCAGACTGTGCGCCGATGTTCGATCGTCTTGAGGAGCTGATCGCCGAGGGAAGTGAAACCAACTGTCTTGTCCCAGCAGGGGAATGGACTGGAATGGATTTCTTCATGATGGGGCCATCATTGTTCATCCTCCTCTCGGGACGAATCAAATTCGCACGTGTTGGTGGGAAGAAAGATCGCTTCTACAAAGCGGCATTCGCAGCAGGTGTTGTTCTCTTCGCTATTGCGGTTCTTGACCGCCTAGGGATTCTTCCAACACAGGTAAATTCAACTGGCTTGGCTGCCTTGATTCCATTGGCGGTCGCACCATGGGTTGTTCAAATTCTGTTTGCCCTTGTCGGTTGCCTCTTGATGATGGGGCCAAAGTATTGGGAGGCTGAAGCAATCACACAAGCTGGGGAATCCATTGGCAGGCGCAGGGAAGCTGCTCATCAATTTAGGGCGAAATTCGGTTCTGTTGTTACGCCATTGCACGCTCGAGCAGGTACGAATCAACGGATCAACCGCTCACGGATTCTCCAGAAGGATTCCCACCTCCACATGAGGAGGGGGGCATCAAAAGGCGTCAAAGTCTACGCGACGTGTCCTTTTTGCTCCGGCGGTGGTTGTGGAAAATGCAATCATAAAGGAACCCTTTGATGAATGTGATTTTATCTGTAAATCTAATGGGTTTGGCTTTTGAAAAGCAGTCCACAAAACCGTCACACTGGGGACACATCTCTCGCATTCTTTAAGACCCTTCGCGAACGGGTGTTGCAGATAAGGTCGGGGATTTAATTCTCGATTAGGAGGGAATGGGATGTATCTCAAAGCGTTAGAAGTTTCGAATTTCAAGTCATTCAAGGGTGAACTCACCATCCCTATGGACCGTGGGTTTACCGCGATTACCGGGCCAAATGGCTCAGGGAAGTCGAACTGCGGTGATGCCATCCAGTTCGTTCTGGGCCCCCGTTCAAACAAGGTGATACGGGCTCAGAATGTGAAGGATTTAATCTTCAATGGTGGCAAAAACAACAAGCCTGCAAGGGCTTGTGAAGTCACCTTGGTTTTCGCCAATCCCTTGCTCGCCAGTGGACGTCGCCGATTGCCAATCGATCAAGAAGAAGTTCGCATGACCCGTGCAGTTCGGCTCACTAAGAGCAACAATACCGTCACAGACTATCTCCTCGACGGAGAAGACTCCAGTCAGAAAACCTTCCATCGATTGCTAAGTGCGGCGAATGCCCGTCCCGACGGCTACAATATTGTGCTGCAAGGCGACGTAACTCGACTTGCTAAGATGACTGCTAAAGAGCGCCGGAAGGTGCTCGATGGCGTTGCTGGTGTAACCTCCTACGACGATGAAATCCGAAAGGCAGAGAAGCAACGAACAATGGTTGAAGGCTATATTGAACGCATTGGTTTGCTCGAAGACGAACAAAAAGCACGCCTCAAAGACTTGACTAAAGAAAAGGATTTGGCGCTCAAAGTCACCGATTTNGTTGAAGCATTGAAGGTCGCTCGACTTCTCTCTGCCCAGGCCAAATATGCAAGCCAACAGGCAGAGCGCCAGTACCAAATTAACGAGCGAGTTCGTATTGAAGCGGAGGCTGCTCAACTGATTGAGGAAGTCAAAGAAGGCGACAAAGGTCTGCTTTCCCTTGACGATCAAATCGGCACCCTGCAAAAGCAAATCGAAGACCTCCTCGGCGGGGACAACAACGGCTTAATGAGTGCCATCAACGAACTTCAAATTAGAATTGCAACCAATCAAGACCGAATTGATGAATCCGATGAAAAGGATGCTGAAGACGCGGTCGAGTTAGAATTACTCGGAGATGCCTTGACTGCTTCAGAGGCGGACTTAGAGGCGTTTGTAGAAGGTTTGAAGTCAGCTAATGCCGACCTTGCANCGGCCCTTGCAGCGCTTGAAGAAGCTAAGAANGAAGAGGAAGATGTNCGTCAGGCACTCGAAACATCGGGTACTGCAAGCGCAGAACTTTCCCGTGGACTCGCTTTGGCTACGGACGCTGCTGAAAAGGCTCAGGAGAACCTTGTTGCCGCGCAAACTGAGGTCAACCGAGTCGCCACCCAAGCAGAGATGCTTGGTGAGCAATTGAGTGACGTGCAAGAGGCTGCAGAATCGGCTCGCCTCGCCCTTGCTGAATCGGAACATGAAGGGGAAGAACTCAAGGCCAACGCTCCAGACAAGATCGAAGCAAATTGGCTGAAAAACTCCACCAAGCTCAACGAGCGGAAACACGCCTTGTCGAAGAATCTCAAGCGGTTGAAACCCGCCTTCGTGAGACGGAACGTAAATTGTCATCGGCGAAGGCCGAGATGGAAAACCGTGCGGGTGCTCGGGGCATGGCAGGTGGCGCAGCGGCCGTTCTTGCTGCTCGTGATCGAGGCGAACTTACTGGCATCATCGGGACTGTGGCTGAATTGTGTGAGCCACGCGACGCTTCACACACCGATGCACTTGCGACGGCGATTGGCGGCGGCATGACCTCTGTGGTCGTGGACAACGATGAAGTGGCAGCAAAGGCCATTCAGTGGTTGTCACAAAACAGGGCTGGCCGAGCAACCTTCCTCCCACTCAACAAACTCAACAACACTCGTCCAGCAGGCCGGGCAACCATCATCTCTCGAAAGCCTGGCGTCATCGGTTTTGCGAATGAATTGCTTGACTACGACCCACGCATCGACATCGCCATTCGCTTTGTTCTCCGGAACACACTCATCGTGGACAGCCTTACAACAGCGCGGGCCAACATGGGCGGTGTGCGCTTGGTGACGCTCCGAGGCGACGTTACCGAGGCTGGTGGTGCGATGGTTGGAGGTGCGAAGCGCAAGATGACCACTTCCTTTGGTGGCAACATCCAAGGGGCTAATGAAGTCCAAACTCTCACAAGTGATGTTGAACGCTACCGCATGATGGCAGAAACCGTCAACGGTGCACTTGTCGAGGCTCGAAGGCAACAAGCCGAGATTCGCTCGACCATCAATGATCTCTCCAATAATGACCATTCAGTCCATCTCTCTGAATGGAAAGCAACCCACAAGCAAGCAAAGTCCAATCACACGACGGCCTTAGGTGCCGTTGGCGCTGCTGAGAAGCGATTGTCAGAATTGGAAACAGAAGGTTCCAATCACCTTCGAGCGCTTGACCGTGCACAAGAGTCTCTTGCTCAAGCCAATCAGGCTCGTAAGGATGCGCAAACGGCCCTTGAAGACGCCAGCCCAGTTCATCTGAAAGACCGCCTCCACGCCACCGAGGTAAAGCGAGTCGAAGCAGAGGGTCTCAAGGGCCGGGCAGAAGCATCGCTTTCCAGTGACACAGGTCACCGCGCCTTGCTTGATTCAACGATTCAAGATTACAAGAAGCGCATTGAAGGAATCAAAACGGCCGCCATCACTCGCAGTGAGAAACTTGATGATATGCAATCACAGGTCGCAACCGATCGTGTAGCGCTTTTGGAGAAAGAAACTGAGCGACGTGAGTTCTTGGAAGAAAATCAAGGGCTTGAAGATGAACGTGTGGAACTCATCGAGGAGCGCAGTGCTCTCAAGGCGGCCCTCCAGCACAAGGTGCAGGAATCCCAATCGAGAAAGTCAATGAGCATCGAAATTGGGCGAGCATTAGCCCAGAAAGAGATGACAATTGCGCAAACGCTCCAAGACATGATTGAACAGGGCTACTCACCTGCTGAGGACGGCGTTACACTTCCAAGCGTTGGCGATGCAGAACGCAAGGAAAGAAACTTGCAGCGTAGGCTTGATGATCATGGCCCTGTCAACATGCTGGCGATTGAACAGTATGATGCATGTGAGGCTCGCTTGGACGCCATGAAGGATGACTTCAAAACGCTCCAGAGCCGACGGAAGCACTTGCTTGATGTCACAGAGAAGCTTGAAGCTCAACGAAAGGAACGCTTGCTGAATGTTCTTGAAAAGGTCAACGAGAATTTCAAGGTTGCTTACAAGTCGCTCAGCGATGGTGGTCGAGGGGAACTGTTCCTTGAGAACAAGGATGAGCCATTCAAGGGCGGCCTTGAATTGTGGGCTCAACCGAGAGGCAAGTCTGCAAAGGTGACGCGCCATCAACTGTCGGGTGGCGAACAATCCATGGCTGCACTCGCCTTGATTTTCGCAATCCAAGACTATGATCCAAGCCCATTCTACTACTTCGACGAAGTTGATCAAAACCTCGACGGATACAACGCAGAACGCATCGCAATGATGTGCAGAGAGCGCAGCAAGCGAGCGCAATTCATCATGGTCACATTGCGAAAGGTTTCCCTTCGACTTGCTGACCACCACATCGGTATTACGCACGGTGGCGATGGTTGCAGCCGACGCATTGTCGACTTCGATCGGGAACGAGCGATTGCTCTTGGTGAGCGTGCGCTTGCAGAAGCCGAGAAAGATAACGAAAAGAATCATTCTCGTATTGAGGAAGCACGAGCAGCTGAGCATGAAATGCCGGAAGTGCCTGAAGCCATGCCTGCTCCACAGAGCCTTGGCGGCCTGCTTCCACACATGACTGATCAGGGTGAAAGCGAACCTTCACTTGCTGCCCTTTCTGAGCGAACTGCAGAAATGACAGAGGATATTGAAGCATACCAAGAGGTTGCACAAGCAGTCCGTGAAGTCGATCAACAAGATGCTATAGAATCGGAGATAGAAGACGAGGAAGAACTCGTTTGAGGTGGTAGTGTGTCCGGTCAACAAGCAGCACTCGACAAGTGGTTCCTTCGCCAAGATGTGATGGACCAACTTCTTGCCTCTGGAGAGGCATCCGTCGATGCAACGCAATTTGCTGATCGAATCCTTGCCATCGCAGAAACAGAGGAGGCAGAACACCAAACGCTTGTCGATCCATTCGACCGCTCGGTGGCTTTGGTGCTTTCTTTGGTTCGAGAGGAAGAACTCGATCCTTGGAACGTCGACCTTTCGAGTTTCCTGAAGGTGTTCACCCTTCGAGTCAAGAATGAGGCTTCTGCGCTTGACTTACCTGCTTGCGGCCGACTCATACGCCTCTCGTGGGAGGTGTTGCACCAACAAGCCGTTGTTCTGTTTGACCGTGTTCAGGCCATCGAAGAAGAAGAAGATTGGGATGAAGGATTTGATTTTGGTTGGGAAGCCGATTATGATGATGAGGCGTTCCACTTTACGAACACGATTCTCCAAGGTGAGGCTGATCATGTCTTACCTGGCTTGTTTGATGAAAGGGTGCGCAGAGAAGAAGGCCGCCCCGTCACCCTGGGCGAATTGTTGTCGGCATTCAAAGATGCTGCAGATGATGCAGAAGCATTGCGATTGCGTGAAGAAAACCGAATTGCTCATGAGTTGGAACTGCAAGAATACCTTTCAGATGTGGGTGGTCGAATGCACAATGAAGATCTCGAGGGGGACATTCAACGCTGCTGGACAGCCATGCGCCAAACATGCCTTGCACAAGCTTCGAACAAAGTTCCAGTCGCAGATGTGATGGTTGCACTTTCTGGAGTTCTTGAATCGACCTTTGGTGCCATTCCGGAAGGCTATGATGATGAGGCAAAGGTTGCTTCTTTCATCGCCGGCCTCTTCCTCACTCACAGGGGCTTTGCTTCCATCACTCAAGATGAGGTGCCTGAAGGTGTGATTTGCATCGAGGATGCATGGCCTCAAATTGAAACCTTTGAACAAGTGAAGGCCCTTGTTGATGATCAACAAGCCGAAGAATCCAATCGAATTCAATCGCAAGACCTTGGTTCGGTCCAACACGCTCAAATCCGAGCGGAAAAGGCCCAGAAGGCAGAAGAAACAGCTGCGCGCAAAGCACAGAAGGCCGCTCAGGAAGTCGAACCCGTAGAGGGCGAAGTGGTTGCAGCGTTGGGACCTTCAAAAACTGTTGAAGCAGAAACCAGTGAAGAGGCTGCGACGTTGGAAGAACCCTTCGAAGCGCATGAATGGTTAGTGGAGTGAGAATTAGAATGTCAGAAGTTCCTGTTGATACCCTCTTGGAGGCAACACTGTTCGGTGCCGGTCGTTCGATGACGGTTGCAGAATTGTCGATTGCTCTCGGCTACGACGAGGATGAAATGTTGGATTCCCTCTATTCATTGCGTGCGACACTGAAACGTCGTAGGGGTGGAGCGCTACAGGTCGCCGAAGTCGGAGACCGTTGGGCAATCGAAGTCAAACCAGATATTGCCGGGTTCCTACCCAAGGAGACCAAGACAGAAATTCCCCAAAAATTACTCAAGGCTGCTGCTTTGATAGCCTATCACCAACCGATGGCTCAGTCACGTTTGGTGGAATTACTCGGTCAGAAAGCCTACGATTATGTCCGTGAACTGGCACAACTGGGTATGATTGACCGTAGGAAGGATGGGAACACACGCCGTCTGATCACCACGAGGCGCTTCTCCGAAGCCTTTGGTTGTCCGTACACCGACCGGAAGAAGGTCAAACAATGGTTCCGAGAGCAAGTGAAGGGGACTGGTATGCTTGATGGTATGGCAGATGCTTCGGTTCTCAAAGAGGAATCAGAAGTTGATGGCTCGATTCAATCCACACTTCCGATTTCGGAAGAAGAGTGATTTTACTCCGTTCGGAGTGCTTTCAGGAGTTCTTCCACAACGGTTTGTGTCTTTGGTCCATCGACAGCTTGGAGACGTTTTGCAATGGTCTCAATCTCTTCGCCAATGGCACCTGCACTCACGGCCATGTTTCTTGAATGCAACTTCATGTGGCCTGCTTGAATGCCTCGAGTGGCGAGTGCGCGCAGGGCGCCGAGGTTTTGGGCAAGTCCAGATGCTGCAATCACGCCAGCGAGTTCTTGTGCAGATTCAACGCCAAGGATTGCAAGGTTTGCTTGGGCTGCTGGGTGGACTTTCGATGCCCCGCCAACAATTCCGACCGCCATTGGAGTCTCGATTTGCCCAATGAGGTTCCCCGCATCGTCTTTGTACCAATGTGTCATAGAACCATAGTGCTCTTTGCCATATGCTGCATATGCGTGACAACCAGCCTCAATCGCTCGCCAGTCTTGTCCACATGCCAGGCCAACGCTGCTGATGGCGTTCATCACGCCCTTGTTGTGCGTAGCAGCTCTGAATGGGTCTGCTACGGCAAAATGGTGCGCTTCGAGGATTCCCTCGATCACAGCCTCACCATTGGCCTTTGTTCCATCATCTGCCAATTCCTCTGGTGTGAAGGTTGCTTCAATTCGGGCCAAACGATGGACTGCTAGGTTTGAAAGTATTTTCAAATGAACCCTGCCGTTGGTCAATTCCTCAACGCGTGGTGCGATCAGTTCTGCCATCGTGTTGACGGCGTTTGCTCCCATTGCATCTCGGCAATCAACGACAATGTGGAGGATCACCATCGGGCCACTGAGGCTTTGGATGGTGCGTGTTTCGATGCGCTTGCACCCCCCTCCAAGACGAATCATCGTCGAAGGAAGGCTGTTACAGAGCGCCATCAATTCCTCACTGGCATCATGGAGGGCGTTCGCAGCTTCTTCTGGGTTGCTGCATTCAAGGACTTGAAGTTGAGCAATCATCATTGGTGCGTCATTATTGGACCTGAATCCACCGTTTGCAAGGCAACGCTTGGCCATGTTGGATGCAGCCGCAACAACACTCGATTCCTCGAGACAAAATGGAATCAGGTAGTGCTTTTCGTCAATGACAAAGTTCGTAGCGACTCCCACTGGAAGGGACATGGTGCCGATGACGTTTTCGATCATTCGATCGGCTGCGGTTTCGTCTAATTCACCACAGGCTCGCAGTGCTTCGGTTTGCTCGGGCGTGAGTCCAGCCATTTTGGATACCATCTCCCGTCGTTCAGCCACAGAATGGCGGAAAAAACCTCCTAATCGACTGTTTTCAACTGGCATAAGGCTCGCCTTGTTCTTTGCAGGCTGGTTGGGCCCATCAAGCAATCGCCTCAGTCAGTTGTTTGATCTCTTCGGGCCAAAGCAGAATCGATGGCTCTTCTTCCCTTGGATTAACGGGTTTAACGGTTTTACTAACGCGTTAGAATGGCGTTAAAAAAGCGTTAACTGGGTGGATTTGATGCGAGCGGTCGTGCGAGTAACGGCTTCTAACGGGTCGCTCATGGCCTTGAAACCCCTCAAAGATGAAATACCCCTCTGCAGTTGCCCGTCGTATGGAAGTCCAAGGCAAAGAGATCGAGTTGCCCACCTTAACATCCAATCCCTTTTCGACGCTTCCACTTGAAGCGAATCAAGATCACCTTCTGGTGGGGCGGGTTCACGTAAAGGATGCAATGACTCAATACATCCAATTCAAATCACCTCGCAGGATACTGCTTTCAGGAGAAATGGGGTCTGGGCGCTCCTCATTGCTCCGCTGTTTGTCGAATTATGCTCCGAAATCTGTCCATATCGATCACATCTCGCAACAAGATTCCGCTCTGGGGCTTCTTCGGGAGATTTACGGGCAGTTAACTGGAACTGAAGCACCCGCGGGTTGGTCTCATGTGGCAGAAAAGCTTGTTGAAGCATCAAATGCCCACCACCATTCATTGCCTTTGATTGTGATTGATGCGCAGCATGTCGAAATGGACTTGCTTTCACAGGCACTACGTTCGGCCAGTGCGACTCTTAACCGGGTGCGTTGCGTGTTGGTGGTGGTCATCGAAACCATGCAGAAAGCATACTTTCCAGAGCCACTTTTGCATATCTTTGACAGCGATTTCTACCTTGAACCTTTGACAATCAATGAAGTTCAAGCCCTTGTAGAGAGTCGCATTAAGACCGTGTCGAGCGAGCCATTCACACTTTCCTTCGAGGATGCTCGATACCTTCGAGAGAAGTCACACGGGAATCCAGGGGCGTTGATACGAGTCTTACGAAACGCTGTTGATGCTTCAAGAAACCCAGGCTCATTAGCAGGAATTGATCAAATCCTCAGCCTGCCAACACCTCCATTAAGCGGCCATATGGACACTTCAACGCCAGTGGAAA
>JGI26119J46589_1000076_pt1 | contig 21350 bp, 22 predicted proteins | sample AOAMet_54_BLW_10_2_FD_46589 | JGI IMG/M metagenome (IMG submission 46589)
CTTGTATGGGGTCGATGAAGTCATGCCGATGACCATGGGTGAACAGTTGCGTTACCCACTTGTGGGCATGGGGAATCCGTTTCGATGGCTGCGTCACCCATTGAGGTCGCTAAAGAGCATGTTTTCTGGACTTTGGGGGATCTTAGGGATGATGAAGCGCTCTGCTTTTCGGCCTCGACATGAGCCGTTTGTACGGGCTGTTCAACGTGTCCAGGACCCTGAGACATTCGCCTTGGAACAAAACCAAGGACTATGAGGCTCACCTTCTTTGGCCAACATGAGGCACCTAAGATGTCATTTCGAGTTTGTATCGCATGCCACGGGATTCGTGTCTACCCATACGTCGGTTTCATGACAGGACAACGCTACCAGTGCCAAGACTGCTTGGAACTCATGGTCATTCCATTGGAGTTTGATCTTGAGGAAGACTACCGAGCGTTTGTCGCAGCCATGAACGGCGATGAACAAGAGTGAATCTTCATTTCAGTGGCTTAAAACGCCATTTCCCGCATCAATTCGCGGGGAATCTTGATAACCAAATGAACGACCATTGGCAATTGGATGGGATGCGTATGGTTGAGCGAAAGCAGGATGCTTTGAACACAAATTTTCTAATTGGGTTGATGGATGACGCACCGAATGAACAGGTGGAGGAACCAACGCTCCATGTCGATGTTCGGGCGCAACCAAAGGTCGAGGGTGATCGAACGCTTCAGCACCTTGCAAGCCGAATTGTCGAAGAAGTCACGTTCTCCTCAACGCCCCGTCAGCTGGCAACTCAAGTCCTCAATCAGGCGGGTATTGAAACAAAACCAAAACCGAGCCAGACGGTGAATACACATCTGCGTCATGTTGGTCAGCGGGCAAAGAAAATACCTCGCTCCAGTGCCCCGAAAGTTCGCAAAGTGAAACGAACGCCAACCACATCCTCAGCCACGCCACGACGCCGTGGCCCCCCTCTTCAAACTCGTCAGCGCCCTGCCATCGGCGCCGAACACGAAACGCCTTCGCCTTCACGTGGTTCGAGAACGGGTCGCAAAAAGCATAGCCGTCGTGGTCTGTTTCGCCGTTAACCGAATAATCGTCGACAAAGGGTGAAAAAGGTGGTGCTCCCCCACGAGGGTGAAGGTGACCAGCATGGACATTGCAAACCCCAGTGAAGAACACTTGATGCTGCGTGAAATGGTTCGCGATTGGACCAACGAATATGTGGAGCCGCAAGCCTTTGAACACGACAAGCACGAACGCTTCAATCTTGAATTGCTTCGCTCAATGGGCGAACTTGGCCTGCTCGGCATCAGCGCTCCCGAAAAATACGGTGGTGCAGGATTGGACGCAACGGCATGCACCATTGTCCATGAGGAACTCTCCGCTTCGGATCCAGGGTTCGCACTTGCATACCTCGCACATTCGATGTTGTTTGTCAACAACCTTGCCTACAACGGAACGGAAGCCCAAAAGGTTCGGATTCTTCCAAAGGTCTGCTCAGGTGAGTGGATTGGAGCCATGGCGATGTCTGAACCAGACGCTGGGACAGATGTGCTTGGTCTCTCCACGACTGCTGTTCAACAAGACGATGGCACATGGGTCATCAACGGCCGAAAGATGTGGATTACAAACGGCTGCATCGATGACAAAGGCACACCAGCCGATGTTGTGTGGGTCTATGCCAAGACCGGAACCGATGATCGTGGGCGTGTGCAAATGTCGACCTTCCTCGTCGAAGCTGGTATGCCCGGTTACTCTGTGGGCCAGAAAATCTTCGACAAAACTGGTATGCGTGCATCGAACACTGCAGAATTAGTGTTTGACAATTGCATTGTTCCAGCAGACAACATCGTGGGTTCACCTGGTGAGTCATTGATTCACATGATGGGCAACCTCGAACTTGAGCGCCTCACCCTTGCCGCTATGGCTTTGGGTATTGCTCGCCGCTCCCTCGATGAGATGAACAAATACGCTACCGAGCGAACTGCTTTCAAATCTCAAATTCGTGACTTTGGACAAATGCAACGCTACATCGGTGAATCGTGGGCCAAGTACCGTGCCATGCGTGCTTACATCTATGACACTGCCAACAACCTCACCATTGGAACAGCCGGACAGCGCCTCGATTCTGATGGTGTCAAGTTGTTCGCCACCACTGCAGCAAAGGAAATTGCTGACGCTGCTATGCAGGTTATGGGTGGCTACGGCTATGTTGCAGAATACCACGTTGAGCGTCTATGGCGTGATTCGAAACTCTTGGAAATCGGCGGTGGTACCCTCGAATCCCATCAAAAGAACATCACACGTGATCTGTTCAAGGATTCAGAGGCCATCAATCGATAACCTTGCCTACTTCCCATAATTACGGCCTCGTAGGAACGCCGTGGCGATTGGACTATATTCTTCCGTGCTGACCAGATTTCATGGCATCGGGAAATGAGGATGAACCTCAATCCAAATTTTCTGCCATCAGCGAAAAAGGCAAGGAGTTTTTTTCGAAGAGTGTGGAAGTAACAAAATCTTCATCCAAAAAAGCATTCGAAGTAAGCAAAAAATTGACTCAGGATGGAATGGAACAAGCCAAAGAAGGGTTGACAACGCTCACCGAGAAAAAGGATGAATACCTCGCTAAGAGGGATGCAAAGAAACTTGAGCAATCGATCACAGAATTTGAAACAGAGAATAAGGATAGTTTTGTTACAAAACTCAAAGAAAAATCAAAACGAATGAAGTTTAAGCCTAAACTGAGCGAGTTGGAACTCATTCAAGAACAAATGAAGCAAATTGAGCACGACTTCCCTACAGTTCTTTCCGAAGAAAATAACCTGCCTATTTTGCCACCAAAAAAGGCAAAGAAGTGGCCAAATTTACTTGCGGCATCCCTTCTTTCATTCTTTGCGATCATTACATTATTCCATACTTTATACATGGTGTCAGGATCTGATAATCTCGGATTCCTAGGATCCGTCTTGGAATTCCTTGTCCCAAGTTGGCTTTCAAACTCAACATCATTTTTGGGTTTTAGCGATTGGCCCCTGGTTCTTGGCGTTACCAGCACAACGCTGCTCCTTGTGTGTGCCATTCTCACTCTTCTGAGTTCATCACTCTCGCCAAAGTTGCTTGCCATTCATTACGGTGCAGTGCTTTGTTTAGGTCAAGTTGTTGTGATGTTTTACAGTGACACCGTTTTCGATGAAATGATTGTCTTCGATACCCTCAGGGACTTGCTCAAGGCGATTGTTCTCGTGGGAATCGCACGAAGTCCAAAACGGATTATTGATGTGACAACCGTTGAAGAGGCGCCAACAATCTTCGAATATTCAGGTATATTGTCAAAAATGGGCGAGAAATCAAATACTTCAGACGAGTTAGGCCTCTTTATAGAAGTAGGTCTCAGTATGGATTTTAGAACAGAAGTAGCGAAACCAAAGCCACCACGTGCACGTGCCAAATTCGAAACCTATGAAGTAATTCTTCTTTGTGCGTCCTTTGTGTTGTGGCCCTCCACGATTATCATGACCATGGCCTTGGACAATGGTCTGGATGTGTTTACTGAATACTCCAGCGGCCCTATCCAGGTTGTTTCAATGTGGGCTCTTTCGCTTTTCACACTCTTGGCACTTGTTCGCTTTGACCGATCGGCCCGTGGAAATGGGTGGTACGCAAAGGAGAAGGAAACATACGTTGGAATGATGGATCTTTACAGCAAAGCCCAAGCGAAGCACTACGAATATGTGGAACTAAGAGCTGCTGCTGAAGCACAAGAAATCCTTGAAAAGTATCCACAATTGGACAAATCTAAGTCCTCTGTTACCGCCAAGGCATGATTAGTACTCGACCGGTACTGGGTCAAGCATTCGCCACAAGTACCACGAAGCAGCGGTGCGGTACGGCGACCAGCGCTCAGCAACTCGAACCACGTCTGCCTTAGATTCTGCACTTGGATCAAGGATCTGAACCGCTTTAATCAGGCCGATGTCACCAATGCTGAACACATCAGGTCGGAGAAGAGCAAAGATGCACACCATTTCCGATGTCCACGGGCCAATGCCACGGAAGGATGTGAAGTGAGCATGGATGGCCTTGTCATCCATCGCACTCCAGTCAGGTGAGAGCAAGGCTTCGCTTTGTTCCGCAAGTCCGTGGATGTAGGATGCTTTTGACCTTGATAATCCGCAGGCCGCCAGTTCTTCTGGTTGTTTTTCTCGAATGGTTGCGGGCTTCACCTCACCCAGAAAAGTCTCAAGGCGTCCCCAAACAGCGTCCGCTGCAAGCACTGAGATTTGCTGGCCAACGATGGAACGAACAAGTGTGCAGAACAGATCGCCTTTCCCGAGGAGGCTACCGTCAGGGTATTGCGCCAACACAGGACCGAGCAATTCGTCTTTTGCAAGGTGCTCAGTTGCTTCCTTCCACCATGTTGGCTGACCGACCTCCATGTGCCCACCTAGAGGGAGGGGGTTTTGAGGGCTTGTCTTCTGGCTTGTCCATGGACGAGCGCATAATGGAGTGGCTTGAACTGAAAAACGTCACTCGCGCTGGTTGGGTTCGTGCCGGTGTAGAAAATCCGGAATCGGTGGCTGCACACTCGTGGGGCATGAGCATTCTTGCATTGAGGCTGTGCCCGCCCGAATTGGATTTGGCACGGGTTTTATCGCTCTGCCTGGTTCATGATTTGCCAGAAGTTCGGGTTGGCGATTTGACACCTCATGATGATTGCAGCACAAAAGCTGAAGACGAACGAGCAGCAATGTTGGCATTGGCGCCAGAATGGATTGACCTGTTTGATGACTATGAACAGGGCACGACGCCGGAAGCACGGTTCGTCAAGCAATTGGATAAACTCGACATGGGATTGCAGGCAAAGGTGTACCAACGGCACCAAGAAATCAACTTAGACGAATTCATCGAGAGCGCAAAGAAGCGAATCAGTGATGCAGATCTTCGTGTTCAATTGGAGTAGCATTCGACACGAGTCCGCCGACAAGAACAAAAAGGTGAGCCTACCGCCTTTGTCTCATAGCCCGATAGTGTAGGGGTCCATCATGGTGGGTTTTGGTCCCGCCGACCTCGGTTCAAATCCGAGTCGGGCTACCTCTAACATCTCAAGATGTCCGTATTGCGAAATTCAGTTCCGCATGGCAGTCATGAATGCTGGCACCTCTTGGAGCAGGTTGATGAATCCCCTTCGTTTGGCAAAACCGTTGAGTGACATGAGCATCAAGACAATCGCCGTACTCGGAGCAGGACAAATGGGCAATGGAATCACACAGGTGGCAGCATGCGCTGGTTACAATGTGACCATGGTGGACATCGAACAATCCTACGTCGACCGCGGTCTTGCAACGATTGAGAAATCACTTGCCAAACTTGTCTCCAAAGAACGGATGACGCAAGAAGATGCTGACGCTGCTCGAGGTCGCATCACCACCGCCATCGATCGACAAGCATGCGCTGACTGCGATTTAGTCGTCGAGGCAGTCCCTGAAATTTTGAGCCTTAAGCAAGAGATTTTTGCTGAACTTGACCAAATTTGCAAACCAGAAACCATTCTCGCTTCCAACACTTCTTCGATTTCAATTTCGACCATTGCTGAGGCTACGAACCGGCCTGAGCAAGTTATTGGCATGCACTTCATGAATCCAGTTCCAATTATGAAACTCGTTGAGATCATCAATGGAAAGCAAACAAGTGATGCCACAAATGCTGCTGTAATCGAAGCCTCCGCAACGATGGGGAAGACCGCACTCTCGTGCAACGATGCACCTGGTTTTGTTTCGAATCGAATCTTGTGNCCAATGCTNAACGAAGCAATTTTGACGCTGCAAGAAGGTGTTGCAGAACCAGAGGCAATCGATGGCATTATGAAACTCGGAATGAACCACCCGATNGGTCCACTGGCTCTCTCCGACCTCATTGGTCTCGATACGGTTTTGCACATCATGAATGTCCTCCATGAAGGCATGGGCGATGACAAATACGCACCTGCACAACTGTTGATTGACATGGTTGAGGAAGGGAAACTCGGTCGAAAGTCGGGCCAAGGGTTTTACACCTACTGAATGAGCACGAACCTGTGAAGTCAAGGGTGCAAGGTTGGGCAATTGCTCGATTTATTGGCGCTGTTCATGGGAACCCAGAGGTTCACATTCCAGAGAGAAAGGAAGCAGATGACCGTTTGGATTTGATTGGTAACCTCGTGATTCTGAGGGCTGGTTTGATTGGTCTCATCATGGGCTTGCTCCTTTTTGGGCTGGCATTCTTTCTCTACGAACACCCTTCAGTGGAGCACTATTCACCGCTTCGTGTGTTCTTCATTCTCACGCTGTTGAGTTCAATTGCAACAGGAATGGAACTGATGTTCATCTACCGCGACGCACTTCGTACTGCTGCGCGAATGGCCAGTATCCTTGGCATACCACAAGAGGAATTGGAAGATGTTGGTCTTGAGCATTCGATTCCACATTGGCTAATTCATGCTGCTTTGGGAGCGCCCGGTTTCAAAGCCACCATGTTCGGCATCGATCCGTTGGCACACATTGGCAAGGTTGGGCATGTGATTCGGAAAGTTCTCGCCAAACTAAGGGTGGTGGTTTCTGCTACAATGTTCAAAATTATTCTCCGCCGATTATGGGCGAGGCTCATTGGACGCGTGGCGGTCCGTGCGTTCTCAATGCTTGCCTCGCTCCCAGTGTTCATCGTCCTCAACATGATTGGCATGCGTTCAATGATTCGGGACATGCGGTCTCGCTTGGTTGGTCACGAACTCACNCCGAAACTTGTGGCCCATGCATTCCCNGAAGGGCTCGATGGATTGACCCCGGGATTGCACCAGAAGGTGTTTGAGGGCCTCAATGAACAAATTCAAACGGCTCGCTTCATGCATCCAAACCAAATCCGGTTCCTCCAGATGCTCCCACCACGTCCCGAATTCTCAGAGCAAGCCACAGAAACCGAAATCCGCCGTTCCAATCGCTTTCTGCTGGCCCTCCTTTTCATGTCGGGCCACCAAACGCCNAGGTGCCGCAAACTGATTGCGAGGGCTGAGATGGACCTTGGTGAGGACGAGGTGGACCGTGTGCATCAGGAAATTGATGACGCCATACACGACCTCACGCCATTGACTCGTTCTTGGGCCTAATGTCAACGGCATGATGAAAATCCCCATGTCCATGGGCCAACATGGACCCCCAAACATACGTCGTCACAGGTGCATCGAAAGGACTTGGCCGTGCATTGGCACTGGCGCTGGCCAGTGATGGTCATCCAGTCTTTGCTCTGGCCCGCCCATCAACAGAACTTGATGGAATCGGCGAACTTTTGGCATCTGTAGCGCCTGGCTCAAGAAGCATTGAATGTGATTTGTCTGATCCCACATCAATTGCCACTGCTGCTTGCCTCATCAGCGAACAAACAACCTTTGTNGCTGGCCTTGTGCACAATGCAGGAGCGATTGCACCNGTCAAACCAATGGACAAAGTGGACGCTTCCGATTGGGCGCGAAGCATCCAGGTCAACCTCGTTGGTGTTCAGGATTTGACACAGCGGATTTATTCGCTGCTNGGCGGCGAGCAACAAAGCCGCATTACCGTCATTTCAAGCGGAGCCTCGCTTCGGCCTATTGGATCGTGGTCGGCGTACTGCGTCGCCAAAGCAGGTCTCGACATGTGGTCGAGATGTGTGGCTGAAGAAGGCCGTAACTCAAACATCAGCTCAGTATCCGTCGCCCCTGGCATCGTCGATACGGGGATGCAAACAGAGATTCGCAGCACCTCACCAGAAGATTTTCCTTCTCTCCAATCGTTTATTGACTTGCATGCAAATGGTGACCTTGCCAGCAGTGAAGAGGTTGCTGCGCAATTAATGCCGCTCGTCACCGCCCATTCCATGGTCCAATCTGGTCAACGGTTTGATGTACGTGAACTTTGATTTTGAAGGTAAAAAGTGCGAAGTGTGATAAGCCAGCACCATGAGGGGCTGAACAGAGGGATTCTATGCCAGGAACAGACCGTGTTGAAATTCGCACCCTAAAAGTTGGACGATTTTGTGTCGTCGACGACCATGCCTACAAAATTTTGAGCATCTCTAAGTCCAAGCCCGGAAAGCACGGTTCCGCAAAGGCTCGTCTCGAACTGGTTTCTCTTTTCACTACCAAGAAAATCTCACACGTCGGCACAGTAACCGATAACATTCACGTGCCAATGATTGAGAAGGGAACCGCAATGGTCACCCACATCGATGGCGAGGAAGTTCACGCTATGAACATGAAAGACCACAGCATGATGATTCTACCTCTTGAAGAGGGCATGAACATCGAAGCTGGTAAAGAAATCATGTGGATGGAAGCCCTNGATCGTTTCAAGATCATCCGTGACCATTGATCTGCGTCACTATGGNGAAATTCAACAGCAGACCAATCTGCTCTTTTTTATTCACTGGCCGGTAATGTATTCATAAGCCAAGTGTGTTCTTGACGGTTTATGACCGCCACTGAAACAGCAACGCAAGAAGTTCCTTTCTCTGTTGATGCAGCCCTCAAGGCCATGCCTGATGCAGACAAGAAAGCCCTTCAAGGCTGGTATTGGTATGACTGGGGTAATCAGGCATACGCACTGACCGTGATGACAGTTATTGCTCCGGCATTGATGGCCAACCTGTACAACTTGGCGACGGGTACCCAAGATGGTGACTCCTTCTATGCGTTCATTCTCACCGCTTCCATGCTCTTAGTCGTGGTCACTGCACCAGCGCTCGGTGTGATTGCTGACAGAATGCCAATCAAAAAGAAACTCCTCAAATGGTACACTGTTGCAGGTGTCATTTTCACAGCGCTCATGGGAGCTGCTCCGTATTTCGGGTCACAAGGTTACATCATTCTTGCGCTCATGTATGCGATTGGTACCGTTGGTTTCACCGGTGGGAACGTCATTTACTACTCATTCATGCCATACCTCGCTGAGAAGCGTTGCATGGACCATGTCTCAAGCCGTGGCTACGCCTATGGTTTCATGGGTGGTTCATTGCTTCTCATCTTCCATCTGATCATTCTGATGGGTCCCTTTGCCTGGGATACCAACTTCAAACTTGCAGCAATCTTCGTGACTTCCTCACTCTGGTGGTGGGGCTTTGGTATGATGATGTTCAAGTGGACACCTGAACCTGAAATCCCATCCAACATGGAATGGCAAGGCCTCCCTCACGCAACCAAAGTGGCCTACGGTCAAGTGTTTCAAACCTTCAGGGAAATTAAGAAGTTCAAGGTTCTTGCACTTTTCCTTGCTGCTTACCTTCTGTTCTATGACGGTGTCAACACAATCGCCAGCATGGCCAGCGCCTTTGGTGAATCTGTGCTCCGTTTGGATCCAAGCATGAACATCCTTCTCTTACTGACCGTCAACGTGGTTGCAATTCCAATGACTATTCTGTTTGGTAAACTCGCCAATGTGAAAGGCACAAAATTCGCCCTCATGCTCTCGCTGATGATTTACTGTGGTGTGGCCGTTGTTGCAGCTGGCTTTGCCCCTCTCGAACTCGAATCTGATGTTGCGGCAGAAGATTCTGGCTACGACTTTACCTTTGAATGGGATGATGAGACTCAAAATTACACCATGACCACATTGTACGACCGCGGCTATGAAGGTTGGATCGGCGAATCCTCTGCAGGTGACGATGAATTCCGCGATGCCTTCCAAGAACATTTCCCGACACCTGATTACAGCACGGCTGACGCAGGCGCAAGCACCATCGGTGCGGGTATTCTCGTCTGTCTCTTCATCCTCGTGATGCTTGGCTTGCTTGGTGGAGCCATGGTCTACATACAAGGCATGGAACTTGGTTTCAAGGGAGCCATTCTAATCATATTGGTTGTTCTGATTGGTCTCATTGGTGCCTCCATTCTCGCCGACAAAGCATCGTCAGAAGAAGACGATATCAAAACCATCACATCCACTGATGCAGCAGCAATTGTTGCAGCATTTGGCGACGCAGATGATCACCGATTCTCCATCCTCTTTGTCGGTGGACCTGAAGACATTGCTGGTAAAGCAGAAGTTGGGAACCAACACCCAACTATTGTTGACCAAGGTGGACCTGTCGATGGCTATGCAGAATTCATGCGAAGCAATCTATGGGCGCCATTTGGCATCACCGTCTCACTGCAATGGATTATTCTTGGTCTCTTTGTTGGTGTAGCCATGGGTGCGGCAGGTGCACAAGCGCGTTCGATGTTCTCCATGCTGATTCCTGAAACCCGCACATCCGAGTTCTTCGGATTCTTCGGATTCCTTGGAAAGTCTGCTGCTATGATCGGAACCTTCCTCTATGGTATTGCGAGCACAACGTTCTTGCGAGCACAACGTTCGACAGCCGTGTTGCAATCCTCACAATCACGATCGTGATTCTCCTCGGAACATACCTCACAAGCAAGGTTGACCTCGAGGAAGGNATTCGTGTGGCTGCAGAAGAAGACCGCATCGCACGAGGTGGAGCACCTGCAGTCACAGAAGTTCCGGTTGAATGAGTGGAGNATCTCTTGGTGCATATGNTGCGGTGAAGGGCTATGAAGGCTTTCCAGTTGGTGCAAACAATTGGATCTGTCGTAGTGATTGGCATCATGGCACTGGTCTGGGGCCTTCCTGCTGCTCCAGCAGTTCTGTTCCATCGCTGGGCATCAGAGGAATTTGGGTCACCAACGGCCTGGGTTGACGCTGTTTGGACCGGCTTGACGCTCTCCAGCACGGCGATTATCTACATGCTCTCGCTGATTTTCTTTTCAGGCCTGCTCCAGTTTCTCCTCCATGTTCGAATCAAGGAACACACCGTAGTGCGTCTGCAGTCAATGACGACGATTCGATGGGCGATATGTGGCCAAATAGGCCGAACAACGCGACCCGTTCTCCAACATCTTGTGCCCTCATTTGTGGCGAACGCATACTTTCGAATCTGTGGGGCCAATATCCAAGTTGGCGCCCAAATCAACAGCCATTACCTAAACGATCCGAATTTGCTGACCATTGAACAGGACGTGGTCATCGGTGGCGGTGCGGTCATCAACGGGCACCTCGTCGAGCGTGGTGAGTTGATTTTGTGCCCCATTCTGATTGAGAAAGGAGCCCTGGTTGGGACGGGTGCAATGATTCAACCTGGGGTTCACATCGGCGCAGGTGCCGTCATTGCATCACATGCGGTTGTGCCGAAGTACAAAGTGATCCCAGCAGGCGAGGTTTGGGGCGGAATTCCGGCACGAAAAATCAAGGATTCCTCAGAGCGTTGACACTTGAGGCCCCCCCTCGCACTCCGTCGTTTGCACACCCGTGGAACAGCAATGGTCTTGAAGTGGCTGTGGCTAGGTTGGGCTGTGCGCCCTGCGCACGCTGGTTGTGACTTCTCATGGGTGTCGAAAAATCTGCATATCGCCAACCTGTAACCCCTCAAGGTTTGAAGGCCATTGAGAAGGGTACATTGACTTGGTTGGACGACGACATGTACAACAACCTCAACACCGGTGTGTTGGAACAGTACCTTGAGGAAAAGAACCTCGAGGAATCCTTCGAAGTATCGCACTGGAACACCTCTAAAGTCCTCTATGGAATTGCGATTGGTGCNGTCTTCTCTGGCGTTACTGCCTACATTGGTCTCAAACTCGGATTGGCAATTTCCGCAGCTTGGTACATTGCCTACCTGCTCGGTATGGCTCTCAAGTGGTCACCTTCGGAAGTCAACATTGCGACCTCCGCAACAACTGGTGCGACCCACGCCTCCACGGGATTCATCTTCACCTTCCCCGCAATTTTCTTGCTCGCTTCTGATGCAAGGTACGAGTTAGCAAGCGGTCCGCTGATCAGCAATGCAGATACATTCAATTTGGCGTTCGTCGGTATTGTTGCGAGTATGTTTGCTGGGTTCCTCGGCATCATGTACTTCATCATCTTTCGACGTGTATGGCTNGTCGAAGATCCGCTTCCNTTGCCTGGTTTCGAAGCCACGCTCAAGATGTTGGACATCGCATCCGATGTCAACACNGGCGCCGTTGAACACGCCCGTGAGTCGTTGAAAACAATCGGTGTTTGGACATCGTTGACGATGTTTGGACTGTTCCTTGTGGAATACCCATTGATTTGGGCCAACGATCGTAAACTGGCGCTTTTGGATTACCTNGCTGAGACATTGGCGATTGGCGACTACGGTCTTGCAAGTTTCTATTCAAGCGGAAAGATCCACCAACCATCCGGAATTGACAGCGAAGGGGTTTCGCTTGGTTACACGCAATGGTCTGCAGACACGGCTTGGAATCCATTTGCTTACACCTATGTCGGTATTGCTTTGACGCCCTCGATGTTTGCTATCGGCTGGTTCATGAAAACTCGTGTTGCCTTTTTGGTGAACCTCGGAACACTCGTTGGCTGGTTCTTCCTCGTGCCACTTGTCGTCTGGTTCAACTTCCCAATTTACGATGCAATGTCGCAATCAAGCGTTCCAATCCAATCATACGCAGATGGTGATGGAGCAGCGCTCCAAATGATTGCCTTTAGCAAATCCGTTCGAACCATCGCAATTGGTTCCATTGTGGGTGGCGGTATGTTTGGTCTGGCAAAGATGTACCGAACNTTCCTCAACATCTTCTCGGACATTGGCTCCGCTTTCAAGGGCGAAGGAAGCCAAGAGTACATGGAAGGCAAGGGCTGGTACGAATGGCCGCTCAAACACATTCCAATCTTCATGGGCGTTACATTCTTNGCCATGCTCGTAATTTTCACCGTGGGCGGTTTCTCCATCCTCGCTTCGTTGGTGTTCGCAACCGTGCTCATTATGACCACATTCTTGCTTGGAGCAATCGCCGTCCGTGTCATGGGTGAAACGGGAATCGAACCTGTTTCTGGAACATCGTTCATCGTTCTTCTGATGCTCCTCGGTGTCTTCTTGAACGCTCAAGATTTGCTTGACCTCACCACACAAGACGCAGTCCTCCTCGGCCTTGTCGGTACGACTGTGTTNGGATCAGCAATCTCGATGTCTGGCACGGTCATTGGTGACTACAAGAACAGCCTCTACATCGGAAACCGACCTTACCACATCTCCAAGGGCAACATCATGGGCGTTGTGCCTGGTGCCATCATCGGTGCCGGTGTGGCGATCTTCCTTTCCAAGCAACTTGCAGATGGAAACATTTCATTGATGGCGCCACAAGCCAATGCGTTCGCCACCTTCTCCGTCATCTTCGCTGAAGGCCAAGGTGACCTTTACTTGCTTGCCCTTGGTTTCCTCCTTGGAATGTTTGTCGAGTGGGCAACCGGCATGGGTACATCGTTCGGTCTTGGTATGTACCTCGACGTCCCGCACACGCTTCCTATGCTCATCGGCGGTGTGGCCCGAGATTCTTGGGAAGACAAGCGATTGAAGCCTCGCATTGACGCCATTAAAGAAAAGGAAGGCACAACAGCTGCCGAAAAGCAACGTGCATTGATTCTTCTCAGCACGTTCATGGTGGCGGCTGGTTTGCTCACAGGTGAAGCGTTCTTTGGCACCGAATCCAGTATTCTTTCGTTCGTCGATACCCTCGTCGAGAACCCAGATTCCATGAGCTGGTACATTGGCCGCATGCTTGGCTTCGTCGGACTCAACGTTGCCATTGGCGGAGGAATTTACCTTCTGTTCAAGCGTGCTGGCGTGATTGGTGGCTCTCCCGCCACAGCCGATGCTGTGCTCGAAAACTGAGCGTGATTGAATGACCACAGCCAAGCCCCCGCTTTGGGTTTGGGTGTTGCTTGTAGCAGCGATTTTCGGCGTGTCGAGTGCAGGTACATTGCTCCAACAAATTGAGTTGGATCCTCTGTTAAAGGCATCATGGCGATTGCAACTGACAGCGGTGGTTTTGTTCCCATTCGCATTTTTTCAATGGCGACAGCAACCTTCTGAAGTCAAAGAACAGATGTTTGAGAAGCGGACTCTTGGAATCCTCGCTCTCAGTGGTTTGGCACTTGCCTTGCACTTTGGAGCTTGGGTGGCCAGTCTCAAGTACACGACGCTGACTCACTCGCTCCTGTTTGTCACGGCCCATCCACTCATTGTGGTTGCTGGTATGTTCATTCTTGGAATTGTTCTCACAGGTGTCCGACAACCAACGCATCGGGAACTCTTTGGTGCGATGATTGGGTTTGCTGGCGCTGCATTGACCTTGCTTGATGAAGGAACGCAACAAGGCGATAACACAGTGACGCTTCTCGGGGATTCGTTGGCTTTGTTGGGTGCGTTCACGGTGGTTGGCTATATTGTCTGTGGGCGCATTCTTCGTGCTTGGATGCCGATTTTCCTCTATGCCTTCCCTGTGACCTTGTTGGCAGCAGTTTTGCTTCTCCCTGCTTCGATGCTCGTCGAGAGCGACTATGCCACCTACGGTGTCTTTGGGTGGCTCGATGCTGCGTTCTTTGGCTGGTTCCTCGCCCTTGCTCTCATTGCGGGCCTTTTGGGTCACACGGGTTTGAACACCTGCCTGAAGTACCTCTCACCGCTTGTGATCTCTGCGTGTGTGACGCTTGAGCCAGTGATTGGTTCTTTGATTGGCTACGTAGTCTTCGACACGAGTTTACCGGGGCGATGGACATGGTTTGGAGGGGCGGTTCTCATGATTGGATTGTTGCTCATTGTGACGGCAGCACCCACTGAGACAGATACGAACAATCAAACATTAGAAGCCAGCGAGGAGGCATGAGTACCATGACCGATGAATCACCACAAGGCGGCTGGCTGCTCCTCACCAACGATGATGGAATCGAAGCACCAGGATTCAGAATGATGGCTCAAGCCCTGAACAAGGCAGGTTATTCCATCATTGCCTTCGCTCCTGCAGAGAACAACTCTGCAGCAGGCATGAGGATTAACCTGATGCAACCGATGGTATTGCGCCCTCGCAATGACCTCAAAACTGAGTGGGGCCTTGACGAGTCGAAAGGACAGGTGAAATTGTTCGAACTCGATGGAACTCCATGTGACACGATGATTGTCGCCCTTGACGGTGGTATCGAACATGTCGCTCCCGGTGTGATTCCACGATTGGTCATTTCCGGTGTCAACCTCGGACCGAACATGTCGCAGGATTCCTATCATAGCGGAACAATGGGTGCAGCTCGTGAAGCAGGACTGTACGGCATGCCCGCAATCGCCTCTTCGCTNGGTTCCTTCGAACTTGATGGAATGGAAGGCGCAGTTCAAGCCACTGTGGACTTGGTCGAAGTAGCTCTTACGGCCTTGCCTCTGGTTCCTGAAAACCTCCGNAGACCTCACATCGATGTTTCAGCAAGCCATCTGACACGTTGGCCCGATTTCCCATCAACTCCGGCATGGGCCGATGATCCCGAAGGTGCCCTGCGCACTGCTTTCCAGCACGGTGAATTGATGCTCAACCTCAATGTTCCACCAGTATGGGATGGCTCTGTCAACACCACGCGTCTTGGAATGCGATGGTATCGAAATGCGGTGAGTTTTGGTTCCGTAGAGGAAGATGAAACTGCTTTGTTCACCATCGGTGGCGCCACCATCGACCACACACCAGTTCACCAAAGTGACTGTGACGCAGTTGATGCAGGCCACGCAAGCGTGAGTTGCCTTCCAGTGTGGCCTCAAACCCACCCGCTTGCTTTGGATGATGGTCTCCTCAAATGGGTGCTCGAAGCATCCGAAGGTGGATACCCGGCATGGCTTCGAGGTTAATCGAGCCTCATGTCGATGCCCTCATCCAAAAGGAAATGGCATACGCCAACAGCCATATGACCTTGCAGCCAGACATCGCCAACGATCGATTTAGTAAAGCACCCTTGATCTCATCAGCGAGAGGTTTGTCATCGCTCAACACAAAAGCCACATCAAGTCCATGAATTTGGAACGCCCCTCGCTCCCCGTCGGCGTGTGAGTGAGGTGTGCTTGATTGTGGCAACGTGCTTTTTTCCGCCCAAAGTCTGGGTGAGTCTGCATCGAGTGCGATGAGTGTCGAATCATGCCAATCAGCGAGCGTATGCGTAATGTCTCCACCAGAATCATAGATTCCAGAGGAGCGTTCGATCCAATGGCCACGTGCAGGAGTTGGCTCTTTGAGCACCTTTGCAATGTGGCCGGCCACTGCGCGTTCTTCGGCATGCACTCCTTTGAGTTCTGAACCAACGAATTTGATCCTCCGGCTGGGCCCTGGGCCACCCATCATATGGAGGACAACTTCTGTATCGTGACGGAGCCCATGACTCGTGAGCAGGCCTGCCATCAAGGCACGAACCAAGACATCCATTCGACCAGCACCTCCTGCCATGTCGTTGAGTGGGAGTTTTCCCTGGGACATCGCACGATGCCCGATGATTGCAAATCGACGCATTCAGGTTACCTCAGCGTTCTATGAAAGTACGAATCGCTTCACACATTTTTGATTCATCTTCGAGAATGAAGTGGCTCCCATAAGCATCAACAAGGTAACCTCTCGGCTTTGTTGAATCCTCAAGGTCCTCGAGCCGGTTTGCAATCACCGCTGTCATACCAGCTTTTTCGATTTGAGCGGTGGCACGGTAGATGAGATCTTTTTGCTTGATTCCGGATTCTAGTTTGAACCCGATGCGGACCGCATTTGCACAGGTTTCTTTGAGGGCCATGATGTGCTTTTCACTCTCTGCCAAGTTGACATCAAGACCGCCCTGTTGACTCGCAATTTTTCCCTTTGCTGGCGCTGCAACCACATAATCGAGTACGGCTGCAGCATGAATCCAAGCATCGATGGTGTCGTTCGAGAGCGCTTTGAGTTCAGCAAGCATTGCTTGTGGTTCAGGTGCACGAATCACAAGCGGGAGCCACTCGGGTTGTTCTGCAGTTGTGATTCCAGCGACGCAGGTTACGTCATGGCCATGTCGATAAAGGTCGTTAGCAACTGCAAACCCTGTTGTTCCACTGCTGTAATTTTGAACAAACCGAACATCGTCGATGGCAGAGCGGGTTGCTCCGAGTGTGATCACAATTGACTTGCGGTTTGGTTTCGCTGCGTTGAGGAGGTGGCAAAAAGTGGCCACAATTGTCTCATGGGCGGGGGTTTTTCGCTTTCCTTCTGCTTCTTCACCCCACAAGACATGAATTCCATGAGCACGTGCCCGATCGACGAGTTCACTTGTTACGGGATCATTGGCTAAGTCAATGTGCATGCTCGGTACCATCATCACGGGTGTGCCTCGACTTCTTGCGACGCTCAAGGCCATCAAGAGCGGGCCGTTTTGTAAGCCGTGAAGGTAGGATGCAAGGGTGTCCCTGGTGGTTGGTACAACGAGGACAGCATCTGCGGTGTTGAGTGCCTCCATGTCGCCATCCCAATCTGTGATGACCTCTCCTTGTGTCGCCCAACGGACGGCCAGAGGGGTGATGATGCGTTGGGCAGCAGCCGTCATGATGACGGTGATGTCTGCACCTTGCCGGCGGAGTTCTCTTGCAAGACGCACTGTGTCGACGGCTGCGATCCCACCGGTTACGCCTAACACAATTCGCCGACCAGCAAGGGCGCTGCCTTGCATTTCGACGTCAGTATCACGAACCGCCATGGTTCTGCCATCGGGCACACGGACATGATTGCTTCGGCGGATGCCTATCTCATTGTATGTGGAAAAGCATAGCCTCAAGGCGGGNAGGTCTGTGGTCATTCTATGGCGGGCAACCGTGGGGACGAACTGGTGGTTGCTGGTATGCGGCCACAAAGTTTCCTAGGTGCATCCAATCCATATGCTCCGGTGCATCGTGGAACCACACTCATACTTTTCATTGACAGTTTGATTCTCCTCTTTGTCACCTATGCCCTCACCAACATGCTCGCTCCTTCGATGGTGCAAATTGCGACCGGTGTGGGTGCAGGACTTCTTACGATGAACTGGCTTGCTTACCGTAGGAAATCCAAACTGGCATATTGGATTGCTCCTCTCATTATCGGATTTGCATCCTTGTTTTTCTTTTTTGAGGCTGTAAGCATGCTTTACATTGGTAACTACTTGTTTGCGTTTTTGATGATTTGGGCTTGCTTTGGCTCGGTTCGGAGGGTGCTCACTCACTTCCATTCAGGCTACAGGCATGCATACCATGAAACGACGGAAATAATTCCAGATCTCCCGCTTGAGTCTGGCGAAATGTATGCAGCGTGTCCAACCTGCCTTGCTGTGCTTGCCATTCGTCCGGCAATGCTTCATTCGAGTGACCGCTGCCCACATTGTCAAAATCAACTCGTGAGCGATGAGCTCAGCTCGAAGTATGAGCAAGAATGATTGAGACAACTCACTCGGTCAGAATTTGGGCTTGACAAACACGGTGGTCGTGTTCTCCATGTCGATGTCATCTTCATCATCATCATCATCGATGATGTCCTCTGAGACCTCAACTTTTGCCTTCTTATCCTTGGTTGGTGCAGGAACGCCGCCTGATCTCTTTTCAAGACGATCAATTTGCTTTTGCATCATTTCGAATTCGATTTCCATATCGTCCATCAAGTCACGCATTTCTTCCATGCGTGTGCTGAGCCTTCCTGTCAACTTCTTGAGTTTACGTAACGTACGTTCTTCGCCCATCATCATCCCTCTCTTATTTCCCATCGGATCGGGTTCTGCGTCTCAGCGAGTCGCAAGGGTTAGGGAAGACCACATTTCTTCAGGGACTTCCATAGCCAATCGAAGGCCACCCATTGCACCGAGTCGAACTGGATCGTCGACAACGTGAACGTTGACATCGCCCATGTCGGACAAGCGTCGTTCAATCATTGCGCCGAGGCCCTTGATTCCTGAGCCACCGCCAGCGAGGACCATGTTTCGTCGGAACTCGTCGTGGTATTCAGGATTTGATCCGGAGATGAGCTGCTTCACATTCTCGACGATTGGGTCGACGATTGCTTCGCATGCTGCTTGGATGCAGTCAGTGATGTCGAGGTTCATGGCCTTTCCATCGATGGAGAAATCAACCATGATTGGGTTCTCAGGGGTGTGCGTACCAACGAAGGAGTACTGTTCCTTCCATCGGCGAGCCATGTCCTTGGTGATTTGAGCACCGTTGAACTTGGATTGAATGTTCTTGATCATTTCTCGGTCAATGAAGTCACCAGCGTGGCCAGTGTGCATTTGGTCGTCAGGTCCGGGGATTGTTCCATAGACACGGCAAAGATCAGCCGTTCCTGCACCGATGTCGATGACAAGGGTGTGTTCAATCATGTCAAGAGCGTAAGCGACGGCGAACGGTTCAGAGATAATCATTGCAGCGTTGACGGAGCCAGCAGCTGCGTCGAAGATTGCGGTCTTGTCCACATAGGATGCTTCTGCAGGTGCACCGATGACGGCGACCACTCGGTCGTATTCTTCAGGGTCGGATAGACCGATGAGGTGGGTAATGAAGTGGGCAATGAATTCCCGGTCTTCTTGGGTGTCCTTGATCACACCGAGTTCCAATGGTCGGAAAAGGTTGAGTGCGAGTCTGTTTTTGAGCGCTTCTTCACCGAAAAGAACGTCCCGCTTTAGGAAATTTCGTGCAATTGGATCTTTAGGGGTTCCGATTACAGTCAATTCTTCTTCTTCGTGACTGTCTGAGGAAACCATCACAGAGCGGAAAGTTCCCAAGTCGATTCCAATGTACAGTACTTGTTCTGCCATGCCCTTCCCATCGCGACCTACCTTATGAAGAATACCTCGCTGTTGAGCGGTCTTCGTANGCGTTTTAGGAGGTTTGAAGGTACTTTTTCAAGCGGGCCGGTGATCACGTCCTGCAACAAGGGCCACCCATTGGTGAGGGGTAAATTCAGCACCAAGCTTCGCAAGATTGACAATACCAAGCTGCATACTCGGGGTACAACGGTGCCATGTTTCCACACCCAGGTACAACGGTGCCATGTTTCCACACCCAGTGCATTCCTTGAGTGCTTTATCGCCACAAATTTCCATGACCATCTGGATGTGATACACATCGTCGATACCAAGTTGCTGGCGCATGGACCACAACAATTGATCTTCGCTTGGTGAAATGATTCCGTCTTCGAGGACAAGTTCAACAACGCTTCGATAGTCTTCGAAGTCTCGAACATCCCTTGCATCGAGCACTACGCCGTTCTTCTCAGCGACGATGTCAGTGCCGCCTGGGTCGTCTACGAACAGAACCANGGATGCTGCCTTGAGTTTCTCATCGCGTAGTTCGAGTGAAATACGGACTCCTTCAAGGGTAGCATAGACAAGGCTGGAATTGGTGTTGATGACATTAGCGATTGAACGTGCGGTGTCTGCTGCGTTTCGTCCTTTACGCCATCCGTTTGGGTCGGCAACGTTGAATTCGTAAAATTCAGTTCCTTTGCCCGGATATTCGAGACGGATTTCCTCGCCTCCATCAAATTCGTTCGCAACAATGGTGAGGGCGGCCACTTCAGTGGAAACAATGTTGTCATCATCATCAAAATTAATCATAAGCGGTTTTCGATCTTCTGTTGCTGTGTTGAAGTGCCCTTTCATCCCAGACATCCATTTGTCTTCCAAGCGGCCAAGTGATGCTTCTTGCTCTTCAGATAGGTTGGAATCGACACCAAGCACACCAGCAAGACTCCCTGATGCGATGTCCTTCTTGAATTCCTCAATCATTTCTGCGTCTTGGCGATAGGTTGGCGGTGGCATCCTTTCGGATTCTTCAACATAGTCCGGGTCGGCCCATTCGTGGTTGCATCCAACGCAGATGAGGTACCCCTTCATCGTTGAGGATTGTGCTTCGCCGCCACATCGTGGGCAATCACCGCCTTCGGTGTACTCGAGGTTCTCGACAGCATCGCGACGACCTTTCCGTATGTTCCCAAAGCCTGCCATAGACGGGCGAGGCGATTGGCTTTCTATCAATTCTTTGGGCGAATTAAATGGTGAGAACAAAATTAATTCAACTTTGGAACGGCTTTCATTCCATAGCGAATCAGACCTTCTTGAGCGTAAATTCGGCGAACGACGAACGTAACCTCGTCACCGATTGCAGGTTCGTATTGTTCGTCATCAGCAACCAGAAACACGCCGCATGGTCCTTGTTCAAAGCGAACAAAGACGGTTTGGATGCCCCCGAGAACAGGCGCTCTAAGCGCAAATTCTGATGGTGCACCTGCTGCACTGAGTTTGGTCCAAGATTCGACGATGGCAGAGGTCATGAGTGGTTGGCTTGGTGATTCGAGTCGCTGACCATCAGCATCGAGTTGTCGAGGTGGCCAGATGAGGTTGGCATTCGTTGATTGAGCCATGAAGGCAAGACGTGCCGCTGCTCCCTCCATGTAGGCTGCTTCAGAAACATAAGCGCCTTGTGATACATGGGCTGGTTTCAATTCCTGCTCCCAAGCAGTTTGGATGTCGGCGTAAAAG
>JGI26119J46589_1000078_pt1 | contig 21282 bp, 20 predicted proteins | sample AOAMet_54_BLW_10_2_FD_46589 | JGI IMG/M metagenome (IMG submission 46589)
TTTTTTTACAAATAACATTAATTAAGCATAAATGACAAGATATTTATAATTCTTTTATAGAACTAGAAATATTTTTAAGCTCTTCTAATCCTGATTTTTCTTCCCATAAAAATGCTATCAGAGTCTTTGAATAAATAATCTCATGCACCTTTAAAGAGAATTTATTTAGCTTAACTTTCATCTCATCATACCCATCAGAGTACTTAAGTTTGAGTGGAGAATACAAAATTAAATCATCTTTGTCTCTAATAAAGTGTGCTTCTTTTATATTTGTTTCATTTTTAAACTGATAACAAACTAATGAAAAATCTTTATTTTTAAAAGATTGGGCACTCAATTTAGATGAAATAATCTTAAATCCTAGCTTTGATGCTTCTAATCTTAAGTTAGAGATTTCCCTTGTTGACTTTGATGGGAGTGCAATACTTACTGTGCCAATTAAAAATATAATCACAGTCAAAATAATAATTAATTCCATAAAACTTAATCTTTTAAAATATCTTTAACGATCTGTGGCCCTTTTACAATAAAACCTGAATAGATCTGAACTAGACTAGCACCTGCATCTATTTTTTTAATAAAATCATCATATCCCATGACCCCNCCAACACCAATTAAAGGTATGGTATGGTCTTCCTTGNAAATAGTACTTAGTAGTTTTGTAGATTTATTCATAATTGGCTTNCCAGACAAACCACCCTCACATTCATGAAACTGTTTACTAGACAGTAATGATTTATCAATTGATGTATTAGAAGCAATTAGACCTGAAAAAGAAGAGTTGTTAATAATATGAATAATTTCAGAAATAGAATTTGCATCTTCATCTGGTGAAATTTTTAAAAAGATTGGTTTTGTATATTTACATGCATAAATTTGATTATCTATTGAATCAATTAGTTTCTTTAAATTATCTGAATTATGAAGATCTCTTAAGCCGGGCGTATTGGGTGAAGAGATATTGACTGTAATATAGTCAGCATACTGATAAACTTTTTGAAAGCATTCAATATAATCGTCTATTCTTTTTTGGCCTTGTGANGTTTTATTTGCACCTATGTTGACCCCGACAATACCTTGGAATTTCTTTTTTTGAAGTCTTGTAACCAAATAGTCGACTCCCTTGTTATTAAACCCAAGCCTATTAATAATTGCCTCTTCATCAAATACCCTAAATACTCTTGGCTTTGGATTACCAATTTGTGCTTTTGGAGTAACAGTTCCTACCTCTAAAAATCCAAAACCCAGGGAGCCCACAGAGTCTATAAAATCTCCATTTTTATCCAGCCCAGCAGCCGTTCCAAGTCTATTAGCTAATTTTAATCCAAGAAATTCGATTTCTTGATTTTTAAATTTTGGAAAAATTATTTTAATTAGATTAAGTTTATAAAGGATTTTTAACCCATAAAGAGCAACTAGATGTGAGGCTTCAGGAGGGAATAATTTAATTATTTTTAAGAGTGAGTTCAAATTATAATTTTGTTAAAAGATCTTTAATATCTTTGCCTATTTCTTCATCTCGCAATGATATTGCAATAGTTGCCTCAACAAAACCTTTTTTGCTTCCACAGTCAAACTTCTCACCCTCATACACACATGCATTAACTTTTTCATCACCGATCAGTAATTTAATGGCATCTGTTAATTGAATCTCATTGGTCTTATCAGGCTCAACATTTTTTAACTTATTAAAAATACTACTATTTAAAATATATCTTCCACAAACAGCTATATTAGATGGCGCATCATTAGCATTAGGTTTTTCGACAATATCTAATATTTCTATTGTGCTGTTTTGAGAAATTCCAGGCTTTATTACTCCATATTTATGAATATCTTTTGAGTCAACTTTATTAACTGCAATAACTGAGTGATTAGAGTCTTCATATGATCTTTTTAACTGCATAAGACAACTATCATCTGAAAAAAATAAATCGTCAGGAAGAAGAATGGCAAATGGCTCATCGCAAATTAAATCTTCAGCTAATAAAATTGCATGTCCTAAACCTTTTTGATCATGCTGAATTACATAGTGAAACTGAATACTATCAAATTTTGATGGATTTAGTTTTTCAATATATTCATGTCTGTTGGTGTTTCTTAATTTATCCTCAAACTCTTTAGATTTATCAAAATGTTTTTTAATAGAGTGTTTAGATGGGCTTGTTATAAATATAATCTCTTCAATGCCAATCTCTATAGCCTCTTCAACTGCGTATTGGACAAGAGGCTTGTCAATAATTGACAGCATTTCTTTAGGGGTGGCTTTTGTGGCCGGAAGAAATCGTGTTCCAAGTCCAGCAACTGGTAAAATTGCTTTTTTAATTTTTTTCATGCGATTTATCTTATCACCGTTGTCCATTTTGTTGCCATCCCAAAGATAAGACCTCCTATAAGGCCACCAAGGTGAGCATAATTTGCTACATTACCGAAACCAAATAAAGTTAAAACCCCAAGAAATCCAAGAAGCATCCATACCAACATAAACAAATATATCGCAGGCGGAAGGCCATATCTCTCGTACTTAAGATCTAATTCAATTACTAAACAATAACCAAACATTCCATAAATAACACCCGAAAGACCGCCAAACAATGAGGGCCCCGAAAAAATATATTGCATACAATTAGCAAACAGTGAAGAAAAGAATACCAAAAAAATAAATCTTATATGACCATCATTTAGTTCAATTTTTGACCCTAAAATATATATCCATAAACAATTAAATGCTAAGTGCGCAAAAGAAAAATGAATAAACATTGGTGTAACTAACCTCCACCATTCATTCGAATTCAAAAAAGTTTCCTCATAAGAGAGGAAATTGAAGAAACCAGAGCTTGAAGAGTTGGGTTTAAGAAAAGTTAAGAATTCAATAACTCCATCAAATCTTCCAAAACCAGAAAAGAATGCTACTAGAATAGATATAAATATTATTGGAATATGGAAATTTTTATTATTCAATTGATATTTATGTATTATTTGAAATATCTAGACTCCACCCTAACTTTTCTCTGCATGCCTCAAAAAAATCATTTTTCTTTGGATGAACTAATTTGAGTGTATTTCCCATCTTTGATATTTTNATATTTTCTAGAAACGGTACTTTGGTGTCATCCTGACCATCNGCACAAATTTTTGCTGAATCTAATGGCCCTCTTAGNATTTCAATGGAGACATTTTCAGATGAAGATATTACAAATGGTCTAGAAGAAATACTCTGCGGAAGCATTGGTAATATTGTCCAAACATCTAAACTTGGATGAATAATAGGACCGCCAGCAGATAATGCATATGCCGTCGATCCTGTTGGAGTAGCTATTATTAGCCCATCAGATCTTTGCTCATAAACAACTTTGTCATTTACACTTAACCTATATCGCATAAGCTGTGCATATGCACCCGAATGAATTACTATTTCGTTTAAACCATATACGGTCTGATTAGAAAAACTGGCACTTACTAAGTTTCTATCTTCAATTACATAATCACCTGAGAGAATCTCTTTTATTGAGTTTTCAAAATTATCTACCTTTACATCAGTTAAAAAGCCGACGTTACCCATATTGACTCCAAGAATGGGTATATTAAATTCTAAAAATTTTCGTGCAGAGCCGAGCAAAGTCCCATCACCACCAAAAACTACTAGTAAATCTATGTTTTCAACGAACTCATTATCTGGAACTTGTTTAAGGTTTGGATGGTTATAATCAGATGATATTTCTATAAAAACATCTTTTGAATATTTGCATAGATTGTTAATCAAAGGATTGAGAGCATCACTATCAATGCCTTCATAAGCTTTTTCTTTAACGTAGATTCCAATCTTTTTAAACATTATGTAATTATACTCTGCAAAAAAACCCAATGTATGTTTTTTTAAAGGGTGAAAAAATACTTTTTCTCCTTATAATGAGATTCAAAAGTTTTTAATATGATATGGGAAAATAATATGACTCAAATAGATAGTTTTAGAGAAGAAGTAAAGCAGTGGTTAGATGATAATTGCCCAGCCTCTATGAGAGCTGGAGCTGATCCTGAGACACCCCTTGACGAAGTTTGGGGAGGAAGAAAAGCTGTATATAAGAATCCTGAATCAAAAGTTTGGCTTGATAGAATGGGTGCTAAAGGATGGACTATGCCAACAGTACCATCTGAATATGGTGGTGGCGGACTTTCTAAGGAAGAAGTAAAAGTTCTAAATGAAGAAATGTTTACTATAGGGGCAAAGACTCCATTATTAAGTTTTGGTATATGGATGTTAGCTCCAGTTTTATTAGAATATGGATCTGAGGAACAAAAGAAAGAACATCTACCAAAAATCATTAAGGGAGAAATAAGATGGTGCCAAGGCTATTCTGAGCCTGGATCAGGGTCTGATCTCGCAAGCTTAGCTACAAAAGCAGAAGATATTGGTGAGCATTTTATGGTAAATGGTCAAAAAGTATGGACTTCTTATGCGGACAAAGCAGATTGGATTTTTGCTCTAGTAAGAACTGGTCCAAAAGAACCAAAACATGATGGAATTAGTTTTCTATTGATTGACATGGAAACAAATGGCGTTTCAACTAAACCAATAACCTTAATATCAGGTAAGTCGCCATTTTGTGAAACATTTTTTGATGATGTGAAGGTACCAAAATCAAATTTAATAGGCCAATTAAATGCTGGTTGGGCTATAGCTAAAGCACTGCTTCAGCATGAAAGAGCATTTATTTCAAACTTTGGGCTTGCAGCTGCAGTAGGAAGTAAGAAAGATTTAGTAACTATTGCTAAAAAGCATATCGGTGAAGAGAACGGAAAAATTAATAATGGATTTTACAGATCTGAAATTGCTTCCCATAAAATTAAAGAACATGCTTTTGGTCTTACTCTGCAAAGAGCAGGAGATGAAGGTGGCAAGGCTAGTGCTACAGCCTCCATGTTTAAATTATATGGAACGGAACACAATAAAAAACGTCATGAATTAATGATTGCTGCAATGGGAACTGATGGAGTTGCATGGGATGGAGATGAATTTGATGATTCTGATAAGAATTTAACAAAAGCATGGCTTAGGACAAAAGGTAATTCTTTAGAAGGTGGGACTTCTGAGGTGCAATTAAATGTTATCTCTAAAAGAGTACTAGGCCTTCCAAGTTAAAAACAATACATATTACGGTAATCACAAATGAAATTAATACTAAATGAAGAACAGCAGTTTCTAAAAGATACTGCAAAAAACTTTGCAGAGGAAAGGACTCCAGTAAACCACTTTAGATCACTTAGGGATAACAAAGATGATTTACTATGGGATAAAGATACATGGAAGGAAATGGTAAATTTGGGATGGTCGGGCATTCTTATTCCTGAAGAATATGGTGGCTCAAACTTTGGTTTAGCTGGAATAAGCGTGATACTTCAAGAATGTGGTAAAACTCTTACCCCTTCACCTCTTTTTGCAACCGGCGTTCTTGGAGCTTATGCTATTTCTCAATATGGAACTGAGGAACAAAAGAAGAAATATCTTCCTCAAATTGCAAATGGAGAAATTACCACAGCAATTGCGATTGATGAAAGCAGTCATCACAACCCGCTGAATATAAATACGTCTGCTGTTTCAAAAGATAACAGCTATATTTTAAATGGCAAAAAAGTATTCGTAGTCGATGGTGCTAGTGCTGATTTACTTATAGTAGTTGCAAGAACATCAGGAAAAACTGGAGATAGTACTGGACTAACATTATTTCTTGTTGAAAATAATCAACCCAATATTAATGTAGTTAAGTTAGATATGGCGGATTCAAGGAATTATGCAAATATAACCTTCTCAGATATAACTGTACAAAAAGAAAATATTCTTGGAGACATTGAGGCTGGTGGTGAAGCAATTGAAAATATTCTTGATATTGGAAGAATAGCTATCTCAGCAGAGATGCTTGGCAATACAGAAGCTGCGTTTGAATCCACATTAACTATCTTAAAGAAAGAAAACAATTTGGTGTATTAATCGGGACTTTCCAAGCACTACAACATAGAGCAGCTGAAATGTTCTGTGAAATCGAACTTACAAAATCCTCGATTATGGCAGCAATGCAAGGCGCTGATAATAATTCTAATGAACTTCAAAGACTAGCAAGTCTTGCNAAGACGATGGCTGGAGAAACTCTACATCTTGTTTCGAATGAAGCTATTCAAATGCATGGTGGTATTGGAGTAACGGATGAATATGACCTTGGCTTTTATTTAAAAAGATCTAGAGTTGTAGAGCAAATCTTTGGATGTTCAAAGTTTCATACCGAGAGGTATGCAAATATAAGCGGGTTCTAAAGTAGCTTATATGCATTCAATTAAAGCAAATTTAATAGGGATAATAACTTGTACGCTAATCCTGCTAGAGCTAATGGTTGGGTTCGGTACGTTATTTTTAGTTAATATTCCTAGAGCTTTTTTTCCTACAAAATCTTTTAAAAAATATATCAGCAGGATCTCAAATAAAATTGGAGATCTAACTGTATATGGATTAAAAATGATTTTGCTTTTAATGCATGGCAATAGNATTCAAGTTTTTGATGAAAATAGGTTTGATAGAAATACCTGGTATATGGCTATGTCNAACCATCAATCCTGGGCGGATATATTTGTACTATTAGTTGCAGCTCATAAAAGAATACCGCTGCTAAAATTTTTTATGAAAAAAGAGTTAAGGTGGATACCTTTTATATATTTAGCAAACAAAACTCTTAATATGCCTTTTGTAAATAGGCACTCAAAAAAAGAAATTGAAATGAACCCAGGGCTGAGGTTCAAAGACTATCAAAATACTCTTGAGGCATGCAAAAGATTTATGAGATCTCCTTCAACAATATTTAGTTATGCAGAAGGAACGAGAAATGATCCAATCAAACATAAAAGTCAAAACTCACCATACAAAAACCTTCTTATTCCAAGAGTTGGAGGAATGGCTACTGCCCTATCTGCAATGCCAGAAATAGCAACCTTGGTTGATTACTCAGTAGTATATAAATCAGATAAAAGAGATGCATGGTCTTTCTTAAAAGGAGAAATGAGAGACGTTAAAATTCTTGTAAAAGAACATGAAATTCCCAGACATTTAAAAAACAAAGATTATTCAGAAGATGAGAGTTATAGAGATAATTTTAAAATCTGGATTGAAGAGATCTGGGTTAAGAAAGACCAAGATATGGATAATTTAAAGTTTTAATTCTTTCTTCGATACAACCCAGCCATTAAAATCTACATAAATCCATGACCCTGGGTTTATTTCAACATTACCAAATTTAAACGGTATATCTTTTTTCCCAATTCCTATGCTTTTATTTGTTTTTTTAGGGTAAGTATTTTTTGCGCATACACCAATATTAATATCTTTAATAATTTCAATGTCTCTTATGTATCCATTTACAAATATGCCATTCCAGTTATTTTCATATGCTGTTTGTGCAATTTGATCTCCAACCATAGAACATAAATCCTTGCCTGTATGATTTATAACTAAGACTTTATTTGTGCCATCCTCTTGAACAATTTCTTTTACAACACTATTACTATGCTCACATTCTGCAATGGTTATTTCACCATAAAATTTTTCTAGTCCACCAAAAGACTTTAAAAAATTACCACCAATAGAAATATCATTTTCATGCAAGTCACAAATATCTGGTACTGTAAAATTTTTAAATTTTTGATTCATAGTCGTTTTAGTAATAAATCTAAAAACTATTATAGAATATATTTAACGTTAAATAATTTAAGAATATGAAATCACCTATCTGTGAAATGTTTGATATTGAATTTCCTCTTGTTGCATTCAGTCATTGCAGAGATGTTGTTGTTGCAGTGTCTAAAGCAGGAGGTATGGGAGTTTTAGGAGCAGTTGGCCATTCTCCTGAAAAATTAGAAATTGATCTCAAGTGGATTGATGACAATATCAATGGCATGCCCTATGGCGTGGATGTTCTTGTGCCTAACTCATATAAAGGAAAAGGGGAAGGTAATTCATTACAAGACCTAAGAGAAATGATACCCCAAGAATATAGAGATTTTAGAGCTGATGTGCTTCAAGAATATGATGTTAATGCAGATCATTTAAGAAATAGTGAAGATTCTGCTAAAACTGAAAAAAACTCTAATGCAGTTTTAGGCAAAGGTTTTGAAATTGCACAAGAAGTACTGGATGTTGCTTTTGCCCATCCTATTAAACTTGTTGCAAATGCTCTTGGTGTTCCGCCTGACTGGATGCTTAAAATGGGGAAAGATAACAATGTTGCGGTTGCAGCCCTTGTTGGCGCAAAAGAGCATGCAATAAAGCAAGTTGAAGCAGGTGTTGATTTGGTTGTTGTTTCAGGTACTGAGGGCGGAGGTCATTGTGGAAGTGTCTCGACAATGGTTTTAGTACCAGAAGTTCGAAGAGCTTTAAAAAAGTATGGCGACATACCAATACTTGCTGCTGGTGGAATTGCAACAGGTGAGCAAATGGCGGGAATAATGGCTATGGGCGCTGATGGTGTATGGTGCGCGTCTGTTTTTTTACCAACCAACGAAGCAGAAACTTCAGAAAATATAAAACAAAAAATGGTAGCAGCATCGTCTAGTGAGACGGTCAGATCAAAAAGTAGAACTGGCAAACACTCTAGACAACTTAAATCTCCCTGGACTGATGCCTGGGAATCTAAAAATGCACCTGAGCCTCTTCCAATGCCTCTTCAAACAATAGTAAGTGAACCTGCTTTAAGAGTTGTAAGGGATCAAGCAGAAATTGGTCATGAAGGTGCTAAAAAACTTGAGACATACTGGGTTGGGCAAGGAATTGGGCTAGTAAATGAAAGTATAAGTGCAGGACAAACAGTTCAAAAATACAAAGAGGAGTTTATAGAAGCCTATGAAAATATGAATGCTTTATTTAAAGAATAAAACTAAATATTTTGATCTGCCCTCTTAACAAATTCTAAAACAGTTGCATTAATACAATATCTTGGCAGTCCATTAGGACCATCATCAAAGACATGACCTAAATGAATATCAGAGGATGCTGACCTTATTTCAGTCCTCCTCATGCCAAAACTATTATCAGGAGTTTCATATACTGAATCTTTTATAGGTCTTGTAAATGACAGCCAGCCAGACCTTGAGACAAATCTATCTTTTGTATCAAATAGAGGAGCTCCACTTAACTTATCTATGAAAATACCATCGGGTGTATTTTTAAATATTTGATATTCTTTGCAAAATCTAGAATCTGTACCCTCGTTAAAAGCAACATCAAATGCCTCGGATCTTCCAAGCTTGAAAGCTCCAAATGCTTTATAAAAATCTTTAGAATCCATATAGCCTTGGTAGCCAAAAACCTCTTTACCTTCTTCTAAAAAAATAATGGTCGGCGTTGCCCAGGTAGGCGTTTCTATACTTAATGCACTTAATTCTTTAGCTGTTCTTTTAGAAAGTGGAATCGTTCCAGAGTAACCACTGATAACATCATTATCAAATTTCTCACAGTAAGGACAATACCCTTCAGAATCGATGACTAAGATATGTTTTCCTATTAGCAATGCCGAATTATCAAATGTATTTATGGGTAATTTTTCTTCGTTAAACACAACTCCAGTAGAATGATCTGGGCAATAACCATTAGGATTCTTTTTTATGTAATCTTGGTGATATTCTTCTGCATCATAAAATTCATCAAGCAATTTAATAGATGTTTGAATTTCACCATAACCAGCTTTTGTTAGTAAAGCTTGATAGTCTTTCAAAACTCGTTCTATTGTTTCTTTTTGGGAATCATTATTATATAAAATAACAGATCTGTATTGAGTTCCTATGTCATTACCTTGTCGATTGAGTTGAGTTGGATCATGTGATTCAAAATAGTGTTGTAGTATTTTTTCAAAAGAAATTTCACTTTTATTAAAAGTTACCTTTACAACTTCAGCAAAATTATTTTTATTAAACTTGTTTTGTAGCTTGGTAATTGACCTGTAATTCGGCTTAACTCCATACCCATCGGAATAACCTGAGACTGCATTCTCAACTCCTTTAATAGACTCATAACCTTTTTCAGCACCCCAAAAACATCCCGAACCTAAAACAATACTTTCAAGATGTGAGGTAAGAATACTCTCTTCACTATTTAAAAAAAATGAGAAAGAAATAAGCGGTATTAAAAAATAATTACTAATTTTCTTCATATTTATAACTCCTACTTTTTAAAAATGATGGTCTATCAAAAAGTTGATCTGTCCATCTTTTAATATTTGGTTTGTATGCCTGTTCTATTCCTAGCGATCCTGCAAGATTGATAGCATAGCTGACGCATATATCAGCAATAGTAAATCTATCGCAGCATAGATATTCTTTATGTTCTAGCTCTCTTTCTAATAGCTTCAATCTAGATACAAACCATCTGCTATAGCCTTCAACTGCTGCATCAGCAACACCTGGTTCTTGAAACTTATATCTTAAAACTACTGTTTGAGGAAATGTTAATGTAGCATCAGAGTGATATAGCCAATTTAAATAAGATGGGTAATCTTTCTCATCTGGCATAACTCTTAAATCTGTTGGTCCATATTTTTCAACTAAATATTGTGTCATGGCAACAGATTCGGTCATTTTTATATCTCCATCAATTAAATAAGGAATAGTTCCAAGTATATTTATGTCAAGATATTCCTTCATAAAGACCCTAGGAGGAAATGGCATCATAATTAATTCATAATCAATGCCCATCTCTTCTGCTGTCCATATAGGGCGCATAGCTCTTGAATTTTCAGTGCCATATATTTTAATCATTTAGAAGTCTTTCATTTAATTTACTACTTATAATACTATTTTATATTGGTAATATTAACGCTTATATATTACCATTAATTAGAGTTAATAATTGATATCTTATGAAAACTGAAAATATTGCACCCACTATTAAGACAAATTTAGACACTAAATCTGAAAAATATCTTCAAAATAAAAAAATGATGCATGAAAAATTAGATTTTCTTGATGATTTACTTGATCTAGCAGAGCTTGGCGGCGGAATACACCATCATGAAAGACTAGCAAAAAGGGGAAAAATGCCAGTTAGGGAAAGAGTTATGAACGTCATCGACCCTGATAGTCCGTTTCTTGAAATTCAGCCTTATGCTGGATATGGAACTAAGGAATATAACGTTGGTGGTGGTTGTGTATCAGGTATAGGGATAATTGCTGGAGTTGAATGTGTTATTTTTGCAAATGATCCTACCGTTAAAGCTGGAGCAATGACTGTCTATGTAGGAGAAAAATGGAAAAGAGCTATTGAAATATCAAGAGATAATAAAATTCCATTTATTAGCTTCGTTGAATCGGCCGGAGGAGATCTCAGTGTATCGGGCATAAATCAAGGTGACACACCACCTATTGCTCCTTCAATACAAACAACGCATTTTGCAGCAACAGGAAGATTTTTTTATGAAATGACAGAATTATCAAAAATGAAAATACCGGTAATCTCAGTTGTGTTTGGATCATCTACTGCTGGCGGCGCCTATCAACCAGGTATGTCAGATTATAATATTTTTATTAAAGATCAATCGAAAGCATTCTTAGCAGGTCCCCCTCTTGTGAAGATGGCTACCGGAGAAGAATCAGATGATGAAACTTTAGGTGGAGCTAAGATGCATTCTGAAAAATCAGGATTATCTGATTATCTTGCTGAAGATGAAATGGATGCTCTAAGAATCTGTAGAGAAGTTGTTTCTCATCTAAGTTGGAATAAGAAAGGTTTAGAACCTCAAAAATTTAGCTCAGATCCTGTTTATGATGAAGATGAACTGCTTGGAATTATTAGTGAAGACTTAAAATCAGCTGTTGATATCAAAGAAGTTATAGCTAGATTTTCGGATGCATCAAAATTTGAAGAATTTAAGCCATTATATGGACCCACAATGGTCTGTGGATGGGCATCAGTTCATGGTTATCAAATAGGCATACTTGGTAATAATGGTCCAATTTATCCCGAATCAGCTGAAAAGGCAGCTACTTTCATACAACTTTGTAATAAAAGAAATATACCTTTAATTTTTCTTCACAATGTTACTGGGTTTCTAGTAGGTAAGGATTTTGAAAGCCAAGGAATAATTAAAAAAGGATCGCAGTTAATAAATGCTGTATCAAATTCTATGGTGCCGCATATTACAATTATAGTAGGAGCTTCTTATGGAGCTGGAACATATGCAATGTCAGGAAAAGCATTTAATAATAGATTTACATTTCTTTGGCCGACCGCAAAAATTGCTGTAATGGGCCCAGAACAAATGGCAGGTGTAATGTCAATTGTTAGAAAAGCTAAATCTTTAAGAGACGGTCAAAAGTTTGATGAGAAAGCTGATGAAAATCTAAAAATAATGGTAACTGACTATCTTGAAAAGCTATCCCTTGGGCTGGTTGCAAGTAGTATGGTGACAGACGATGGGATTATTGATCCAAGAGACACGAGAGACATTATTGGATTTTGCTTATCAATTGTAAGCAATGAGACTATTAAAGGTGCTGATGAATATGGAGTATTTAGACTATGAGTTTTAATTCATTATTAATTGCCAATCGAGGCGAAATTGCATGCAGGATTATAAGAAGTGCTCATGAAATGGGAATAAGATGCATTGCGGTATATGTTGATGCGGATATGGATGCCCCTTTTGTAAAGGAGGCTGATGAGTCTATTCGTCTACCAGATGGAGGATATTTAGATGTGGGTTTGGTAATAGAGGCTGCAAAGAAATCCGGAGCTCAAGCCATTCATCCTGGATATGGCTTTTTATCTGAAAATGCTACATTTGCTAGAAAAGTTATTAAAGAGGGTTTAATTTGGGTTGGTCCTTCACCCCATGTGATCTCTGTTATGGGAGATAAATTAAAAGCAAAAGAATTAGCTATTAAAGCTGAAGTTCCTACCCTGCCAATGACTTCAGATCCAAAAGAAGCAAAAAATGTTGGCTACCCTCTTCTTATTAAAGCAGCCGCTGGTGGTGGTGGAAAAGGAATGAGAATTGTAGTTGATAAAAAAGATCTCAAAGAATCAATTGCAAGTGCGCAAAGGGAAGCTAAATCGGGCTTTGGTGATGAAAGGGTTTTTATAGAAAGATATGTTGAAAAATCTAGACATATTGAAATTCAAATTTTAGGAGATGTTCATGGTAATGTTGTTCATCTTGGTGAGAGAGAATGCTCTATACAAAGAAGACATCAAAAAATTATAGAAGAATCGCCATCTCCAAGAATAAATCATCAAGTAAGAGCTGCTATGGGAGATGCTGCTGTAAAGCTTGCTAAAAAGATTAAATATCAATCTGCTGGAACTGTAGAGTTTCTATTTGATGATAAAACAGAAGAGTTTTGGTTTTTGGAAGTTAATACAAGACTGCAAGTTGAACATCCAGTAACCGAAGAAGTTACTGGAATAGATTTGGTATGTGAACAATTGCGAATAGCTAGAGGTGAGTACCTAGGTTATGAACAGGATGATATTGAATTTAGTGGCTATGCCATAGAAGCAAGACTATATGCAGAAGATCCAAGTAATAATTTTCTTCCAGAAATAGGTACTCTCATAGCTTTCGAAGATGGTTATGATGCAGATGCAAGATGGGATTCAGGGGTAGCTAGTGGTTCAGTTGTTGGGACAGATTTTGATCCAATGCTTGCTAAGGTTATTTCATATGCACCAACTCGAACAGACGCTGCCGGGAGGCTTGCTAGAGCTCTTGAGTCAGCTCATATTGGCGGAGTTAAAACAAATAGAGATTTCTTAATTGCTTGTCTGCGATCAGATGAATACTTGAGTGGTGATACCACCACTGATTTTATTGATCGGGTAAATCTTCCAAGAACTTTAGACCTATCATCAAATGAAATTGAACATGTAATATCATTGGCAGCATTATGGGTTCAAAAAACCAATAAAGAAAATTCAAGTATCTTGAATTTTATGCCGAGTGGCTGGACTAACGGAAGACTACCTAAGCAAAATATAACCCTTATGCTTAATAATGAAACTCATAAAGTTGAATATTCCTTCGTCAAGAAACAGGGCTTTGTTTTTAGTTCAAATAAGGTTGCGAAAATTCATGACCAGAATGAATTTGGGTTAGATGTCGAATTCGATGGCAAAAGACATTTTTCTAGAATAACAATGTCAGAGGATCAAGTGCTTGTTCATATGCCATATGGTGATGTCATGGTAAGAGTCATGCCAAGATTTGTAATGCCTGGAGTTGAAATACAAGCAGGAGGTCTTGTTGCGCCTATGCCTGGAAAAGTTATTGATCTTAAAGTAAAGAAAGGCAGCAAAGTTAAATCAGGAGATACCTTAATAATTCTTGAGGCTATGAAGATGGAACACTCTATAAAAGCCTCTGAAAATGGAATAGTCTCTGATTTATTAGTATCAACGAATGATCAAGTGGAAAATGGAGCTCTTCTTATGGTGGTTGATCCAAAATAATGCATTACTCAGATCAAGTAAAAAATATAGAAAAGAGTTCTTTAAAAGCTCTTACCAGCAGGCATCATGAAATAATAAATTTGCTTGAGCAGATGCTTGAAAAGGGTATACCAGATCTAACTATGTCTGAGTTAGCTTCAAAATTAAAAATTTCTTTAAGAACTTTATATGAAATTGCCCCAAGTAAAGATGCATTAATAACAATGACTGTTGATAATATTTTAAGAAAACTTGGAAAAGATGCGTTAGATGAAATTGCTAGTATCCAATCTCCTTTTAAGAAATTACAAAAGTATTTAAGTGCAGTTAATCAAGCAGTAGGACCAAAATTTGATAAATTTACAAGAGGTCTAAGTAATGTGAATGGATCATCTGATATGGTAGATTATCATGAAGATTTTATTACAAGCTATATAGAAAAACTATTAAATGAAGCTTTGAAAGCAAGGGAAATAAGAAAGATAGATACTAGGGCTTTTGCAATTTTATTGGGTGGAATTGGTAGAGAGTTTTCTAAAGAAAAAAATAGAATATCAATAGATGTTTCACCTGAAAAATCAGCTAATTCAATAACGAGAGTTATTTTAGATGGGATAAGACTGGAGGGTTAAATTGAGTTCACAGGTAATTAAAATTGCAAATTGTAGCGGCTACTATGGAGATAAGTTATCTGCTGCTAAAGATATGATTGATGGAGGTCCTATAGATGTTTTGACTGGGGACTATCTTGCAGAGCTCACAATGACCATTTTATACAATCAAAAACTTCAAAGAGGTGAAGATAAAGGTTATGTCGGTACATTTTTAAAACAAGTTAAAGAAATTGCAAAAGGCTGTAAAGAAAAAAACATTAAGATTGTTACTAATGCAGGTGGGCTTAATCCTAGCTCGATGGCCGATGAAATTGAAAAGATATTAGAAGAGTTATCTATTGATATGAGAGTTGCTTATATAGATGGTGATGACTTAATGCCAAGAATGGAAGAATTAAATACATCTGGTGAAGAATTTATCAACATAGATAAGAACAAAAAACTAAATGATTCAGGCTATACAACCTTAACTGCAAATGCATATCTTGGAGCTTGGGGTATTAAAGAAGCTTTAGACAATGGTGCTGATATTGTTGTTTGCCCTAGGGTTACCGATGCTGCTGTGGTTATAGGTCCTGCTGCTTGGAAATTTAATTGGGATAGGGATAATTATGATGCTTTAGCTGGCGCTCTTGCGGCAGGTCATATTATTGAATGTGGCTGTCAGGCCACTGGAGGCAATTACTCTTTTTTTAAAGAAGTGCCTAGTTTTGATAACGTGGGTTATCCGATTGCNGAAATTGAAGAAAATGGATCNTTTACAATCACAAAACATCCAGGAACAGGTGGCTTAGTTTCAGTTGGCACTGTTACAGCTCAATTATTATATGAAATTAGCTCACCGGCATATATAAATCCTGATGTTGTAGGTCATTTTGATACTCTAAAAATTGAAGAAGTCTCTAAGGATAGGGTCTATGTGTCAGGTTGTAGGGGAAGCTCCCCCCCTTCTAGCCACAAAGCATGTATTAATCTTGCTGGGGGTTTTAGAAATGGTATGGAAATTATCTTAACTGGTCTAGATATTGAGGAAAAGGCTAAGTCATTTACTGATACATTATTTAAATCCTTGGGAGGAGTTGATCAGTTTGACGAGGTTTCAATTGATCTCCATCAAACTCAAAAAAATAACCCTAATTCAAATGAAGAGGCAATGGCATCTTTGTCTCTTTCAGTTAAATCAATGGATCCAAACCTTGTTGGAAGAATGTTTAGCGCTAAAGTAGTTGAACTCTCACTCGCAAGCTTCCCTGGTTTTTTTGCTCAAGGCGGAGTGAAGCCAAGCGGCCCTGTTATAGTTTATTGGCCTGCCCTAATAGATAGCATACATATAAAAGAAAAAGTTTATGTAGATGGTAGAAAAATAGAAATCCTTCCAACAAGCCAATTAGGTCTTGAGGACAAATACTATCAAAAAGAACCAATAGATATTCCAGAAGCTCCAGAAGGACCAAGAAAATCGGTTTATTTTGGTGAAATATATGGAACAAGGTCCGGCGACAAAGGGGGATGCGCCAATTTAGGAGTCTGGGCAAAAAGTAATATGGCTTATTCTTTCTTGTATGAATTCTTAACTGTAAAAAAATTAAAAGAGTTGCTGCCAGACTTAGAAAAATATGAGATTGATAGATATGAACTTCCAAATATTAAATCTCTCAATTTCTATATTCATGATATTTTACAAGATGGTATTTCATCTAATAATAGAAAGGATGGTCAAGCTAAATCCCTTGGAGAGTATCTTGGATCTAAGCTTGTTGATGTCCCTGATGAAATTCTAAAAGAGAAAATTATATGATTAATAAAAAACTATCCCTTAATGGGCTAATCTTTAAAGCGACAAAGATTAATGTCTCAAATAATATTTTAACTATTACTTTAAATCGTCCAGAAAAGAAGAATGCGCTTAATAATGTTATGGTGAATGAGATTAACTATGCCTTAGCATATGCAAAGCAAGAAAGAGAAATTCGTGTTGTGGTTATAGCCGCTGAGGGTGATATTTTTTGTGCAGGAGCTGATTTAAATCGAACAGAATCAGATTCAAATGTTCCAAAATTGGATGGAGCAGAAGATATTAGTATAGCTATAAGGCATCTCTACAAACCAGTGATATGTAAAATTCAAGGTTCAGTTTTGGCGGGCGCTTTATTGATGGTAACTAATGCTACACATGCTATTGCGAATAAGGAAGCTAAGTTTTCAGCACCAGAAATCAAACGCGGGCTATGGCCTTTTATGGTGATGGCTGGGCTATTTAGAGTGATGCCAAAAAGAGCAGGATTAGATTTTATTATGCGTGGTGGCTTTATAAATTCAGAAAAAGCAGAGCAATGGGGTTTGATAAATTACTCAGTACCTTCAAGCGAGCTGGACATCACAGTTGATGGTTTAGCTAAAGAATTAGCTAGCCTTGCTCCTGGAACAATGCAGTTAGGATTAGAAGCATATGAAAAACAAGATGGGATGGATTTTGATGAAGCAATGCCATTTCTTCAAGAGCAAATTGCAGAATGCTTTAAAGGTGATGATGCTAAAGAAGGTATCGCCGCATTTTTAGAAAAAAGAGACCCTAAATGGGATTAACTTTTTATTAGAGAGACATTATATGGATTTGAACTACGGAGCTGAATACGAAGATTTTCGTAAAGAAGTTAGAAAATTTTGCAAGGAATGGAAAGGAGTTAATTTTAAAGATTCTGCAAAAATACCAATGACACAGGCTTTTAAAGCCACTGGCGTCACTATATCTAGGTCCGAATGGCAGTCTACACTAATTGAAAAAGGTTATTTTGCACGCTCTGTACCTAAAGAGTATGGGGGCTTTGGAGGTGACAGCGATATAATTAAGAACAGAATAATTGCATCAGAATTCTCAAATGCAAATATACCAGCTGCAATGGGTGGTCAAGGTATAGATATGTTGGTCCCAACCCTTTTAGAGCTTGGAACTGAAGAACAAAAAAAACGATATATTAAACCAACTCTTCATGGAGAAATGATTTGGTGCCAGGGGTACTCAGAACCGAGTGCTGGAAGTGATTTAGCCAGTTTGCAAACAAAAGGTGAGCTTATTAACGATAGCTGGGTAATTAATGGTCAAAAAATTTGGACCAGTACTGCTCAGTATTCACAAATGATGTTTTGTCTTGTAAGAACTGAGCCTGATGCACAAAAACATGCTGGAATAAGTTATCTATTAGTGCCAATGGATACTCCTGGATTGGAAATAAGGCCACTTGTAGACATGACTCTAAAAGCAGGATTTAACGAAGTATTTTTTACAGATGTGACTATCCCAAAGGAAAATATAATAGGTAAAAGAGGAGAAGGATGGGCTGTAGCTAACGCAACCCTTGGTCATGAAAGAGGCTCATTAACAGATCCTAACGCTACTGTTAATAGAGTAAATTTTTTAATCGATAGAATGAAAGAGGAGCGACTAGATGGAACGCGATTGATTGATATGCCTGTCTATAGAGACAAGCTTATATCCATTCAAGCAAAGGTTATGGCATTTCAATCCAATTCCTTAAGAGTTCTTTCATCAAAACTAAATCAAGGCCAGGATACAAAAATAGCTGGAATGATTCAGAAACTTGTTGGTACAGAACTTAGGCATGAACTGGAAGGTTTTGCTGTAGATATTATGGGAGAGGTTGGAACATTATACGAAGATAGCCCTCATTTAAGAGATAGTGGTTCATGGCAATTTCTATATATGTACTATTTAGGCTTGATAATAGGTGGTGGTACTAGTCAGATTCAAAAAAATATTATTTCTGAGAGAGGTCTAGGAATGCCAAGAGAGCCTAAGACTCAGGGAGTTTAAAATGTATTTTGGATTATCAGAAGATCAAATATTTTTTCAAGAAAACGTTTCAAAATTTCTAGAAGATCAGGCTAGCCTTGATATTATTAGGTCTATCACCGAGGGAGACTCATTGAAGCTTCAGGGGGAAATCCATAGTGGCCTAGTTAATTTAGGGTTAGGTGCACTCCTTATACCTGAAGAGTTTGGCGGGCTTGGATTGGATTTACTTTTTGCAACTGCTGTAAGTCAGAGCTTGGGTGGTGGAGTAGCACCAATAGCATTTACTGGATCTTATGTAATGGCACCCTTAGCAATTATTTTTGGAGGAAATCAGAGACAAAAGGAAANATATCTAACTCAGATGTCTAACAACTCTATAAGAATTGGAGTTGGTTTTTCACAATATATTGGCGCTCGAGATAACTCCACGATTGAAATAAATAATAATAAAATCTCAGGAAGATCTCTATTTGTTTTAGATGCTAAGGAGGCTTCACATTTAATGCTTTCAGATGCAAATGGAGTCATTGGTTTGGTGTCTTCAAACTCTTCAGGAGTTGAAATAGTTGAACTAACTGCCGTTGATAAGACTAGAAGTTATTCGGAGGTTATATTAAATAATGTAGATATAGATGTGCTTGAGCAAACCATGTCTAGCAATGATGCTATTAATAAAGCAGTTGATGGCGGTCGAATAATTCTTGCAGCTGACAGCATTGGAGCATCACAAAGGCTCATTGATAAAGCAGTTGCGTATTCAAAAGAACGTAAACAATTTGGTCGTGTTATTGGGTCTTTTCAAGCAGTGAAGCATATGTGCGCAGAAATGGCTTCTGATTTAGAGCCCTGCTATGCATTGGTCTGGCATGCCGCTTATTGTTTTGACAATTCTCCGGATGAGGCCAGGTTAATGGCTTGCCATGCAAAGTCTCATGTTTCAGAAATATCAAAAATGATAGCTAAAAAAGCCACAGAAGTTCATGGTGGAATGGGATTTACAGACCTAATGGGGTTACACTATTGGTTCAAAAGAATCGGAGTTAACAGGCATATCCTTGGAGCGCCTGAGCTCGTAAGAGAAGAAGCGGCAAATATACAAAATTTTTAAAATTATCTGTGAAAAATAAATATTCTTATATCTCTATATTGATGTGCTGTATTTTTATAGTTGCATGTGGAAATAGCAATCACATTAAAAAAGAATATGTTTCTCAAAATTTAAGTGCCGATAAAATAAAAATTAGCCAAGAGGTCTTTACTAAAATTCAAGAAAGTCATTATGTAAAAGATTTTGTTGGGGAAGATTTTAATAAAAATTATATTATTGCTCTTATAGATAAACTTGATGGCAATAAACAATACTTTACTAAAAATGAAGTTGAGCAATTTATAGCTAGATCTGAACTATATAAAGAGACAAATTTTGATATTGATATTTCTTATGAAATTATCAATCTTTATTTTAAGAGAATTGTTGAATTTTCTGAGTTTCAAATTAACTTAATTAATAGCTTTTCATTTTCATTTGAAAAAGATGATTTTCTAGATATATATTACGAAGATAATGATTGGCTTATTGATCAAAAAGCCTTAGATAATCAATGGAAACTTCAAACTAAAAATGAGTTTCTTTTAACTAAGATGTCTGATGACTCATCATCAAATCCAAAAAAAGACTTGATTAAAAGATATAAAAATAGAATAAAAAGAGTTAATCAGCAAAAAGAGGAAGACATTTTTTCAATAGCTATGATAGTGATGGCTAATCAATTTGATCCACATTCTTCATACCTATCTCCAAGATCAGCAGAAGACTTTGATATGAATATGTCTTTAAAGCTTGAAGGAATTGGAGCATTGCTTGGCATTGAAGATGACTATACAAAAATTATAAGCCTTGTACCTGGAGGCCCTGCTGAAAAATCAGGAAAAATTTCACCAGATGACAAGATAACCAGAATAAGACAGAAAGATAAAGAATCAGAATATGTTGATGTTATAGGATGGAGAATAGATGAGGTAGTAAATTTAATAAGAGGTGAGTCTGATACAGAGGTTGAAATTGAATTTATTTCATCTAAGGCAAGCGAAGGTGTTAGAAAAATAGTAACTTTAAAAAGAGAAGAAATTAAATTAGAAGATAGAGCAGCTAAAGGAGAAATTTATGATTTAGCAAATAAATCAAAAATTGGAATTATTGACCTGCCATCTTTTTATATTGATTTTAATGCTTATCAGAATAGAACAAATGATTACAAAAGTAGCAGTGGTGATGTAAAAAAAATACTAGAAGATTTTAATGAGAATGGTGTTGATGCAGTTATTTTAGATTTAAGAAATAATGGTGGAGGTGCTCTAATAGAAGCAAATAAGATTATTGGTCTTTTTGTTGCCTCAGG
>JGI26119J46589_1000080_pt1 | contig 21174 bp, 13 predicted proteins | sample AOAMet_54_BLW_10_2_FD_46589 | JGI IMG/M metagenome (IMG submission 46589)
TCGCCATTGCTTGAACACGACGCTATGTACATGCTCCAAAGCATCGAAAAATCACGACATCGACAACTCGAGCGAAAGGCTCGAGAAAACCGTCGGCGAGCNCTTGCTGCCCAAACTGGAACCACACCGGCTGCACTCGCTGCCAAGGAAGCACAGCAGGCAGCCCTCCGACCTGATGCTCAACCAACTGCAAAACCTGCGGACACTGCAACCGAAGAGAAAGCTGCACCTGAACAGGAAGCAGCCCCCGAAGAAGCACCTGCCAAGGAAGAAAAGCCAACGAAGAANGAGACAAAGAAGGCTTCCAAGGCAAAAGCAAAGGCCGAAGAGAAAAACGATGATGTGTTCGACTTCGAAGAAGAAGACGATGACTTGTTCTGATTCAACGGCTGCCCCCCNCAACCCTCAGAAACCACAGTCGTGGCTTCAAATATCGAGGGAATCAAGATAAATGAAGTGGACCGCGTTGAGTATGTTCACCATGGCACACATTGCAATTCTCGGACTTGGAAATTGGGGTACTGCGATTGCACGAATGTGGTTGGCGGATGGACATCATGTCAAAGGATGGACCATCGAACAAGAAGTCTATGAGTCAATCACAATGAATGGTGTGAACGAAAAATACCTGCCAGACCATCCAGTTGAAGCGATGGAAGCAACCATGCACATCGAAGAGGCACTCGACGGCGTTGAGATCGTCGTTCTTGCTGTTCCTTCCTCCGTCATTCTCGATGTTGTGGATCAAATCATTCCGCACCTCAGGCCCGGTCATGTTCTCTTGGACCTAGCGAAGGGGCTCGCACCGGGAAGCCAACTCATCTCTCAAGCAATTCATGAAAAACTGAATGCTGCTGAGAAAAACAATCCATTGGCGGTCGTCACTGGCCCAACCATCGCACCAGAGGCAGCCGGCGGCGTGATGACCACGGCCCTCGTCGCCAGCGAGGATGTTTCAGTTGCGCAACACCTTGCCTCCACATTAACGACTCAAACCTTCATCCTCCATCCTGCTGCAGATCCTGCGGGTGCTGAATTGTGGGGTGCGTTCAAGAACGTCGTAGCGCTTGCTTGCGGCTTAGTTGATGGGCTCAAACAAGTCGGGAGCCTCGGCGGTGACAACCTGAAGGCTGCTATTTTCATGGCTGGATTCAAAGAGGGGTGCCTCCTTCTTCCAAAGCTTGGTGCACGGGCTGAAGTGGCGTTTGGTCCAGCAGGTTTGGGCGACCTCTATGTGACGGCTACATCGCCTCATGGTAGGAACAGATCCATGGGTGAAAAGTTGGGCACAGGCCTCACACTCGAACAAGCCCTCGAGGAAATGCACATGGTTGCAGAAGGTGTCCGAGCGGCACGAATGTTCGGCGAGAGGGCTGAGGCACTGCAAATTCAAATTCCGTTCACAAAGGCGCTGAACACCCTACTGGATGGCTACATCGATGCNGAAGAATGCTGCCGACGCATGGTGGCCTTGCACTGAAGTTGTCTTTTTTGTAGCAGCAAACCATCGGTGTTCTTTTCGTCTATGGGCCCTTGGTTGAATCATGGCGGAAGAACTGACTGAGCTTGAAGCACGAATCTTTGAATGGATTCGCCAGTCTGATTTTGAGAATGTGCCGTGGTCGACTGCAAAGGCTGCGCGCTCGTTCAAGGTCAAGCAAGACGAAGTCTACGAAGCCGTTGCTGCGCTCACCCGCAAAGTCCCAGATCGAATTCAAGTGTTTTACAAAGATGGCTCGGTGCACATCGCAGCTGAGTGAGTTCAGACTTCTGATTCTGAATCCTGCTTTCGTGCTTGGATGAGCATGTTCAACCACGTTGGCTTTCGTACATCGCCTTCTTCATTGACAAAAGAGCGAACCGCAAGGGACAGCAAGTCAATCAAAACCACAACGATGAAAATCAAGATGAGCAAAGCGAACACTTTGTCATACTGCAAGAACTTCAGGTATGTACTGATGTAGTAGCCAATCCCACCGGCGCCGACAATTCCGATGACGGTTCCATGTCGAACGTTGTATTCGAACATGAACATCAATTGACTCAAGAGATGGTTGCCATTTTCTGGAATCACGATGTTCATCAAAATACTCGGGCGACTCAAACCCATGGCCCGCCCTGCTTCAAGTGGATCATTGGGCATGCCTTCGAACACTTCGTACTGCAATTTNCCAAGNTAGCCAACCGTGTAGAAGGTCATTGCCAACACCCCTGAAAGTGGACCGAAGCCAATCACGATCACAAAGAGGATGGCCCATATCAAGCTCGGTAGACTGCGGACTGCGGAGAGGAAGATACGGACAGGGATNGCCACCCACATTGGCATGAGGTTACGAGCGGCGAGGGAAGANAGGGAAATTGCACCCACGAATCCGAGGATGGTTGAAACAAAAGCAATTTTCANCGTTTCCATCATGCCAAGATAGCCAACCGAACAAAAGAACTCAATGTCTTCTTCGCATACAGGGTACGAACGGGCTTCAAGAACGCTCCAATTTGGTGGCCACATGCTCTCACGGAAAAACACGGAGAGGTTGGATAAGCCCCCTTCGAGGCGACCCCAATCGCCTTCGACAAGACCGTCGAGCGTTCGCCAGGCAAAGAAAAAGAGAACTGCAAGAATGGCAAACAAACGGAGTTTCATTCCTCTTCCCCCCTGGANGTATGCTCATTCCATTCTTCGATNGTCATATCGTGAAATTGCTTTCCTCTGATTTCCCAAATACGAGTTGCAAAATTCTTGGCATTGTCTTCATGGTGTTCAACCATGACAATGGCCGTGCCCTTCTCGACAAGTTTTCCAACAGCCCCAAGGACAATGTCCACATTGGTCTGATCAAGTTCGCCAAGGAATTCNTCAGCGAGCATCAATTGAGGCCGTTGAGCAAGTGTACGAGCGGTTGCGACACGGCGTTGCTGACCGCCAGACAATCTTCGGACAGGTTCAGCAGCCTTGTCTTCAATCCCAAGCGTGCGGATGGCTTCGTAAGTCCGTTCCTTGCGTTCTTGGAACATCGTCTTCGACCATGGTATGCTCGCACGAGCCCCTAACGAGACGTTGTGAGCAACGGTTGCATGTCGAACAAGACCGAGTCTCTGAGGGATGTACCCAAGTCCACCTCGGCCTTCTAAATTGAGGTCAAAGGAACCACTGAGTGGCCGAACGAGCCCTGCGATGGTTCGAATGAGGGTCGTTTTTCCAATACCAGACGGGCCGAGAATCGCAATAATCTCCCCAGGCTTAACCTCGAGGGTTATTGGCTCGGAAAGTGGATCGCCATAGCCGATGACCAGCTGGTTCAACGTAAGGATGGCCTCGTTGCTCATAGCATCCCCTCAGCCAGCCCTGCAAGCAGGTCTTTTTCAAACGGTTGGGCCGTATCACCTTCTCCGTCATGATGATGAGGTATAATCAGAGTCATCGAAGGCCACCAAAGTGCCGACGAAGCAACCCCTCCGGTTGGGTGAGGCGACTGGATTGCTCCGCCGACGGTTGTTGTCATGGAAGAGGTTTGATTCACTCCGTGATTTCGTACTTGGAATCGAAGTACGTCGAGATGCCAGGTATGGCGCTGATGAGATCGCTGTAGCTGCCCAGATGCTCTTGTGAGTTCACTTCAACCAAACCAGGCGTGTTCAAGACGTTCGACAAAATTTGATCGCCACAAGCTTCCTGTGGTGAAGTCGAATCGACTTGGTGGGACACCATCGAATAGCAACCAGTGTAGTTCTGACCCTGCATTGGATAGTCCTCGACATACATCTCAGTGTTCAGAGCTAAAAGAGCGTTGAGAATTGCGGTGCGTGTTTGAACATCAAGGGTTGCTGGATTGTACATCACAGGATGAGAAGGAGCAGATCCATACGATGGCAGAAGAATGTATTCTGATTCTGGCAAGCACCAATCTGCATTTTCAGTTGTGTCTTCATTGCCACAGTAAGATGCTACCGTGGAGTCCTTGGCAAAGGCCACGTCACCGACGCCCTCAGTCAAGCACTTGACTGCCCCAGAATAGGAGTAGTACGGCGTTCCTGATTCAGGGATGCTGGCGTTTTCGTTGAAGAACGAAGTGATGGTAGCACGGAGGGATTCGATGTCATCTTGCGGGCCAACAACTGGTGCATAGCCTTGGGAAATCAAATGCCCCATTGGCAGAAGCATGCCTGCAGATTTGAGCCATCCTGTGTGGCATGAAGTCATGCCTTCCATCATTGCAAATGGGTCGGTGGATGAATCATTGTCGAGGTAGGCATTTGCAATATCAGAACCGTTCAGAACGACTGCGTGTGCATCGTAATGAGTGCGTCCATCCGATTTGAGATCAGCAGCCATGGCAGCCAATCCGTATTCTTTCCAGCCAACCCAAGCAGCGCCGCCGTCCATGAAGGCGATGTCTGCATTGCCGAAGCGAAGAGCTTCGATGATAGCGCCTTCAGAAGAAACCGGATAAAGTGTGACACTGACGCCAGTTTGTTCAGCGATGAAATCGGCCAAAACCTGTGGGTTTTCAGCAGGGTTGGTGTAGTCATCTTTCATCTCAAAGGCAATTCTGATGTTCGAGATGGTTGGCTCGATTGAATCATTGATTGAGAATTTGGTATCGTAATAAGCAGAAATACCTGGGACATCTTCAATCAAGTTCCCGTATGATGCGAGGTGCTCCGATGCAGTGGTGGCAGAGATGGCTGGTGTGTTGAGTACATTTTCAAGGATCGACTTACCTTCATCCGTGCCCGCCATATTGACCAAGACATCTTGCACAAGGTTCATGGTGACAGAATCAGAGGTCTGAGGGTTGTACATCACGGGGTGTGAAGGAGCGTTGCCATAGGATGGAAGCAAGATGTAATCCGATTCCGGCAGGCACCATGCTTCATTAGCGGATGCATCTTCATTGCCACAGTAAGCGTTGATTGTCGAATCCTTTGCAAAAGCGACATCGCCTACACCTTCTGACAAGCACTTGACTGCACCACTGTAGGAGTAATATGGCGTGCCAGAATCTGGGATACTCGCATCTTCATTGAAGAAATTGGTGATGGTGGAGCGGAGGGATTCCACATCGTTTGCATCGCCAATCACATTTGCATATCCATTTCCAATCAGGAAGCCCATTGGCAAAAGCATGCCAGCGGACTTTAGCCATCCTGTGTGGCAAGAGGTTTTTCCTGCCATCAAAGAGAATGGATCGGTGCTTGGGTCATCGTCGAGATGAGCTGCGGCAATTTCTGAATCTTTGAGAACAACTGCATGTGCGCTGTAGTAAGTGCGGCCGTCTGATTTTTGATCCGCTGCGAGTGCTTCGAGGCCGTATTGTTGCCATCCGACCCACGCTGCGCCGCCGTCCATGAAGGCGATGTCGGCGTTACCGAAACGCAGTGCTTGAAGAGCGGCTCCCTCAGAGTCGATTGGATAGAGGGANACATCCATGTTCAGCGCATCTCCGAGGTAATCGGCAAATCGCTGAGGATTTTCATCGACGTTTGTGTAGTCGTCCTTAATGCTGAATGCAATCACAAGGCTTTCGAGATCTGAGGCATCATTTTCATCCCCATTCCCCAGACACCCTGCAAGTGCCGTCGTTCCAATTAAGAGTGTCATTATCAGTGTTTTCGCAATTTTGTGGTCCATTCTAATCCTTCCGGTTTAGGCCGCCCTAAAAGTCAGCCATACATATAGTTTAGGTCGCCCTAAAAATTACAATTCTCACAAAAAAGGGGCGCTGTTATCCACTTCATGCTGCAAGCCATTCCAAGACGAGGGATTCTGCATAACGGTCAGAAGACAACCCTGGATGAAGAAGTGGCCGGACGATGACCAACAGTTGCAATTCACCCCCGAAGTTCGCCTTTGCAACACACAACACCTCACCGACTCGAGTGCCATCCTCCGACGTACTTAGGAGGCTTCGTAACTCGTAGATACGCATCTCGACACGTTCGTCGACACCTGCCGAAGTTGAGGCATACCGATGGCTCTCCTCCGCAGAAACGCTGACAAGAGTCATTTGCTCAGGATCGAGCGAAGGGCCTGCCGTTTGTTGATCCAGTAATTCGATGGCTTGCCGCATGCGCTCGCTTTCCATTCCAAAAAATGACGCAAGGTCAAGCGCAGATGATGCCGCCCCCCAAGACCCGTACTGGTAAGGCAGCCGCATGCTGATGGATTGAACAATTTCGACCTCGAAACCTGCTTCATCCGGAAGCATGAGCCAAGTGAATTGCTCGCTTGCAGGATACAATGGAGCGTTTGGGTTTTCCTTCAAGAGTGGCTCCCCCCAAGATTCTGGAGCAACGGGTTGTTGGACAGGAACACACCCACCGAGCAAGACCATGAGCACAAGAGATGCACAGAGAACCCATCTGGTTTTTTTGTGCTCACTCCAATCTTTGCGGCCCGCTGGACTCAGGACTGAAAGCAGGAGAATCACAGGCAAAACAAGCAAAATCCCCCACGGAATGAGCCACAACAAGAGAATTCCAGCGACAGCTGCATGGATGCCAAGCGGTCCCAAAAGAAGGCGGATGGAACGTTGAGGATCTTCACCATCAAGCGGTCGGCGGAGCCACCAAACCGCAATCCAGAGCCCCGCAAGAACCAGAATGGTTGGAACAAGGTTCCACAGTTGGCTCATGGTTCTTGTAATCCCTCGATGGTGAAGAGCATTGGGGTTGGCATGTCATTTGAACGGTATATTGTCAAGCCATGACCTGTTGGCCGTACCATGGAGGGGCGGGCTTTGGAACTCGATGCTGTGACCTTTCGCCACATGGTCAGCGCACCTGCTCCCTTCCGCCCATGGAAAAAACGATTTGGGCCAGGTGTATTCGAGGTCTCATTGACGCTTTATCCAGGACAGATTCTTGGCCTTGTGGGCCCAAATGGTGCAGGGAAAACGACGCTTCTTCGTGCGATTGCTGGCATCTTACCCATTCAACATGGTCAGATGGCTCATACCATCGCTGGTGAGCGCACATCCTTGGAAGCAAACGAATTGCGTGCCCTCGTCGGCCACATGCCGGAGCAGGTGCGATGGCAAGGGCCGCAATCGGTGCATGATGCCTTGATGGAACTGGCCGAGATGCGTGGCGTCGAAGAAAAAAGAGTCTCTGGACTGCTCCAGTTGGTTGGTCTTTCTGAACGGATGGATGGGGCCCTCTCTGGACTCAGTCAAGGTATGCGGCAACGGCTAACACTCGCAGCATCGTTGCTCGGTTCTCCAAAATACCTCCTGCTCGATGAACCGCTCAATGGGCTTGACCCGGTTGCAGCAGCAGCCTTTGTGAAATTACTCCACCAATTGAAAGACAAAGGCGTCTCCATTGTCATCTCATCACATCAAGTGGCAGGATTACAGGAAATTACAGACCGCATCGCCTTGATGCACCGTGGTCAATTGCTCGCCTGTGATCGGATTGANGCAATGGCCGAATCACTTGGCTTGCAGTCCAAAATCACTGTCACTGGGTGGGGAAAACTGCCAGATTTCTCGTGGTGCAAGGCCATTGAAGGTGAACCTAAGATCAAGAATGATGGTTGGTCAGTGGACTTGATTGATGACGGGTCTGTGTCAATTGAAGCATTCATCGAACGAAGCATTGCTCTGCAAACATGGACGCCTAAGCACCCAGGTATCGTCGAAATGTTATGCGCTGCAACTGGGATGGATGTCGATGAAATCGGCCTCGATATCGCTTCACCGTCTTTGCTTCCTCACCGACGGATTGGGGGTGAGGAAGAGTGAACGACTTGCAGCGGATCTTAGCCCTTTCAAATCGCGTGTTTAGGAGCAAAATCCAATCGACTCGGAGCTTGATTATGCTGCCCATATTGGTTCTCTTCTTACCTGGAATGGCGTGGGGTTTTTCCGATCCAAACATCATTTTGCCAGGCGGTCACCAACCGGATGAACCAATGGAGGTGTTGTTCTATGCGAGTCTCGGCGTCGTTTTTGGGGCAACAATGTGCGCCGTATTGCTGGCGTTTGATGGCGTGAGCAAAGATAGGGCCAGTGGCGTTTTCGAACTACGACTTGCCCAACCAATGCCTCGCACGCATCAGGCACTGGCTCTGCTCCTCGGAACGTGGCAAGCCATCTTCGCACCTGTAGGGTTGCTCATCCTCGCTTCCATTGGTGTGATCCGGTATCGGCTCGGCGAATGGGCATCAATCGCCGATCTCAGCGTTCATTTGGCAGCAACCGCACTCATCCTCTATTGGTATGTGGTGTTCACGCTCTTGGCATCATCAAGAACAAAAGACCAAGGTACTGCGATTGCCTTTGGTGTCGGCATGTGGTTCCTCTTCACGTTCCTGTGGGCATTGGTGACAACGATGGTGGCCTATGCCTCTGGCGTGAGCATTGGTGAGCAAAACGATGTCCAGTGGCTCGCACTGGAAGGTGCTTTGGATTTGCTATCACCAAATGGGGTGTACCATCACCTTCTGGAAACACGAATCAGCGAAATTGATCGGGGTATTGCAGCTTGGCAATCATTAGCAATGTCGGTTGCATGGACTGTTCTCCCGACGTGGTGGTTTGTTCGGAGAATGAATGAACTTCAACCATGATGGAGTGCTTTTAGGGGTCAAAAACTGTGGTGGAATACCTGCTCTGGAGGCGAAGTCTCTTTGAGACAGGACGGCACCGCTGAAGGCATGGCCAGACCTCGTTTCGCCCAGACTGCCACCGCATTGACAATCGTAATCTTGTTTTTGTTCATGGCCTCATCATCTTTTGTGACCTCTCCTTCGTTCGAAGATATTGGTGAAGATTCACCAACAAGCGCTCGCCAAGGTTCACTCGATGTGGATTGTACGGGATACAAATTCGAGGATCTTTTCGACTACAATTTTGCATCCTTTGATATCCTCCTTGGCGACGATTGGGCCACGGCCCAAATGAGTGCTGTTGCGTATGTTAATGGCAGCAACTCCGCTACGGTTCGTGAGAACCTCGACGAACTGTTCGATGGAACACCCGGCGGCAACAACTCATGGATGAGCACGGACGAGCGAGAAGCTGTGCGAGCGATTGGACCTGAGTGCATCGCCGACATGGACACACGAATCGGAATCCGTGAAGGGTTGCCACATCGCGGCGGCGTCGACTGGAACGACCTTGAATTCGTCAAAGATGGCATCGCTCTCGACGAGGTGAACTTGGTGCCCGACAACCACGCAGAAGAGCGAAGTTGTCAAGACTTGCTTGCTTCGTCAGACTGCAAGGAAGTGCCAGTCACCGTCACTGATGATCTTCAAATTCTCATGTTCACCAAGGAAGATGAAACCCACAATGTTCGCTTTGATCAACTACCGAACAGCGGCTCATCGAACTTCACGCTGGCCCTCAATGTCACAAACATGAGCAGCGCTGGGCTTGTGCTCACCTTCCCTCAACTCCAAGGCTTGCGCATGGTCAACTCCTCCGTCAAAGATGACAATCAAGAGAGCACAGTCATGCCAGTTCCAGAAGCAGAATACCTCCCCGATGGCCGACTTCGAGTCACACAAGCCGTCAGTTACATGGCAAGCGAATACCCAATCATTCGAAACTTGTTCCTTGATTTCACAACTCAAGCACCGGAAACAAATGAAATTCCAGTATGGACTGCAGATGCCCCTGTTGATGGGACGGTGATTCCATACACTGTTGGCACACGAACCCTTGTTGAAGGTGAAATCACCGCAACCTGGGCTACCGATGACAGCGGATGGGCTCTGGATTGTGACTTTGGTGAACAAACGCCATCCGACCTATGGACCGCTGGATTAACAGAAGACGGTGCGCTGTTCTTGGATGGGCCAGATGCACCTGCCTCCGATGAGGGCGTAAATGCTGAATGCAGCGTCGTCGATCCATTTGGTGCAACTTCTGTCGAAACTCGTAACTGGTCTTTTGCCCAACCTTTCACAGCTGAGGCCGTGATTTCTGAAGCCGGCGATGCTGTTGAATTTACGGTGACCCCCACTGGCGCTGTAAGTGAACTATCCATCAGCGCCCATGCACACCAATCCAACTCAATGGGTGAAATGCGCATGACTACCATTGCATCAGCAGCATCCACACTCGCCCTTCCATTGGATGGCCTCGCCCCTGGCATGGTCATGGTTATGGGTCAAGCACAGTCGAACGGCATGCTGGATTACGCTTTCATGCTCGACTTTGGATTGCAAAAGGCAAGTGCACCTCCAGTGATTGATGTGGATTTGAACCTCGACGGCACCAACGCCACGTGGGATGCAAGTTACCTCAAATTCACACTCCAAGGAAAGGTGCTCGATCCAGATGGTGAAGCAGTGGAGATGTCCCTCTCCTTGTGCGGCTACACCACCAACGACTTTGTTCGATCCGGGCCTGTGTGGGAGATTGATGTCAACATCGTATCCTGCTCCTCGCAAAATCCACCCGTGACTGTGTACGATATTACCCTCGTGGCAACAGACGAATCTGGCACGATGACCACCCTGCAAGTTATGGTCCCTGACCCCTACGCAGCCTCCGATGACGACCCTGTCACCGAACCTGGTGTCGTTGAGGAAGAAGGCCTACCAGCGGCCTCCCTAATGGCGACATTAGCAGTCGCTCTGCTCGGAGCCGCTGTCGTAAGCAGAGGAAAAGACGAGTGATTTTGGCTACCGGCACCCTCAAGAGGGGACGGTGAGCCCATTGAGTTGAGAGTGAGGGCATGTTTGCAGGCACCATTGAGTCGTTAAGCCACGAAGGTGGCCTGTTGGTGTCCTTTACAGGCTCCTCCCCAGCCCTAGAATCAATCATCATCAACAAGGCAACTGGTGATTACATCGGCAAGGTTGATGGCGTGCTTGGAAACACAAAAGCACCCCTCGCACACGTCGCCCACCTCGACAGGAAACTCGACATCCCCGGCCTTGTTGGAATCGAAGTTAACATTCGACCAAAGAAAGTCAAAGAAGAACGAAACTTCGGTGACCGAAACAACGGCCGCAGCAACGACCGAGGTGGACGTTTCGACCGTAATGACCGTGGAGGTCGATTTGACCGAAACGATCGAGGCGGACGATTTGAGCGCAATGATCGTGGAAATAACGGCGGCGACTGGGATTGCCCCAAGTGTAACAACAACAATTTCGCTTTCAGGCAGGAATGCAATCGATGCGGTGAACCAAGAGGAAACGGTGGTGGCCGATCAAACGACAGAGGATTCCAACGCCGAGATGACCGACGTGGTGGCGACCGATTTGGTGGCAATGACCGACGCGGTGGTGACCGAAGAGGAAACGACCGCTCGAACAACCGAATGGACGGCGACTGGGATTGCCCCAAGTGCCACAATGACAACTTTGCATGGCGAACTGAATGCAACAAATGTGGAGCTCCAAAGGGCGGCGGTGGAGGACGACCTCCTCGCCGAGATGACCGACGTGGTGGCGACCGATTTGGTGGCAACGACCGACGTGGTGGCGACCGATTTGGTGGCAACGACCGACGTGGTGGCGACCGAAGAGGGAACGAACGACGCAGCGGAGAGGTGTTCAACGACAACGACTGGGATTGCCCTCAATGCAACAACTCCAATTTCGCATTCCGTCAGGAATGCAACCGGTGTGGATTACCCCGAAGCGGTGGTCAATCCAGTCCTCGTCGAGATGATCGGCGTGGTGGCGACCGCAGTGGCGGCAATGACCGTCGCGGCGGTAGCAGATTTGGTGGCAACGACCGACGTGGTGGCGACCGAAGAGGTGGCGATGACCGACGTGGTGGCGACCGAAGAGGTGGCGATGAGCCGACCACCTCGCCGTGAACCAAGAGAACAACGCGAACCTCGAGAATTCCGGAAGGCTCGTGGGAAGGGATCGGGCCATGCTCACAACCGACCACCTCGGGATTTGATGGGTCGAGATCGAGAAGACTGAATTCGTGACAAAGGTGTGTCAAATGGGCGCTGAAGAACACTACCTCGATGCAGTTGAAGCCTACGACCTTGGCAACCTCGAGGAAGCGTACGAAGCTGCTCGCCTTGCTGTTAAAGAAGACCCAATGCATGTCGATGCATGGCAATTATGCGCTGAGGCAGCCTTGCCTCCAAAGGGTGAGAAGCCTACTCTGAAACAAACAGCTCAATCCCTGTCTGCTGTCAAGAAAATCATCGCAATTGATCCTTCAAGAACTGCAATGTGGTTCCTTGGAGGACGTTTGTTGAGTGACGAGCTCGGATTGCTTGATGAAGCACTTGTTTGGTGGCAACAACTCCGCCATCACATGCCGATGGAAGTAACGCCCTTGGTCGAACAAGCCACATTGTTGGCCGATATGGGGCTCTACACAGAAGCACGGTACAGACTTGAAGCAATTACCGATGAGAACATGGATGTCAGTGGCCAGCAATATGCCAAGATTAGCCAACTACACGGCATGGTCATGTCCGCATCCATGCAAGATGATCGAGAATTCTTCAAGCCCTGGGAAAAGCACCACAATGGCTGGGGTGCGATTGAACTGAAAATGCGGAAGCCTCCAGTTTCCGAGAGTTTTCTCTTCATGACCACAACGGTACCAATCCTGTTGCTAGAAGTTCTGTTCTCAAATCGCTTCGTTGAACAGGGCTGGGGTGGATTCTGCCTCACGACGTTGATGATTTTCGCCACAGTATTGATCGGAATGCGGTTCAGTCGCCGCATCTTCCGAAGAGTCAATCGACCAGCGTTCAATCTTTTGCGAGCAATGAATTTCGAAGCATCAAGTGGGTATGTCGTCATATCTGAAGACATACGAACCTCTGTGCTCTATGTCTACATCATGCAACGCAAGCCAAAGGCATGGCAAGAGCGAATGCTGAAAATCATTGAAGACAGCACAAAACTACCAGGAGGCTGGAAGCATAACCTCCCTGATTTTGAGTCCCACCTAGAGGATCTTGGATTGATCGAAGATGGTGACGAAGAACATTTCCAGCAATGGAATGAAGAAGAGTGAAAGTTGCATTCACTGCAAGACTGCTCGTGCACTTCATGCTTCAACCCAATCGTTACCGCTGAGGATATCCTCGACACAGGCCTTCACAAGTATGAGCACCAGGTGTTCAACGGCCGGCTGCAATCAGTGTTCCTTCGAACCAAAACCTGCGTTGCTTACGCTCACCCTATCGCCATTGGGGCGTGCTCTGTCTCATTGCTGGGACTGAGCGTATTGGGCTGCGTATTGTTGCGCATACTGTGCCGCTGTCGCTTCGTCATAGCCTTGCGCCACGAACTGCTGGTAGTACTGTTGGTACACCGCATTGTCTGCTGCAGGGGCCGCTGCTGCCGCTGGTGCTGCTGCACCCGCCGCTTGAGCTGCATATTGTTGAGCGTACGTTCGAGCCGTCTCCTCAGGGTAGCCCTGAGCAATGAGCTGCTGAACGTATTGTTCAGTGGCATCGAGTTGAGCAGATCCATAGCCAGCAGAACTTGCTGCGAAGTCTTTGATGGTGTCGTCGCCGCCAGCGCCGCCCTTTCGGAGGAACACCAAACTGAGGATGACAATCAACAGAAGACCTGCTGCTGCAAGACCAATCGTGGTCATGTCAAGGCCGCTGCTTGCTCCGTCAGAGTCATCAGTTTGAGCAGGGGCAACCCATTCGCCATCTACGAGAGTCCATGCTCCGCTCCATTCACAATCACCATCAGCGTTGAGAATGAACTCGCCGCCTGCTGCAATTGCTTCTGCACTTGCTTCGGTTCCCTGACATGCTGGAAGTTGGATTTCAATCCACTTGATTGTGACCCAACGTTCATCATCGCCTTCGTAAATCTTGATGAAGATACGCTGACTTTGAGATTTGTTGGTGTACATTCCATCAAGAGAGAGGGTAAGATCGAAGGTTTCGGTATCACCCGTCTTTTCTGATCGGTCCCATGCGCCTGCAAGACCAAGGTTGTACTTGTCGACTGCACTGGCTTCGAAATCCGATTCCACGAAGGCTGCCTCAATGTAGACATCGCCGTTTTCCGCACCGGAAAGAACTGTACCAGTGATGGTCACGCTGTCTGTGTCGACACGGGAAGCGTTGAGGGATGCATCAAGTTGAACCACTGGTTCTTCGTCTCCGAATCCGTCTGGTACAACAACGAAGTACATTCGGTACTTCTCTGAGAACTTACCTGCCTTGTCGTAAACGATCAATTCAATTCTGATTTGATTTTCTGTTGTGCCGCTTGGGTCAACTGTAACGTTTCGGAACGTGTAAGCCCATGCCCCATTGCTTGCCGCATTCTGCTCAAAGGTGTGACCGTCAAGGCTGAATGAGTCGTCGCCGTAAGGGGCGTCAAAGAGGACCTTCCATTCGTANGTCTCGATGCCGGTGCCTTCAAGCGCATCCAAGTCAGATGAGTTGCTTGCATCAAAGTGGATGGTGACTTCACCGTCTTCATCGAGGATGATTCGGTTCACTGCCCATTCTGTGTTGGAAACNGTCTTGGTGCCAACGTACTCGACGAGGTCGGTGTAATCGTCTCGCATGTCAATCATGGCTTCAGCGGTCGGCCGGTATTCATCAGCATAGACATCGTTGGTCTCAACGGTGACTTCGATGACACGGGAGTGACCTGCATCGTCGTGAAGCATGAGGGTAATGGTCCACTGTTCGCCTTGAGCGCAACCTGTTGCAGAAGAAAGGTCAATCTTACAGAAGTTCATGATTGGCATGGCATCTGTGTTGTGACCGGTCATTCCTGTAGCCATGGTTGATCCGTCCCACGAAGTTGGTCCTGAAACAATCCAATCAGTGTGGAGTGTCTCGGTCGTGGTTGTGCTGTANGAGAAGGTCAGGTCTGCATCGCTCTTCATGTAACGCAGTTCGTATCCGCCAGTGCTTGGGTTGATGCCTGGCACTTGATCGTTAATCTTCAAATCCAATCCGTTGCCAAGTGTTCCAAACCCTTCTGGGTATGGTGTGACTTGGTAGGAAAGCATGTTTCCAAGCAGCGGCAAGGTTGAGCTGTCTGCTCGCTCCGAATGGGTTGAAACGTCCATGGTTGAGACAATCATTCCGCCAGAGTAGTAACTGCACACACCAAGCACAGTGTCTTGGATGTCNTCAGCGTCTCGAATGAGTCGCTGGAAGTAGCCACCATCTTCCATGTAGCCGTTGCAGGTNACAGGAACATTGTTGGCGCTCACGGACTTTGTGTTCAAGACCGCTTGTGCAACAGTTGAATCAGCATCAAATCCTTGGAAGGCGTTAATGTCCACATTGTCCATCAATGGGTGGTATGGATCAGCGAAGTCGGTGCTCGAGAAGTCAATTCGGGACTCCGGAGTGTTTCGGCTTTGGACGTCGAGGCCGAATGGCAAACGTCCGCTGAGACCTTGGTCAACACCGTAAATTTGGCTTCCTTGAGGTCCAAGGTGAGCCTGAATTGTTCCGCCAGCTGACATGAAGCCCTCAAGCGTCGTTCGGTGAGCAGTGGATCCCAACTTCTGGTAGTAGCCACGGCCACCGTTCTCGATGTCCTTGGCAGCGATGTCGTCTTGCCACGGCAACACAATCTTGTCATAATGGGTGAACCAACCTGCGTCGAGGTAGGTGTCCCAGTCATTGATGGTGTATTGCGTGTAAGACATGCCCAGAATGTCCAAGTCTTCCTTGATGGCNGTGGTTCGGACCGAGGTGTCGGAAAGAATGGCGACGTCAACATTGTCAGCAAAGGTTGCGTGGAAGTAACGGACGTTTCCAGATGGGTTGCCGTTTGCCAATTCTGCATCGAAACTGATGTTGTACTCGTGACCGTCCATCCAACCGTTCCATGGAGTGAACGTCACTTCGATTCGTTGGTGAGAGTCGAGGGTTTGGGAAGGACCGGCAGTCGTTGTGTGAGCCATTGTTTGGGTGGTTTCGTCGAAGATGTTCATGTTGAAGATATAATCACCAGCAAGCACACCGTTTGTCGCCTGGAAAGCCCAGTCGTGGGTGTATGAACTGTCAATTGGCATCACGCACTCAAGGACTTGATCGCTCAAGCAGCCGAGAACGTTTGGCTTGCCAAGTGTGATGTCAACCGATTCCACATTGAAGATGACACGTTCGATGTTGTTGGCGGTTGACATCTCTTGCACATTGTACCAAGCCACACCTTGTGTCTGGTTGTCAAAGATGGTTTCTGCTTCAATCATGTAGACGCCCGCGAAGAATTCGTGGCTCGAAATCGTGTCGCTGGAGGTGCCTTCTGCATCGACGTTGGTTCGGGAGATGGTGTATGAGTTGTCCTCAATGAAGGTGTATTCTTGAAGAGAGATGTTGTTGAATGCAACGCCCTTGAACCCATCGTTGACACCGTTACGGCCGTCGTCATCCGACTGGAATTCAAAGTTGATGTCGACAACGGAGCCGGAGAGCGACATGCACTCATAGCCCCAGTTGATGGAACTTGCATCGGAGGTGTTGAGGACGTACAGGTGGGTCAAGTCAATCGAGGTTGTTGCAACAAGATCGTTTGTGTTGAAGAAAACGTTGTAGTTTCCACCCGTTCCATCAGTTGACGAATCATCACCAATGTAGGAAATTTCGGCGTTATCGATCGGTTCGGATGCGTTGACAATGTTGTCGCCATTTTCATCGATTTGGCATGTGCCGTCCTCGTTGTAATCGTTCCATTGCCCGACAAGCACACCGGAGTAGGTTGCGCCGTCACGGAGAATGTCGAGGGTCATTGCAGCGTAATCGTTGACATCAACGATGGATGTTCCATCAGAGTCAATACCGTAGAAGGTGTCTGCATAATACTCGAAATTCAGAGATACGAAGTCACCGCTCATCGAGGTCAAGTCGATGTCAGGGATGGTCAGAGTTTCGTTTGCCCATGCATCGCCATAGCCGTTTGAACCGGTGTCACAGGGGTGGCCGAACCAGTACGCATTGTTGTTGAAGATCGTGTCTTGGCATGTGGTTTCATCGTAAATGACCCCCTTTGGGTTGGCGCTTTCGGTGTATCGGTAACCGTTTGCTCCGCCTTCAAAGTCTTCTTCACACAGAGCGTTTGGTGTACCACAGTAGACGTCAGAAGGTGTTGCTGAGAAGACTGTTGCTTTCACATCAAAGTCCATTTCAGTGTTTCCAAAGTTGTTTGTGGTAACATCAATGTCGAACAAACCTTCAGCGTAAAGACCGCCTGGGTTGAAGTAATCAATGCCTTCGACGGTTGGGTCGTAGAGATTGAATGGTGTGATATAGCCAACGAGTTCATCGTTTTGCGGTTGCTCGTCCCAAGAGTTTCCAGAGAGGCTTGCAGAGATTCTGTAAGTGGTATCGTTGAGCAGGTCTGCGCTGATTGAGGTCGTGTATTCTTGCCCTGGACCAAGGTTGTTGAGGTTGATTGTTGATTGTTGAATTTGCGGGTTTGCAAGGAACGCTGTGTTCTGCTTCCAAATGGTAAGGTTGTCAACGGCATATCCGTCTCGTCCAGTCCATTGGCTTTCGTTATCATCCGAAATTGAGCCCTCGAATCCTGTGCGGAATCGGAATCGGACGTCAACAGTCTCGCCAGCCCACGGGCTGAGGTCGAAGGCACCAACGCCTTCTTCAGTGAAGTTGCTCCAACCGTAATTGGTTCCAAAGGAGTAAACGCCGTAGTAGTAGACACCTTCTGCAACACCGCCGAGAGCTTGCTTGTATTGACGGTCGAGGTCGAAACCACCCCACATCGATGTACCCGAGGCACAAGCCCCGTTGATGTAGGCTTCTTGCGGACAGGAGATGACATCCCATCCAGACTCTTCGCTTCCGATTTCAATGAGAGCGATGTCATCCCAAACATCGCCTGCGATGAAATTCCCCGTAGCGTCAGCGCTACCAAGAACACCATGCCCGAGGTGCCGGAATAATTCGACGCTCATGAACGCCCGGTCAGAGCCAGTCAGATCAACATCCTCGAGGACCATTGCATCGTCCCAGTTCTTGTCGTATCCGGACCATAGGTCACCAGACGAGTTGGTCTTGTAATGTCCAGCCCACATGAAGTCGGTTGGGTTGAGGTAGTTAGCGGAGACGTTTGGATCGTTGTTTCCATCAGAAGCGCCTTGGGAGTGGTTGGTTTCTTCATGCCACTTGGTTGCTTGATCGATGTACTCTTCGTACGCCCAACTGCAGCCTGAGCCACATCCAGTTTTGTCTTCTGGATTGTCCCAGTCCATTTGATAGACAGTGTTGTTGGTTGAGCCTCCTTCATCGACAATTTTCAGTTCCAAGTCAAGGGTTGCGGATTGGCCGTTGAGAATGTCCATTCCGGTGTTGGTAACGGTGACGTTGATGTCACGGGTTCCTTCACCAACAATGCCAAAGAAGTTGTCCGTGGGACTGATTTCAAGCGAAGAAACTGAAAGGTCCTTGCTGTCCATTTCTACAACTGTGAGGGTGTCATACTGACCTTCCCATCCAAAGTTGTCCACCCAACTGCCGAAACTGTAACTGGTGTGGCCTACGACGATGTCGAGGGCTGAGTTGGAAGCACCTGCGAGTTGACCGACTTCGACCATGCTTGGTCGTCGACCTGCCTCGTACGAGAGCGGGGTCAAGTGACCGCCGCTTCCATCAGACAAGGTCACCTGAACGGTGGTTGGGAAGTTGAGGAAAAAGTTGGAAGTGGTTCCACCGGCTGAGTCACTGCTGTTTTGTTGGTAAGCGATCGTCGGATTAACGAAGTCAGGCTCACCATCGTTGTTGAGGTCAGTCACTGTGACTGAGTATGAGATGTAAGGTCCGAAGTAAGCAAGGGCAGGCGTTGACCATGTGCCGACTGAAGATGAGGTGACAAAACTGACGTTTTCCACGTTTCCATCGTTGAGCACCATGGCGTCAATTTCTCCGTTACCATCAATATCGCCAATGTCGAAATCGTTCGCGAAGTCTACGTTCATGTTGACAATGCTTGTTCCCGTCTGAGGAGAAGCAGTATTGAAGTTGTAGGTCGCAGGGTAGGTGTTGGTTAAGCAAGAAAATTCGATGATTGAAACGTTGTCGCTCTTTCCTGGATTGGTCACTTGATTTGTAGCGTAATCGAGGCCTTCTGAACGAAGGAGGTAGATGTCGTCATCGGTGCATGTACCGCTAAGGCCACCGGTTTCAGTTTCTCCGTGGTCGCCGACTTCAAGGCTTCTGTACGTGTTTTGATTGGCTGGGCCAAGGGTTGTGACGATGCCTTGTGTACTGGAACCAATCGGTCCACGGTAGGTCACAACACGCTGTGAGGAAAGATCGCCGAGAAGGTCAAGGATGTAGACATCGTCGTTTCCGTCTTGGTCAGCATCGCCAACGGCGAGGTCCCAAGCCCAGAAGTGAGTGAATCGTTGGCCGATGCTCCATGTTTTCTCGCTGCATCCGCCGTTTTCGATGATGGTCACGTTCCCCGGCTGCCCAGCTGGGTTGCCGTTATCATCGGTCTTGAATGGATTGTTGCGCTGGAAGATGACGATATCGTCCGCTCCGTCTCCAGTAAATTCTCCGACTTCGACAAACTGAACATTGGAAAATTCGTCCCAATCTGCGTTTCGGCTTTGGTTCTCGGAAACCCAGATATCCTGGCGCTCGCTGAAATCCCCGTTGCCATCGTTCCATAGAATGGTGATGGTGTGGGTTCCTTCAGTCGCCACTGCCATGTCGTTAAAACCGTCGCAGTTGAAGTCGCCAAGAGCGACGTCCAACGGGTCACGGTTGGTGGTGTATGATCGTGCAATCGAAGCGCTTGCGGTTGTGGCAAGGGCTGCGGTTGTCGACAAGACCATCAGCATAACAAGGAACATGCTGAGGGCGCGGCTGTTATTGTGGTTGTTTTTGGAGAACATCAACATCACTGCTTCGGCCAACGCCCGTTGCACTTTAATTGCTTTGCTCTAAAGTTCACTATTGTCTTCCACTACTTTGTCCGCAGTGCCCCGTTTAGGACGAAAATATAAATTTCTTAATCAAGGTAAAAAATCGGCTCAAATTTTGCACTCTTCTGTGCCAATTATGGTGAGTCGATGGTTCAGAATTTACCCTTTAACCATGCTGGCGAAGGGCCCCATCCGGTTGCATCTCCGCCGTGCACTTTGACGAGTTTTCCAGCGCCGAAAAGAGATTCTAACCAAACTTCCAATGCAGTTCCTTCACGGTTGCCCAGCTTTTTGCTGGCCACTTCTTCGATCACTTCAGTTTGCAGTGCAGTAATGCCATATTCACGCACGACGAGGTGGAGAAGTTCCCGCAACCACGCCTCAGCCATCGGATCAACGCTCATAGCACCTTGAACAGGACGAGGTTCTTCCATGTCGTCGAGGGCCTCCATCAATTCGATGGGATCCGGACGTTCTGGGATTTGGAGTCCAATCGCAGCGAGTTCAGCCTCAAGGTCAAGTTTCCCGATGGGCCTACGGACGACCGGAATGCGGCTTGGGTCCGGCGTAGGACCCATGTCGAGTGGTTTGTCGCCGATTGGTGAATCGTCAAGTTCGTCTTTTGGTGCAGCCTTAGAGGGCGTAACACCCGAAGTGTTGGTGGCTTGGACCTCAGTCCCGATTGGCATCGACCAGCCGACGCCCTGAAGGCCGAGCTCCTTCACGCGTTCTTCAATCCATGAAGCATCGCCTTCAAGCAGAACATTGACATCATGCTCGTCCGAACGGAAACGATAGCGAACATTGCCTCGTAGTTTCGCCATCATCCATCCCTCGGTTGACGACCTCTTGAATTTGACTCATGAACCGTTGCGAGGGATTTCTTTGGAAATCCTCACTCAGATGCTGCGAGTTGTCGAAGAACTGTGTGAAGGATTCCACCGTTTCGGTAGTATTCAACTTCCACTGGTGTATCCAAACGAACTTGCGCTGAAAAGGTCAGCGTGGTCCCATCCGCCCGGGTTGCAGTCACATCGAGGTCTTGCAATGGTTGAACATCGTCACCGATCGGGATTGTGTAGGATTCACTTCCATCGAGACCGAGGGTTTCGTGAGATTCGCCTTCCATGAAGGTCATTGGCAGCACACCCATGCCAACGAGGTTCGAGCGATGAATTCGNTCAAACGAAGTAGCNATGACGGCCCCTACGCCGAGGAGATAGGTGCCTTTAGCCGCCCAGTCTCTCGAAGAGCCGGTGCCGTATTGGCTGCCTGCGAGGACCACTTTAGGCCCATCGTAACTCTGTGCGGCATCGTAAACCGAAACCACTTCACCGGTTTGGAAATC
>JGI26119J46589_1000086_pt1 | contig 20581 bp, 20 predicted proteins | sample AOAMet_54_BLW_10_2_FD_46589 | JGI IMG/M metagenome (IMG submission 46589)
ATGTATTTAAAGGTGTTACACCATTTTTTATTGCTGATGCGTTTACCATTGCTGGCTTGATAGCTTTCCCAAGTATAGTTCTTTGGTTACCGTCACTGGCAAGTTAATAAAAAAATTGATCAGTAATTATCTAATATTTAATCTATCAAATTTATTTTAGAATTATTTAATTAAAAAGTATATTGAAGTTTGTTAAATTGTTAACTTATTATGAATTCTGATTTAAAAATATTTTATGGGATACAGTACGATGAGCTATACGCCAAAAAATGATCGATATGAAAAAATGGTTTATCGAAATTGTGGTAATTCTGGATTAAAATTGCCTGCAATTTCACTGGGTTTATGGCATAATTTTGGGCATGATTTTCCACATCAAGGAAAAAGAGAAATTTGCCAGACTGCTTTTGATAATGGAATTACCCATTTTGATTTAGCCAATAATTATGGCCCACCACCTGGAAGTGCAGAAGAGGCATTTGGTGAAATATTAAAAACAGATTTTTGTGGGTTTAGAGATGAATTGATTATTAGCTCAAAGGCTGGGTATGATATGTGGCCTGGTCCTTATGGTGAGTGGGGAAGCAGGAAATATTTAATTTCATCTTGTGATCAATCATTGAAGAGAATGGGCCTAGATTATGTTGATATATTTTATTCGCACCGTTTTGATCCAAACACTCCTTTAGAAGAAACAATGGGTGCGCTTGATCAGATAGTAAGGTCGGGAAAAGCCCTTTATGTTGGAATTTCAAGCTATAACAGTGAAAAAACTCGACAGGCAGAAAAAATTCTTAAGGAATTACACTCAATGATCTTGGCATTGGTTCAATAGCTTTTACGCCTCTTGCACAGGGAATGCTTACAAACAAGTATTTAAATAAAATTCCAGCTAAAAGCCGTGCTAATCAAGGAAAGAGTTTAGACAAAGATAAGATCACACCTGAACTTATCCAGGCATTGAATGAATTAAACGATATTGCTGCAAATCGTGGCCAGTCATTAGCGCAGATGTCTATTGCTTGGGTGCTCAGAAATGGCAACGTCACAACTGCATTAATCGGAGCTTCAAAGTCAGAGCAAGTAGAAGACTGTGTTGGTGCAGTAAAAAACCTAGATTTTAACGCTGCTGAGCTTTTACAAATAGATGCTATTGCTTCAGATCAGGGTATTAACCTTTGGGCAAAATCATCTGAAAATAATTAAAGATTTATAGTGAGCATTTTATTAAAACCTACACGCTTTTGAAAATTATATTCTTTCCAATTTGATCTAAAAAGCCACTCAGCTTCTGGTTGACGGTCTGCAAGATCTTGAGAAATCTCAACATCATCAAAGCCAGACCTTCTGGCCATTGCATATTGGTCAGAAATAATATGTCCTTTTGCACGTAAATGCCCTTTAAAGCCTCGAATGCGAACTAGTTTTGCAAGAGTAAAGCCACGACCATCTGCAAATGATGGAAGTCTATTCGTATAATTTTTAATTGATTTAAATCACCTACAAATAATTTCAAATCTGCATCTGAGGGTAAATCTATTGCTTTAGTTGTTTCCGAAGCTTTATCATAAAATTCGTAATTTATTACTTTATCTAATGGACTGAAACCAAAGTCTGAAACTATTTGTGTCATTGTTTATTCCTGATATGTTTTATCATCTTTAAGCATTTTTTGACTTATATGGTTATGCTGCATATGTTTTCTTCTGAATTTTTGGAGATTGAGATTCCTTAGGGTATAAGGCTTGTTTGAAAGGTGCTATACCCAAGCGCTGATATGTATGTATGAAATTTTCATGCTTATTTAACCGAACTTTTAGATAAGTTAATATTACTCGTTCGATAGCTGGAACTATCTGAGTTGCTGAAAATCCAGGCCCAGCTCGGTCACCGATTTTAGCAGTCTCTGTTGCATCCCCGCCGAGTGTTATCTGGTAATTTTCAACACCGGCACGGTCTAATCCTAAGATCCCAATATGTCCAACATGGTGGTGTCCACAAGCATTTATACAGCCAGATATTTTGATTTGGATATGACCGACTTCATGTTCCAGTTTTAATTCATCAAAACGCATGGAAATTTCTTGTGCAATGGGGATTGATCGAGCAGTTGCTAATGCACAATAATCCATTCCTGGGCATGCAATTATGTCAGATATTAGGCCTATATTTGCAGTATTTAATTGTTTTGATTTTAGTAAATTGTAAACTTTGGGCAAATCTGATTTATGTACATGAGGTAAAATAATATTCTGCTCATGGCTAATACGGATTTGATCATGAGAGTAGTGTCGTGCGATATTTGCAATTTGCCTCATTTGATCTGATGTTGCATCACCAGGTGTTTTCCCATGTGCTTTTAAACTAACTGTTGCAATTGAGTAATTTGATATTTTATGAGTGTGAGTATTTGTATCAACCCAAGATCTGAATGCAGCATTTTCTTTGTAAGCAATGTCAAAGTATTTGGTTCCCTTCGACTTAAAGACTGGAGGTGCAAATGCAGATTTAATTTCTTCTAATAGTTCGTGATTGACCCCAGAAAATGTTGATAAAATTTCATTATACCGATCTTCAACCAACTGTTTGATTTTCTCTACGCCATGTTCATGGACGGTGATTTTTATTCTTGCTTTATATTTATTATCTCTGCGTCCTAATGTGTTCCAAACACTAACTACTGCTTCAAGATACGGTAATAAGTNAGCNTCAGGNAAAAAAGTATTTATTACCTTCCCGATCATTGGNCTGCGCCCTAAACCACCACCNATTANGACTTCAAAACCAATTTTTCCATTGCGAAGTAAAGCTCGTAATCCAATATCATGTGCACGAATAACTGCTCTGTCATTTTTTGAACCTGTAACTGCAACTTTGAATTTTCTTGGTAAAAATTGGAATTCTGGATGGTCAGTTGACCATTGACGGATTAATTCTGCATATGGGCGTGGATCTGTAACTTCGTCGGCTGCAGCACCAGAAAAATGGTCTGCAGTTACATTTCTGATCGTATTGCCGCTGGTTTGAATGGCATGCATTTTAACTTCTGCTAATGCATCCAATATATCTGGAACATCAGTCAATTTTGGCCAGTTAAATTGAACATTTTGACGTGTTGTGAAGTGCCCGTATCCTTTATCCCATCGGTCTGCAATCAATGCAAGTTTTTCCATTTGAGCGCTATCTAAAGTGCCATATGGAATTGCTACCCTTAGCATATATGCATGTAATTGTAGATATAATCCGTTCATTAATCGGAGTGGTTTGAACTCATCTTCTGTTAAATTACCATTAATACGTCTTTTAACTTGATTGCGAAATTGTGAATTACGAGCTTTTATGAAAGCATCGTCAAACTCTGTGTAATTATACATTATAAAACTTCCGATTGTTTGCCGTGATTGTAGTTAGATGGGCCTTTGACTCTAAATTGCTCTCGAAAATGTTTTGATTTAATACCTGCGTCTGTTTGATCTACTCTGATCGAATAAACTCCTACAATTTCATGTTGTTGTTTATTGCATGTACTAGTGCTTTTTCAATTGATGAGTCATTTGAAAAAACTTTTGCATTGTTTATGTCGAGAACCCATTTAAATTGTGAACTCATATAAACAACGGTTCCATCTAATAAGTTGTTTGCAGTTATAACATTACCTGAAAGATCCTTTGACATTAAGCAAACTCCTTTCCGTTTTGCATGGCATTTGGGGTATCAATTACCTCAGCTATTTCCGAGGCAGATCGAGGGGCTAGGCCATAAAGCATAATTGTAGGTCCTTTAATTTTATTAATGGAGATACATGTTGGTAATTGGGACAAAACAGTAGAAAAAATTCTTTGATTGTATCGAGTAACATTTTCTATCAAAGTAATTGGCTCTTCTGGATTTGCGCCGTGCATAATAAGTCGGCCTTGAATGAAGCGTGATGCTTTTTTTCCCATATATATAGCTGCAATTGAGTTCTTACTTGCCAGCTCTTTCCAATTCTGATCTGCATAACCTTCCATGTCATGGCCTGTTATGAAGCGTATTGATCCATTGCGCTTACGCTTAGTTAATGATTGTTTTATTGTTGCTGCAGATGCTGAAGCAGCCGTGATTCCTGGTATAATATGATAATCAATCCCAACTTCATTAAGTGTATCAATCTCCTCGTCTAAGCGCCCAAAAATAGTGCAATCACCACCTTTTAGGCGTATTACACGCGCACCAGTTTTTGCATGTTCGACAATTAAATCGTTTATTTTATTTTGTGATGTGGATGGCCCAAATCCCTCTTTACCAACATTAATTATAACTGCTTCACGCCTTGCAAGTTCAAGAACCTCTTGCCCTACTAAACGATCATGAATTATCACATCTGCAATATCTAGTTCCTGTCGGGCTTTTAGGGTTAAGAGGTCAGGATCTCCTGGTCCAGCACTAACAAAAACAACATATCCCTCTGTTTCTTTTTTGGATTTAAATTGGTTTAAAAGAGAATGTAGTGATGCTTTAACTCCAGGAATGCCACTTTCTGCAAGTGCAGGTGGGCCTTTTTTGAAATAAAACTCTGTCCAAAAATCACGACGGGTGCGACCCATTGGTAGAATATTAACAGTTTTTCTGAAAGATTTCCCAATTTTGGCAAGTATTCCAAGATGTGTTGGAAGGATATTTTCAAGATCTGCTTTTATTGCCCTTGCTAAAACTGGTGCTGCTCCTTCTGTTCCAATAGCAATGGTCACAGGGTCACGATCAACGATAGCTGGCGTTATAAATTGACTATCTTCTAAGTTATCCACTATATTGATTAGCGCACCTTCTTCACGAGCAATCTTAGCGCTTCGAGCATCTTCAATACTATCTTCGTTTGCTCCGTAGAATAAAGTTGCACATATTGCGTCACCTCTTGCCAAGGGTCTATTTACCAATTTAATTTTACCTTTATCTGCGAGTAAAATTATATCTTTGTGAACATTCTGAGCGTAAACTGTAATAGAAGCAGTTGTTTTCAATAGTAATCGTAATTTGGCTAAAGCTGCTTCTTGGCCTCCAGATACAATAATTCGCCTACCTTCAACTGAAATAAAAATTGGGAAGTGTTTCATTTTATATCCTAGTGAGTTAATTACTTGCTCAATATAGAATATTATTCTGTTTTATTGCTATAGTACTTTATAAATAAGAATATAAGTCTATGAAATAATTCATTCATAGGACATTTATATAAATATATAGTTTTTAAGAAAAAACTGATTTTGATCTTAGTCTCTAGCCTAGTAAATTTTTTTATAAATAAAATAGTCTTAACTGTGCATACGAGATATTAATATTACTGGCTTGCCAATAATGGCAAAATTTCATTTGTCATAATTTTGTTTGTTATTGGTCCAGCATGTCGCAAAATAACTTTACCTTGCTTATCTATTATAAAGGTCTCTGGTACACCATATAAACCCCAGTCAAGACCTGTCCGGCCTTCGTCAGTTCCAATACTTTCATATGGGTTCCCGAGATTGTTGAGGAACTGTAAGGCTTGTCTNGTCGTATCTTTGTAATTNATACCNTGAANCACAAAACCAAGGTCCGATAGCTGCTGAATATTGGGATGTTCTACTCTGCAAGGAGCACACCAACTAGCCCAAAAATTTACAATTTTAATGTTAGATGCTTTCAGATCAGTTTCGTCAAAGAACGGCAATTCTGATAGTGGAGAAATGGTTAAATTAGGTGCAGATCTACCAACCATTTGTGATGGAAGTTCATTTGGGTTTTCTCTTCCAAGCCCAATAAACATAATAATTGCTAAAATAAAAAATATAATTGGAGGCAATAGGTAGAGTGGCTTAATGTTTGTCATTTGATTGGGTTTCTTGTGAATTTAAAGCGTTTTTTATTTTTTTTGATTTTGACAATGTCAACCAAATCAAGACACCTAGAAGTAGCATAGAAACAGCATATGCTGTAAGAACAGTGTTTGCATATTTATCAAGTTCAAACATATTAATTATTCCTCAATCGGAGGGCTAGTAACCGACGTGATCTAATTTCTGTTCTAGTTCTTATTAAAACCAAAGTCACAAATAATAAAACCATTCCAGCAATGCATATCAGCAGTGGAAAATAAAATGTGTTATCGACATGTTGTTCTTTATCAAGAGATAAAGATGCACCTTGGTGAAGGCCTTGTGACCAAAAGTTTACTGCATATCTTGATAATAGTGCAAAAACTGACCCCACTATACACAAAATAGATGTTAGATCTGCAGCGGTATCTTTATCTTCAATTGCTTCCCATAATGCTAAATAGCCAAAGTAAAAAACTAACAAGATCATAAATGATGTTAATCTTGGATCCCACGCCCAATAGGTTCCCCACATAGGTTTTCCCCATATGGCGCCAGTCGCTATGGCTATCAATGTCATTGTTATGCCAATTGGAGCCGCGGCTTTTGCAGCTAATGCTGAAACATGGTGGCGCCTTATGAGCCATATCAAAGATGCAACAAGCATCATTAACCAAGCGTTTATTGCCATTAAAGCAGAAGGAACATGNAAAAAGATAATCTTAACTGTAGAGCCTTGTTTGTAATCCGAAGGTGTTANAAAAAACCCCCAAAATAGTCCAACCAGTAATAAACAACACGAAGCAATTGTTAATGCTGGTAAAATTCGAGCTGATAAAGCCATAAATTTTGCTGGATTGGCGTATTCCCATAAAGACATTTTGAGTACTTATCCTATTTTAAATTTGCGCGTAATGCTATTGCACATGCTAAAGGTAATAGAGCAATACATAAAAATGATATTGCGGTTATTAATGCTAGTAATTCCAAGTGATTATTAGTTCCTTTGCTTACACATTGTGCACCCAGCATTAACGTAGGAATATACAATGGTAAAACTAAAAGAGAAAGCAAAAGACCACCTCTTTTAACGCCAACTGTTAAGGCTGCACCAAAGGCCCCAATGAAAGAGAGGCTAGGTGTTCCCAATGCTATGGAGATGAAAAGCCACATATAAGAATTTATATCTAAGTTTAATAGATAACCTAACGGAATAGAGGCAATAGTTATTGGAAGACCTGTTGTAATCCAATGTGCAGTTGCCTTAGCTGTAGCTATTCCAGAAAGAGGAATGGGCGATGTTGCTAGTGCTTCAAGGGTCCCGTCCTCCCAATCTAGTTGGAAAATTCTATCAAGAGATAGTAAGCAAGATAACAGTGCTCCTATCCAAAGTATTCCTGGAGCAATTCGTGATAATAAATCTAGGTTTGCACCTACACCAAATGGTACAATCATTACTACGATTAAGAAAAATGATAATGTCAAAGCAAAGCCACCACCAGATCGAATGGCTAGTTTAATGTCACGAAAAATTAGAGGCCACATTAAAAATTTCCTTTGAGAAATGGATCTATTTCTTTACCAACAGACGGCTTAAATGAATTTATATCTAAAATTGTAGATTTTGGTAAATTCAAATCAACATGTGTGGAAATTATTGCTGCACCACCTTCATCGCAGTGATTGACAATTATATCTGATATTATTTTTGTTGTTTTTTCATCTAATGATACAGTTGGCTCATCCATGAGCCAAATTTTTGCGTTTGTTAATAACATTCTTGCTAGGCCAAGGCGGCGTTTTTGGCCTGCAGATAATTCTCCAGCCATTCTATTCTCTAAATCACGTAAGTTAAGTATTTTGATAATGTTATCGATGTTATCAGTGTTGTATACGCCTGCCCAAAATTTTAAATTTTCATTAACAGTTAAAGTAGATTTAACTCCATCTAGGTGCCCTGAAAACGCAATTTCATCATTCGATAAGTTGTTAATATTATTACTGTTTAGGCCGGCGATATGTCTTAAAAGTGTTGTCTTCCCAGATCCGTTTGGGCCTTTTAAAATTATGCACTCACCTGATTTCAAACTAAATGTTACATCTGCGACCACAAGCTTGTGGCCACGTCTGCAGTCTAAATTTTTAATTTCTAGTAACATATAAAACAAGTAACTTAATCTTAAGGTATAGGGAAGTGATGTAATTATGGATATTTAATGAAATGAAAATTTTATTTTTTATTTTAGTATACAATGGCATACAAATAAGTNCTTGCTCGACTCGTTTTTTTGACGCATAAGCTCAATAATTCCAATAATTATCCAAATCGGAGAACCGAAATGACAGTTCAAGTCGGCATAGATTCTAGTAAAACGCGTAAAACACTTTCAGTGGGTGGAAAATCAATTGATTATTACTCAATACCAGCTGCAACTGCTGCTGGATTAGGTGATTTTTCAAAATTACCAGCTGCTTTAAAAGTTGTACTAGAAAATATGTTACGCTTTGAAGATAATGGACGAACTGTTTCAGTAGAAGATATCAAAGCATTTTCTGAGTGGGCGACTAAAGGTGGAAAAAATCCACGTGAGATTGCGTATCGTCCTGCTAGGGTGTTGATGCAAGATTTTACGGGAGTACCAGCAGTGGTTGATCTTGCTGCAATGCGGGACGGTCTAATGGCTCTTGGCGGAGATCCAGAAAAAATTAATCCTTTAAATCCTGTTGATCTAGTAATCGACCATTCTGTTATGATAGATGAATTTGGTAATCCTCGTGCTTTTAAGATGAATGTTGATAGAGAATATGAGCGAAATTTAGAGCGTTATACTTTTTTAAAATGGGGCCAAAAAGCATTTAATAATTTTCGTGTTGTTCCTCCAGGTACAGGTATTTGCCACCAAGTAAACCTTGAGTATTTAGCACAAACTGTTTGGAAAGATGTGGATCAGAATGGCGTAGAGATAGCTTATCCTGATACATTGGTGGGCACAGATAGTCATACTACAATGGTCAATGGAGCCGCAGTTTTAGGTTGGGGTGTTGGTGGTATTGAAGCAGAAGCTGCAATGCTTGGACAACCAATTTCTATGCTTATTCCAGAGGTGATTGGATTCGAATTGACTGGTGCAATGATGGAGGGAACTACAGGAACTGATTTAGTTCTTAAAGTAGTTGAAATGTTACGTGAAAAAGGTGTTGTTGGTAAATTTGTTGAATTTTTTGGCTCTGGCTTGGATACACTGCCATTAGCAGATAGGGCAACAATAGCTAATATGGCCCCAGAATATGGTGCAACATGTGGTTTTTTCCCAATTGATAATGAGACTATACGTTACCTCAACACAACTGGGCGAGATGAAGACAGAATAGCCTTGGTTGAAGCATATGCGAAGGAAAATGGTTTCTGGCGTGATGAAAATTATGCGCCTGTATATACCGATACATTGGCTTTAGATATGGGGACTATTGTTCCTGCTATTTCTGGACCTAAAAGACCACAAGACTATGTTGCTTTAACAAATGCAAAACAAGCATTTGCAAAAGAAATGGAAGAAACTTTCAAAAGGCCATTAAATAAAGAAGTCGCTGTAAAAGGTGAAGACTATGCAATGTCTAGTGGTAAAGTAGTAATTGCTTCAATAACTTCTTGTACGAATACGTCAAATCCATATGTGATGATTGGTGCTGGGTTAGTTGCTCGTAAAGCTGCAGCATTGGGGTTGAATAGAAAACCTTGGGTCAAAACATCACTCGCACCTGGTTCACAAGTCGTTTCAGCTTATCTGGAAGCTGCAGACCTTCAAAAAGATTTGGACGCAATTGGTTTCAATTTAGTAGGATACGGTTGTACCACTTGTATAGGCAACTCGGGTCCAATTCAGGCTGAATTATCGGAAGCTATATCTGAAGGCGATCTAGTCGCGACTGCTGTTCTTTCAGGTAACCGAAATTTTGAAGGAAGAATTTCACCTGATGTTCGAGCAAATTATTTGGCTTCACCTCCATTAGTTGTGGCTTATGCTATCGCCGGTACAATGGATATAAACCTCGCCTCAGATGTTATTGCTACAGATAAAGATGGCAATGAAGTTTACTTGAAAGATATTTGGCCAACCACTCAAGAAGTTGCAGAAATGGTTGAAAAAACAGTTACTAGAGAAGCATTCCTATCTAAATATGCAAATGTATTTGAAGGCGATGAAAAGTGGCAGAATGTTGAGACAACTGAGGCTAAAACCTATGATTGGCCAGCAGCATCTACATATGTCCAAAATCCTCCTTACTTCCAAGGTATGTCGCAAGAACCTGGTGTGATCTCTGATGTGAAAGACGCAAAAGTATTAGCAATTCTAGGTGATATGATAACTACAGACCATATTTCTCCTGCAGGAGGGTTTGCTGAAAGCACACCGGCAGGTCAATATTTGACAGATAGGCAAGTTCCAGTTCGTGAGTTTAACTCTTATGGATCTAGACGGGGCAATCACGAGGTTATGATGCGTGGTACATTTGCAAATATTAGAATAAAGAATGAGATGTTAGATAACATTGAGGGCGGATACACAAGAGGACCCGATGGGTCTAAAACTTCTATTTATGATGCAGCTATGGCATATAAACAGGCAGGTATTCCTTTAGTCATCTTTGGTGGGGAGCAATATGGTGCAGGATCTTCACGCGATTGGGCAGCAAAAGGCACGAACTTGCTTGGTATATCTGCTGTAATTGCTGAAAGCTTTGAGAGAATACATCGTTCAAATCTTGTTGGTATGGGTGTAATTCCATTTGAGTTTACAAATGGTGATACTAGAAAATCACTTGGATTATTAGGTTCTGAAACAGTATCAATCGGAGAGTTGGAGGGTGATATTACGCCTCAATCGATGGTTCCTTGCAAAATCACTTTCTCCAATGGCGATGTGAAAGAAATTACATTGAAATCTCGAATAGATACAGCTGTTGAGATAGAGTATTTGGAGCACGGTGGTGTACTTCATTATGTTCTTCGAAATCTGGCTAAAGCTTCTTAACTACCAACGCAAAAGAATATATATATTAATAAAAAGGCCAGATATTATCTGGCCTTTTTATTTTTGAGGAACTAACTTTTAATACATTAGAACATTTCGATTTAATAATATGATGGTTTGGATAAGAAAAATGAAGAATTTTAATATACCTCCTGTTTGGACATTATTTGCTATTGTTTCTTCTGGATTATTGCATTTTGTTTACCCATTAACCTTATTTCAATTTCGTGCAATTGATACTGGAGTGATTGCAATAGGTGTATATCTAATTTTAGCTACTCCTATTTGGTTTAAACGTAAAAGCACGACAATTATTCCGCGAAGAAAGCCAACTACTTTAATTGTTGATGGTCCATTTAAAATGTCACGTAATCCCATGTATCTTGGTATGGTCATGTTGTCTTTTGGTATTGGATTAAGTCTAGGATCTATCCAAGCAGTTATACCATCAATTTTATTATTTTTCTTTTTGAAAAAAAATTATGTTTTACCTGAAGAGAGAAAATTAGTTGAAGCTATGGGAAAAGAAGCTGAGCAATATTTTCAAAAAACTGGAAGATGGATTTGGTTCTTATAATACTTTTTGAAGTATTATAAGATAAAAAAAGACCACCTATTAGATGGCCTCATAGTTCTATTTTTAAATCTATTTTGTGTTGGGTCCAATAAGCATAGTCATTTGACGACCTTCAGATTTTGGATGGTTTTCAATTTTTCCAGCTTCGGCTTCAACTACTACACCTTGAACGCGTTTCAATAACTCTAAACCAAGATTTTGGTGAGCCATTTCTCTACCGCGAAAACGCATAGTAATTTTCACTTTGTCGCCATTTTCAAGGAATTTAAAAACACTTCGCATTTTAACATCGAAATCATGAGTATCAGTGTTAGGTCTGAATTTAACTTCTTTAATCTCAATTGTTTTTTGTTTTTTTCGAGCTTCTGCTTCACGTTTTTGTTGTTCGTATTTAAATTTTCCCAAATCCATAATCTTGCAGACTGGTGGCTGAGCATTTGGAGAAATTACAACTAAATCTAAACCAGCAATGCGGGCTAATTCGTTTCCACGATCGGGTGTCACTACACCTACGTTTTCACCGTCTGCACCAATAAGTCTGATTTCGGGGGAGGTTACGCGTTCGTTTGCGAGGGGTCCTGTGTCGCGCTGCGGAGGCGCGTTATGTGGTCTACGAGCTATGGTCTTTGGTCCTTTTATTGTCCAAATAATAAGTTAAACTTAGGATTTATCCTATAATTTATGTAACTGTCATGTAGTGGGAACGTCCCTAGGTCAAGTCAATTGATTGGTTAAAAGGCGAAATCACCTAATATTTCGTGATTTTGTTTAAAACTAATGCAAGATTGTAACATATTCATGTTTAATTTCTTTTGCATATTAATCTTATTATCAAGAATTCCCCAAAAAAAGAGAATCTTAAAGTAATATATTCTCTCTAGTTAAAGTTTTTTTAAATTTTATTATTGGCATGCTAAATTCAAATATGTTTCAATTCATAAATCTAAAAAACATTTTCTTTTGCTAATTTTTAAAACTGGTTTAATAATTATTTGATTATTTCATGGAAGATTAGATTGTGCCAAATTTAGAATTACCTTTTTCTATATCTGAATATGCAACAAGATTAGACTTGGTACGAAAGTCTATGGCTGATAATAATATCGAAGTTCTTTTTACATGTGATCCAAGCAATATGGCATGGCTATCAGGGTATGACGGTTGGAGTTTTTATGTGCACCAAGGAGTTTTAATTGGACCCGAAGGTGACCCTATATTTTGGGGTCGCAAAATGGACGCGGTTGGTGCAACGCTTACGTGTTATATGAATAATGACCGCATTCATGGATATAGTGATGATTTTGTTATGTCTGATAAACACGCAATGCTTAATTTGTCTAATGTTATATCTGATTATGGATGGAGCAACCTTAGGCTTGGGGTCGAGTTAGATAATTATTATTATTCTGCAAAAGCACATCAAACACTTTCATTAAATCATAATGGTAACATTCTAGATATAACTGGACTAATAAATTGGTGCCGGGCTATAAAATCAGATCAAGAATTAAAATATATGCGCCGAGCAGGGCAAATAGTTGAACGTATGCATGCTAAGATTTTTGATATATTTGAACCTGGTAGGCGTAAAAATGAAGTGGCTGCAGAAATATATCACACTGGTATTTGGGGCGGGGAAGATGAAGATGGATTATTTGGTGGTGACTATGCTGCAATTTGCCCATTGTTGCCAACAAATAAAGAAGCAACAGCTGCGCACTTAACATGGAATGATAAAAAGATTCCAAATAATTCGGGTACTTTTTTTGAAATAGCCGGAGTTCATCGCCATTATCATGTTCCATTATCGCGAACCATTTGGTTGGGTGAGCCACCAAGAGACATTTCATTTGCAGAAGATGTTGTTCTTGAAGGAATTGATGCAGGAATTTCTAAAGCAATTTCTGGTAATACTGCTGGGGACGTGGCAAAAGCTTTTTATACTATCTTAGAAAAACATGGCATTAAAAGAGAAGGGCGATGTGGATATCCTATTGGAATTAGTTATCCTCCAGACTGGGGTGAAAGAACATATTCTATTCGGCCAAGTGATGAAACTATTTTAAAACCCAATATGACTTTTCATTTTATGCCAGCGCTGTGGATGAAGGATTGGGGCTTGGAAATAACTGAAACATTACGTATCCGTGAAGAAGGTGTGGCTGAACCTTTAGCTAATGTACCACGTAAATTATTTGTGAAATCTTAAAATGACTGAAATTCAAAAGACTATAGAAATTCTTGATAAATTAATTAGTTTTCCAACCGTTTCGAGTGAAAGTAATCGAGATTGCATAGATTGGATAAGTGACTATTTAAAATCATATGGAGCTACAGTGCAAAATATCTTCAGAGGCTGATGGTAAAGCAAATATCTTTGCAACATTAGGTCCTGACATTGATGGTGGAATTATTTTATCTGGTCATACGGATGTTGTTCCAGTGATAGGCCAAAATTGGTCAAGTGATCCATTTAAAATGAAACGTGAAAATGACTCTTTTTATGGTAGAGGAACATGTGACATGAAAGGTTTCATTGCTTCGACTTTAGCAATGGTTCCAAAATATAGTGGTATGACTTTAAAGCGACCACTTCATTTTGCATTTACTTATGATGAAGAAGTTGGGTGCTTAGGCGCGCGTGTACTTGTTAATCAATTAATTGCCTCTGGTTTGAAGCCAAGTGCTTGTATAGTTGGAGAGCCAACTTCAATGCGAATTATTGAGGGTCACAAAGGCATGTGTGAATACACAACTGAATTTAGAGGTTTGGAAGGACATTCAAGTCAGCCAGATTTATGTGTAAATGCATTAGAGTATGCTCATCGTTTCATTAATAAATTGATGGAAGTCAGAAAAGAATTACAAAATATGGCTCCAGATGGTTCGCGATTTAACCCTCCGTACTCAACATCTTCTATTTGTGCATGCCATTCTGGGACAACTCATAATGTCATTCCAAGCCAGGCAGAGGTTGAATGGGAGATGCGAGTAGTTCAACGAAGTGATCGAGAATGGTTGCGTGACCAAATGGCACAATATGTTGATGAAGTTTTACGTCCTGAAATGAAAAGAATATCTCCAATAGCAGATATAACGGAAACTGTTTGTATTGAGACAGAAGGCTTAGAGCCTGATCCAGATAGTGAAGCTGTGAAAATTGTTCAAGAGTTAACTGGCGGCAATTCAACAGAAGTTGTAGCTTTTGGGACAGAGGCAGGATTGTTTAGCCGAGCTGGAATCAGTTCGGTACTTTGTGGGCCTGGGAGTATAGAACAAGCTCACAAACCTGATGAATATGTTTCAGAGAGCCAACTTATTTTGTGCCTTAAAATGCTAGATCGACTTACAAATGAATTAATCTAACACTTAATGTATGTTAGTAAAAATACCATTGGCTAAAGTAAATGAAAGAAAACTATGAAAAAATTTAGAAATATATTTAATTTGCTATCTACGTTTATGCTCATGATGCTTGCGGTACCTGTGAATGCNCAGGACGATGCAAAAGGATTGATAGTTTCATTTAATGGACCAGTTCGAGAAGCTTACATTGGAAAGTTTGTAAGAGGTCTCAAAGATATGGCTGGATTAAAGGGTTATGAATTAAGTATATTTGAAAATCAATTCAACCAGGCTCAGCAAAACCAACAAATACAACAATATTTAGCATTGGGTGAATTACCTAGTGCGTTTATTTGGTTTCCAACTGATGATGTCTCAGGCTTGGAAGCATTACAATTGTTAGCTGAAACTGGAGTGCCAATTTTAAAAGTTAATCAATTGCCAAATGAATTAGATAAGGAGTATATTTTTGGTTTTGCAGGACCAGACTTTTCCCTTCGAGGTCGTAGTGCAGGCTATATGATGAGAGAGGCCGCTGCTAATAAGAAAGAAAGTGGTGGTTCGGGATTTAATGTAGTTGTCTTATCCTATCCACATGACTTTAAAGGGTACAATTTAACAATTGAAGCCTTCAATAATGCAATTTTAGGAACTGATCTTAATATAATAAGTGATGTGGGAGTGGGTTTTGGGCGACTGAATGGTTATGAAGGAGCTTTAGACTTAATTGGAGATATAGGTAACCAAAGCATTGATTTTGTTTTTGGAATGGATGATGCGATTTTGACTGGTGGCATAAAAGCTTTTGAAGATGCTGGAAAAATTATGGGTGAAGATATCGTTGCAATAGGTGCAGTATGTAATGGTAATAGAAATTTATTTAATGATGGAAAACAATATGGCACGACTTTGCAATCTCCTCTACATGAAGGTCAGTTAGCAATAAAACTCGTTGATGAATATATCACCACTGGTGCATTGAAGAAATTTATAAATTTTACTCCAAATCCCCCAATATCTATAGAAAATATTGATACATCTGCATTACAAGGATACGATGGAAAGCTTTATTCAATCAAAGAGCTTTGTACTGGAAATTGGTAATTTATAAATAATATGTATTTTGTAGCAGGTATTATAGAACTAACTTATTGACGCCAAACATTGTTTCAAATAGGAAATGAATTCCAGACGCGGATATTGTGTAATGGTAAGACCTCAGCCTTCCAAGCTGATGACGCGGGTTCGATTCCCGCTATCCGCTCCAAAATCTTAATAAAAATAAAAAATTTGTTTTTGTGTAGATTGTTGTCTTGATGCTTTTGCTATTGCGCGCTATCGATATTAGTAAATTCCGAAAGCTGAATGTATGTCTACCCCTGAATCAACTCGTGCTATATCCCAAGACCGTAAAAAAGGTAAAAATGTTTCGGCATTGCGTGGGCTTATTCCATTTTTAAAGCCTTATAAAATTCTGGTTGCTGCAGCATTATTTATGTTAACTTTTACTGCTGCCATATCCTTGATTTTACCTTTGGCGGTTCGCGGTGTTGTTGACGGTTTTAGTGAAGATTTAGATATCTTGGATAATTATTTTGTTTACGCAATTTTTATCGCTGGACTTTTAGCTGTTGGATCAGCAGTTAGATATGCTTTAGTCACTCGACTGGGCGAGAGAGTTGTCGCCGATATAAGGCGTGCAGTATACGACAAAATGATTGGGATGAGTCCTGCTTTTTACGAACGTATCATGACAGGTGAAGTTTTAAGCCGAATTACTACTGATACTACATTAATTTTATCAGTAATAGGTTCATATCTATCTTATGCACTTCGCAACGCAATAATGTTTACAGGAGGTTTAATACTATTATTTATTACTTCTGCAAAACTAACTGGATTAGTGCTGTTAATAGTCCCCTTTATTTTAATTCCAATATTTGGAATTGGGCGACGCGTGAGAGTTTTAAGTAAAATAAATCAAGATAAAATTGCTGAAAGCTCAGGGAATGCTTCTGAAAGTCTATTAGCTTCCCAGACTGTTCAAGCATTCACTCATGAAGCCGTATCTAGGTCACTCTTCGCAAAACTTACAGAAGAAGCATATGACGCGACCAGAAAAAGAGTAACGATAAGAGCTTTGATGACGGCAATTGTGATATTTTTAATTTTTACGGGTGTTGTGGCAGTTATTTGGATTGGTGCACGCGATGTAAAAGCAGGAAATATGACTGCTGGTGTATTAGTGCAATTTGTAATCTATGCTGTTCTAGTGGGGTCATCTGTAACTGCGTTTGCTGAATTCTGGGGAGAGATGCAAAGAGCTGCGGGTGCAACAGAGCGCTTAATTGAGTTGCTTGATTCAGAAGATGTTGTGAAAGATCCAGAAGTACCTGATCAATTGGTAATGCCTGTTAAAGGTGTGCTTGAATTTGAGAAGGTGGATTTTTTCTATCCATCTCGTCCAAATATTGCTGCTTTGGATAACTTCTCATTAAAAGTTAATTCTGGAGAAACAATCGCTCTAGTCGGCCCGTCTGGTGCTGGAAAATCAACAATCTTTCAACTATTATTGAGATTTTTTGATCCTACATCAGGTAAAATTATGCTTGATGGAAAGCCAATCATCTCTTTGGAAAGAGAAGAATTTAGAAAACATATATCAATAGTAACTCAAGACCCTGTAATTTTTGGTACTTCAGCTTTGGAAAATATTCGCTTTGGCAGACCGGAAGCAACTGATGAAGAAGTAGTAAAAGCTGCTAAAGCAGCTGCAGCACATGATTTTCTCGAATTATTACCAGATGGATATGAGAGTTTTGTTGGTGAACAAGGTGTTATGCTATCAGGTGGACAGAAACAAAGATTGGCAATAGCGAGAGCAATATTGCGTGATGCACCTGTTTTATTGTTGGATGAAGCAACAAGTGCACTTGATGCTGAAAGTGAATTTGCTGTTCAAGAGGCTGTTGAGGCATTAGCAAAAACACGTACAACAATCATTATAGCGCACAGATTAGCAACTGTTAAAAAAGCAGATAGAATAATAGTAATTGATGAAGGTAGTATAGTAGCTCATGGAACGCACAGTGAATTAGTTATGCAAGGTGGTCTTTATGCAAGATTAGCCAAATTGCAATTTACAGATGAGAATAATTAAATTTTCAATTATTTGAATTTATTCATTATCTGTTTTATTAACTCTATTAAGTACATATTTAAGAAAGTTAATTATGAGTAAAACATTTTCTGATCGATCTGATTTTTTAAACTTAGAACTTGAGATGCCAATAACTGAACGATTGGATGTTAAGACAGTATATCAAAGATTATGTCAAACTAGAGATATTCATGGTGAGAGGCCTGCAGTAAGTTTTCAGTTAAAATCAGGGAACAAAGACAAAAATATAACTTTAACTTATAATCAATTAACTGACCGTGTTGCGCAAACAGCAAATTTATTTCGTTCTTTAGGGGTTGGGCCAGATGATGTTGTGGCTTATTTATTGCCAACTAGCCATGAAACTTTAATTACTCTAATGGCTGGTATGACTGCTGGAATTGTAGCTCCAATCAATCCAACACTTTCCGCTGATCACATAAGTGCTCTTCTAAAAGAAGTTAATGCTAAGGTTTTGGTAACACTAAAACCTTTTCCAAAGACGCAAGTTGCACAACTTGCTCATACTGCAGTTCAAAATGCACAATGTGTTGAAACTGTTGTGGAAATAGATCTTTTACCACATGTAAGTTTACCGTTAAATTTACTCGTACCCTTATTGCGTCCAAAATTAAACATTGAGCATAATGCTAAGATAATAGAATTTAATTTAGAAACATCTAAACAAAATAAAAAATTAAATTTTACTGAGAAGGATAATGATCCGTATTGCGCATATTTCCATACTGGTGGAACTACTGGAATGCCAAAAATAGTGCAACATCGACATTCTGGAGCTTTATATAATGGTTGGTTGGGCTCAGAAATACTCATGGATGAATATGATGTAATAATTTGTCCAATGCCTCTATTTCATGTATTCGCAGCTTATCCAGCTTGGCTTTGTGTAATGTCTGCAGGGTCTCATATGGTGATGCCAACTCCTGCAGGATACAGAGGAGATGGTGTATTTAAAAACTTTTGGAAATTAGTTGAACGATACAAAGGCACATTTGTTATTACTGTTCCAACTGCGGCAGCTGCATTAATGAATCATCCAGTTAATGCAGATATATCTTCACTTAAAAATATTTTTTGTGGTTCTGCTCCTATGCCAACAAAACTTTTTGAAAAATTTCAAAAAGAAACGGGTGTATCTATCATCGAAGGATATGGAATGACTGAGGCAACATGCCTTGTTTCGTGCAACCCTCCTGACGGAGAACGTAAGATTGGGTCTGTTGGGTTACCTTTGCCTTACACAGATGTAAAAATTCTAGAAATAAACCGTAATGATGAAATCGTAAAAGAATGTAAATCTGAAGAACCAGGTGAAGTTTGCATTAATAATCCTGGAATAGTTGTTGGATCAACTTATACGGACCCATATAAAAATAAATCATTATATGTGAATGAGAAATTTCTAAGAACAGGTGATATTGGCTATTTGGATGAGGATGGTTATTTATGGCTTACTGGAAGAGCTAAGGATGTAATCATGCGTGGAGGACATAATATTGATCCTTTAATAATTGAAGAGGTTTTAGCAGGGCATCCATCAGTAAGTTTAACTGGTGCAATAGGGCAACCTGATATTTACGCAGGAGAATTGCCGTGTGCGTATGTTGAGCTTATTAGTGGTTCTGAAACATCTGTTGAGGAGCTTATGGATTACGCTCAAAAAAATGTGTCAGATCATACAGCGTGTCCAAAATATATTGAAATTTTAAAAGAGATGCCAAAAACGGCAATTGGAAAAGTCTTCAAGCCTGACTTGAGGCGCTTCGCAATAATTCGTACTTTTAACGAAGCTCTGGCTAAAAATGATATTAGTATTGAAGTACAAAGTGTCGTTGAGGATAAAAAACTTGGTTTAGTGGCTAGATTGGATAAAACTGATAGTAAAATTTCAGATCAAAAAATTCATGATGCCTTAGGAGAATTTATTACTCCATGGGCTTGGAATTAAGTTGAGAGAAATTTCAGCATTTTATTTTTTACCAGAAAACTTCTCATTCATTTCTTCCCGTGCCTCGTCAGTTATTTTTGCAAACATAACTTCTGGTACACTAAACTTATGGCCAGCTTTTAACAAAGTTAAAGAATTGCTTATATTCTCAGGCCAAAGTTTATCTACATTCATTGCAGTAACCATAGTATCAGCAGCATCTGGAATAAAAGGCTCAGATAGTGCTGCGTAAAGTGGAATTAAATTTAACGCAAAACGAACGATTGTTGCTGATGATTGAGGATCTTCTTTAAATAAAGTCCAAGGTGCTGCATCTTGTAGATATTCGTTTCCAATGGACCATATTGCGCGTAAATCTGTAGCAGATTTTCGTACTTCCATTTTTGCCATATTATTTTCATAAGAAGCAATGCGCTCTTCAAGCTGATTAATTACTGTAAATTCTCGAGGGCCATACTCGTTGCCCTCTGGGATAATTTCACCAAATTTAGAGCGGCAAAATTTTGTTATTCGAGAAACAAAATTACCTAGGACATCGGCAAGATCTTTATTTACACCTTGTTGAAAACTATCCCAAGTGAATTCTGAATCTGAACTTTCTGGTACATTAGATAACAGCCACCACCTCCAATAATCAGATGGTAAAATATCTAATGCCTGGTTCAT
>JGI26119J46589_1000107_pt1 | contig 19107 bp, 17 predicted proteins | sample AOAMet_54_BLW_10_2_FD_46589 | JGI IMG/M metagenome (IMG submission 46589)
TTTTGATTTCGTTAGCATTTACCATTGTGGAATGAATCATTGATGATAACAAACACACTGAAACTACACATGACTTAGACTTAATCAAATCTCTACTCATATCCAAATTATTACATTGAAACAAAATTTTTCATTTAATGTAAATTTTATTTTGAAATGATATTTTATGCAACAATGTTGATAACTGCATTCAAACAGTTAGTAATAATGCTAGGGATATACAGACAATAATACGTATCACCACAGAAAATTCTACTTAGGCAGATGGTTAAACCCAATGGAATTACAATGTGTTAACTTAAAGTATTGGTGCGGCCGAGAAGACTCGAACTTCCACGGGTTTTACCCCACAGCGACCTCAACGCTGCGCGTCTACCATTCCGCCACGGCCGCACATTAAGGTACCCTGCCTATATATAGTGGTTTTATAATTGTGAAGTATCATTATGCATATTATTAATTTTTTAATCCCAGCCTATAGACCTAAAGACTTCAAACACGCATAAAGCATTTATGGTAAACTGGATCAAAACTGACGAATTTATAAGCTACCCTGATGCATTAGAACGCATGGAGCAAATCGTTTCTGGATTAATTTCTGGTGATGAGACTGAACATATATGGCTTCTCCAGCACCCAGAATTATATACTGCGGGAACAAGTGCAAATTTGTCCGACTTAGTTGATCCAGATTTATTTCCTGTTTACACCTCACAACGTGGTGGGCAATACACTTACCATGGCCCAGGGCAACGCATTGCGTATGTAATGTTGGATTTAAACAAGCGTGGCAAGGATGTGAGAAAATATGTTTACTCACTTGAAGAGTGGATAATACAAACTCTTGCTGAATTTGATATCATAGGCGAGCGACGAAAAGATCGTGTCGGCGTATGGGTTGTCCGTAAGGACAAACCACTTTCGTCATCTGGTGACTTCTTAGAAGACAAAATAGCTGCCGTGGGTGTTCGATTGCGAAAATGGGTCAGCTTTCATGGTATTGCCATTAATGTTAATCCAAACTTGGATCATTATAAAGGTATAGTCCCCTGTGGAATTCAACAACATGGGGTAACGTCTTTATCCGATCTAGGGCTGGAAGCTTCTATGGATGACTTGGATCATGCACTTTCAAAAACCTTCAAGTACGTTTTTGGCAAAGAATGATCCAAATAAGTCTTAGCTTAAAGATTAACATTACATTCAAATACTAAAAATTACATTCATCCAAACCTGCGACACGGGGTCTCTTTTAGTCATTTATGGATTTGAAACAGTTGTTCCCAAATAACAAAACCGCTAGGTAACAAGTCATAAAAAGCTTTTCTAATGAGATTCGCTTTAAAAATGACGTGTCAGGAGAATACACATGGCAGATGCAGCAGCGCATGACCACGCCCGACCAGGGTTTTTTACTAGATGGTTTATGTCAACTAATCACAAGGATATTGGTATCCTTTACCTTTTCACAGCAGGGCTTTTAGGTTTTGTCTCTGTTTCATTCACAATTTACATGCGTTTAGAGCTTATGGAGCCAGGCGTACAATATATGTGTATGGAGAATTTAGATAAAGTTGCNAATGCTGCAGCTTTNGCAGCAGGTGAATGTACACCNAATGGCCACTTGTGGAATGTTCTAATAACCGGCCACGGTATTTTAATGATGTTCTTNGTNGTTATTCCAGCCATGTTTGGCGGATTTGGTAACTACTTTATGCCATTGATGATCGGTGCGCCTGATATGGCCTTCCCTCGTCTAAACAACTTATCATTTTGGATGTATTTTACTGGTTCTACTTTAGCTGTTTTATCAATAATCACACCAGGTGGAAACGACCAGGCGGGTTCTGGAGTTGGTTGGGTTTTATATGCACCTCTGTCAACACGTGAAGGTGGTATGTCTATGGACTTTGCAATATTTGCTGTCCACGTATCTGGTGCATCATCTATCTTAGGTGCAATTAACATGATCACAACATTCCTAAATATGCGTGCACCAGGAATGACACTTCACAAAGTTCCATTATTTGCGTGGTCTATTTTTGTGACAGCTTTCTTGATCTTGCTATCATTGCCCGTACTAGCTGGCGCTATTACTATGTTGCTTACTGATAGAAACTTTGGAACTACTTTCTTTGATCCAGCTGGTGGTGGTGATCCTATTTTATACCAACATCTATTATGGTTCTTTGGGCACCCAGAAGTGTACATGATTATTGTTCCAGGTTTTGGGATTGTATCTCACGTGATATCAACATTCTCTCGCAAGCCTATATTTGGATACTTACCAATGGTTTACGCAATGGTTGCGATCGGGGCATTAGGCTTCGTAGTTTGGGCTCACCACATGTATACAGTGGGTATGTCGTTAACACAGCAATCATATTTCATGCTGGCTACTATGGTAATTGCTGTGCCAACAGGCATTAAGATCTTCTCCTGGATCGCAACAATGTGGGGTGGCTCAGTAGAAATGAAGACACCAATGCTTTGGGCATTTGGATTTCTATTCTTATTTACCGTCGGTGGAGTTACAGGGATTGTACTTTCACAAGCTGGTGTAGATCGCGCATATCATGATACATATTACGTAGTTGCTCACTTCCACTACGTTATGTCACTTGGTGCAGTATTCTGTATCTTTGCAGGTATTTACTATTGGTTCACTAAAATGTCAGGCCGTGCATACCCCGAATGGGCAGGAAAATTACACTTCTGGATGATGTTCATTGGTGCAAATATTACATTTTTCCCACAGCATTTCCTTGGACGCCAAGGGATGCCAAGAAGGTACATTGATTACCCAGAGCAGTTTGCATATTGGAATGAAATCAGTTCTTACGGAGCATTCTTATCGTTCGCATCATTTGTATTCTTTATTGTTGTGATCTTTTATTCACTAATATGGGGTAGAAAAGTAACTGAGCCTGCATACTGGGGCAAACATGCTGACACATTGGAGTGGACATTACCAAATCCACCACCTGAGCATACTTTTGAGACGCTTCCAAAACAGTCTGATTGGGATAGAAGCACTCATTAAGATTGAAAAATCTTACAAATAGAAAAGGCCAAAGCGAAAGCTTTGGCCTTTTTAAATTTAAATCCTTTGGTCGTAAAATTTAACCTAATAAATTTTTAACAACACCACCCGCTTTACCAAAGTCCATTTGACCTGCGTAAGTACTTTTCAGAAGCCCCATAACTTTACCCATATCTCTTATTCCAGAGGCACCTGAATCACTAATTACTTTTTTTACAACATCTTCAATTTCATTGTCGTTTAATTGTTTAGGTAGGAAATCAGTAATGATTTCGATTTCAGACATTTCCTGCGCTGCTAATTCATCTCTACCTGCACTATCATAAGCTGCGGCACTGTCTTTACGCTGTTTAATCATCTTGCCCAATATAGCTAAAATTTCATCATCACTGACACTATTATCTACACCATCTACACGAGCTGCAATGTCTCTATCTTTGATAGCTGCCATAACTAATCGCAAAGTAGACAGTCTCAAAACTTCTTTATCACGCATAGCCTGCTTCATAGCAGAATTTATTCTATCACGCATTCACTAAACTCCTGTGGTTTTAGTATCCAAGATTATTAAAATATAGAAGATTGGAGGTTTATTCAAGGAAATCACAAACATGCAAGAGATTGAAATTTATGTATAAATGAAATTCCTTATTCCTTGACCTTAGACACTGACCATCGTAATTGTCTAAAAATTTTGAATCAGGATGAGTCTTATGAACACAGTTGACACCCCTTCAGAAAATTCCAAAAAAGTTACAGCCTGTATAGTACTTGCAGACGGCACAACTTTTTACGGTCAAGGGTTTGGTGCAACAGGCCAAATTGAGGCAGAGCTTTGCTTCAACACCTCGATGACAGGTTATCAGGAAATAATGACAGATCCATCATATGCTGGACAGGCCGTTACATTTACTTTTCCCCATATTGGAAACACTGGAATAACTTTTGAAGACTCTGAAACAGCTGATCCCGTTGCTAGGGCTATGATTGTCAAAAGCTTTCCAACAACGCCATCAAACTATCGCTCCGAAACTACACTTCCTGACTGGCTAGAAAAAACTGGACGTATTGGAGTAAGTGGTATTGATACTCGAAGGTTAACTAGAGCTGTACGTCAACAAGGCGCTCCTCATGTAGCTATAGAACATAATCCTGATGGTAATTTTGATATTCCAAAATTACTAGAAGCTGCCAGAAATTTTGTTGGCTTAGAGGGGCTTGATTTAGCAAAAGATGTAACAATTGAACATAGTTATGATTGGGACGAAGAACGATGGGCGTGGCCTGAAGGCTATACAAACAACAATGATAATACCAAAAAGGTTGTTGCAATTGATTTTGGCGCTAAACGTAATATCTTACGCTGTTTAACTTCAGCTGGGTGTGACGTAGTTGTATTGCCCGCTACAGCAACAGCTGAGGAAGTTTTATCTCATAATCCACAGGGTGTTTTTCTTTCCAACGGTCCAGGTGATCCTGCCGCAACTGGGAAATATGCAGTACCTATGATACAAGGCATATTAGAACATAAAGAAATTCCAATTTTTGGTATATGTTTAGGGCACCAAATGCTTGCACTAGCTCTCGGAGCAAAAACTATAAAAATGAACCACGGACACCACGGGGCCAATCACCCCGTTAAAGAACTTTCAACAGGAAAAGTAGAAATTACATCCATGAACCATGGATTTGCTGTCGATACACAATCTTTACCAAAAAATGTTAATGAAACACACGTGTCACTATTTGATGGGTCAAACTGTGGCATAGAATTATCAGATAGGCCTGTTTTCTCAGTTCAGCACCATCCAGAAGCATCTCCAGGACCCCAAGACAGCTTTTATTTATTTGAAAGATTTGCAGCCGCTATTTCTTAAGTAATTACGTATTCTTCAACGTCTTGCTTAAGTCTAGTTTCAAATGCGAATGACAGATGTTGTTTAAGCGCCTTACGCGCCCTTTCCCCGTCTTTAGCCTCAATAGCGTTAACAATATCAGAGTGCTCCTGTAATGCACTCTCGCCACGACCATCAGCCGCCAGTGATGTATTTGCTAACAGCGCCATAGTTCTATGAACTTGCTGAAGTTGCTCAATCAAAAAGTTATTATGACTTGCTAGGTGTAACTGATTGTGAAACCTACGGTTCGCTCGCGATAATTTCTGTGGGTCATCGATATATTCTCTATCACTTTCAATCATATTATATAAAACACGTATTTCTTCAGGACCCGCGTGTTGCGCTGCCAAAAAAGTTGCTAACCCTTCTAACTCCGCTCTAACTGTATATAATTCACCAACTTGATTATGATTAAGCGTTGCAACCATTAAAGAACGACCATCCCTGTGCAAGAAAGATTGTGTTTCTAAGCGTTGCAATGCCTCGCGAATTGGTGTTCTAGATACTCCAAATCTATCCGCTAATTCTGCCTCAACCAATCTATCACCTGGTTTGTATGCCCCATCATCTATAGCATCAATAATTAGCTCGTATGGATCTTTAATTTCATTTTTCTGCCTACTCACAGCCATTCACCTTCACACTAATAATTTAAGAATATTAACTTGCATTAGATATATTGTCACGCATGTTGCTCAAAGGTTTACCTATCTTCTTTCTGGCTGTAAATTGAAACCATGCAAAGCAAATTATCTCATATAAAACATTGGGTTTTTGATTTAGATCACACTCTTTACTCACCCAAAATTAAGTTGTTTGATCAAATAGAAGTATTGATGAACACTTATCTAAAAAAAACATTAAATGTAACTCAAGAGAAAGCAGTTTATTTACGTAAATATTATTGGGAAGAGTATGGAACAACACTAGCAGGTTTGATGGCAGAACAGCATGTTGATCCTGAGTATTATTTAGAATTTGTTCATAATATTAATTTAGATAACCTTGAAGAAAATTCAGACCTTGCTGCTCACATAAACTCATTACCTGGAGATAAAATTATATTCACAAATGGATCAAGAATGCATGCAGTAAATGTTTCAAAAGCTCTAGGCTTGTATGAATGCTTTTCAGAATTTTATGGAACAGAAGATGCCATGTTAATTCCAAAGCCTCAAAAAAAAGCATTCGATACCATCTTTGAACTCTCTAAAATAAATCCAAAACAAGCGATCATGTTTGAAGATGATCCGAGGAATTTAGTAGAGCCATTTAAGATGGGCATGAAAACAGCTTTAATAGGCGACTTTTTGCAAACTGAATATATCCACTTTAATGCACCTGATTTAAATACATTTTTTGCNAATGAACTCAATGGCTAGGCGCATATGATACGCAAAACAACAGAAGTTCTTATATCAGGTGGTGGTATTGCTGGATTAACTTCGGCATGTGCATTTGCAAAAGCAGGTTTTGATGTTGTTTGCGTTGATCCACTACCTCCAATAACTAATTCTGAGAACATTAATTCAGATCTTCGCTCTACTGCTTTCCTTCAACCAGCAAAAANTACTTTAAAAAATGCAGGTCTCTGGGAAAANTTTGAAAAATNCGCCACACCATTGGAAGTAATGCGATTAGCAGATGCAGGCGGCATTAATAATGAAATTCGTACTGTAGCTGACTTTAACGCTTCCGAAATTTCAGAAGAACCATTCGCATGGAATTTACCTAATTGGCTACTACGCAGAGAGTTAGTAAATCATATTCAGTCCCTTTCAAATGTGACACTACTATTTGGACAAAANACTGGTCGTATAACCTCTAGAACTACTGAAAATTTAGTTATGGTTGGCAATGAACAATATAGTTGCCAATTATTAATTGGNGCGGATGGTCGAAACTCTTCGACACGTCAAGAAATGAAAATTCCAGTTAAAACATGGAGATATGGGCAAAAGGCAATGGCAATGGCCGTATATCATTCATCACCNCACAAAAATATTAGCACTGAAATTCATAGATCAGGTGGCCCATTTACTACTGTCCCATTACCCGACCATAATGGCAAACACATGTCTTCTATAATTTGGATGGAAAAAAGTGACCGAGCAAATACACTACATAAAATGGATGAGGAGCAATTCAACAGAGAATTAAATGCAAGATCATGCAATATATTAGGGGAAATAAAGTTAGCATCCCAAAGAAACCTTTGGCCTATAATAAGCCAAAAATCTTCAGAAATTTATGGCCAGAGATTTGCGCTAATTGCTGAAGCCGCCCATGTAATTCCACCTATTGGTGCGCAGGGNTTGAATATGAGTTTAANAGATTTAGAGGCCTTNTTAGGCTTAACAAATTTACATGAGATTGGNAGCAAATCCCATTTAGAAGCCTATCATGCAGAGCGAAAAAGCGATATAGATCTTAGAATTCGAGGTGTAGATGCTTTAAANAGAGCTGCAATGGCTGAAAGCCAAAACCTGAGAACTTTAAGGCTGAAGGCACTTCAAACACTTCATGGCCTAACACCACTAAGAAAAACATTAATGAAAAAAGGTTTAGGCGCTTAAACTATATCATCTAAAACAGCTTCTAACCGATTAACTGTTCCATCAATGTCATATAACTTGTCTAATCCAAACATACCCAGACGGAAAGTAGAGTAATCATCAGGTTCGTCACATCTTAGTGGAACACCTGCCGCTATTTGCACACCTTTTTTGATAAACTTAGATCCATTTTGCATATCGGGGTCAGTTGTATAACTTACAATTACTCCAGGTGCTTCAAAACCGGGTGCAGCAACAGATTTGATCTGTCGAGCCTTCAAACAAGCCCGTACTTTATTTCCGAGCTCTTGCTGTGCATCTTTCAAGCGATCAAAACCAAATATTGACGCTTCATTTATTGCATTTCTAAATTCTTTCAGAGCATCGGTTGGCATTGTTCCGTGATAGGCATGTCCACCGTTAGTATATGAGTCCATAATACCAACCCAAGTTTTTAAACTTAAGGCAAAACTACTATTTTTTGTATCTTCCAATTTAGATCGAGCAAAATCATTTATCATCACAAGACCCGCACATGGTGATGCAGACCATCCTTTTTGGGGAGCTGATATTAAAACATCCACGCCATTTTTTTTCATATCAACCCAAATACATCCAGAGGCAATGCAATCTAATACAAAAATACCACCTATAGAGTGAACTGCCTCAGCAATTGATCTNATATAATCATCAGGCAGTATTATCCCACTTGAGGTTTCAACATGTGGAGCAAAAAATACNGCAGGTTTTTCAGTTATTATACTATCTACAACATCTTCAATCGGTTGGGGCCTAAATGCAGATTGAGTGTGATCTCCTTCTCTTTTAGCTTTGAGAATAACAACTTCTGATGGAATATCACCAGTTTCAAATATTTGCGACCACCGAAAAGAAAACCATCCATTACGNAAAACCATGACCTTTTTGTCAGTTGCAAATTCCCTAGCAACAGACTCCATTGCAAAAGTACCTCCNCCCGGAACAATCGCACAAGTATCTGTATTATATACAGAAGTTAACATTTTAGAGATATCACACATCACAGATTGAAAATCTGTACTCATGTGATTTAATGATCGGTCAGTAAAAACAACTGAAAATTCCAATAAACCATCAGGATCAACATTAGGGAGNAAAGCAGTCATGNTATTTTCTCTTTCATTTCTATAAATATTANACTTCAATAGATATNNTAATTATTATCTCAAAGGTACNAATTCAGTATAAACTAAACGACATTAAATAACAAAATTACGTTTTTCTTCAGACAAAAGGACATTTGCTTCCACATCACCAACACCAGGCAATGTCATTATGCGGCGGCGCAGAACCCTTTCAAAGTCACTTAGATCAGTTGCAACAACTTTCAACCTATAATCATACATGCCTAAAACATGCTGTACTAATTGCACCTCAGGAACTGCGGATACAGCACGTTCAAAATCTTCGAGGGAAACTCGCCCCTTTGCAGCCAATTTTACACCTAAAAATACAGTCACACTAAAGCCAAGTTTTACTGCATCAAGAACAATTCTTTTTCCATTTATTACCTTAGCATCTTCTAATCGCTTTATTCTTCTCCATGCAGCTGATTGTGATAATCCAACTGCCTTACCAAGATCAGATGCCTTTGCAGAACCATTTTTTTGCAGCTCTCGCAACAATGCACGATCAATGTTATCAATACCAATCATAGCGGCACACCATCTTTTGTCATAACGTTTGTAATTACCATCAAAGCTTCAATGTCAGAAATATGTGGTAATAAAAGAATTTGACTACGGTAAATTTCTTGGTAATGGGCCATATCTCTAGCTAAAATATTTAATCTCACATCCACTCGCCCGAGAAAAGTTTGTATTTCATTGACCTCTTTGACTTTGCGAGCGGCCTCAATAAAACGATCGAAGGCATTCGTTTGAGTTTTATCTAATGTAATGCGCAATGACACTTCCACTTCTAGCCCCAGCGCTTTTGGATCAATCACCGATATATGGCTTTTAATTATGCCACTTTTTTCCATGCGCCCAATTCTTCGCCAACACGAAGCGGTTGCGACGCCAACTTTTTCCGATATATCAGCCACTGACAATAATGCGTCAATTTGCATCAATCTCAATATTTTTTTATCTATAACATCTATATTGTGCATGTTTATTTCAATTTATTAGATTATTTGCATGGTAATTATAAATAAAGATAAAAAATGTCAATAAATGAAACAAAAACACATGAATTATCTGTATTTTAGCTCCAGTACATGAAAAAGGAGAAAATCATGCGAGTTTATTATGATCGCGATTGCGATGTAAATTTAATTAAAAACCTAAACGTTGCCATCCTTGGCTACGGATCACAAGGGCATGCACACGCACTAAACCTTAGAGATTCTGGCGCTAAAAATGTTGTGGTAGCACTACGAGAAGGTTCACCATCAATTAAAAAAGCTGAAGGCGAAGGTTTGAAAACTATGGGCATAGCAGAAGCAGCAGCTTGGGCTGATGTAATTATGTTTACAATGCCTGATGAATTGCAAGCAGATACTTACAAAAAATATGTGCATGATAACATTCGTGAAGGTGCAGCAATAGCATTTGCTCACGGCTTAAATGTTCACTTTGGCTTAATTGAACCAAAGGCTGGTATTGATGTAATAATGATGGCTCCAAAAGGACCAGGGCACACTGTTCGAGGAGAATATACTAAAGGTGGCGGCGTTCCTTGCTTAGTGGCTGTGGACAAAGATGCTTCAGGCAATGCTCTAGAAATTGGTAAGTCATACTGTTCTGCTATTGGTGGCGGACGTTCAGGTATTATTGAAACTGATTTCCGTGAAGAGTGTGAAACTGATCTATTCGGCGAACAAGCAGTCTTATGTGGTGGCATAGTTGAATTAATTCGTATGGGATTTGAAACATTAGTTGAAGCTGGGTATGAGCCTGAAATGGCATATTTTGAGTGCTTGCACGAAACAAAACTTATCGTAGACTTAATCTATGAGGGTGGCATTGCGAATATGAACTATTCAATCTCAAATACAGCTGAATATGGAGAATATGTTTCTGGCCCACGCATTCTTCCNTATGAAGAAACTAAAAAGAACATGAAAGCGGTATTAGCCGATATTCAAAATGGTAAATTTGTTCGCGACTTCATGCTTGAAAATCAAGTAGCACAACCAACATTGAAAGCTTCTCGCCGTGCAAATGACGAGCATGANATTGAAATCATTGGTGGTAAATTGCGCGCAATGATGCCTTGGATATCTGAAGGCAAAATGGTTGATAAAGAACGCAACTAATNAATACAGTTATATATTTTATTGGCCAACCCATTNNGGTTGGCCTTTTTTTGTCTTTCATTCAAATTTGAATAAATTAATGATTATTTATTTAGTTTACTTTTCAGAATTAGATTTGTAGGAAAATACGTCTGTTATAAAAATTATATTTTAGCATACACAATTAATTATATAAGATTTGAAAATATGACAAAGCCAACAATTGCTAATTGGATTGCATTAATTTGCCTAGGGATTATCTGGGGCGGCTCTTTCATGGGAGCTAAGCTCGCACTCATTAGTTTTGGCCCAATGACTGTGGCCCTATTGCGCGTATCATTAGCTTCTATGGTCTTATTAATTATTACAATAGCTTCAGGTAGAAAATTTCCTAAATTTTCAACTCCAACTGATCGCCGTATCTGGCTTCATATTACTCTGATGGGCCTTTTAACGAATTCAATACCATTTTCTTTATTAAATTGGGGGCAACTTTACGTAAGNTCTGGCTTTGCTGGAGTAACAATGGCTGTTGTTCCATTATTAGTCCTACCACTATCACATTTCATTTTGAAAAGTAATGAAATGGTACCTCGAAAGATATTTGGCTTTATAATTGGATTTATTGGGATCATCGTATTAATTGGCCCAACGCAATTAATAATTAATACCGGTGCTTCACTTGAGCCACTAGCANGAATTGCATGCATTGTGGCCGCTCTATGTTACGGCCTTGGTTCAATCAATACCCGACTTTGCCCACCTGTTTCAATTATGGCTTATTCTACAGGCGGATTAATCATTGGCGCAATCTTACTAGCACCCGTTGCATTATTCATTGAAGGCATTCCACAGTGGCCAGAAACAACTGCTTTAGTTGGAACAATTTACTTAGGATTATTCCCTACTGCATTAGCCACCATACTTTTAGTAAGCATCATTAATAGTGCAGGCCCTGCTTTCATGAGCATGGTTAATTATCAAGTACCTCTTTGGGCAATAGCTTTTGGTGTATTTTTTCTTAGTGAAGAAGTTCCAACAAGTTTTATAGCAGCTCTTGGATTAATAATGATTGGATTAGCAATAAGTCAAAGCAAGGCAAAACAAAAAACTAGTTTATAGCATCAACTGTTTCGACTATATTACCAATAACAGCTTTTAATAATTTAGGGTCTTCACACTCTCCCATTACACGTAATAGTGGCTCTGTACCTGATTTTCTTATTAATATACGTCCAATATCACCAAAAGCATTTTCCCCAGCTTTTATTGACTCTTTGACTTTCAAATTATCTAAAGATTCTGAATTGTTAAGTCTAACATTTCTTAGCAATTGTGGCATAGGTTCAAAAACCTTTATTAATTCACTTGATGTACACTTACTTTCCACAAGCGCATTCAAAAATTGTAGTGCAGCCATTAATCCATCACCCGTAGTCGCATAATCAGTCATGACAATATGACCTGATTGTTCACCACCAAGGTTATAGCCAAACTTACGCATAGCTTCGACTACATATCTATCTCCAACATTTGTTCGTAATAACTTAATATCAAGTGTATTAAGGTATCGCTCTAAACCCATATTAGACATAACAGTTGCAACGAGCGTATTATTTGCCAAATTACCTTTTGAAGACCATTGAGATGCAATTAATCCCATTAGTTGATCACCATCAGCGATGTTACCCTTATTATCAATCAGTATAAGTCGATCAGCATCACCGTCTAAGCAGATACCAACATCTGCATTATGTTCTAGTACAGCTTTAGCTGCATTTTGAGGGTGAGTAGATCCACAGTCTTTATTAATATTATAACCGTCAGGATTTACTCCTATAGATATTACCTCTGCCCCGAGCTCCCATAATACAATGGGAGCAGCTTTGTAGGCAGCACCATTCGCACAGTCTACTACCACCTTCAAACCGTTTAAAAGTTTTTTACGTGGAAAAGCTGATTTTGCAAATTCCATATATCGACCGAGAGCATCATCAATTCTTTTAGCCATTCCAATATTTTGCGATGCAGCATATTCAATTTCATCATCAAGCAATTTTTCAATCTCAAGTTCGACCTTATCTGAAAGCTTAAAACCTTCAGGACCAAAAAATTTAATTCCATTATCTAAATAAGAATTATGTGAGGCAGAGATCATTACACCTACATCTGCTCGCATAGATCTGGTTAAAACGCCAACAGCGGGGGTTGGTACAGGTCCTAGTAAATACACATCCATACCAGTTGATGTAAAACCAGCTGTTAGTGCATTTTCAAACATGTAACTTGAGCGACGTGTATCTTTGCCAATAACAACACGGTGTTGCTTTTGATCTTTCCTAAAGTGGCGCCCAGCCGCAGCCCCAAGTTTTAATGCTATATCTGGTGTCATAGGAAATGCATTTGCTAGTCCTCGAACACCATCAGTTCCAAAATACTTACGCTTTATCATGTTATGCCATTGCCTCAAATAACCGAACAGCTTGTACTGTTTCTCTTACATCATGAACTCTTAACATTTGTACACCTTGCCGCAAGCCCTCTAAACCTACTGCGATGGATCCACCAAGACGGTCAGCGGTATTTTGCGCTTTTCCTATTTCTCCAATAAATCTTTTACGTGAAACACCTAATAATATGGGGCATCCTATCCCATGGAATAATGACATTCCCTTAATCAGTAACAAATTGTGTTCAATTGTTTTTCCAAATCCAATACCAGGATCAATAGATATCTTAGAAAGGTCAATTCCTGCTTGTAGGCATAATTCAACACGTGACATCAAAAAATCATAAACATCGAGCAACACATCGTCATATGTTGGATTATCTTGCATAGTTTGTGGATCACCACTTGCATGCATTAGACACACAGATGCTCCAGATTCAGCTAGAACATTCAAGCTTCTTGGATCAAAGCTTAGTGCTGACACATCATTAAATATCATTGCACCCTGTGATATTGCTTCTCTAGCAACATCTGCTTTTCTTGTATCAACAGAAATTATACCTAATTCTGCCAATGCATCTACAACTGGAGAAACACGATTTAGTTCAGAAAACCTATCAACAAAATCAGCTCCTGGGCGAGTACTTTCACCTCCAATATCAACGATGGAAGCGCCCTCATCTAACATTTCTTTGCCGCGCCTAACAGCAATGTCTACATCATAATGCTGCCCGCCATCTGAAAAACTATCTGGGGTAACATTTAATACACCCATTACATGAGCATTTGACATACTTAAGCCAGAAAAATTAGATCTCTTGCGCGTAATATTATTGAGAATATCACCAGGCACATCTTTTAAAGTAATGATTGTAGAGTTTTCATTACGTGACAATTTCTCTACCTCTGAAAACCAGGCNTTTCCACCCGCAATAGGCATTGCGTGTTTAGGCCTATTCTTCCCGTAAGATACAATTGGTCTATAATAATTCATAAAAGTCCCTACTTAATTTTTGCTTATTATTTAAAAAAATCTGGAGATGAAATTAATTGCACATTTGGGTAATCACATTCAGGGCCCACATGATAAATATAATCCGTGTTAAATTCATCTGCGAGCCAAATAGCTAAATCTAATGGTTCAGACTTTAAACTTGGTTTATTTACCGCATCTAAAATCATCTTAGATGGAGCCCATACTGTTACTTCATTGTTTTTCATCGACCAGTCTAATTCAGTCCAAGTATCGACAACGACACAGCGGTTGTCTTTGCCAGCCAAATCCCATGCAGCTTGTTCTATTGCAAGTAATTTAATTCGATGATGTGAATCTATTTCCAAGGATATTTTTTGTGGAATGAANAAGTTTTCAANNCAAATAATTGTAGGTTTTTTATACTGCGCAATAGCATCAAGCCAATCCTTTAAATCATTAGATTGAATAATTTCATTTGGAATGAAGACTATTGAAGGTGTGATAATAGATTTATCTTTATCATGTTTAGAATTTTTACGATCTCTAACAATTTCAACACCCAAGCTTCCGGGTATACGATCTAATTTTTCGATACGTATGAAAACTCTAATAGCTTGCTGATGCGAAAGTATTTGTTCAGATACTCTATCTGCTAAAGTTTCTAGCAAATTTAATCTTTCAAAGTTAAGTTGCTCATCGATTGCTTCAATAATCATATCATAAGATAAGATGTCATCTACATCATCCGATGAAGAGCTTGAAGAATCAGAGACCTCAACTACTACGTTGAATTTTACACGCTGAGTTAAATCTCGCTCAACTTGAAATGCACCTATCTCAACTTCTTTAATATAATCGCGAATTGAAATACGATCTAATGCTGGGTTTGATTGTTCAGATTTTGCACGGATTTCAAGCTTATCAAAGACTATAGATGGGTTATTCATTTTATGTTTTATCTCTTTGGATTAGAATTTAATTCTAATATATCTATGATATTTCTACATTAATAAACATAAGTTGGACATACAAAGTTTTCACTAAATCAATACTAAAGCAATTAACCTCTGTAGAAGTGATGTTTTCCAATTGTGGCGGTACGTTTAAAAGCTTTAGACCATTTTGGACGNACAAAGTTTGCATGATAATACGTTGCGCCAGCTGTAATGTTTGGCACTCGCGATTCAAGTGAAATTTTTGCGATTTTTGCAACAAACTCTTTTGCTTCTTTGTCTCGTATTGTTTCTTTTAATCCATCACACATATAAGAAAATTGACATGCATGTCTTCGGTGCGAACCCTGGTTTATTACATCACAAACTGAATTTGGAAACTTTTTACTATCACGACGATTTTTAATCACTTCCGCCACTGCAAAAATTCCACGAACTTTCTCACCCCTAGCTTCAAAATATAAAGCCTCTGTCATACATTTAAATTCTNTATCGCCACTTACNTTAGGCATTTTGAGCAAAACTGATCGTGATGGCACGGTTTTAAAAATAAAAGGCCAAGTTAATTTATCTAAAATAGATACTTTTACTTTTTTAAGAAAAATATTCACATCAACAGGTGAAATTAATGCAACATTAGCAACGGTACTAGTNGGGTTTAACATGTCTGAAAAAGTAGTCCAAGTCCCAGTTAATGGGTCTGATGTTTTCACATTGTTATATGCTAATCCATAAGAAGCNTGCACATTGTCAGCCACCACGGGAGTGATAAATGTGGTATTAAACAATATTACAGCCAACAGACAAAATCTAAACATACTTTTTTCCATTATTGGGCTTCAAAACTATTCATAGAAATCTCACAGGTGGCCTTTTAAATTGCTAAAAACGTTCAGTCTAGCCTTTTTATTTTAAAAAAAATTGATATTTTCCAAATTTTACTTAACTAATTAGAATAATTAGTCTTTTTTTGTAATTATTTGTTCATTAATTCTGCCTGAGCGGCAGCTAATCGTGCAATAGGTGTTCGAAATGGCGAACATGAAACATAATCAAAGCCTGCATCATGNCAAAATATTATTGATTCAGGATCACCACCATGTTCTCCGCACAACCCTAAAAGTATATNTGATTTAACGGACCGACTTCTATCTGCAGCAATAGATAACAATTCTCCAACACCATATATATCTAATGTAAGAAAAGGATCTTCATCATAGATTTCTTGATTTACATACTCCCTCATAAATCGCCCTGCATCATCTCGCGAAAGACCATATGTCATTTGAGTTAGATCATTTGTCCCAAAACTCATAAAATCAACTGTTCGAGCTATGTCATGCGCTCGCAAAGCAGCCCGAGGAGTTTCCACCATTACACCTAAAGAGTAATTTACTTCAATTCCTGTTTCCAACTGAACTGATGATGCAACAGCATCTACTCGAGCTTTTACTAATTCCACTTCACGATTGGCTGAAACTAAAGGGATCATAATTTCTGGCTTAATCATTCGACCTGTGTTTTGCTGCACCAAACAGGCTGCTTCAAATATTGCTCTAGCCTGCATTACATAAATTTCTGGCACGGTTATACCCAACCTTACTCCTCGAGTGCCAAGCATTGGGTTTATTTCTTCAAGTTCTTCAACACGGTTTATAACTTTTGACAATGGCAAATCCATTGACTCTGCTAAAGCAACAACCTGATCTCGAGTTTTAGGTAAAAACTCATGCAAGGGAGGATCCAATAATCGGATACAAACAGATTGCTCTTCCATTAAAGAAAAAATTTCATAAAAATCTTCTCGCTGCATTGGTAGAAGAAGATTTAAAGCATCTTGCCGATCATCAGTTTTTTCAGAAAATATCAATTCTCGCATAACATTTAGTCGATGTGTATCAAAAAACATATGTTCAGTTCGAACCAAGCCAATACCATCCACACCAAACTTTTGNGCTAATCGAACATCTTGAGGTGTATCAGCATTTCCACGCACACCCATAGTTCGCACCTTGTCAGCCCAACTCATAAACTTTTTAAAATTACCTCCGAGCTCAGGTTCAATTAATTTTGTTGCTCCGGATAAGATTTTTCCAGTTGATCCATCAAGAGTAATTAAGTCNCCTTCAGATAGTGATGTGCCATTTTCAAGCTGTAATTTTTTATTTTTTTGATCAATATTAATATTACTAACACCAACAACACACGGAAGACCTAAAGTTCTTGCAACAACGGCTGCATGGCTATTTATCCCCCCACGTTCAGTTAAAATACCATTTGCAGAATGCATTCCACGAATATCNTCTGGTGTTGTCTCTATTCTTACTAAAATTGATGGCTCGCCACGCGCCTCTAATGCAACTGCACTTGAAGCATTAAAAACAATCTTTCCAGTTGCAGCACCAGGNCTTGCCCCAATTCCATCAGCTATTTGTACTGTTGTAGCTTTTGGATCTAATTGAGGGTGAAGAATTTCATTAAGGGTCTTTGGAGCAATTCTCAAAAGTCCTTCTTCAACAGTAATCAGTTTCAAAGACTGNAATCTAATTACTATTGCTACTGCTGCCCTAGCAGTTCTATCTGCTGGAGTTGCATCGAGCAGCCAAACAACGCCATTTTTTATTGTAAACTCAAGCTGCATGTCATCTCGATATAACCTTGTAACAATTTGAGCATAGTCTTTTAAATCTTTAAAACATTTAGGACAAATTTCTTCTAATGATGGCCCACGCTTATCTTTTGCTAAATACTGAGCACCCTCTTCTTCCTGCATAGCAGCACGGCCTTGAGACTGACTAAGATACCGGCCAAAAGCTTGCTCTTCTCCTGTAACTGGTGAGGCGAATTGAGCAACACCAGATCCAAATTCTCCATCACCAATACCCAAAACCATTTCTTGAACAATGAGGCCCAAACCCGCATTAACTGGCGCGCCTCTTGCAGCACGTAAAATTCTAGCACTTGCACTATTCCAAGCACTTGCCATTGATTTCAGGCTTTGATGTAATTGATCAAGAGGGTCTTGAGGNAATTCGTTTCCAGTCTCTTCTTGAAAAAGGCCCAATGCATTTTCTAATGCTTTACCATAATCTATAATATCATTATTTAATGAGTCATCTAACAATACATCAAAATCTTCCGCATCTAACCTCGCAACTTGCGTAGCAAAGTCTTGAATGAACCGAAAATATAAAGCGTCTACAGTATTTTTACCAAGTGCATTTTTTAATATTTCATGAATTTTCCAATTCATACCAATATTTAAAAGTGTTTCTGGGCCACCCCAATCTCTGGAAATTGGACTAGCACGCAGTGAAACTAATATTCCTTCATTTAAAGAGAGTTTTAGCCCTTTAATCTCTGGAAATTCATAGTCCTGAAACTTATGTACAGACTCACAAAGGAAAGCCCATGCTTTGGGAATAGGCAGATCAGCCTTTAATAAATTAACAATAGCATTTGCTCTTGCGCCATATTTTTCAATAGGCACATCCGCATCTGATATTAATTCAACACATTCAGGATATGTTTTTAATTCATCATCCAAGACTTTACTCCTTATTCATCAATCCTATGATCAATAAATTAATAATAATAGAGCAAAGAAGACATAAATTAAATTATCTTTGAAAATCTTTATTTAATCAATTTTCTATAAGCGTAAAATCTGCAGCACTTTTCATTATAAGTCTAATTCTGTTTAATAGGCAAAGACGGTTTCGCCTAACTATTTTGGAGTCAGAATTAATCTGTACATTTTCAAAAAACAAATCAATTGGTAATCGTAAGTTAGCTAAAGCACCCATTGCAGACTTAAAGTCCTGTTTGTTAATATAGTCGATTATATCAGATTCATTTTCATCTAATATTTTAAATAACGAGCGTTCTTCATCAATTTGTGCGTAATTAATTTCTGGCGTTCCCTCGTAAGAAACACCATCTTTCTTCTCTTC
>JGI26119J46589_1000111_pt1 | contig 18847 bp, 21 predicted proteins | sample AOAMet_54_BLW_10_2_FD_46589 | JGI IMG/M metagenome (IMG submission 46589)
AAGAACACAAATTTAATATTGAATTCATGATGATATCTAATTACTTAACTCAGGAATATAAATATAATGATTGAAGCAATAACATGGATATTTATATTTTTNGTCCTTTACTGGTCCTACTGTTTTTTTTGGGGGGTTAGAGCCTCAAAACAAATANCAACNGGGGATGATTATTTTTTATCTGGNCGAAATCTTTCACCATGGGTATTTGCTATAGCAGCAACCGGNATTTCTTTTGCTGGATGGACTTTTATTGCTCATCCAGGGCTTATTTTTAGGGATGGCTTTCAATTTGCAAACACCTCATTTTTTGCAATAGCTGTTGCAATCTCAGGTGTTGTNCTACTTAAAAGGCAATGGATGCTTGGAAGACGATTTGGNTATACTACAGCTGGTGAAATGTTAGCAGCATACTTTAAAGATGACACTTTAAGAATCATTTCTGTAGGGATAGCTCTGCTTTTTGGCATACCCTTTGCAGCACTTCTTTTTGGCTCTTCAGGATTTTTGATAAGTGAACTAACTAACGGTATTTTTTCCCGAAATGTAGCTATGTGGTCATTATCTGGATTTGTACTTTTGTATTCAATTATGGGGGGAATGCAGGCTATTGCAAAAATTTCAGTTGTTCAGACTATATTATTTTTTCTTGGAATGATATTACTGGGGGTTATTGCTCTTAATCTTGTTGGTGGTTTTGACAATTTAAATGAAGGTTTAGCAAATATGGCTAAAAGCCTAACTAGTCATCTTGGAAAAACAAAAGGAATGGGCGGTGGAAACTTCCCTGGATATTTTTCAATTCCTGGTGTTATTCAATTTACTGACGGTATTGGAGTAGAAACTCCAAAAGGTGGTCCTTGGACAGCAATTATGACTCTTACATTTATGATGTCAGTTATGGGAATCCAATCTTCACCTACTTTCACAATGTTGGGATTTACGAGCAAATCTCCTAAAGGGTTCTCAATTCATCAAATATGGGGAGCTGCAGCTTGTGTCGGCATTATTATGCTTTTATTTTCTACACTACAAGGAGTCAGTGCAAATTTACTTGGGGCAAGTAGTGCTGTAAATAAAGCTGGATTTGCAGTAGCTAATTACTTACCCGAGCTATCTAAAGAGCAATATACAGAATTAGTCATACATTATATAAAGCTTATAGGCAATTCTTCGCCATGGATGTTTGGCTTTCTTACAATTTGTGCAGTTGCTGCTTTACAAGTTACCGCTGCTGCGTTTATGTTTACGACAGGAAATATTCTATGTCGAGATATTTATGTTCAATACTTTAACAAAGATGCAGATTACAGACTTCAAATTAAGTCTGCAAAAATTTTTACTGCTTTAGTTTTTTTATGTGGAATGTTGCTTGCTTCTTTTTCTATGGAAGCCACACTTCTACTTGGTGGTTTAGCGATTGCTTTTTCATTTCAACTCTGGCCATCATTATTAAGTATTACTTGGTTTCCATGGATAACGAAAAATGCAGCAATTGCTGGATTAATTATCGGGCTAATTGTTGTTGTTTTTACTGATACATTAGGACAAAAATTAACTGGTGGAAGACTTCCATGGGGGGTATGGCCCTGGACAATTCATTCAGCTGTATGGGGAATGTTCTTTAATATTTCCATTTGTTTAATTATGTCATTTTTGACTAATAATGATCCAGATAGGGAGCACAGAGAGAAATTCCATTCTTTTATTCGAGAGCATAGTATTAGGAAAAATAATGACCGCTGGTCTAAACCTGTTGGAGGTCTTCTATTAATGGTTTGGATGTTCTTTGCTATAGGGCCTGGATCTATATTTGGTAACTTTGTTTTTGGAAAGCCAAACAATGGTTATGAGGATTGGATGCTTGGAATGCCATCCATCTGGGCATGGCAAATTATTTGGTGGGCATTAGGTGTTGGAGTAGTTTGGTTTTTAGCTAACAAATTAAGAATGTCTACTGAGCCTGAAATAGAGATTAAATCTATTTCTTCAGAATGACTATTATCTCAGTTAGCTTTTAATAGTTTTGCCATTGTAATACCCATATCTGAAGGTGTTGGTGCTACCAGAATTCCTACATCTTTAAGCATAATTACTTTTTCTGCAGCACTCTCTCCGCTGGAATTTACAATCGCTCCTGCATGCCCCATAAGGCGTCCAGGTGGAGCAGTTAAACCGGCAACATAGGCAGCCATTGGCTTACTCATATTATTTTTAAAGTAGTCTGCAGCTTCAGCTTCCTGAGGGCCGCCAATTTCTCCAATAATCAAAACAGCTTCAGTCTCATCATCTTTTTCAAAATGCTTAAGTATTTCTACAAAAGAACTTCCATTGATTGGGTCTCCACCAATACCTACAGCTGTACTTATACCAATACCTAACTCTTTCATTTGAGACGCTGCCTCATATCCTAAAGTACCAGATCTTCCAATTAAGCCAACTTTGCCTTTCATATAGATGTGCCCTGGCATGATTCCCATCATAGCTTTACCTGGGCTAATAGTTCCAGCACAGTTTGGACCGGTCAATATCATTCTCTCATCTGGCTGAGCACTATTAATATATCGCTTTACTCGGATCATATCATGCGTTGGTATGCCATCAGTAATACTAACGCAATATTTAATCCCAGATTCAGCAGCCTCCATAATTCCATCACCTGCATAAGCTGGTGGTACAAAAACAATACTAGCCTCTGCACCTGTTGCCTTAACAGCCTCCTCAACAGTATTAAATACGGGGATACCTAGATGGGTCATACCTCCTTTTCCAGGTGTTACTCCAGCAACCACATTGGTTCCATAATCAATCATTTCCTGGGCGTGAAAAGAGCCAATTCTCCCAGTAATCCCTTGAACTAATACTGGTGTTTTTTCATCAATAAATATACTCATATCTCAACCTTTAATGATTATCCTTCCAGGCATCAACAACCTTATGAGCTGCATCAGCTAGAGTATTTGCTGTAATAACTTTCTTACCGCTATCTTTTAAAATTTTTTGTCCTTTTTCAACATTTGTTCCAGACAAACGAACAACTAAAGGAATGTTAATATCACGTTTATTTAATAAATCGACGATTCCCTGAGCTACCCAATCGCAGCGATTTATTCCTGCGAAGATATTAATTAGTATGGCTTCAACATTTTGATCTGAAAGAACTAACTCAATCGATGTTGCTACTCTTTCAGGTGATGCGCCGCCGCCAATATCAAGGAAATTAGCAGGCTCTCCTCCAGCATGCTGAATCATATCCATGGTGGCCATTGCCAATCCTGCACCATTAATAATACAGCCTATGTTTCCTTCCAATCCAATATAGCTTAGATCATGCTCTGCAGCATTGGTTTCTCTAGGATCCTCTTGAGTCTTATCGCGGAATTCAAAAATCTCTGGTCTACGGTATAGGGCATTAGCATCAAATGTCATCTTTGCATCAATAGCTAATATTTGATTATCTGATGTTAAAACCAATGGGTTAATTTCCAATAAATTGGCGTCAGTATCTCGAAAGGCACGATAACATTTCATTACTGCTCTGCTTGCAGCTCCAACCGCCTGATTTGGCAGATCAAGCGTAAAGGCCAATTGCCTAGATTGAAAGGGTTGCATGCCAACTGCAGGATCAATAACAATTTTTGCAATTTTTTCAGGTGTCTCCTCAGCCACTTTCTCAATATCCATACCACCCTCAGTTGAGGCAATGAGAGTAACTTTCTGAGTAGCACGGTCAAGAACAATACTAAAGTAAAGCTCTTTACTGATGTCACTAGCCTCTTCAACATAGATACTGGAAACCATCTTTCCTTGAGGGCCTGTCTGATTGGTGACTAGGTTATTTCCGAGTAGCTTGTCACAAAATTCAGAAATTTCGCTATGACTTTTACATAATTTAACTCCACCCGCTTTTCCTCTTGCACCAGAGTGCAGTTGTGCTTTAACTATCCATGAATTTCCACCCAATTCATTAGCCTGATAAATTGCCTCTGTTGCTGAGTGTGCAATACCTCCCTTAGGAATTGGAACCCCATACTNAGCNAGGAGTTTTTTGGCTTGATATTCATGAATATTCATAACTACACCTAGACCTTTCCNTGAATTGCGTTATCTGTATTCACAATATTTTCAGCCATCTTAGCGGATGCTGCATCGATCATACGTCCATTAAGTTGGGCNGCNCCTCTTCCAGCTTTTGCCGCCTCATCAAGAGCNATCAGAATTTGCTTTGCATGAGAAACTTCNTCNTTAGGTGGCGTATAAACCTCATTAGCAAGCTCAATCTGAGATGGGTGGATGGCCCATTTTCCCTCAAACCCAAGAGCTGCGCCCCTTCGTGCTGCATCTTTGTAAGACTCCGGATCATTAAAATCTCCAAATGGCCCATCAATTGCACGCAGTCCATAAGCACGGCACGCAACTAACATCTGGGACAATCCAGCATGCCATTGATCACCAGGATAATCTGGATTCAAACCACCGATAACAGTTGTTCTGGCTCTGCAGCTTGCGGCATAATCAGCTACGCCAAAATGCATAGCCTCAAGTCTTTCNTCTCGCCCTTGCTTTGCAATCTCCATCACATTAGCCATACCTANTGTAGTTTCAATCAGAATCTCNATTCCAATTCTATTTTTTAGGCCTTTTGCTGTNTCNATTTGATTAAGCATCGCTGACAACATATACACATCAGATGCTGTTCCTGCTTTTGGAAGTAAAATGGTATCAAGCTTACTCCCAGCCTGCTCCACAACCTCAACTACATCCCGATACATNTAGTGAGTATCAATACTATTAATTCGAACTGAAATCGTTTTNCCACTGCCNTTCCANTCAAGATCATTAATGGCATCAATTACATTTTGNCGAGCGGGTATTTTATCGTCTGGAGCTACNGCATCCTCTAGGTCTAAAAAGACATAATCAGCAGAACTTTGTAAAGCCTTTTCAAACATCTTTGGACTAGATCCAGGAACAGCCAATTCACTTCGCTGAAGCCTTTGTTTAACTGGCTCATAGATAATATGACTCATAAAACCCCTTTAATGAATATTTCAATAATTAAACTATAACAACAATTGCATTGAGTAAATTGAGTAATAATCAAAGGTGATTTAGGTCAAATCAATCCTGAAACTGCAATGAATAAAAGAATATCAAAAGATTTGTCTTTAAGTGGCGTCCCGTAGGAGATTTGAACTACCTGTTTCCAGGATGAAATCCTGGCGTCCTAGGCCACTAGACGAACGGGACATAAAAAATTTTAGAGGATTTTAAATTGAAAAAGTAAGTTAAATTTAACTTACTTAATCAAAAAAAATGGCATCCGGTAGGGGAATCGAACCCCTCTTGCCAGGATGAAAACCTGGAGTCCTAACCGATAGACGAACCGGACAAAATCATTTTTGCTATGGTGGAGCTAGGCGGGATCGAACCGCCGACCTCAACACTGCCAGTGTTGCGCTCTCCCAGCTGAGCTATAGCCCCAAAAAACCGGGTTGTTAGCAAAACCGTAGATTATAATCTGTATCTCATTTCAGTCAAGTCAAAATTGGTAAAATAGTACTATTATGGAAAAAAAATATAACAGCAATAATTACTCAATCGAGGTGCTTTATCATATCGGCGCCTATGAAAATTCAATTCATTTTATCTTTGATAAAGCTACCAAAACATGCGCAATTGTAGACCCAGCATGGGAGCCTGATTTATTTTTAAAGAAAATTAAGGATAAAGGTTATACACTTACGGACATCTGGATAACGCACTGGCATGGCGACCATACGAATGCAGTAGACGACCTTGCTAATAAAACTGGCGCAAAAATTACTGCTGGTGTTAATGAGGTTCCCTACCTCAATATTGAAAATCCAGTTCATACTGTTGATGATGGGGATGTGATTAAGCTTGGTGATATTGAAATAAAAATTATTGAAACTCCTGGCCATACAGCTGGTGGTGTCTGCTATCTTCTTGATGAACATCTTATTGCTGGCGATACATTATTTGTATATGGTGTTGGAATCTGTAGTCTTGCTGGATCAAATCCAGTCACGTTATTCCACTCTTTAAAAAAATTAATGGCCCAGGTACCTGATGATATTCATTTACTATGTGGACATAACTATGGCTCAGAAATTACAACGACGATTGCTGAGCAAAAAAAGGCTAATCCTTTCTTGCTAATTGAGGATGAAGACACATTTGTCCGTTATAGAATGCATGTTCATGACTCAACNAGAACATACCCAATGTCACCAATGACACTAGATGAGGTAAATGCCCTACTATGATAGGGATTTATGGCGGCTCCTTTGACCCCGTTCATTTAGGACATCTTAAAACAGCAACCTCAATTAAGAATGAACTGGCTATTAAACGCTTGTTTCTTCTGCCTTGCTATGAACCTGTACATAAAGGCTCTCTTAAATATTCATCTGATCAAAGANTTAAGATGTTAAGCCTTGCAATTGAAGATTTTTCTGAACTTGAGATTGATAAAAGGGAAATTCTTCGTGGTGGAAGCTCTTATATGATTGACACTCTTAAAGAGCTAGTAGAGATTCACAAAGAAGAGACAATTTGTCTTATTATTGGCATGGATAGCTTTGTAAACTTCAAAACATGGAAACAATGGGATGAGTTTTCGAAGCTTGTTCATATGATTATCCTTCCGAGAAATGGAGATCAGCCCANTCATAAGAATCTTGATACTTTTAAGATAGCAGATAATATTGATCAGTTAAGGGCCAATTCAAATGGTCTTTTATATTTCTCTAATGCACAGCTTATAGATATTTCATCTAGCGATATTAGAGGTAAAATTGCCGGCAATCAAAATCTTGATAATTTAATGCCCTCTTCTGTTATAAATTTTTTACAAAAAATATGAAACTTGCTGAACAAATAAAAGTTGTTGAAAATGTTATTGATGATTTAAAAGGAGAGAAAATTGTAACNCTCAATATTATGAAACAGAGTGATGATATGGAGGCTATTATTATCNCAACTGGNCGATCTATTCAGCATGTCCGAGGCATAGCTAACAATGTCAGTAGCGAAGCCAAAAGGCTTAATATGCCAGTCCTAGGAACTGAAGGTACTGAGTCTAGCGAATGGGCTCTTGTTGATCTTGGAGAAGTGGTAGTTCATGTTATGACCGAAAAAACTAGAGAATTTTATAAACTAGAAAAATTATGGTCTATCGATAAAGATGAGGATTAACCTTATTGCTATAGGAAAAAAAATGCCCGACTGGATCTCCCATGGCATTGANCACTATAAGAAGCAACTCCCTAAAAACTATAATTTCACAATCACAGCTCTAGAGTCTCAAANCCGAAAATCAATTAGTGCTGAAAATACTAAAAACCTAGAAGAGAAATTAATTCTAGATGCAGCCTCTGGCTCANCTCTTTTGATAGCATTTGATGAGCTAGGTAAACAGCAATCAAGCAAAGAGCTATCTAAATCAATTGAGAAGTGGCAGCTTGANGGTGANAGTGTGGCAATGATTATCGGTGGTGCAGATGGGCTTTCGTCAGAGCTNAAACAAAAATGTAATTTGATTTGGAGCTTATCNAACCTAACTTTGACTCACTCCATGGCTAGATTACTGTTAGTAGAGCAACTCTATCGAGGCCACAGTTTAATGACTAACCACCCATACCATAGGAGTTAAAGAATTAACTCACAGGATTGAATTAATATTCTCTGGTGGTCTTCCAATGGCAACCCCTTTGTCTGTTCTAACAATAGGACGCTCAATTAAAATGGGTGACTCTAACATTGCTTTTATTAAATGATCTTCACTGAGAGACTTATCAGAAAGGCCAAGCTCTTTGTATTTTGACTCTCCCCTTCTCATGAGATCTCGAGCACTGATTCCTAAATCCTTCAAGATAGCTTTAAGTTCTTGCTCATTTGGAGGAGTATCAAGGTAATTAACAACCTCAAAGTCAACATCGTTTTGTTCTAAAATGGCAAGTGTTGCTCTTGATTTAGAGCAGCGCGTATTGTGATAAATCTTGGCACTCATTAATTTAACTCATGAAAAAACTACTTATTATACTCTTGCTAATATCTCCTATTCATACTAGCCAGGCACTCAGTCTTAACTCATTAGTTGACTGGGTAAAGCCTCTGATGCCATGGTACGAGCAAGAACCTGAACTAACATTTAAATTGACGATATCAAGGGAAATGTGTATACAGAAAAAAATACAAAGGGGAAGTACCTGGTAGTTAATTTTTGGGCTACTTGGTGCACTCCATGCTTAAAAGAGATTCCTGCATTTGTAAAATTCTATAATAAAAATTCTGATCATGTTGAGATATTAGGGTTAGATTTTGAGCCAGTTAACATCGAAGTTATTAATGAGTTTATTGAACGCTTTAATATCAATTATCCAATCGTCCTTTATGATTATCAGAATGACTCTGAATACTCAAATTTTGGTGAGATTGTTGGAATGCCTACAACTCAAATATATAGTCCTGAGGGAGAGTTACTACAAACATTTATGGGAGAAGTAACTATTGAAGATTTAGATAAATTTATATCACCAATCTCTTAGACTCACCTCCCTCATCTCTAACTAATTTAGGTAACAAATAGCCTGGCACCATATTCTGTAGAGCTTTATAAATCTTATGAGCCTGATTATCTGAAATGAAGAAACTTTCTGCTCCAGAAACCTTATCAAGTAGATGGATATAATAGGGCAATATAGATGCCTCAAAAAGCTTATAGGATAGTTCAGCTAGAGTCTTAGCGTCATCATTCACATCTCTCAAAAAAACTGACTGATTAAGCAATATATGATTTCGCAAAGCCTTTATGTTATTAACAAATTCATCTGATATTTCCTGAGCATGATTAATATGAAAAACAATCACAACTTTGAGCTTTGTTTGATTGAGTGATGCTATAAGCTCCTCAGTAATTCTAGAAGGTATGACAACGGCTGTTCTTGTATGAATTCTCAGTGTTTTAATATGTTGAATGCTTTCAATCTTCCTTAATATTTTGTTAATTTTTTTATCACTCAATGTGAGTGGATCACCGCCACTCAATACAACCTCATTGACCTCAATTCTTTTTGATAAATAACTTTGAATATCAGCCCAATTTTTTAAAACATCATTATCGTCATAATCAAAATTTTGTCTGAAGCAATACTGACAATGGATAGCACAAACACTACTCGATATTAATAGAACTCGAGAGGGATACTTATGAATCAAGCCCTTCACAGGTGAAAACTCTTCATCGTATACTGGCGAATCAATAAAACCTTTTGTACTTTGACGTTCTTTAGGAAGAATTTGCAATAAAAGAGGATCCAAAGGGTTAGTTTTATCTATTCTCTTAGCAAATTCAAGTGGGATCTTGATTGGAAAATTACCATCTTGAAATCGATCATTATCAAAATACTCATTACAATCATTGGCATTTTTTAAAGAACTTCTAACACTCTCATTCCAAGTTTTATTCATCTGAATGTTCTAATATAGTATTAAATAATCAGTCAACATTATAATGACTCAATTACTGATTATAATTTATCTATACTGACTCATTTGAGTGCGACTTTTGCTTAAAGTTAGAGCTTAAATAAAGCCTTTTTTATATTCAATTAACTATTATGATTTCACCACCTATTGCTGACGGATTAAATGAAAAACAGCAACAGTCAGTAGTCCTGAGTGAAGACGTTAATGCCCTAATACTTGCTGGCGCTGGAAGCGGTAAAACAAGAGTTTTAACCCATAGAATCCATTATCTAGTCTCTGAAAAAAATCATCATGTTGATGATATCCTTGCAGTGACCTTTACGAACAAGGCTGCAAATGAGATGAAAGAAAGGCTGACCAACCTTCTGAGACAACCCATTGGCAGGATGTGGGTTGGTACTTTTCACTCCCTTGCTCATAGACTTCTCAGAACACATCCACTCGAGGCAAAGTTATCACCCACCTTTCAAATTCTAGACTCTCAAGACCAGTTTCGAATTGTTAAACGCTTAATGAAAGAAAACGGTATTGATGAAACAAAGTTTCCTATCCGAAAAGTGCAATGGTTTATTAACCAACAAAAAGATGAGGGCATACTTCCTCAAAATATTGATGCAGGCTATAACTTTTTTGTAAAACAGAGTGCTAAGGTTTTTGATCTCTATGAGAAGCATTGTCAAGCCAATGATCTGGTTGATTTTGCTGGCTTGCTGGTTAAAAGCTATGAACTCTTAAAGAATAATCAGAATTTATTAGATTATTATCAAAAAAAGTTTTGTCATATTTTGGTAGATGAGTTTCAAGACACCAATCGAATCCAGTATCAATTTATAAAAATACTGCACAATCAAAATAATCATGTCTTCTGTGTTGGTGACGATGACCAGTCTATTTATGGATGGAGAGGAGCAAGAGTTGAAAACATACAAAAGATAGAAAACGACTTCAAGCCCATAAAAGTTATCAAGCTTGAGCAAAATTATCGCTCAACTGGAAACATTCTTAGCGCTTCCAATGCTCTCATTGCAAAAAATCAAAATAGACTTGAAAAGTCATTATGGACTGAGTCTGGAGATGGAGATCTCATCAATATTTTTAATGCGCGAACAGAAACTGAGGAAGCACAATATGTAGTAAGTGAAATCGAGAACCATTTTAATCAAGGAAAAAATCTTAGTGAATGCGCCATACTCTATCGTTCAAATGCTCAATCTCGCGTCTTTGAAGAATCCCTAATTAAAAGAAATATTAATTACAGAATTTATGGTGGTCTCAGATTTTTTGAGCGCGCTGAAATAAAAGATGCAATGGGCTATATCCGTCTTGCAGAAAATACCTCTGACAATATTGCTTTTGAGAGGGTTGTCAACTTTCCAACGCGAGGCATCGGAATATCCACCATTGAAAAGATTAGATCCCATGCAGTTGAAAATCATACCGACCTCTTTCAATCATCTATTGCTATTATTGAAAGCCTTCCAGCCAGAGCAGGGAATGCCTTACAAGGATTTATTCATCTAATTGAAGCGCTTATTGATAGCACTAAAAATCTAACACTTAGTGAAAAAGTTGACTCAACTCTTCTTCAGTCAGGATTGATGACTCACTATGCCAATGATAAGACTGATAAGGCTGGAAGTAAACGAGAAAATCTAGATGAGTTAGTTACAGCAGCCAAACAATATGTTCACGAGAATGAAAGCGAGATGAATGAAACTCAGGGTTTTATTGCTCTAGCAACGCTTGACTCTAGCGGTGAATCGAATCAATCTAGTCAAGAAAGTGTTCAGTTAATGACCGTTCATTCTGCAAAAGGATTAGAATTCCCTGTTGTCTTTTTAGTTGGTTTGGAGGAGGACTTATTCCCTTCAAGGCAGAGTAAAGATGAACCTCACTTACTTGATGAGGAAAGGCGTCTTTGTTACGTCGGCATGACCAGAGCAATGCAATCACTGACACTAAGCTATGCAAGTAGAAGATTCCTTCATGGCCAGTCTTTTTATTCACTTAATTCAAGGTTTTTAGATGAAATCCCTAAAAGCTTTTTAAATTACATTAAGAATCCAAATAGCGACTATACGACAACTGCTTATGAGGACGTTAAAAGTTCACCGCAAAAAATGGTATCCACTTCAAGTAGTTCCATCTATTCTATTGGCCAAGTCGTCAATCATGCCAAATTTGGGCATGGAACAATCCTAAATTACGAGGGAAGTGGTGATTCGATGAGACTACAAATCAAATTTCAAAAAGCAGGAACAAAGTGGCTTATTAGTTCTTACGCAAAGCTCGAGATTGTTTAGCCCTGAGACCAAGGCATCCCATCATTCCGCCAGCCATTAAGATTGCCTCGGTGATCATTCTCGTCTAAGTCGCCCTCAAAACCACTCGCGACATGAGAAACACAAGTAAACCCATTACTTTGTAGACACTTTAAAGCCTCATTCGATCTGAATCCACTTCTGCAGATGAGAATCAATTCTGTGCCTAAAATGTCACTACGATCACTAAGATGATTATTTACTGCCTTGCAAAAAGCTGAAGGATCAGAGTTTAAGTCTGGCTCATCAAACCAGGGAATTAAAATAGAATTTTCAGGAAAGCCAACATACTTATGTTCAGCGCTTGTTCTGACATCAATCAATACAGCATCTGGATTTTCATTTAACCTATCAACAGCCATTTTTGGAAGTAAGTTTCTTTTGTATTCCATTCTATTTCCTTATAAGGTATTTCTTGAGTAATGATACTCTATGCTTTATTTTTTTCGAGTAAAAAGTGCAATTGACTCAACATGTGCTGTTTGGGGAAACATGTCCATAACCCCTGCATTCTCCAGATAAAAGCCTAAATCAATCAACCTTGCAGTGTCTCTTGCAAGGGTTGCTGGGTTGCATGAGACATAAACCAAACGCTCAACATTTAGCTTAGGAAGAAGATCTACAATCTCGATTGCCCCTGTCCTAGCAGGATCTATTAATGCTTTATTATAATTTTGACCTCTAAACCATTCGAAACCAGATACATCCTCAAATAAATCAGCCTTATAAAAGGATGCATTGGAGATATTATTTACCTCAGCATTTTCCTTTGCCCTCTCTACCAAGCCTCGATCTCCTTCAATGCCAACCACTTTATTGACATATTTTGAAATAGGGAGTGTGAAGTTACCAAGTCCACAAAAAAGATCAATGACATTATCTTGTTCATCTAACTCCAAGAGATCTATTGCCAAATTAATCATTTTTTTATTGAGCTCAAAGTTGACTTGGGTAAAGTCATTGGGCAAAAAAGACATTTCAATACTATGATCTGGAATTGAGTAAGTAAGCTGAACAGATTTTGTTAGAGGCTTTATAGTATCTAGCCCACCACTTTGCAGATACCAAGTAATTTGAAGCTTTTGGGCGAAGTCACTCAAGACCTCTTCATCTTTATTAGTCAGTGGCTGAAGGTGCCTCAATATCAAAATGGTGTCTTTTTCTGCAATGGCGACCTCGATTTGAGGAATATGCTCTTTAATGCTAAGCCTCTCTATGCACTCTGAGAGTAATTCAAGGTTGTCACCTAGGGAGGGATGCAAAACCTCACATCGACTCATGACAGTGACAAATGAGGATTTTCTCTCTCTGAAACCAACCAGAACCCTCTCTTTCTTTGCGACATAACGAACCCCGAGCCGAGCTTTACGTCGATAGCCCCAGCTCCCAATCTGCATTGGCTTTAGCCACTCTTTTGGCTCTACCTTGGCTTGCCCCTTAAAGGCGCTTTGAAGCCAGTCCTGTTTTGCATTAATTTGATTTTCGCTCGATAGGTGCTGAAATGAGCAGCCGCCACATATTCCATAAACCGAGCACTTTGGCTCGATTCTGTCAGAAGAAGGCTCAAGTATTTCGGTAACGTCCGCCTCCTCATACTTAGCTCGAGACAAGGTCCTAGAGGCAATAACCTTCTCTCCAGGTAAAGCGCCTCGGGTAAATATAACCTTATTATCCATGTGAGAGATACCTCTGCCCTCATGAGATAAAGACTCAATCTCAATTTCATAACTCTTACTTTTTAGCTTTCTTCTTCTAGACATCAAGAAGCTCCACCCAATGCTTTACTGGGATCGAGCTTCCCTTTTGAAGGTGCATTAGGCATCCAATATTACTAGTGACAATCATTTTAGGTTTTGAGGCATTTAGATTTTCAATTTTCTCTGATCTGAGTTGGTTGGCTATTTTAGTCTCAAAAATCGAGTAAGTACCAGCAGAACCACAACAAATATGTGAATCTTTGACCGTCTTTTTAATGTAACCAAAATCCGAAAGAATTGACTCAACTAGGCCGCCTAATTTTTGACCATGCTGCATAGTGCACGGCTCATGATAGCTAATATTTAACTCTTTTAGGTTGAGCATACTCAAATCTTTATTGGCAAGAAATTCAGCAATATCCTTAGTTTTTGAGGAAACAAGGAGTGCTTTCTCATAATACGAATCAGACTCTTCAAAGAGATTAGGATAATCCTTAATCATTATGCCGCAGCCACTCGCACTGGATATGATTGCCTCAACGCCGGAGTCAAGCTGTGAAATCCAGGTATCAATGTTTCGTTTAACTTTTTTTAGCGCATCGTTAGAGGCGGCTAGATGCTGATCAAGGGCGCCGCAGCATTCACTTTGAGAGGACTCCCTTACTTCAATATTTAATTTAGCCAATATATTTTTTATACTGTGATTGATGTTTGGTGCGAGTGATGGCTGAACACAACCTCCCATCAAAAGAACAGAGGAGTCTATTGTATTGGGTTTGATTGGTTTTGAGCTTACCTTGGAGTGACGAAGAAAATACCCAATAGGCNTNAAGAGTAATGGGGTTAAAAGGGTCTTTCTAACGATGTATCGATACAGTGCCTGCAGCTTTCCTCTCTTGGATTCCATCATTTCACGCCCTATTTCAAGCAACTGACCATACTCAACGCCAGAAGGGCAAGTTGTCTCACAGGATCGACATGTAAGGCATCGATCCATATGACTCAAAGATTTTTGACTAAATTGGTTCTTCTCTAATGCAGATTTAATAAGATAAATCCTGCCCCTAGGAGAATCTAACTCATCTCCTAACAACTGGTATGTTGGACAAGTAGCTAAACAGAAGCCGCAATGAACGCATGATTCAATTATTTGACTGGCTCTATCTTGAGTTGATTCTGAGATTGCGTTGTTGGCTAGGTCTATATGCATTAGATAAAAACTCCATAAGGATCAAACACACTCTTGAGTTTTTTTTCAATTTCACTCTTTATAGGAGATTCAGTTTTACTCTTAACCTCTTTAAGATCTAATCTATTTACAACTTGTTCTGGTAGAACCTTGAAGCTGATTTGGGTAATGACAGCAAGCTTACCTAATGAGCCGACTAGAAGCCTTGAGACATCATAACCGGCTACATTTTTCATCACCTGTCCGCCAAAATTTAGAAGATCTCCCTTGCCATTAATAATTTGAACCCCCAAAACACTGTCGGACAGCTCTGAACCTGATGTCGCATAAATTGATCCAATAGTCTTTTTAGAATCATTCACATAGAATGAGAATGCCTGGCTATTTTTTTCCAGGACTCTCTAGCCTCCTTGATGGATGTTCCTGCTTTAAGCGTAATGACGAGCTCCTCTGGAAAATATTCAACCACGCCAGAGTATGACGACATATTTAATAGCTCGTCGTCAGATTCATCACCTGAACTCGTAATTCTTAGTTGGCTAGCATTTCTTATTTTTTTTTGGAGCTCTGAAATGGAGTTCATAATCAGAAGCGCTCCAGTTCAGGATGAGGCAAATTACCATGATGGACATGCATATTGCCGAGTTCAGCGCAGCGATGAAGGGTTGGAACTGCTTTGCCAGGATTGAGGAGTGCGTGTGGATCAAAAGCAGCTTTAATTTGATGAAAAACATCTAACTCTGCCTCACTGTATTGATAACACATTGCATCCAACTTTTCTACACCAACACCGTGCTCTCCCGTGATGCTTCCTCCAGCTTCAATACAAATCTTAAGAATTTTATTTCCAAACTCTTCTGTTTTTTCTAGTTCGCCTGGAATCCCTGCATCATATAATATTAATGGATGGAGGTTACCATCACCCGCATGAAAAACATTTGCAACCCTCAGGTTATAGTGTCTTGATAGTTTATTAATTTTTTCAAGAACATCACCTAAGTGTCTCTTAGGAATGGTTCCATCCATACAATAGTAATCTGGAGATATCCTGCCTACTGCTGGGAATGCTGATTTTCTTCCTTTCCATAACAGGAGTCTCTCTTCTTCGGTTTCTGAAACTCTGATTGAAGTCGCCTTTGAAAGTAGATTTTTAACTACATTCACATCGTTATTCACAAGGTCAATAGAGCCGTCTAATTCACATAGAAGAAGTGCTTTTGCCATTGAGGGGTATCCTGGTTTTGCAAAGTCTTCAGCGGCCTCTATTGCAAACTCATCCATCATCTCAAGGCCCGCCGGAATAACGCCGTTTTTGATAATATCAGCAACCGCCTGTGCACAATCTCTGACACTGTCAAAACCAGCCATCACCAGTTTAGCTAGTTCAGGCTTTGGAGTGAGCTTAACTGTTATTTCAGTAATAACACCTAAAAGCCCCTCTGATCCAGTCATGAGTGCCAACAATCCTAAGCCGTCATCTTGACGAGAGAATACTAACTCATCTCCATCGATCGTTAAGATTTTGAGAGACTCAATATTTTGNACTGTGAGTCCATACTTAAGGCAGTGAACTCCGCCAGCATTTTCTGCGACATTTCCCCCAATAGTGCATGCAATTTGAGACGAGGGATCTGGAGCATAATATAATCCGAACTCCTCAGCCGCCTCACTAATTGCCAAATTTCTAACGCCAGGCTGAACTACTGCAGTGCGAGCATTTTGATCGATAGAAATAATGTTAGTTAATTTTGAGAGTCCCAGAACAACGCTATCCTTTAGGGGCATAGCGCCTCCTGAAAGCCCAGTTCCAGCACCTCTTGTTACGACTGGTGTGTTATTCTGACGGCAGATTTCTAGTACCTTTTTAATTTGACCGACCTCACTCGGCAAAACAACAGCCAAAGGCTCTTGTTTATAAACGCTCAGCCCATCACATTCAAATGGCCGAGTATTTTCAGCGCCACTAATAACTGTGTGTTTTGGTAACGACTTCGTTAACTGAGAAATTATTGACACATCTTGCCTTCAATTGTTATGGATATTCCTATCATAGTGAGATGAAACACATTTATTTAAAATTAAATTCAAGCGGTTATGAATTTAATTATTAANTATTATTTCAGTATCTAAGATAATTATAAAAAAATTATATATTGTTTCTATTAGCTTTGAAGTGACATATGTCAGATAGATTCAAGAATGAACTAACAACCGAGATTAAAAAATGAAATCATTTTCTCCGCCAAATAGATTACTTATGGGTCCAGGCCCTTCAGATGTTCACCCAAGAATTTTAAGTGCCATGGCAAGGCAGACAATTGGACATCTAGATCCTGCGTTTATAGAAATGATGGATGAAACGAAGCAGATGCTTCAGTATGCATTCATGACTGAAAACGAGCTAACTATGCCTATCTCAGCTCCAGGTTCTGCTGGCATGGAGGCNTGCTTTGTTAATTTGGTTGAACCTGGTGACAAGGTCATTGTGTGCATTAATGGTGTTTTTGGCTCTCGAATGAAAGAGAATGTCACTCGTATTGGTGGTCANGCCATCATCGTAAACGACGAATGGGGTAAACCAGTAGACCCTCAAAAAGTTGAACAGAGTTTAATTGACAATCCTGATGCCAAAATTGTTGCCTTCGTTCATGCCGAAACTTCAACTGGCGCCCTATCAGACGCAAAGCTAATTTGTGAATTAGCAAACAATCACGGGTGCATTACAATTGTTGACGCAGTAACCTCTTTAGTGGGATCAGAATTGAGAGTGGATGATTGGGGCATAGATGCTATTTATTCGGGCTCACAAAAGTGTCTGTCTGCAATGCCTGGCCTATCGCCTGTTAGTTTTAGTGAGAAAGCCATTCATAAAATTACACATCGAAGCACTCCAGTTACCAGTTGGTTTTTAGACCTTAACCTGGTCATGGGTTACTGGGGAAAGGGAGCAAAGCGAGCCTATCACCATACAGCACCGGTCAACACCTTGTATGGACTCCATGAGTCTTTAGTTATGCTGACTGAAGAGGGACTTGAAAACTCCTGGGCGCGACATCAATCAAATCATCTTTTACTAAGAGAAGGGTTAAGTAAGCTTGGTATTCATTACCTTGTTGATGAGTCAAGTAGACTTCCACAGCTCAATAGTGTATTTATTCCAGAAGGCACAAATGAAGCAGAAGTTCGCTCAACTCTTCTTAATGATTACAACATAGAAATCGGAGCTGGTCTAGGAGACTTGGCTGGAAAGATATGGAGAATTGGTCTAATGGGTCACACTTCAAGGAAGGAAAATATAGACCTGTGCTTATCAGCACTTAAAAAGCCTTATAAACAGTCAGGAATTAGTCTTTAATTTTTGCCAGTAACTCTTCATCCGTCTCGACCCTGTCAGGATCGGGAAGGCAGCAATCCACTGGGCAGACTTCAACGCATTGCGGGGTATCAAAATGTCCTACACACTCAGTACAAAGATCTCCATCGATTTCATAGATTTCTTCACCCATATAGATGGCCTCGTTTGGACACTCCGGAACGCAAACATCACAGTTAATGCATTCATCTGTAATCAGTAGAGACATAAAAAATCCTCAGTTTAAGTATATAAATTATCACAACGCCAGGGTTATGATAAAACAATTTTTAACAAACATATTTTAACGTATCAGCGCTAAAATATTGAGGATTTTGGGTATCATTAATCATTTTCTTTCTAAGGTTATTATGAGAAGACTTTTAGTTATCTTTACACTCCTATTTTCCACTTTTTCTATTGCAAATCTTGATGATGGAATATATGCTCACCTGACAACGAGTAAAGGTGAAATCACAGTTGAGCTAGCCTACAAAAAAGCCCCCCTCACTGTGACCAACTTCATAGCTCTATCTGAAGGAACCAAGGCAAGTAACAAAGAACTTGGAACCCCTTTTTATGATGGATTGGTTTTTCATAGGGTTATCGATGAATTTATGATTCAGGGCGGAGACCCGAAGGGAAATGGTACTGGCGGACCAGGGTATATGTTTGCCGATGAATTTTCAGATCTCATTCATGACAGGCCTGGTGTTCTATCTATGGCAAACTCAGGACCAAATACTAATGGATCTCAATTTTTTATCACTCATGT
>JGI26119J46589_1000115_pt1 | contig 18715 bp, 18 predicted proteins | sample AOAMet_54_BLW_10_2_FD_46589 | JGI IMG/M metagenome (IMG submission 46589)
ATTTTGAAGATGCACTCATTGAACGTGTTAAATTGCTGAAAGGTTTGAGCTCAGATATTATTGTAAATGTTTTGAAAGGACGTATTACATTAATGCCGGGTGCTGAAAGTTTAATAAAGACTATGAAGAGAAATGGATCTTATTGCGCTTTGGTTTCNGGTGGATTTACAGATTTCACTGAAGCTATTTCTAAAATGCTTGGCTTTGATGAAAATCGTGCAAATACTCTCCTTCATGAAAATGAAATGCTCTCTGGCAAAGTTCAATTGCCTATTCTTGGCAAACAAGCAAAAGTTGATGCGCTAATTGATATATCAAAAAAACTAAATTGTGCACATGATGACGTGATAGCTGTTGGCGATGGTGCGAATGATTTAGGTATGCTTACTAAAGCTGGTATGGGGGTTGCTTTACATGCAAAACCAATAGTAGCTGCACAATGCAAGGCAAGATTGAATTTTTCTAATCTTGAGGGATTGCTCTATTTGCAAGGTTATTCAAAACAAGAAATTCTTTAAGTTGAATAATTCAGAGATGAATATTTGAAAAAGAGCTCAACACTTATTTCTGTTTATTTTTGTAAAATCTGACTTAAAAAAATACATATATTGGTCAAATTAATTAAAGAATCTACTTGTCAGTATATAAGTAAATGAGATAGACCCGCCGGCGGAGACGTGGCCGAGTGGTCGAAGGCGCTCCCCTGCTAAGGGAGTAACGGGGTGACTCGTTCGAGGGTTCGAATCCCTTCGTCTCCGCCATTACCTTCATGGCAATTAAAGTATTAATATTAGTTTATTAAGAGCTTCAAATACTACATTGCGATTAGTCGGATGTGTTATTTTAAAATATTATTAAGTTTGGGGTGAAATTGATGCCCACACTTGGAGTTAAAATTAAAATATTTGTAAGGGTACTCGTTCATTTTGTCTAATAAATATTGGGTCATAAGGTTTTCGAGAAAATACCTCACTTACCATTGGGGCAAAAAAATCAACTGATTTAGTGTCATAATTTGGGTCAAAACTTTTTTGATCCCATAACTCACAAAAATCTGAACAATCTTGAAAATATATATGTTCTCTATATTTTTCGCGTTTATGAGGATTGGAGCCGATATGCTCACCGTAATAAAGCATTTGGAAAATGCCATGTTTTTCAACAACCCAAGTGCATTGTTCACGAACAAATGGTCTTATAATGCTAGCGGCATACTCATCATGATTGTACGGTGCATAAATATCTCCAATATCATGAAGTAGTGCTGATACTATCCAATCAATATCTGCTCCACCGTGGAATGCCCTTGTTGCAGATTGTAGTGAATGCCCAAGTCTCGTTACTTTGTATCCAGATAAACTTTGATCTAATTCTACTAAAGCTTTGAGTAGCCTATCTGCCGTACCTTTTGTGTGCTCAACTTCGTGTTTGGTTAAAAAGTGATAATCTTCTTCGTCCCCGTCTTTCATTTGTATAAACTTGACTTCTTTCATTAAGATCACCACCTCTCCAATAGATTTTAAAAAACCATAATATGAATTAATTTACAACTAAAGCCCTTCAACGATTTATCATAATTTATGCATATTATTCCTTTAAATATTCAGATCATAATCATCAGTGCTGCAAGTAAATTCAATACAAATTTAGATAAGGTAATTAAATTTACTTTTTAAAATCAGCTAAAAAACTTGGCTGATTTATAATATTTCTCTGGTGGCTTTTTCATGGTCAAGTGTCACCAGAGAGTTTTTTAAATGACCAAAATGGAGATTACTGTGAAATATTTTTTATCAATTTGTCTGTTAAGTTTGATGACTAATTCAACATTAGCTGGCGTAATGCCAGAAGAAACTAATAGCCCCAAAATCAAACAAGTTCCTAAACAAAGTAATACTTTGAATTACAAAGTAGGAAATAAAAACCAAAAATTTATAGATGCGCAACAGGGTGAGCTCTATAAAATAAACAACACAAATGTTTATGCATATAGAACAACTAAAAATAGTATTTCTCGATAGCTATATTTGATCAATTTATGATGGTTATATAATTTTTAACCATCATAAATTAGATTATGAATTTACATCTTTTTTGGGTATGTCTTGAGTGAATTGAGATAATTCGTATGCTGGATTAATAGTTCTGCTTGGTATAATGATTTCAAATACTACTACGGCCAAAGAGGCGGCCCATAATGTTCCAACTGCAATAATTGTAATAATCTGTATCATTTTAAAATACCACGCAGATTACGATTATTTTCTGAGTGAGTGGCGGTGGACTCAAACTTTGAAGAATGTAACTCCCAAGGCCAATGACCGCCATCATTAAAATCGATATTGATTTTCAAAAATTTGGGGTATTTAAACGACGCCCACAAAACATAATGTCTTAAGAATAATTTCATCGGTACATGATCACCTTAAGAATAAATGCAATACTAAATATTACGATTGGTATTATATATATAAAATTTGTCATTTATCATTCCTTTTTTGAAACCCTAACAATGCCAGGAGGTAACACTGTTAGGGGAGCTACGAGGTAGTTGCTCTTCAGGTGTTCTGCCCTGTGTAAATTAAGTACCCAATCAATATGCAGTGTTAATTGGGAATATTTGCAAACTTAATGAAAGTATGTGAATATTTTGTGCAGGATAATTAAATACTCTTGTTACCTTAAAAAATATATGTGAGGGCTCTTAAGGAGAGGATTTCCTATGCCACATATTTTAATTGTTGATGATGAAAAAGAAATATTAGACCCACTCAAAGAAATGCTTTTGAGTGAAGGCTATCACGTCACACCTTTTCTGAATCCACAGCGAGCTTTAGAATTTTTAAATAAAAATACTATAGATATAGCGATATTTGACATTAAAATGCCAGAAATGAATGGTTATGAGTTGCTTACACAAGCAAGGGTAAAAAATCCAAATCTTCCTGTAATATTTTTATCTTCAAAATCAGATGAACAAGATCAAATAATTGGATTTACTTTAGGAGCAGATGATTTTGTTGCTAAACCATTTAGTAAGCATTTATTATTATTTAGGATTAAATCTGTTTTAAAGCGCCATACAATTGAAATCCCTAGCGCGCATAAACCAATAATTATAAATGATCTTGAAATTGATATAGATAGACATTTAGTGACCTGGAAAAGTCAAATTGTTAATCTAACAGTAACTGAATGTATGCTTTTAATAAGTTTGGCAAATAGACCTGGTGCAGTTAAAAAACGTGAACAGCTTATGGATGCTGCATACCAGGATAATATTTATGTTAGTGATAGAACAATTGATAGCCACATAAGAAATATACGTAGAAAATTTGAAAATATTGATAAGTCATGTGATATTATTTTAACAGTCCATGGTCTGGGATATAAATTGAAAGCTTGAATTTGTGCATAGTATTTTAACAAAAATATTTAGCTTGTTAATAATGTTTCTAATTGCTCTTTGGGTATTATTCTTTGTAACTGATGATTTTGTAGAAAATGATATTTTAAATAAAAAAAATGATTTGCAATCAAAAGCTTCNTTTATGGGNAAGATTGCNAGGCNGGCATTTGAAAATAACAAAGTAAGTGATTTTCANTTAATGCTTGAAATGTATGACCTCTTTGATGATCCACAGTTGCTACCTGTACATAAAATTAAAATTTATCGTTATGAGGATGAAACAGATATAGGAAAAGGATTTGTTTATATAATGGAACTTACCCAATAAAACGGTCTTCAATTGCAGTGACGCCTCTAGAGGCAATTGGAAGCCAAGGTCAAAATAATAAATGGTATGATTGGGATATCATGGGTGCATTATTTTCATATTATAGAAAATTAAGTGATGCTCGAGTAGTTATGGCTCCTATTGTTTCGAAAAGATCTAAATTTAACCCTCAATATCATGTAATTAAATCTGGAGAAAATACTTATGATATTCGTGTATTGGCGCCAATTAAAGTTAATCGAAAAACTGTAGCGCTTATTGAGGTCTGGGAAGATTATGATTTAAAAAATGCATATTTTAGTAGAAATTCTCTTAGGGTTGCATTTTTAATAGGTATAAGTTTTATTACTTTAGTCTTTGGCCTGGCACTAGCGTTTTCAATAGCTTTTCCACTTAGACGTCTATCTAAAAGATTAAATAGAAAGTTAACGCCTTCTGATTTGGCTGATCAAATGACTAATATGTCAGTAACTAGGCTTGCTTCAAGGAAAGATGAAATCGGCCTACTCCATAATAATTTGACTAAATTAACAAAACAAATAATTCGTCTTTTTAGAGATAAGGAACAATTTGCAGCTGATGTATCGCATGAATTGAAAAATCCAATAGCATCAATTATTGCACATGTTGAAAATAATTTAGAAACTGAAAATAACAATAAAAATTCAGCGTTACTGAAAATTAAGAACCAAGCTCTTAGGATGAACAAGCTTGTTTCAGACATATCTGAGGCAGCAATTGTTGATCATGAGATTGTAGCAAAAAAACGAGAAAAATTTGATATAAGTAATATTGTAGATGAGATTGCAAAACATTATATTGATGAAATAAGAAATTCAAAAATTGAAATTAATGTGACTTTACAGAAAAATATTAATTTTAATGGTTTGCCTGATAGGATTGCGCAAATTTTGATTAATCTCATTGAAAATGCAATTAGTTTTAGCCATCCGAGCGGTACCATAAATATTTCACTTGTTAGGCGATGGAGAAAACCATTGACTTTGGTTGTAGAAGATAGCGGGCCGGGTGTTCCTGAAAATATGCAAGAATTAATATTTGAAAGATTTTTTACTTCGCGCAGTGGCCATTCAGTTGTGAAAAATAGTTCTGGTCTGGGCCTATTTATGTGTCGTGAAATAGTTGAGGCTCATGGAGGTAAAATACATGTAGAAACCTCCCAATTGGGCGGCGCAAAGTTTGTGGTAAGTTTATAATCTATTAGTATTTATGCTCTTTTGTTTTTATCATGCAAAAGTAATTCCTTTTTAAAATCTACAAAAGACATTTCTTCTTTAAGTGCTCGCCTAAATAGATTGGCTTGAGTTTCAGGTGCTAAACCATCAAGGGGAGGAGCCGTATCTAGATTTGTTGGAAATGAGTACCCTTCAGAACATGAGGTAATAGCTGCGTTTATTTCTGCTTCATTCATTTTATCACTATTTTTAGCTAAAATCGGATACAGCATTCTGGTCATTTCTGATCGATTAAGACTTTCCATGGCTCTTCCAAATGCCGACGATACTTGAAGAAGATTTGCCATTCTATGTATATTCTTACTAATATTTGCTCCACCAGCATGATAAAGAGCAGGATTAAAAAATAATACATCACCTTTATTGAGTGGTATTTGAATATAATTGTTCTCAAAGTATTCGCGAAAATCATGCTGACTAAAGGCTAGGTAACCATGCCTATATATTTGGCTAAACGGTAAAAGTTTTGTTGGACCACTTTCAATGGGCATATCGACGTGTGCTATTGCACCTTGCAAAGTGAGAGCTGGTGATAAATCGTGAACATGTGCAGGGTAACTTTCGGCAATTTCTTTAGTTTGAAAGCCTAGGTGATAATCTCGGTGGGGGCTCTGAGCAGCACCACTTGGGCGGACAAGATTAATTTGTGCAGTCATTTGGTAATTAGGCCCCAACCAAGCTTTGCAAGCTGTATCAACTGCAAGATTGCTGAAGTATTTAGAAAAAGTTTGTGGATCATATTGGCAGAGTTTTTGCGCTGAATTCCAAATTCTGTCGTTTGCGCCTGAAGCGGCAAAATGATCTGCTTTATCCCCGGTGGCAGCTTTTTCATCTGCTATGATTTTTTCATAAATTGCAGATGCAGTATCAATAATTGAAGTATCAGGGTAAGCATTTTTTAAAACAAGAACACCCGAAGTCTTATGTAATATGTTTGCCCATTCTGTACGTAATAATTTGGTATCTGATAAAAAATCTATTTTTGAAACATCATAAATTGGGACATTTTTTTGGATATCATGTGAAAGTGGCACTTCACTTTGTTGTAGGGTGCGATCTAAAGTTTTTGAAAACTCCACTAGATTACAATCGTTTATAGATAAATATTCTTGCATTTTTATCTCCCAGGATGATTCATAAAATTTTGCATTTATTATTCTACTAATTTGCAACCGGTTGCAAGAAAATAATGCAACCGGTTGCAAAACCTGCAAACTTGTCTAAAATTAACAACGAATCATGTTTATATTTATATTCTGTATAAAAATATCTTAATTTGATTTAACGAATTTATAATTATCTTATGTAAATGCTCATAGTTAATTATTCATCTAGCCTTTTGTAGGGCCCCGGAAATATAACCTGTGTACCGGGCACATTTTGGGAGGAATATTATGAAAAAGACAATACTAGCTGGTGGATTAGTTGCCTTAATGGCAACAACAGCAGCAGCTCAAGAAATTGGAGCTACATTTTCACGATTTGATGATAACTGGTTAACAGTACTGCGTACTGGCATGGTTGAGTATGCTGGAACTATTGATGGTTTGTCATATCAACAAGAAGATGCGACTGATGATCTTGCAAAGCAAATTGACCAAGTTAAAAACTTTGTTGCCTCTGGTGTAGATGCTATAATTGTTAACATAGTTGATACATCCGCTGGTGCAGCAGTTTCTGCAGCTGCAGGAGATACACCGCTTGTATATGTTAACCGTGAGCCTGATAATGTGGACGTTTTACCATCTACACAAGCTTTCGTTGCATCAAATGAAATTGAATCGGGTACATTATCTGGTTTCGAAATTTGTAAAAACTTACGAGCTGCAGGTAAAGCTGGCGGCGCAACAGGATATTTGATGAACGGTCAATTATCTAACCAAGCTGCAGTACAGCGTTCAAAAGATGTGCACGATGTTATTGGTATGGATATGTGTAACTTCATGACTATTATCGATGAGCAAACAGCTAATTGGTCACGTGACGAAGCNCAAGATCTAATGACTAACTGGATGTCTTCTGGTGAACCATTCGATTTTGTTCTTGCAAATAATGATGAAATGGCAATTGGAGCTATTCAAGCAATGAAAGCTGCTGGAATGGATATGGCTGATGTACAAGTTGGTGGTGTTGATGCATCTCAAGACGCATTATTAGCAATGGCAGCAGGCGATTATGATGTAACAGTATTCCAAGATTCTGTTGGTCAAGGTACAGGTTCAATTGATACAGCACTTCGTATTATTGCAGGCGAGAAAGTTGACAAAAAAGTATACATCCCGTTTGTTTTAGTTACTCCAGACAACATGGGTGATTTCCTTGATAAGAACTAAGCTTTTTTGATAAAGCTAAACCATTGAGGCGGCGCTATTTGTGCCGCCTTGAATTTATAAAATGCTCAACNGGGAGCTAAATTTATGTCAGATACAAGCCAAGGAACCGGCGGACTAACCTTCGATAAGACTAAACGATCTTGGCCAAGTGAACTAAACGTTTTGATGGCATTGATAATTATTATAGTAATTTTTGAGGCTCTCGGGCAAATCTTACCGTATATGAAAGACCAGAGTTTCCTGTTTGATTCCCGTGATCGGTTTGATTCCATATTCAATGAAGCCAGATTAAAGATCATAATTTTGCAAGTTGCAATTATTGGAATTATTGCTCTTGGCGTATCGCAAGTTATTATAACTGCAGGTATTGACCTAAGTTCTGGGCCTTTAGTTGCAGCTACTGCAATGATTGCGATGAGTTTTGGACAAACTGAACTGGTAAATGGATACGCTAACCCAAAAGCACTTTTTGGAACTTGGGCTATGGACCTTCCCGTTATTATACCAATTGTTGTTGGTTTATCTTTTGGTGCTTTTATAGGTGCTATAAACGGTACTTTTATTGCTATTTTCAAAATCCCACCATTCATAGCTACACTTGGTATGTTTTTAATTTGCCGAGGTATTGCCTTGTGGTGGTCATCTGGGAATCCAATTTCATTTCCCACTGATCAATATAAAGCCATTGGAGATGGTATGATGCCAGTTGTCTGGTTTCTATCTTTGGCAGTAATTTTTCATTTGATTATGCGGTACACGGTTTATGGAAAACATACATATGCTATTGGCTCAAATGAAGAAGCTGCACGGATGTCTGGAATAAATGTTAAGCGTCATAAAATAATGGTTTATATGATTGCTGCTATGTTAGCAGCTTTTGCTGGCGTTGTATTAAGTTCAAAGGCTTCAACAGCCCAAGCTGGCATGGGCGAGTTCTATGAATTATTTGCAATTGCTATGGCAGTGATTGGTGGAATTAGTCTGACAGGTGGTCGTGGTTCAATTATAGGAACAGTACTTGGTGCAATGGTGCTTGGGGTAATTCGATCTGGTTTTACTTATATTAAATTAGATGGGTCGTATCAGCTTATGGCTATGGGTGCGATTATTATCTCTGCGGTTATTTTAGATCAATATCGCCAACGTAAAAAAGCTTAGCTAGGAGTATAAAAATGAACGAAGAGTTTGTTCTAAAGACGGAAGATCTTACTAAGCACTACGGTGGTGTTCGCGCACTTGAGGGTGCAAACTTTCAACTAAAAAAAGGTGAGCATGTAGCCATTATGGGTGACAATGGTGCAGGAAAATCAACATTTGTAAGGCAAATTACTGGCGTTGAACAGCGTACGCGTGGCACTGTTATTTTCGATGGCCAAAAAGTTGATTTTAAAGGACCAATTGAAGCGAGGGAATCTGGTATAGAAACTGTATTCCAAACATTGGCTCTAGCAGATCACTTGGATGTACCTGACAATTTATTTCTAGGGCGTGAGAAAACAAAATGGGATTGGCTTGGTCCGTTCCGATTGCTTGATTATAAAGCAATGCGTAAAGATACGATGGATGCATTGGAAAAAACTGGTGTAAAAATACCAAATATACATAATACAATTGAGAAGATGTCGGGCGGTCAAAGGCAATGTGTGGCTATTGCACGTACGGCTTCGTTTCATTCTAAATTGACAATTATGGATGAGCCTACAGCAGCGCTTGGTGTTCAGGAAACTGAACAAGTAGAGAATATTATTCGCCAACTTAAGGAACAAGGTGAACCATTAATTTTAGTTAGTCATAATATGCGACAAGTATTTGATTAGTTGATCGTATTGTAGTCTTTAGGCGTGGACAGATTTGTGCAAATCTTGATATAAAAAATGGTGACTATACTGGCGAAGATGTTGTAGCATATATTACTGGCGCCAAAACTGGTGCAGAATATGAAAGTACTGCGTGAAATTACTTGATTTAAACAACCCCTTTTTTGCGCCTCTTTGGAGGCGAGTTATAGTTGTTTGTATTTTGTTTTTTTGGGGTCTAGTGGAGCTCTATACTTCAAATATAATTTGGGCAGTGCTTTTCCTAACTCTTGCATGTATATGTTTATGGAAATTTTATACAATTAATTATACCCAAAAACCTAAAGATTAATTTAGGAGAGATATATGATCGTAACGCTAAAGGATGTCGCAGAACTAGCTGGCGTGTCTCGTTCAGCAGTTTCACGAACTTATACCGAAGGCGCCTCAGTTTCTTTAAAGACTCGTGAAAAAGTAAAAAAAGCAGCTTTAGAGCTTGGGTACAGTCCGAATGCATTGGCATCGTCGCTAACAACTGGCCGCACTAAGATGATTGGGCTGGTTTCAAATAATTTTAGAAATCCATTTTTTTTAGAGGTATTTGATTTATTTACACGTGGATTACAGGAGCGTGGACTTCGCCCTCTTTTAGTAAATCTTTCAGAAGAGACTGAACCAGAAGCATCTATAAAGATGTTGCGACAGTATTCTGTTGATGGTGTTATAGTAGCCTCATCAACTTTAAAACCAGGATTTTCAAAAGCATTTAAAGATGCTGGTTTTCCAGTAGTTCACCCATTTGGTAGTCATAGTGAAAACCCTATAGTTGATGTGCTTGGTATTGATAATATAATGGCTGGTAGAATGGCTGCCCTAACATTAATTGCAAGGGGTTATAGTAAAATTGCTTTTTTAGGTGGTCCGCAAACTGCTACAACGACAATAGATCGTGGAAAAGGTTTTCTTAGCGTAATAGATGCTCATTCAAATTGTAGCTGTTCTACAAGCTTTGCAACTGAATATTCTTTTGAGGCGGGTAGGTCATCAATGCTTGAATTAATGAAGGGAAAGCTTGCAGAGGCATATTTTTGTGCTGATGATGTACTTTCAATTGGCGCATTGTCTGCATTGCAAAGCGGTGGATATGGTGTGCCTAAAGATGTTGGTATTATAGGTTTAAATAATATGGAAATGGCAAGCTGGGATAATATCAATTTAACAACTATAAGTAATCCTTTACCAGAAATAATATCGGCATCTATCGACCGCGTATCTGCAATAGTTGAAAATGCATCCATTCGTCCAGAGGGGCAATTATTTGAATGCAAAGTTATAGAGCGAGGGACGCTTCGTCCCCCGCTCAAATAGTATTTTATTGAAACATTGGTGGCCGAGCATCTAGCCACTCGCCGTTCTTTTTTCCAGATTTTGCAACTGCAACAACTGCAGCCATAGACCTTAAGCCATCAACTGCTTTGGGATAAAGGTTGGCTGCGGGATCCATTGTTCGCCCTTCTTTTTTTGCATTTATTGCTTCTGCTAAATCTGTATAAATATTTGCAAAAGCAAGAGGCATTCCTTCCGCATGGCCAATTGTCACGCGCGATGTACGATCCGCTTCTGGAGATAAGTTGGCTTCACCTCGCTCAATAATCTGTAGGCGTTTATTCAACGGCATATAAAAAAGTTGATTTGGTTGCTCTTGGCTCCACTTTAACCCGCCGGTTTCTCCAAAAACTTGAATGCCCAATCCATGCTGACGCCCTATAGCAATTGAAGATGTCCANAGGCGCCCAACAGCTCCTCCATCCATTCTGAAATTTACCATTGCATCATCTTCTAAAACACGTTGTTCTAAACAAGATACTGTATCTGCTGAAAGCTTTGTGACTTCTTGACCAGTTACAAAGCTAGCCATGTGCATTGCATGTATACCACAATCTGCAAATTGTGCGCTAACACCTGCTTGTGCTGGATCATATCGCCATCGAACACGTGGGTTATCTGCATCTTCTGCGTCAGCATGATGCCCATGGGAAAATTCAGCATTTACTAACCGTATTTTACCTATGTCACCTCTTTTAATCATAGCTTTCATATGGCGCACTAAGCTATAGCCTGTATAACCGTAATTAACTGCNCAAATTTTACCTGATTTTTGAGAAATTTTAACAATTTCTTCGCCTTCTTCCACAGTCATGGTCATTGGTTTTTCACATAAAACGTTAAACCCGCCCTCTAAGAATTCTTTTGTAATTTCAAAATGAGTAGAATTTGGCGTAGCTACAGTTACAAGGTCAATTNTATCATCGCGGTTTTTTTCAGCAGCTANCATCTCCTGCCAACTACCATAAGCGCGATCTCCTANGCCAAGTCTTTTACCGTAGTCAATTCCTTCTTCAGGACGATGATCTAATGCACCAGCNCTAAATTCGAACAGACCATCTAGCCCTGACCCTAAGCGATGAGCAGGGCCAATTTGACTACCCTCACCTCCACCTATCATTCCCCATTGTAACTTTTTCATATGANTTCTCCTAAAAACCAATAGATTGTAGGTAATTTCGATTTAATTTGGCATCATCAATTGGCGAAGTGTCCCCTTCTGGGTCACAGTCCTGTTCAACAGTACACCAACCATTGAAATCATTATCTAACAATAACTGCCTGACAGCAGGGAAATCCACGTCCCCATCGCCCAAATTGCAAAAAATACCCTGCCCACATGCATCATAAAAGTCTGTTCTATTTTCAACAACATGCGCTTTTACTTTTGGGTTAATATCTTTAAAATGCATATAGCTAATTCTATTAATATTGTGTTTCATAAATTCTACAGGGTCGAAGCCAGCATAAGAATGATGCCCTGTATCAAAGCAAATTTTCAATATACTTTCATCAACCTCGTCTAATAATCTGTTTAGCTCTGGCTCAAAATCCATAAAGCCAGCTGCATGGGCGTGTATTCCAACTGTAAGGCCGTAATCTTCAGCTCCAATACGGGCAACTGTGGCGATTCTATCGCGATACGCTGACCATTCTGACTTATCCATTTGCTCAGCTTCACCTGCTCTACCTGCTGTAGGAGCTCGACGCTCAGATATACTATCTATTAAAACTAAATGTTGTGCTCCATGTGCCTTTAAAGCCTTGCAAGTTCGCTGAGCCCCATCCAATACATCATCCCATTTATCTGGATCATGAAATGCACGAAAAACTACCCCACCTACTAACTCTTGGTTAAACTCATCAAGTGCCTCGGCTAATATTTTTGGATCTTCAGGCATAAAACCAACTGGCCCAAGCTCAATGCCTGTATACCCAGCACTGGCATTTTCTTGCAAAACTTTACGCCAATCAGGATTGCGGGGATCATCTGCAAATTCCACACCCCATGAACATGGAGCATTACCTATTTTTATCATAATTATAACCTTTTTCTTAATAATCTGAAATTTTTACCCAGATACTTTTCTCACTTGAATCTAATGCTGCACTAACCACTCTATTAACTTCCATGCCTTCGGAAAAGGTTGGCCAAATATTTCGCTCTTCATAAATTGCTCTTAAAAAATCATTTGCTTCAATAATAATTTGATCTTGGTATCCGGTTCCGTGACCTGGGCCTTGGCAAAATGCTTTATAATCCGGATGAGCAGGGCCTGTTAATATTTTTTTGAACCCTTTTTCTTCCTCTGGGCCATCCATAGTATATAGATGCAACGCATTTTGATCTTCTTGGTCAAACCTTATCGATCCTTTAGTACCATGTATTTCGTAAGCATATCCCATTTTTCGGCCTGTTGCGACGCGACTAAAGAACAAATGACCTTGGGCTCCATTCTCAAATTTACACATCATTTGAGCTTGATCGTCATTAGTTACTGTTCCACCAGGCCTATTTTTATGAACAGTTTCTATGCTTGCAGATAATGTTGAGATTGGTCCAACAAGTGCTCTGGCAGCATTTATCATATGGGGAGCTAGATCTCCCATTGTCCCATTTGACACACCTTCGGTGCGCCAGTTGGTTGGGATTAATGGATCTGCTAAAAAATCTTCCGTATGTTCGCCCCGGAACCAAGTTATTTCGCCTATTCGACCTTCTGATATTAATTGACGAGCATATTGTGAAGCGGGGGTTCTTATGTAATTAAATCCGGTCATATGAATTAGACCAGAAGCATCTGCTGCAGTNAGCATGGTTCGGCTTTCTTCAACTGATGCTCCCAATGGTTTTTCACAAAAAACGTGTTTTCCATTTTTAAAGGCTGCTAGTGCAATTTCACAATGGGTAGATTGAGGTGAAGCAATTACTACTGCACCTACTTCAGGATTATTAACAACATCCTTCCAATTTATGGTTGAAGATTTAAAGCCATAATTTTTTTGGTATTTCTCAGCGCTTAAATTAGTTGTAGCGCAAACCATTTCTAATTCTGGTCTAAGAGCTGTTTCGAAGAGTGTACCAACAGACCCATANGCAGCAGCATGAGCTTTACCCATATAGCCACCNCCAATGATACCAATGCCAAGCTTAGACATCTTAATTCTCCTGTAAAATTTGATTGCAACCGGTTGCAAATTATGTAACCTTGTTTATGCATATGGGTCAATACCCAACTGAGCTCACTTATTATTTGACTGCTTGCGGAGAATACCTTGATACAACAAAAAGAAACAGTAACTTTAACTGTAGCTCAGGCTATTATTAAGTACCTTTCATCTCAATATATTGAACTAAATGATGAAAAAATTCGCTTATGTGGTGGAGGATTTGGTATCTTTGGCCATGGTAATGTCACATGTTTAGGTGAAGCTTTATTCGAATATAAAGAAAAGCTACCATTATACCGTGGGCAAAATGAACAAGGAATGGGGTTTGCTGCTGCAGCATATGCAAAAGCACATTTGCGCCGCCGCTTTATGTTTTGTACTGCTTCAGCTGGTCCAGGAACTGCTAATTTACTTACAAGTGCTGCACTGGCTCACGCAAATAGGCTTCCTATGCTTATGTTATGTGGCGATACTTTTATTACACGATTGCCAGATCCAGTTTTGCAACAATTAGAACATTTTGGAGATCCGACACTTGGTGTTAATGACGCCTTTAAGGCAGTTAGTCGTTATTGGGATCGAATAACTCACCCAGCTCAAATTATTCAATCTTTACCTGCAGCATTAGCTACTATGCTAGACCCTGCGGATTGCGGACCTGCATTTATTGGCTTGCCTCAAGATGTCCAAGGTTGGACATATGAATATCCAGTTTCATTCTTTGATGAAAAAATACACCGTATTCGGCGACAATCTCCAGATATTGAAGAAATAAATGATGCAGTTGAGTTGCTAAAGGGTGCAAAACGTCCAATGATTATTGCTGGAGGTGGCATTCAATATTCTGGGGCTGTTTCAGAATTAACTGACTTTGCAAATAAATTTCAATTCCCTGTGGTTGAAACTATTGCTGGGCGAGCAAATTTATTGGATACGCATGATTTAAATATTGGTCCGCTCGGAGTAACCGGCTCAAACAGTGCAAATAATATCGCTGAAGAGGCAGATGTTATTTTGGCCATTGGTACGCGTTTGCAGGATTTTACAACTGGTTCTTGGACGGCATTTTCAAAAGATGCTAAAATTATTTGTTTAAACGCGGCTCGTCATGATGCAGCAAAACATTTATCATTACCTATTGTTGGCGATGCAAAGCTTGGACTGAATTTACTCAGCTATGAATTAGATGGTTACAAAACTCCTTCTGAATGGACTGAAAATGCGCGTAAAGAACGTGTTGTATGGAATGATTATGTTGAGAAAAATACAAATTTAAAAAATGGCCCATCATCATATGCACAGGCTATTGGAGTTATTAATGCAAATTGTGATCCACGTGATCGTATCGTTGCAGCAGCTGGTGGTTTGCCTGCAGAGGTTACAGCTAACTGGCGTACTTTAGGAATCAGCACAGTTGATGTTGAATTTGGATTTTCCTGTATGGGGTATGAAATCGCTGGTGGCTGGGGTGCTCGAATTGCTCAATCTGAAAAAGAATCTGAAAATGATACAATTGTATTTACGGGTGATGGTTCATATTTGTTAATGAATTCTGATATTTATTCATCTGTTCTGACACAAAAAAAGATGATTATACTGGTTTTAGATAATGGCGGTTTTGCAGTTATTAATAAATTACAAAATAATACAGGAAATGAGAGTTTTAATAACTTAATTTCTGATACGCCCACAGCTGTGAATCAAGTTCGTGTTGATTTTGAGGCTCATGCAAAGTCTTTGGGAGCATTATCTGAAACTGTAGAAAGTCCATCAGGTTTAGCAGATGCATTTTTAAGGGCAAAATCTGCAAATGAGACATACGTTATTGTTATGAAGGTTGATCCTTATGATGGTTGGACAACTGAAGGCCACACTTGGTGGGAAGTTGGAACTCCTCATATATCTGATAATGATAAAATTACCAAAGCTCATAAAGAATGGGAATCTTCACGTGTTCGCCAAAGAAAAGGAATATGAATGTCATCTCTTTTTGATGGAATAAAGAAAAATAATTTTCTTGTCATTGGGCGAGCTGGAATGGATCTATATCCTGATCCGCCTGGCTCTACAACTGAAGAAGCTATGAATATGAGTGTTGGCCTCGGAGGATCATCAGCAAATATTGCTGCAGGGATTTGTAAGCTTGGTGGTAAGTCTGCATTAGTGACACGAGTTTCTGATGATAGTATAGGGCGTTATTGTGTGAACCAATTGAAACATTACGGTGTTGATGTAACTCACGTGAAGCCTATTGGTGGAGAGTATCGTAATTCACTAGCTGTTTATGAGAGCCGAGTGGAAAACCATCAATCAGTTATTTATCGCAATGGCGCTGCTGATTTTCAGATGGATATCGATGATATCAAGGCTATAAATTATCATAAATATGGAGCATTAATTACTGCAGGTACTGTATTTGCAGCTGAGCCATCAAGGAGTGCTAGCATGCAAGCTTTTGCATACGCTAGGGAAGCTGGATTGCCTATTATTTTTGATGTTGATTATCGACCATATTCATGGACATCGCCAGAGGTCGCATCTGAAGTTTTGACTGCTGCAGCTGAACAAAGTGATATGATAGTTGGAAATGATGAAGAATTTGGTTTTATGGCTGGTGGAATTGAAAAAGGATTAGACAAAGCACGCGAATTGTCCAATCATCTGCTGCTATGGTAATTTATAAGATGGGCTCAGAAGGTGCTATTACATTTTTTGATGGGCAAGAAATTCATACCGGTATATACCCTGTTGAAGCCATGAAGCCTACAGGAGCAGGAGATAGCTTCATGTCAGGCTTTGTAACGTCTATTGCGGATGGATATAATTTAAGAGACTCAATTCTTAGAGGATCTGCATCTGCATCAATTACAGTGTCTCGCCCCGGTTGTGCTCCTGCAATGGCGGATATTAAAACGTTAAAAGAATTCATGGCTGATCATCCTGGGCCAACAAATAAGTAAGGAAAAAAAATGCATATTGCGCCATTTGATAACAAGAATAAGCCTATAGTTGATATAGACGATCCAACAGTGCCTTTAAATTATTTTAACATAGTAAAATTAACTAAAGGTCAAGCATTCGAATACGCAGTCCCTGGTTTTGAAACTTGTATAGTTCCCGCAACGGGCACTGTTGATGTTGATGTTGAGGGTTTTAAATGTGATGGTTTGGGCCAGCGAACAGAAGATGTTTGGGATGGAGAACCTGAAGGTGTTTATGTTCCAACTGCAGCGAAAGCTACAATGGTTTGTACAAGTGCTGAAGCTGAAATCTTTATAGCTGGTGCAAGGTATGATGAAATATTAGATGCATTTGCTGTTCGAACAAACGAGTTGGATAAAGTGCAATATGGATCTGATGAAACCAAAACGCATCGAAAAATTAAACACATATTAGGTACAAAGTATCATGATAAAGTTGGCAGATTATTAGTTTCAGAACTTTTTACTGTCGGCGAAGGTGGTTGGTCAGGTTTCCCAAGCCACAAACATGATACAGATCGCTTACCACTTGAGACACGTCATGATGAAACATATAACTTCCGTTTTAAACCAAGTCATGGATCAGGTGTGCAAATGCTGCAACGTGAGGATGGAAAATCAGGTGATGCTTATCATTTAGTTGATGGTTCAACAATTTGTTTAGACTCTGGGTATCATCCTTGTGCAGTTTTGCCAGGTTATCAGATGTATTATTTTACTATATTAGGTGGATTGTCTCAACGATCTCTTGTTCAGTATTTTCAGCCAAGTCATGCAGACCAATTGGAAACTATTCCAGGCATAAAAGATATGATAGCTAAGTTTAAATAATGCCTATAGCCACATTATCAGAAGTTCTTCAACCTGCTTTAAAAGGTTCATATGCAGTAGGTGGTTTAGTTACGCTGGGCTGGGAAGATATGCGTGCATTTGTTGCTGCTGCTGAAGCTGAAAATTGCTCTGTTATATTACAAGCAGGGCCAGGATGTAGAGAGCATACACCATTGCCAGTACTTGGTAAAATGTTTCGCTATTTAGCAGATAATGCATCTGTGCCAGTAGTTGCGCATCTTGATCATGGATATACATACGATGAATGTGCACTTGCATTAGATAGTGGCTTTACTTCATTAATGTACGATGGCTCACGAAAGTCTTTGAAGGAAAATATTGAAGAGACAAAACGAATAGTAAAAATTGCACATGAGTCTAATATTTCATGTGAAGGTGAAATTGGCTTTGTTGGTTATTCAAATGGGGAAAATTCAGCGGGTACAGATCCAGCAGAAGCAGAAATTTTTGCAAATGAAACTGGCGTTGATGCAATGGCTATTTCAGTAGGTAATGTTCATTTGCAGGAAAATAAAGAAGGTGGATTAGATGAAGATAGAATATCTAAAATCCAGATGCTTACTTCTGTTCCTTTAGTTATCCATGGTGGATCTGGTGTTCCCACTGAACAAAGAAAACGCCTCGCACGTGAAACAAATATCTGTAAGTTTAATATTGGAACAGAGTTGAGAATGGCATTTGGTCAAGCGATGCGGAATGCAGTTAACAAAGATGTTAAAAGATTTGATCGTGTATCAATTTTAAAAGAAACACACGATCCGACGGTTGCTGTTGTGCGACGCGTTCTATCTAATTTGAAAGGTTGAAAATGCTTAATATTGGAATTCTTGGTTGTGGGCGTATTGGCCAAGTGCATGGTAAAACTCTTAAAGGAATGGATACAGCGCGAGCTGTAGCAGTTTCTGATTTCTTACCTGAGGCGGCAAATGCATTAGCTAATGATTTAAATGCAAAAGTTATGACTAGTGAAGAAATTATATGTGATTCAAGCATTGATGCGGTAATTATTGGTACACCAACTACTACACATTATGATTTGATTCACGAAGCTGCTGCAAATGGGAAAGCAATTTTCTGTGAAAAGCCAGTAGATTTATCTGTTGAGCGCATCAGAGAATGCATGGTTGCTGTCGAAAGGGCTGGGGTTCCATTTATGACCGCCTTTAATCGCCGATTTGATCCAAGTTTTGCAAAGTTACAAAG